>Ga0172374_1000383_pt1 | contig 34058 bp, 31 predicted proteins | sample LakKiv3m_FD_114536 | JGI IMG/M metagenome (GOLD analysis project Ga0172374, IMG submission 114536) | Freshwater microbial communities from Kabuno Bay, South-Kivu, Congo - kab_092012_10.3m | ecosystem: Environmental > Aquatic > Freshwater > Lake | place: Democratic Republic of the Congo... | reverse complement strand
ATCCCCGTCGGTCCACCAAAAATTCCAGTTCATCTGGTCTTTTTTTATTTATTTATCTATGTTTTAATTGAGCTAGGGGAGAACCTTGGAGAGAGGGGGATGGATATATGACGATGCGTTTTCAACCGCAGAACATGAGTCTATTCGGACTTGTCGGTTCGATTCACAAAAAATATTCTTTACCTCTAAGGACCAGGCAACAGTTAGGTTTTTTGCTTTTAGCCGCTTTGGAGGATTTTATCTTAAGATTAGTGGAGGATGTATATTTTAATGAAGCTGACGAAGTAAAAACCGAAGCTACTATTGATGAGATGCTTGATCAATTACGCTTTTCATATAAGACTAGATTTAACCACTTAACCAGAAATCAAACTCTAGTTAAGATTATAGAGAACGAATTTAATTTCAAGTTTCATCAAGTCGAGGATGAAGTCGAAGCCAAACAAAGAGAGATTGTAGCCAAACGATCTGTAAGAGAACTATTAGAACACGCTTTTTCATTAAACGAATCAGACGAACATTCACAAGGCCCGTAACAAGGTCTTTTTTGATTGACCAAAGTGCTTAATTGGTGTAAACTAACTCTGTATCTCGAAGGGGGAGGATAAAAATGTTACTGACAATTATGGTTTTGATAATAGCATCTTATCTTTTGGGTTCGCTGCCATTCGGCTTCTGGATCGCAAAAATCGTAAGAGGTAAGAACTTTGACATCCGAGACTGGGGGAGCCACAATATTGGCGCCACCAATGTATTGCGTGTACTGGGCTGGAAAATAGCCATTCCGGTTTTTCTTTTAGATACTGCTAAGGGTTATCTTCCAGTAATAATTAGTCTTAAATACTTTCCCGACAATGAATTTTTAGCATTATTGTGTTGTTTTATGGCAGTGCTAGGCCACGCTAAATCTATAATTATGTTTATAAGAGAAAAAGATTTTAGCGGTGGAAAATCCGTGGCAACGGTTTTTGGCGGACTTTTAGCCGCCCAGCCAGCAATTGCTTTAATCGCATTCGCGTGGTTTATATTGATGGTGGTTATTTTTCGCTTTGTTTCCTTGGCATCTATGACAGCATGTCTTTCCACGGTAGTTTTAGCGCTAATATTTCATCTGCCATGGTATTGGCCGGTCAGTTTATTTGCTTTAAGTATATTTATTATTTTAAAACACAGTCGAAATATTGGTCAGCTGTTAGAGGGAATTGAACCGAAGTTTGGCGAACCTCGAGGTGCTCATGGCGAAGGTGATGAAACGGTTGTGGCTTTTGATATTCACTCTTTAAGTCTGGAGGACCTAAGGCAGTTAAAACAATCCTCTTGGATTTACAATTTATATAAAAGAGGTTTTATAAACAGACGAGCGCTAAATTTCATCATTGAACACGCTCCCGCGATCAAAGTTGGTGAGTTGACCGGAACGACGTCAAAACAAAATCGCAAAGTTAGAGTGCATATCAATGGAACAGTTCTAATGCCTGAAATGATAAAAGATCCCAAAAACGTTAGTCTTGTTGATTCAATTTTAAAAAGCACGATTGTTTTGTCAAAAAGATATGGTGCAAAACACTTGGGACTTGGGGCTCTACTTTCCACAATTCCTGGTATGCCCCTTGCCCTTGAAGAATGGAGCAAAGCAAGAGGCCTAGATATGGTAATTGATAATGGTGGCGCGTGTACAGCAGCGGCGACAATGATTGCCTTGATGCGCGTCAGACCAAACTTTCGTCATCTTAAAATCGCTATTGTCGGCGCATCTGGAGTAATTGGTACGGCGCTAAGAATGTATTTCCGCAGGGAAAAGATTGACGTTGTGCTATTAGCTCGTGATGAACGAACAATTGGAGAAACTGACCGCCAAGAAAGTATTGCTAAAAGCCTAGAAGAAATTGGCGAAGCCGATATTATCATCACTACCACTAGTTTTCCCGGTTTTATCTTTACAAAAGAGAATCACTATCTAATAAAACCAGGAGCGGTCGTACTTGATGTTGCCAGACCAATCGATTTTGACGATGAAATTTTGGAGATCCGACCTGATCTGGAATTAATCCGTTGTGGTTTAATCAAGTTTGAAGGTGCCAAATGTGGGATTGATTTTCATTTCAACGGTTATTATCCAGCCTGTTTGATCCAAGTTATTATTCTTGCTCTAACCGGAGAGGACAACCGATCAACAAAAACAATCCGAATTAGTCCGGAAGATGTTGACTGGTTTATACATCAACTCGATTATTTCGGCTTTCAAGTTGACACTTCGCATGTCGACGAGTACGGCGTCTTTTCAGACAATATTCCCAATTCCGCCTGATTTCAGGCGGTTTTTTAATTTTCGAGTGCTAAATTTATAATTCTTGTAATAAGGTCTTTATAGTCTATCCCAATATTGGCCATAAGTTTCGGAAACATACTAATTGAGGTAAAACCGGGTAACGTATTTATTTCATTGATGTAAATTTTCTCTTCGGAAAGCAGAAAATCTATTCTCGAATAACCCTTACAACCAGTTACAATGTAAGCTTTTTCGGCAGTTGATTTGACATAATCTTTTTGATGTTGATCCAAGTTGGTGTTCACAGTAGTCGAAAAAGGATTTAAGTATTTGGTTTCATAAGAATAAACATTGCCATTTGTTAAAACTTCACCCGGCTCAGATATTATCAACTTATCATTACCCATGACAGCAACTTCGATTTCACGTGGTTTTGGGATAGCTTTTTCAATGATAATACTATCGTCGCATTGCAAGGCCATTTTTAATGCTATATCGATTTCATCAATTCTATCAAGCTTAGTCATGCCAACCGAAGAACCCATATTATTGGGTTTTACAATGACTGGTAGGCCGGTTTCTTTTATATATTTTATAATTATTGTCTGATCAATTTCAGCAAAGCCTTTATAATCGACCGTTGGAAGACCATTTTTTTTGAAAACATCGTGCATTACAGTTTTATTCATATTAATTCTACTGGCTTCGACACCTGGGCCAGTATATTTAACACCTCGATTTTCAAGAAAAGCCTGAAGTTTTCCGTCTTCGCAATTAGGGCCATGGACAGCCAAGAAAGCGACGTCGATTTGATCTAATAATGACTCATCAAATTTACCGTCTCTATCAATAAAAATATCAATTAATTCAAACTTATCCGTATCAATATTTTCACGGATTGATCTGGCAGTCTCTAAGGAAACTTCGTGCTCAAAAGACTGTCCGCCATAAATTAAACCAACCTTTATTTTATTCATAGGCTATATCTTAAAGCTATATTGAATCAAAATCAAGAATTTGAGGACTTTCTATCTACTTTAATCGCGCCGTCAGGACAAGTTTTTTCACACATGCCGCAACCAATACATTTATTTATATCGACTATTGGTAGGGGATTACCAAGAAAACCAACTTCATCGGAAAATTGCAAAGCTTTCACCGGACAACGCGTTATACAAAGACAGCAGCCCTTACAGTAATCTGGAAAACGTGTCCATGTTTTCTTGTCATCGGAAAATTCTTGTTTAATTTCTTTTCGTTTAATGCCCACAAATTTCGTTTCTTCCGGGTCGAAATTCTGAGCAAAGTTTATACCTTCTCTTAAAGCACTGAGATTCATTTGTTTCATGGACTCATCTTTAAACTTAGCGCCTAAGGTTTCGATTAAAGCCGACTCAAGGTCATTAAAAGAAATATCTTTAAACTGATTGAATAAGGCGCCTAAAAAGATAATATTTAAAACTTTTGTCGAAAATCTTTCCTGAGCCAAGCTTTGAACTGGCAGGCTCAAATAATTCTTGATTTTTTCTTTTATGGGCTCCAATGCGTCATCATGGATCGCGGAATTATCAAAGATAAGCAAAGTTTCACTGGTAATAAATTTTTCAATCACAGGGAGGGCGCGGTCGCAAAAAGCGACTATAATATCGGCCTTTTCAAAACGGGGGTAGGGGATCGGCTCGGAATCGAGCTGGATGTAGCTCAAAGAAACACCACCACGTTGTTCTACGCCAAAACTAGGGATATAGCTGGTCTGTTTCCCAGCCTTTTGAGCGGCAATGGTTAATATTTTTGCCACTGTTTGTACGCCTTGGCCACCTTCTCCTGCTAAAAGTATTTTTTTCATTTTATTTCTCCTTTCGGAAAAATTTCTGCTAGATTTTTATCAACAAAATCGAGCGACTCTTGGGTATTTGTTTTCCAGTTGACTGGACACATACTTAAGATCTCCACAAAAGAAAACCCTTTACCATCGATCTGATTTTGTAGAGCTTGTTTAATCTTGGTCTTACAATCCTCAAAATCATTGGAAGTTGTTCTGGCGATATACGCGTCTGGTGAAGCAATTGTGCGAACCATTTCTGGTCCGTGAAGAGGATTCCCAAACACATCTTCTTTGCGACCAGTTGGTGTCGTTTCGGTTTTTTGATCAATTAGAGTTGTCGGCGCATATTGACCACCGGTCATGGCGTAATTAGCATTGTTAATCAAGATGACAGTAATTTTGTCATTCCTCATCGCGGCATTGACTAAATGTTGAGCGCCAATCGCATAGCCGCCACCATCTCCTAGAAAGGCGATAGTTACAGCTTCAGGTTTGGCCAATTTAAAGCCAATCATGGTTGGTACAACTCGGCCGTGATGCGTTTGAATTGTATCAACATCAAACATATCCCAAGTAAGAAGTGAGCAACCAATATCACAACCATAGACAGTTTTATCTTGTATACCCATTTCATCGATCGCGTAGCCCAAAATTTTTAAAGCTAAGGCTTGACCACATCCGGGGCAAAACTTGTGTGGTTTACTCGATTCTTTCCATGATTTTGGAAATGCTGGTTTTGTCATTTCGCCTCCTTTGCCATCTCTTTAACTTTAGCGACAATTTCCTCCACGCTGATGCCCATGGCAGGGTTTAATAAAGTAAAAATTGGTGTATTTTCACCGTAAATATTGGTCTTCACAAGTTTTTCAAATTGTCCCAAACTGGACTCGGCAATTAAGATACCTTTTTTGTTTGGCAAGACTTGTCGAGCTGGTTCGGTCGGGAACGGACTTAGAGTGATAGGGCGAAACAATCCTACTTGAATACCTTCATTTCTTAATTCATCGACAGCGAGTTTAGCGGCACGACCAACTATACCATGAGCGAAAATCACAAAATCTGCATCCAGTGTTTTATAATCCTCGTATTCAATAATCTCTGGAGTCATAGCATCATATGCCTGTTTGCTCTTCATAATTACTTCATGAAGTTCAGTCTCCAAATTATAGCAATTTCTTAAATTTGTGGATTCGGTATTACCGGAAAGCAAATAGGGTTTAATATCGAGGGGTTCTAGACCTAATTCTTCTAATGTTTTGGTCTCAATTTCAACCGTTGTTTTAGCAGAATAACCGTCTGATAAAACAAAGGTGGGAAAGCGGTAGCGCCAAGCCGTATCAAAGGCCTTGGCCGCATAATCATACATTTCTTGAACAGAAGAAGCGGAATAGACGATTCTTAAACCCTCGCCATTGCCGCCAAAACAGGTTAAATTTAGCTCTTGCTGAGAGTATATGACGGTACCGGTTGAAGGGCCACCGCGCTGATTAATAAAGGCAACTGTCGGAAGGCGCAAGTTTTCGGCCATAGAAAAAGCATCCTGCATTAGAACATTGCCAGGGCCGGCCGTAGCGGTAAAGGCTTTGGTGCCGGCTAAAACCGCACCAATCATGGCAAAACCGGCTGCCATTTCGTCTTCTGTTTGAAGAAACTTTAGCTCCGGATTAGCCGCTTGCTCCTTAGCCCAATTTTGAATTATTTCCGTTGTGGGTGTGATTGGGTAACCAGTCATCATGGTAGCTCCCGCCACCAAACAACCCTTAACTACCGCATCATTGCCAGTTAAAAATTCTTTTTTCATATGCTCCTTATCATTGATTTAATATATATCTCGCATCCACACATGTTGTTTGATTTTCGGAAACTTTGACCGGGTTCAAATCCATTTCTCCAATTTGTGGGTAGTCAGCCATAATTTGAGCCACAGCGACCAGAATATTTTTGATACCAGATAAATCAATTTTTTCACGAACTAGAATTTTGCCAATTTTAGTTTCCCTTATCATCTCGTCTAAATCTGATTCCGTCAAGGGTAAAATACGAGCAACTAGGTCATCTAAGTCTTCGACAAAAACACCGCCCCAACCAAAAGTTAACACAATTCCCATCTGTGGATCGCGTTTGGCGCCGATCATCACTTCGAAAGGAAAATCCACCATTTTTTGAATCAAAACCGGAAAACCAATTTGCTTAATGGTTTCATTTAAAGCGTTTTGGTCAAAAATATTTAATTTAACCTTGCCAGCCTTAAATTTGTGTTCGCCAAATTTTCCAATATTTTTAACCGCCACAGGATATCCAATTCGCTCCACGATTTGGTAAGCTACGTTTATGTCTGTAGCGATTCCTTCTGCTGGGACGGTAATATTGTAATTTTGGATCAGCCCCATTGGGCTAGTTAAATTTGCCGGATCACCTTGATTTTTCTCTATCTCGATCAGGTATTTCTTTTTCCAAACATTTTCCCAGTATTTAGCTAATTTATTAATTGTAAATACGGCAATCTCTGGATCGGAAAAATGGGGGATTTGATACTGATTAAGTATATCTAACCCTTCTTGGATAGTGCTGTCTCCCAAGAACGAAGCAATGATCGGCTTGGGGTATTTAGAATAGTTAGCAAGTACTTCAGCAGTTTCTTTAATTTCCGTCGCCGACTGTGGTGTTAAAAGAACAAGAATTGAGGAATAATTATTATTTTCTAAACCATATTTTAAAGCAATCTCATAGTCTTTTGCTTTAGCGTCTCCAGCCAGATCAAGTGGATTGTGTATTGAAGCAACAACCGATAAGTTCTTGGCTAGTTTTTGAGTGTCTTTCTCATCGATTGGAAAAAGATCCAGACCTAATTTGGAAGCCATATCTGTTGCTAAAATTCCAGGTCCGCCAGCATTAGTAATTATGAGTATTTTTCGTGATATGATTTGAGGTTCACTTGATAAGATTTGGATACAATTAAGCATATCTTCGATCGTACGAGCAACTATTAAGTTAGATTGGGCAAAAATTGCTTCCGTCGTATGGGACGATTTGATCATGCTAGCGGTGTGAGACTGAGCTGCTTTTGCACCCAAATTAGTCATGCCACCCTTAAGAATTACCACTGGTTTTTTTTCGGTTGCATAGCGAGCAACAGTCAGAAATTTCTGTGGATCTTTAATATCTTCCAAATACATAGCAATAATTTGCGTATCTGGATCGTCTGCTAAGAACTGTAACAACTCCGTTTCTTCAATGTCGATTTTATTTCCGAGAGAAACAAATTTAGAAAATCCAAAATTATATTTTTCACACCAGTCCAAAAGGGCAACACCCAGGGCACCAGATTGAAAAATAGCCGAAACACCACCTTTTGTTAGTTTCGGTGCGGCGAAAGTTGCGTTAAAATTGGCATTAGTATTAAACACACCTAGGCAGTTAGGTCCGATAACTCGAGTATTTGACGCTTTAACAATATCTTGAATTTTTGCCTGCAAATCTTTGCCTGATTGGTTGGATTCAGCGAAGCCTGAAGAAATAATAACCGCAAATTTGACCTGTTTTTTAACGCATTCAGACAAAATATTCGGCACAAGAGTCGCTGGTACTACAATAAGAGCAAGATCAATTTCTGCTTCAATATCTAACACAGATTTATATGACCGAAGGTTTAGGATTTCGGTTGCTTCAGGATTTACCGGAAAAATCTTTCCAGTAAAACCATTTTTTATTAAAATATTTAAGATTTGATTGCCGACTTTTTCCGGATTTCTGGAAGCGCCAATCACAGCAATAGTTTTAGGATTGAAAAGGTTAAACATATTACTCCAATCTGTTTAATAATGAATGTCCAGTCATTTCGGAAGGTTTGGGAATTTGTAAAAGCTCAAGAATAGTCGGGGCGACATCAGCTAGACTGTCTTTTGCCGATAGAATTTTGCTTAAAGCGTTAGTTTGGTGAGAAACTGCGCTCTGGATAAGGTTTTTGCGAACATCTGGTGTAACTAAAATAAAAGGCACTGGGTTGAGAGTATGTAAAGTTTCTTTTTCACTTACAGCGCGTTTTAATTGGACCATTTGTTCGGCATTACCATGGTCAGCGGTAATAAGAGTGGCACCGCCCGCCTTGAGGCAAGTCGAAGTAATTACACGAACCAATTTATCAATATAGCGAACGGCTACACCAGTTGCTAAGATGTTTCCAGTGTGGGCAACCATGTCGACGTTAGCAAAATTAGCCACAATAAATTCATATTTTTCGGATTTGATAGCGTTTACCACTGCTTCACATACAGCGTGCGCTGACATTTCCGGCGCTTGATCGTAAGAATCAAGATTCATGGAGCGAATGATTTTTCGATCTTCTCCGATAAAGGGATCCTCGATCCCTCCGTTAAAAAAGTAGGTCACATGAGCATATTTCTGCGATTCAGCAATTTTAATCTGATTAACATTTGCTCGAGCTAAAACTTCCGAAAGGGAATTTTTATATTCTTGTTCAGGAAAAACTATCTTTGCCGGCAATTCTTTTTGATAATTAATAAAGGTGGCAAAATATAAATCTTCAATTCTTTTAAATTTTTTAAATAATGTGCCAGCCTTTTTATCAATGATTATTCGAGCTAGCTGCCTCGATCTATCCTCGCGAAAGTTAAAAACTATCACTGAATCGTTTTGGGCCAAAGGATGAAATTTTTCCTGCTCATCAGCAATTAGTCCTGGCTCAATAAATTCATCATTAAAGCCATGGTTATAATTGGCGGTTATGGCCCGTTTAATATCATGATAACGCAAAAATTTTTGTCCAATTAGACAGTTATAATATTTGCCAACTCTATTCCAGTTTTTATCGCGATCCATAGCCCAAAACCGACCACTGACTGAGGAAAATTCCCCAACACCCCAATCGCGCATCTTTTCTTGGATTTTTTCGATAAAAATCAAGGCATCGGTTGGGCCCGAGTCTGTTCCATCGGTGATAGCGTCAACATAAACTCGCTTAAAATCATGATCGCGACAAACTTTAAGTAAGGCTAAAAGATGATCAATATGGGAATGAACCCCGCCATCGGAAATAAGACCAATTAAGTGCAAATTTGAATTGTTTTTCTTGGCCCAATTGATAGCGCCCAGAATTGTTTCGTTGTGATTAAAAGATCTATCGGCAATCTTTTCGTTTATTAACGTATAATTGCTCTTAACATGACGGCCTGTACCGATCAGAGTGTGGCCAAGCCTGGAATCTCCAACAATTTCGCCATTTGCAACTATACTGAGGGCCTTTAAAACAGTATGAGGATAATATTTCCACAATTGTTCCATATTCTTTGGATTATTCATTGTTAGAGCGTTTCCGCCCCATGAGGGCGAAAGACCCCATCCGTCTAAAATTAATAACACTACTGGTTTATATTTCATTTTACTCCTAACCTTTATTTAATATGCTTTGGCCGGTCATTTCTTCTGGCTTATTAATACCGAAGATATCCAAGATTGTAGGTGCAATATCAGACAATTTTAAGTTTGGATCGACCCTTAAAGGTCTCTGTAAAATCGGGTCATTTGAACAAAGTATGAATGGAACCGGATTAGTTGTATGTTCAGTGTAAGGTTCGCCGTTCTGCGGATTAAGCATTTGTTCGGCATTGCCATGATCCGCAGTGATAATAACAATATGATTTTTGCTTAAAATTGTCTTCACTAATTCTCCTAAACATTTATCGACCGTCTCGCAGGCCCTGATCGTCGCTTTAATATTACCGGTGTGACCAACCATATCGGTATTAGCAAAATTGCACACTGTAAAATCATAAGACTCGTATTTTGCTAAAACTTGATTTTTTATTTCTAGAGCGGACATTTCCGGTTTCATGTCGAACGTTGCGACTTTGGGAGAATGAACTAGAAAGTGGTCTTCTTTCGGAAAAAGAGTTTCCTTACCCCCATTAAAAAAGAAAGTGACATGGGCATATTTTTCAGTCTCAGCTATATGAAATTGTTTTAAATTGTTTTCCGAAAGTACTCTAGCCAAAGAATAATTTATATTTCTTAATTCAAAAACATGTTTAATGAGTGGATTATGCATATACTCTTCAAGAAAAGAAAAACTGGCAAAATAAAGATTTTCAATTTTCTTGCGGTCAAATTTTTTGAAATTTTCCGTGACGATCGATTGGATGATTTCCTTGGTTCGATCAGCCCTAAAGTTGAAAAAAATCAAACTGTCATTCGAACTAATACTATTATCTTCGTTCTGAGTCTGAATAAGAGTTGGGATAATGAATTCATCAGTTTTATTTTGTCTGTAATTTTCGGCGATCGCTTTTTCTGGTGTCTCATTTACTGGAGCAATATTTTTAAATATACAGTCATAGGCCTTCTGAATTCGATCCCAATGTTTATCTCGATCCATGGCCCAATAACGACCCGACACTGAAACAATTTTGCCTACACCTATTTCAACAATTTTGGCCTTAAGATTACCAATAAAGGAGTAGGCCTTCATTGGATCAGTATCTCTACCATCAGTAATAACGTGAATATTTACTTTAGTAAGACCCTGATCTTTTGCCATCTGCAGTAAAGCAAATAAATGATCAATGTGCGAGTGAATTCCTCCATCCGAAACCAAACCGAGTAAATGAAATGTGGAGTTATTTTTTTTGGCATGTTCACAGGCACTAAGAAGAGTAGAATTTTTAAAAAAAGTACCATCACTAATAGTCTGATTTATACCAGTTAAATTTTGGTATGCAATTTGGCCACAACCAATATTTAGGTGCCCAACTTCAGAATTACCCATTTCGTGAACCGGCAACCCAACTGCTTCCTCAGCGGCCTTAAGCGTAGTTCGGGGAAATTTGCGCCAAATTTCATCCATATGCGGTGTTTCAGCCATCTCAATAGCATTCCCGCCCCAAGCGGGTGCTAAACCCCAACCATCTAAAATTAATAAAACTATTTTTCTATCAATCACAAAACCTCCTGCAAGCTTTGACCAGTCATTTCTCTTGGCTGAGCTAGGTTTAAACGCTTAACAATTGTAGCTGTTACATCGGCCAACACGCCAATGGGGGGTTGAGCCGACCAAGCGATTTTTGTTTCGCTACTTACAAGCATAATTTCGTGCGATTTTTCTAGCGTGCAAATTATGAATGGAACAGGATTGGTCGAATGTTCTTTGTCGATTTCGCCAGTTTGCAAGTTGATCATTTGTTCAGCATTACCATGATCCGCCACTATCACCAAGTCTGCATTTTGACCAAAAACTACTTGCGCTAATTTTCCCAAATTTTCATCAACACATTCAATTGCCTTTACGGTTGCGTCAAAATTTCCAGTGTGGCCAACCATATCTGGATTAGCATAGTTAATAACTGTAAAAATTGGCTTATTTTTTTCAAATGAATCTATAAATTTATCAGTTAATTCCGTAGCAGACATTTCTGGCATAAGGTCATATGTTGCTACTTTTGGAGAGGGAACCATAATCCTTTCTTCACCATCGTAAGGTTGTTCCCAACCGCCGTTGAAGAAGTAGGTGACATGAGCGTACTTTTCGGTTTCCGCCATATGGAGCTGAGAAACCTTGTTCTCCTGTAAAATATAACCCAACTGATTTATTAATTTTGGTGTTAAAAAAGCTACTTTAACGAGCGGAGTTGGTTCATAACCATAACTAGTAAATGAAGTAAAAAAAACATCGTTGCGTTCAATAATCTTTTGCGATAACTGCCTGGTTCTATCTGCTCGAAAGTTAAAGAAAATGACTGCATCATTACTCTTCATAACGGGAGAATCTTTTATTTTTGTTGGCATTATAAATTCATCTGTTTGATTAAATTTATATGCCTCATTGACCGCAGTTATGGCATCGAGAGCGGTTTGGGTATTTTCACCAATTAAACAATCGTAGGCCTTTTGAGTCCGTTCCCAGTGCTTATCGCGGTCCATGGCCCAATAGCGACCCATGATCGAACAAATCTGACCTAACTGTAAATCTGTTAAGACTTTGTTTAGTTTTTCTAAATCTTTCAATACAACTTTAGGTGCCGTATCCCGTCCGTCTGTTATAAGATGTAGACAAACTCGGTTAAAGTTTTTTAATTTTGCCAAATTTAAAAGCTGAAATAAATGATCAAGATGAGAGTGAACACCACCACTAGAAAATAGACCGATTAGATGCAGATTTGATTGATTTTTTTCGGCATAATTAAAGGTTTCTAAAAGCACAGCGTTATTTAAAAAACCGCCCTCTGTTACAGACTTATTAATTCTGGTTAAATCTTGCAAGACAACGCGACCAGTCCCCAAATTAAGGTGGCCAACTTCAGAGTTTCCCATTTCACCCCATTCAAGACCGACTTCCTGGCCGGAAGCATGCAGGGAAGCAAATGGATAACTACCAATTAATTTATCAAGATTAGGGGTCTTAGCCTGCAAAATTGCGTTTCCGCGTGCTTCTGGACTTAAACCCCAACCATCTAAGATTGTTAAAACCAATGGTCGCAAAAGCCCTCCTAATGGTCTTTTTTATGAATTTCTTCTTCTATATCACGAAGTCGGTTGTATTTAATCACCCTTTCAGAAGCAAAAGGTGCTCCGGATTTAAGGTATCGTGCTGCTGTTGCTACGGCTAAATCCGAAATAAATGTATCCATTGTTTCACCAGATCTGTGCGATAAAACATGAGTAAAATTCTTGTTTTTAGCTTCGGCTATAACATTCATGGTTTCGGTCAAAGTTCCTACCTGGTTAACTTTGATAATAATACCGTTTGCTGCTAGATCGTCAGCGCCTTTTTGAAACCTTTCTTTGTTAGTTACAAAAAGATCGTCTCCTATGAGCAAATAGTCCTTCTTGATTAGGTCTAATGAGTGCTTCAATTGACTCCAATATGGCCATTCATTTTCCGAAAAAGGATCTTCTAGAGAATAAATAGGATATCTCTGCATTAAAGACAAAACATCTTCCTGAGTCATTTGGCAATGATTTCCAGCGATATCTAGTCCCATACGGTAATCCCGTGATTCAACCAGGCCCTCTTCGGTGGCGGCATCCATGATGATTCGAAGCGCATCTTCATCATATTCCAGTTGAGGTGTGAAGCCACCTTCTAACCCTAAGCTCGTACCCATACCGTCACGGGCTAAATTCTTTTTTAAACGGTTCCAAATTTTGCCACCGTTTTCAAGGCTAGCAATAACCAGAAATTCCTGAATACAGTTTTTACTATCTTTAGCATGTTTTCCGCCTTCAATCATCACCATCATTGGAATAGGAACGGCGGGTTTAGTATTTTGCCCAGTCGACTGGTTAAAGAGATCATTCAAATACATGTAAAGAGGGGCGTGCATTTCGCCTGCGGCAGCTCGAGAAATAGCCAGAGATACACCTAAAATTGCATTAGCACCGAGCTTGCTTTTATTCGGTGTGCCATCCATCTCCAACATAATTTGATCAATTTTTCCCTGCTCTGAAGGATTGAGACCAACTACTTTCGGCTTAATAAGGTTATTAACATTATTAACAGCAATATCTGGCGGTATAACCATTGCTTCTAGACTACCAGTTGAAGTTCCACTGGGAACTGAATCGGTCACCATTATTCCGCCGTCGGTAGTAATTTTTACTTCAACAGTTTCAGCGCCACGCGAATCTAAAATTTTGCGCGCTTCAATATTTTTTATTAAAGCCATAACCCTCCTTATGAACTAAATTGTAGTAATTAAATCAATTTTTTTCCGATAATTTGTCTTTGAGGAAATCTATAATCTTAACCGGTTCTGGAGCTATATTATTAAGAATTGCCAAGTAATAAGCCACAAAATCTCCAAACAAAATCATCTGATACATTTCCGAAAGTTTATCTGTTGCTGAGTCGATCGCTACACTTTCATAAGACACTCGGCGTTGATCTAAAATTTGTTTGATGATATTTTGGCGAAGTTTATTGCGTGGATGACCAAATTTTGACTCTAAAATAATATAAAACACCTTTTTGCCAAGTTCCTTGGGAAATTCCAGTCCGACTAGGGCGTTGTGATTCATCTCAGGTACTTCTTCAAAATAGCTGGATGTTTTAGCGTTTTCGTTGAAATGTCCTTTCCAACGTTTAGCTACATCAGAGAAAAGACCACTACCTAAAATGATAGGAATACGGTCAACCAGTTTTTTGGCTAAAATTTTAGCAGGATTCCTAAAAGTAGGCACTTCGTAGTCAATTTTAGCAAGTTCTTCTCTTAAAGAGTTTACCACGGCTTCAATATGAGCATCGGTTACCGGTAGAACTCTTAATTTAGCCAGCACTGCCAGTATTGAAGTAAGAGTAAAACCAATGGCGGCTCTAGGCTGAGATTTGTATTCAACGATATATTGAACCGCACGGTGCTGACTACCTAATGTTGTCAAAGCTCCGCCAGTCGAGATAGTTACTAATTTTTCTGTTTTTGTAATTGCTTGACGAAATGATTCAAGTGTTTCTTCAGTGTTTCCAGAGTAAGAAACGGCAATTACAAAAGTATTTTTATCTACCCAATGAGGTATATCGTAATCGCGACAAGTTTCAATTGGCACATTTGTTTCATACTTACTAAGATTAGCTGTCAAAGCCGCACCAATAGCAGAGCCACCCATACCTAATATTAAGACACTCTTCGTATTGGCATAGTGAGACGGGATATTAATCTTTTTCCAATCCTGCCAACATTTTTCCACCTGTTCTGGGTAGTCTCTAGTATTTTGCAAAATATCAGCAGTATCCAGCTTACGGGCTGCATTGATATCGTCTAGACTTATCATAATCACCCTTCTAGCGTTTGAATTATTCTTGCTTTATACACAAAAACGAGTCGAGTCGACTTCCGAAATTTCATAATACTCTACTAATAATATAGCAATTATCGGTCGAGTAAGCAAGTTAATTAATAGGGGAGACTGATGGAAAATTTACTACCAATTCCTGGAGTTGACTCCACCCAAATTTGTCCACCGTGCAGTTTAATTAAATTCTTTGAAATATAAAGACTTAAACCTGTACCTTGTTGCTCCATCGGAATTTCACTAAATCTATCGGCTTGATAGAATTTTCCAAATATACTTTCTTGATCTTCCTTTTTAATACCAACTCCCGTATCAACGACTGAGATCACAACTGATCTATTTTGCCTTTTTATCTCAATCTTAACCACACCGTTGGTAGTAAATTTGATAGCATTATCAACTAAATTTGACAAAACTCTTTTTATTTTATCCTTATCAATTGTTAAAATTGGCAAATTATCTTCATGGCGGACTTCAACTTTTAAACCTTTTGCCTCAGCCTCAGAGCGAAATTTAGCTAATATCTCAGAAATAAGATCAAGAATACTGACTTTTTCCGGAAAAAGTTCTAATTCACCCAGGTCAATTTCACTAACTTCGGCCAATTCTTTACTAAGTTTTGCTAGACGTTTGGAATCCTTAAAAACCGGGCGTAAATATTCTTTCTGCTCCTTAGAAAAATGGCCCATATCTTCGTCCAAAATCATGGAAAGTTTACCCTCAATAATAGCAATTGGTGTATTGAGCTCATGTTCTGTCATTTCCAAGAATTCATCTTTCAATTTATCAAGTTTCTGTAGTATTTGCTTGTCTTTCTCTAGCTGTAATTTTTTCTTTGCTTCAGAGATAGTCGATCGGATAAAAAGCAAACAAATACTTACCAAGAGTAAGAATAGAATGAAGTTGAAAAAACTAATATTTACAGTTAGCCATATTAAGGAAACCAAAATAAGTAAAAATGCCCACAGCTCACTAATAACAACTTGGTAGTCGTAAAGATAGTGCTTTGTGGCGGCAAAAGCCGCAGCTGCCACCATAAACATGACGAAAATCGGCCCGATAGTATTGAATTGATAGATGTGAAAAAGTGGTAAGACTAGATTAAAAATAAAACCAAAGGTTGCACAAAACAGAAATCCAGCCGTAATATAAATTATTTGAAATTTCTCGATTCCTTCATGTTTTTTAAAAGCCTGATAAGCGTTATAGATAAAGAAGATAAAATAGAGAAAATGATAGACATAGAGAAGGTAGTAAAGTGGTCCAGTTTCCACAATTTTTAAATAGCCATTATCAACTTGAATCTCTTTGACATAAATATTTTTAATGATTGATGTTATGGCAATTAAGACTGCCGGAATACCATAGATCAGAATATTTTTCTTGGTCAGAGATCGGTTAAAATAAAGCATCATTAAATTGCCCAATAAAAGAACAATAGCCGTAGAGAAAAAAGCCAAATTAGCAATTATAAAATTTGAGGTCAAAATTCCTAAAATAATCGAGATTGTCCAAATATTTGAAAAAAATAATATGACGGCTAAAAATCGATTAATTATATTTTTCTGATCATAGAACCATATATAAAAAGTAAAAATGAAACCAATTATAGAACTAACTATTAGTAATAAATAGACAATATTTTGCTGATCCAATTTCCCTCCAATTTTGGTGCCCGGAGCGAGAGTCGAACTCGCATGAACTTGCGCTCACTGGTGTTTGAGACCAGCGCGTCTACCATTCCGCCACCCGGGCTTAAACTTATTGTACTTCAAATCTTAATTGAATTCAAGGGAAAAAAATGCTAAAATAGAAACATCTAATAATATATGTGGGCCTGTGGTTAAGTGGCAAAACACTACATTCGCATTGTAGAGGCGCGAGTTCGATTCTCGCCAGGTCCAAAAAGGTAGGGAATGGACGACGAAAAAAAACTAACTGAAGATGATATACGTAATTTGCTAGGTATCGGGTTGGATTTTGATACTCAAAAAAAGGAAGCCGAAGTTAAGATTGAATACCACCCAGAAAAACCTAAAGAAGACAGTTCTCAATACTATAATAAAGTAAAAATTAAAATTTCCGGTGGACCTATAGCCTGGATTTTAAACACAATTAAAACCCTTAGTCTTTTTATTATAATCTTTACTCTATCTTTTACCGCCCTAAATTATCCAGCACTATGGCTAAATGCTAAATATTTCTTGGAAGTTAAACAACAAAAACAAGATTGGAGTAAAAAAATTGTTGTTGACCCCAAACCAATTTCCAATGAAAGCTTTTTGATCATACCTAAAATTGCCGTTAAGGTTCCGGTGACCTGGAATGTTCCATCAGAAGAAACTTTACCAGCTTTAGAGAAGGGCGTCGCCCATTTTAAAGGTACAGCCTTACCGGGAGAAGTTGGAAATGTTTTTATCTCTGGACACTCTTCTTATTATTGGTGGAACGAGGGTGGCTATAAAGAAATATTTGCCCTCTTAGGGGAAATGCAAGTTGGAGACAAGATAACAATCGATTATCGTGGCACTATCTATAATTATGAAATCACGGAAACTAAGGTGGTTAAACCAGAAGATATTGAAGTACTAGATCAGCCCAATGATCACATCTTAAGTCTGATGACTTGTGTGCCTGTGGGCACTAATTTAAATAGATTAATAGTTATTGCTAAGCAAATATGAGAACTATCTAATACGAGTTTCAAATACTTTATCATCAAAAAGATAAAGTATTTTTTCATCGTTAGATACGGCAAAAACTACTTCCTCTTTAGTTGGTAAGGTAATTAGCTTTGTATTATTTTTACCATCAAGTTCTATCACCCTCAATTCATTATTTAATTGAAAGAAAATATGTTTTTTATCGTCCGAAAGCTGGACGCCAAATATTTTTCCGGAAAAACGACTGACTAATTCATCTTTATACCATATTTCGTTATCGTTTAAAGTAATCTTGTCGGAACGATTTTTATAGTCACTAAGAACTTGTTCTTTGTTTACATTTATCTCTTTAATTTCTGGATTAGAGAAGAAAAGTATAATTTTTTTATCTTCATATGCTTGACCGCCAGCAACATTATAAATTTTAGACCAATCAGAATAACCAGTCATTGATAGCGTCACTTCATACTGGCCGGGGAAAATTTTTGTCAAACGAAAAGGTAATTGATCAGGATAAATTTTGCCGTTAACATTGATTACCGCTGCCTTTGGTGTTCCATCAATACTGATCAAACCAGTCATTTCCATATGCCAGGTCTTCCAATCAAAACGATAACCAGTTGCTTCGGTCAATACAAAAAAAGCCAGTGCCGTAAAGGACGTGACCATAAATATCCAAAATGCTATAAAAAATAATTTAGCGCGAGTTTCTTTTTTCATACATCAACTTAAATTTTTAGAAAATTCTCGTGAATATCTTGCCAATATGAGTTTATTCTATAATTTCGTCAGAAATTTCAGTGGCAATTTTATGTGCCCATAATTTCGTTAGAAATTTCAGCGAATAAACATACATTTGCCAATATGAGTTTATTCTATAATTTCGTTAGAAATTTCAGCGAATAAACATACATTTGCCAATATGAGTTTATTCTATAATTTCGTTAGAAATTTCAGCGAATAAACATACATTTGCCAATATGAGTTTATTCTATTACAATAAATTCATATTTACAAGTTGCTCACAACTTTTAAATTTTAAATACCAAAAAATAATTAAAGGATGGAATGAGTAAATTTATTATTGAAGGATCGGCCAAATTGTCCGGCGAAATTTCGGTCCTAGGAGCTAAAAATGTCGCTCTAAAAGTAATCGCAGCGGCTGTTTTAATTAAAGAACCGGTTATTTTCCAGAATATGCCAGATATTATCGATCTCCGTAATATGTTGGAAATTTTGAAAAAAGCTGGAGCAGATATCTCGCAAAATAATCACGAAATAACCATAAATACAGCGTCTTTAAATGATGCTGATCCCGATCCCACACTAATGGAAAAACTCAGAGCTTCAGTTGTTCTGATTGGCCCATATTTAGCTCGGTTTGGCCGAGTTAATATTCCCAGACCTGGCGGTTGCTCGATTGGCACCCGTTCAATTGATGTCCATCTGGATGGTTTTAAGCAAATGGGAGTTCAAATTCACCATAAGGATAATAGTGCTTGTAAAGACAACTTGTACCATTTTTCAATCGAAGAGTTGTATGGTTCCGAGATTAATTTAAAGGAAGCTTCCTGCACGGCCACCGAAAACTTGATTATGGCTGCCGTGATAGCTCAGGGAAAAACCACGATTTATAATGCTGCTCGGGAACCCCAAATTGTTGATTTAGCTAATTTTTTAAATCAAGCCGGAGCGGAAATAATTGGCGCTGGCACTTCGGTTATTGAGATAATTGGGATTGAAAAATTGCATGGCACCACTTATCAAATTATGCCCGATCCAATTGAGGCGGGAACTTTTGCCTGCTTGGCAGCAGCCACAAATTCTCATCTTAAAATCACCGATTGTGACCCTGATGATTTGCGAATGTTTTTAGACAAATTTTCCGAAATGGGCATAAATTTTGAAGTTGGCGAAAATTATATCGAAATTATCGACTCTAACGCGATTAAATCTACAGAAATCACTACAGCAGTGTACCCAGGTTTTCCTACTGACCTTCAGGCGCCAATTGGCCTAGTTTTAACACAAGCAGAGGGCACAAGCACGATAAATGAAAACCTTTTTGAAAACCGTCTTGGCTATCTTGAAGAGCTAAATAAAATGGGTGCTAAGACAGAAATAATAAATAAACACCAGGCCAAAATTACGGGTCCGGCGAAACTTCACGGCGCCGAAATCGCTAGTTTAGATTTAAGAGCTGGGGCAACTGTGCTACTAGCTGGACTTGTTGCTGAAGGTAAAACCGTAATTGAAAATGCCGAAATTATTGATCGCGGCTATGAGAAAATTGAGGAAAGATTAGCAAAACTCGGAGCAAAAATCGAAAGGGTTGAATAATGATCCTAAAAAAACTAGGAATTGATTTAGGCACAACCAATATCCTGATTTATGTTCCTGAGAAGGGAATTGCTGTGAATGAACCTTCGGTCGTTGCGCTAGACGCTTCCAGTAATCAGATCATGGCCATTGGCCAAGAAGCGAAAGATATGTTGGGCCGCACTCCCGAAAGTATTATTGCCGCACACCCACTTAAAGACGGTGTGATTGCTAACTTCAATATTACTAAAGCCATGTTACGTCACTATATTAACAAACTTGGTGGCCGAATCAGACTTTTCAGACCGGATATCATGGTGGCGATTCCAGCTGGAGTTACTTCAACTGAAAAAAGAGCAGTAATTGACGCCTGTATTTCAGCCGGAGCTAAAAACGCCTATGTCATCAAAGAACCTATTGCTGCCGCCCTTGGCGCCGGTATTCCGATTGCCTCTAGCTCTGGCAATATGATTATTGATATTGGCGGAGGTACAACTGAAGTAGCGGTGATCGCCCTTGGAGATATTGTGGCTTCGACTTCAGTCAGAGTTGGCGGTAATAAGATGGATTTAGCCATCTCCAACTATATTCGAAAAAAATACAGTTTGGTAATTGGCGAAGCCACGGCTGAAAAAATAAAGATTAAAATTGGGGCCGCCCTACCACTCAAGAAAGAATTGAAGATGGAAGTTTCGGGGTGCAATACCATTACCGGGCTCCCGGAAAGTATTATGGTTTCTTCGTCCGATGTAGTTATTGGTGTAAGAGAAGTCTTGCAAGAAATAATCGCCGCTGTAAAAACTGTTTTACAAAATACACCACCAGAATTAGCTTCCGATGTAATGGACAAGGGGATTGTGATGACAGGCGGAAGTTCACAATTACGCCAACTCGATCAAATGTTAACAAAAATTATCGGTGTACCTTGTCAAACCGCCGAAGATCCACTTCTATGTGTTGCTAAAGGAACAGGTACGGCTGTCGATAATTTGGAGTCGTTTAAGAAATCCGTTTTGTGGGCAAAATGATCGTCGTCCGCGAAGGCGGACTCCTAAATTAATAATTAATAATTTAGAATTAATAATTAATAATTTAGAATTAATAATTAAGGCAATATGCTAATTGGAATTGATACAAGTCGTACAACCAAACCAAAATTAACTGGAACAGAGTATTATTCAATTGAAATAATTAAAGCTCTGGCTAGTTTAGATATCAATAATCGCTATCTTTTATACGCTCAAGCTGATCCATCAAAGAGATTGGGAGAGCTACCAGAAAATTTTAAAACTAAAATTATGCCTTTTCCCAGATTTTGGAGTCAGATTCGCTTAAGTTGGGAAATGCTTTGGAATAAACCAGACGTACTTTTTGTTCCTAGTCATACAGTTCCTCTGGTTCACCCTAAAAACACGGTCGTGACTTTACATGATTTAGGGTTCAAGCACTTTCCAGAACTCTATTCACTGAAGGAATTGGTTTACCATAATTGGACCATGAATTTTTCAGCAACAAAAGCTAAAGAAATTATCACGCCGAGCGAATTTACTAAAAAAGATTTGGTTAAAACCTATGCCATAGACCCTGCTAAAATTCATGTTGTTTACCACGGGTTTGATCGAGAAATGTTTGTGCCAAATCCCGCCGTCAAGAAAAAACCATACATTTTATTCATCGGGCGGATTGAAGAAAAGAAAAATATTAAAAATATGATTAAAGCTTTCGAGCTCTTAAGGCGTGAAAAAAGAATTACTCATCAGCTAATTTTGGCTGGCTCACCCGGATTTGGCTATGAGGGAATTAAAGCCGAAATGGATAAATTGCCAGAAGAAATCCGAAAAGATGTGATTGAGCTTGGTTACATTGACCAGAAAGAATATGTTAGACGCCTCCAAGAAGCAGACATTTTTCTTTTTACCAGCTTTTTCGAAGGCTTTGGCATGCCCATAATTGAAGCTTTTGCTTGTGAAACTCCGGTTATTACTTCTAATGTGACGAGTATGCCCGAAATTGCCGGAAACGCGGCTTTAACAGTAGACCCAAGAAAACCTCTAGAAATTGCTGCTGCATTAAGCCGACTCATAAATTCACCAAAATTAAAAGAAGATCTTATTTTTAAAGGCAGGATGCGAGCTAGACTTTTTTCTTGGGAAAAGGCCGCTGAAGAAACTTTGGAAGTGATTAAAAAAGCCGAATCAAAATGAGTAAAATACTAAATATTAAAATTGACAATGTTAGTTTCAGCGAAGTTATAGCGAAGATTTCCGCTTATCTACTGGTTGACTGTTTTCATATGATCGCGACCGTTAATCCGGAATTTATTGTTACGGCCCAAAAAGACGAGAAGTTCAAAGATATACTTAATAAATGTGACTTGAATGTCCCAGATGGTGTCGGACTGCAATTTGCCGCCAAATTAGCTGGCGAAAAAATCGGTGAACGCATTACAGGTGTTGATTTAACATGGGAAATTTGCAAAATTGCCGCTGAAAAAGGTTATAGCGTTTACTTTCTAGGCGCAGCCGAAGGAGTAGCCGAAAAAGCCGCTCATCGAATAAAGCTTCTAAATCCAGGGCTAAATATAGCTGGAACATACGCCGGTAGTCCAAACGAAGAGGGGATAGTATTAAAAATTAATGAAACGAGTGCCGACATATTATTAGTCGCCTTTGGCGCACCAAAACAAGAGAAATTTATCGCAGATAACAAAGAATCGCTTAAAGTAAAATTAGCCATGGGTGTTGGCGGCACATTCGACTATATAGCCGGGATAGAACCATACGCACCGCTTTGGCTTAGAAAAATCGGTTTGGAGTGGTTATACCGTCTTTTTACCCAACCGAAACGCTGGAAACGAATCTTAAATGCCACCGTAGTTTTTCCATGGCTAGTTTTAAGATCAAAGGTTTAAAAAAAAATTAAAATATAAAGGAGAAAAATGGAAGAGAAGAAGTGTGCCACTTGTGGCAAAGAATTGTGTGACGACTGCACCTGCACCTGCAACACTGATCTTTGTAAAGATGACTGTGAGTGCAATGACGACTGTAACTGCGGTTGCAAAGCCGAAGACGAAGAAACTGAATAGTATTAGCGAAAAACCATCGAGTAATCGGTGGTTTTTATTTAACACCTCGCGCACCTCGTAGGTGCGAGCGGTCTAAAGAGAAATGTTTTATGGAATATCGGAAAGAACAACTTGTAAATAATGAACATTATCATGTGTTTAATAGAAGTATTGCAAAATATATCATCTTTAATGATGAAAATGACTACCAGCGAATGTTAGAAATTATGGATTTATTCAGATATACCAATTTTCAGCATCAATTTTTTAAATTCAAAGAATTAACTATTGAAAACCAAAAAAACATTCTTAATCAGTTGAGAACTGATAGTCCGTTATATGTAGATGTAATTGCTTTTTGTCTAATGCCTAACCACATACATTTGGTTTTAAAGCAATTATCCGAAAACGGAATATCAAAATATGTCTCGAGACTCTTAAATAGTTATAGCCGATATTTTAATATTCGTCATAACCGAAAAGGACCTTTATGGGAAGGGAGATTTAAAAGTGTCCTTGTTAAAACCGACGAACAACTGTTACATTTGACAAGATATATCCATTTAAATCCAACTTCGGCTGGCCTAATTCAAAAGCCAGAGCTTTGGAAATTCTCTTCATATAATGAATACATTGACCTAAAAAGCGAAAAAATTTGCACTTTAAATACACTACCTGATATTAATACAGAGAATTATAAAAAATTCACAGAAGACCAGAAAGCTTATCAACGAGAACTACAAATCATTAAAAACAATTTAATAGATTAGAGAGAATAACCTCGCGCACCTACGAGGTGCGCGAGCGGTTTATAAAATATTGAAAAGTTGGGGATTTTCAGGTATAGTTACTCAATATGAGTTATTTAAATTTACCAAGACCAATTATAGCGCTCGCTCCGATGCATGGGTTCACGAACAGTGAATTTCGTTTAAAGTGCAAAAAATTTGGGGCGGATTTAGTTTACTCGGAAATGGTGGCGGCCGAAGGTATTATCCGGCGCGTACCAGCGGTTTTGGAGCAGTTAAAATTTGATGAAGCGGAGCGACCAATTATTATTCAAATTTTTGGTTCTAATCCTATTTCTATGGCTTTAGCCGCCCAAATCATCGAAACTGAATACTCGCCAGACGGGATTGACATCAATTTCGGTTGTCCGGTCCAAAAAGCAGCCAAACAGGGCTTTGGCGCGGTTCTGCTTCGAGACACAAATAAAGCGATTGAAATAATTAAGGCTGTAAAATTAGCCTTGGCTTACACTCCCCTCAGTATCAAAATTAGATTAAATGATAATATCGGCGACACGATTGATTTTATAAACCGAGCCGAAAAAGCCGGTGTTTCGATGGTTGCGATTCACGGTCGGACTTTGACTCAAAAATACCGAGGGCAGGCCGATTATGAAAAAATTCATGAAATAAGAAAGCATTTCCCGGATTTAGTGATTTTAGGAAGTGGGGACATTAGATCAAAGGATGATCTCAATAACAAGCTTGGTAATTTGGATGGCGTTCTCGTTGGTCGTGCCGCTAAAATCTGCCCGGAAATTTTTAAGGAACTAAAAACCCCGCAAATTGCGGGGATCAGTCGACATGATAAGTTATAATGGCTGTTAAATGGGTTTTACTTTCACTACCGTATTTTGCACCAGTACTTGACTGAAGCCACTGAATATCAGAGTTGGGACGGGAGTTGAAAAATGAGTTGACGTTGCTTTGTAGGCGTTCCAAATCTCCGGCCTTGCTCAAATCAGCCGTAAAAATTTGAACTTGCGTTGCCATAATAGAATCCTCCTTCGTTCGGTAGTCGAACTTGTCATTATATCTTAAAATCAGGTGTTTGTCAAGATAAGTGAGCATAAAAAGGAGCGGGTGTCCGCTCTAAAAAGATCGATTTATTATTCGGCAACCCCACCTTGCATTATATTTATGTGATTTTGATGCTCTCTTCGAAGTGCCAGCTTTGCGCCTTCCAGCGCTCTTTTGTCATTCACGCCTTCATGTAGACGCCGGCGAATCTCATCGCCGAGAATTTGCTCATCCGTGCCGTGACCTTTTTGAACCGTTTTACCGGTAATCGAGTCGGCAGTTGACTGAGAAACTGCTTCAGCATACATTCGAACCAAATAGTCAATGGAAAATCCCACGACTTCTTCGTTCGCGAATCGTGCCATAACCATACCTCCGCTTCAAGATATGCATAGTATATCTGAAAAAGACGATTTTGTCAATTGAAAAACCGCCGTTGAAGGCGGTTAAGTCAGATTTTTTCGAGATGGGCTTCGATGGCCTGTTGCATCTCACGATTTTCGTTTTCCTCTTCGACTGTGCGACTTTTTCTTGAGCACGAGCCAAGCAAATTGGACAGGTAAACGACAATTTCCGGTTGAGGCGGAGTGATGATCATTAATTTATCAAAAGCTTGTTTGAGATAAACATGACTCTGTTTGTCGAAATGACGATATTCGATTAGTGACTGAATGATGACGGTGTAAACAAATTTATTATTTTCCGGATTGAAACGAAATTGCTTAGAAATCACCATATCGTCTGACAAGAATTGCACCATAACCCCAACTTCTTCGCTCGACAATTCATAGCTAAGCAATAACCTTCTTATCTCTTGAAAGCTTAAATCCCCATTTTTGAGGGCACGACATAATCGAACAATAATCGCCCAGCGTTGATCATGAGCAGAAACTGCCGCTTCACGAATTAAATCGTATAACTCCTCGCGCATTGTGCACCCCCTTGGCAAAGCTAGACACATTTTAATATAACTTTTTAACCCTGTCAAGGTTGACAAATATTAAAAACTGCATTATAATTTATCTAGGAAAGCTGGTTTTGATAACCTGCTTTTTTTAATACCTAGATGTGTTGACAACAAAAAAAATAAATAATAATATTAAATTATAAATGTAAAGTAAACTTGACATTAAATCAAAGTTTAAAGTTTAAAAATCAAAATGACAGTTTAGAATGTAAAATTATTTAAATAGTTAAAATACCTTAATTTTGCATTTTAAGATTTGCATTTTAAGATTTGCGACTAGAAGGAGCATTATGGCTTTATCACCATTTATGTCAGCAATTAATCAAATTTGTGATGAAAAAGGAATCTCTAAGGATTCTGTAGTTGAAACTATTGAAGCAGCTTTAGCTGCGGCTTACAGAAAAGATTACGGCGAACCTGGTCAAATTATTCAGGCTAAACTTGATCCCGAATCTGGCGAGATGAGTTTTAAGCGCGTTTACTCTGTGGTTGAAACAGAAGAAGAGATTGAAGAGCCGGAAGCACAACTCTTACTTCCTGATGCTAAAAAAATTGACAAAAAAGCTAAGGTCGGCGAAACCGTTGAAGTGAGTCTGGAGACTCATTCAGAATTCGGTCGTATTGCCGCTCAAACCGCTAAACAGGTCATTACACAACGCCTCCGCGAAACCGAGCGTGAAATGCTCTTTTCTGAGTTTAAAGATAAAGAGCGCAATTTAATCAACGGTGTTATTCAACAAATCGAAAACGGTAATGTGATTATTGATCTTGGTAAGATTAATGGAATTATGTTGCCATTCGATCAAGTTAAAAACGAAAAATATTACTCTGGCCAACGTCTAAAGGTCTTTGTTAAAGAAGTCGAAGAATCCGGACGAGGTCCAAGAATTCTCGTTTCCCGCGCTGATGCTGGCTTAGTCCAAGGCCTTTTTGAAAATGAAGTTCCGGAAATTGCCACTGGTAGCGTAGAAATTAAAGCGATTGCCCGAGAAGCTGGTTCCCGTAGTAAAGTAGCTGTCGCCACAACTCAAGAAGGACTCGATCCAGTTGGAAGCTGTGTCGGTCAACGAGGCGCCCGTATTCAAGCCATTTTGGCTGAATTAGGTGAGGAAAAAATTGATATTATCCTTTGGAATGATGATGAAAAACAATTTATCATCAACTCTTTAAGTCCAGCTAAAGTTTCTAAAGTTACCTTGGATAAAAAAGAGCAACGAGCTCAGGTTTTGGTTCCAGAAGACCAATTTTCTTTAGCCATTGGCACCGGTGGTCAAAATGTCCGCTTAGCCAGCAAATTAACTGGTTGGAGTTTGGATTTTGAAAAACAAGAAGGAGTCGAAACCGAAGACGGCGATAAGCCAAAAACAAAAAAGACCAAAAAAGAACCTGTTATCGATGATAACAAGCCAATTGATGACGGCACTGATGAATTGGAGATAACCCCAGATATAACGCCTGAAGCCACGGAGGCAAAAGAAGAAAATGTTGAAAATACTGAAGAAACTGCTTAATTTGATACTTCAGATTCAATTTCAATATTTAAAAATTAAAAGGAAAAAATATGAGCAATCACGATATTTTTAATAAATTTTCGCCGAATGCTCGTAGAATTCTCATATCTGCACAAAAAATTGCCCAGAGTATGGGCTCCGCGTTGGGAAGCGAGCATATTTTACTGGCTTTAGCCATACAACCAAAAACTTTTGCTCAAAGTGTTTTAAACGAACAAATGGTCGGTTTAGACCAGATTCGTTTAATTGTCAGTCTACACCACCTTACTAAAGAGCCCTCTCCGGGCATGACTATAGAAGCAAAGAACGCTCTCAAGGCCGCAGCGCAAGTAGCCTCTGATTATGGGCATAAAGAAATTGATAGCGAACATTTACTTTATGGAATTATTTCCGAAGAAAATTTTCATGCCAACGAAGTAGTTGACCGAATCGGCACAGACCCAGGTGTTATTATTGATCAAATTCGCAATTATTTTGATGAAATGGACGACTTGGAAGAAAACCCCAAAAAAGACCCCGAACCGTTTAATTTACAGTTTAATGAATCCCAGGGTCAGCCATTTAATAATCAAGATTTCCCAATCTTTCCCGGTCAACCACCAAAAGTAACAGTTGAAAGTTTTACAATAGATTTAACCGATCTAGCTAAACAAAATAAGCTCGATCCAGTCATTGGTCGTGATAAAGAAGTGGAAAGAGCGATTCAGATATTGGCCAGACGAACGAAAAACAATCCTGTTCTCGTCGGAGAACCTGGTGTAGGAAAAACTGCCATTGTTGAGGGTATTGCCCAGCGAATTATTCAGAAAAATGTGCCCGAGATGTTCAAAAACAAAAAATTGATTATGTTAGATCTACCGCTTTTAATTGCCGGAACCATGTATCGAGGGCAGTTTGAAGAAAGAATCAAGAAAGTTTTAGACGAAATTATCAGCAAAGGCGACGTCATCTTATTTATAGATGAAATCCATACGATTGTCGGAGCCGGCTCAGCCGAGGGTTCTCTAGATGTAGCTAATATTTTAAAACCCGCTTTAAGTAAAGGAAAAATTCGCTTGATTGGGGCGACAACTTTCTCTGAATTCCGTAAATTTATTGAAAAAGATCCAGCCTTAGAACGACGAATGCAGAAAATAACCGTTGCTGAACCAAGCGAAGAGGATACTTTGGCGATTCTTGAAGGCATCAAGAAAAATTTTGAAGAGCACCATGGTGTTCATATTTCTAGCGAAGCAATCAAAGCTGCGGTTGAGCTATCTGTTCGCTACATAAACGATCGTTTCTTACCTGATAAAGCTATTGATTTAATAGATGAAGCTGCTTCCGCCTGGCAAATTAAACACAAAACTGAACAAGTTTCAACTAAAGAAATTTTGATCGAAGAACTTAAAAAAATCAAAGCTGATAAGGAAAAAGAAGTCGAGCTGGAAAACTTTGCCAAGGCAGCTAACCTGCGTACGCTTGAGCTCAGACTTGAAGACAAAATTAACAAACTTAAAGAAGTAAAAAGAGATATAAAAGGTGAGATAACGCGCGCCGATATTGCTAAAGTTGTTGCTTTATGGACCAATATTCCTGTTGAAACTCTCCAGACTGAAGATAAAGAAAAATTTGCTAAACTTGAGACCCAACTTAAGAAGAACATTGTTGGCCAAGATGAGGCTGTCCAAATTGTCAGTTCGGCTATCAGACGGTCAAAAACAGGGCTTTCCGACCCGAATCGTCCGATCGGCTCATTCATGTTTCTCGGACCAACTGGAGTCGGTAAAACGGAATTAGCTCGAGTCCTATCGGAAGAACTTTTCGGTTCGAGAAAAAATTTGATTAAAATCGATATGAGTGAATTTATGGAACACCACAGCGTCTCTCGACTTGTTGGTGCACCTCCGGGGTACGTCGGCTATGATGAAGCCGGAAAACTCACCGAAGAAGTTCGCCAAAAACCCTATTCGATTATTCTTTTCGACGAGATCGAGAAGGCTGATGCCCAGGTTTTCAATATTTTGCTTCAAATTATGGAGGATGGCGAATTGACTGATGCCAGAGGCAGGAAAGTGAGTTTTAAGAATACGATTATTATTCTCACATCAAATATTGGTATACAAGAACTGAACCGTCAGGCGGTGATTGGTTTTGGTGAGAAAAATAAACTGGCTAATATGCAGTATGAAGAGATAAAAAATGAAACACTTAAAAAATTAAAAGATGCCTTTTTGCCAGAATTTATTAATCGACTAGACAATATTATAGTTTTTAAGCCACTGAATAGGGAAGAAATTGAAGAAATTGTGGATCTCCAATTAGGGAAACTAGCCCAACGCATGACACCTGATTATAATTTAATATTTGAAAAAAAGTTGGCTAAAGCGATTTCAGCTAAAAGCTTTAATCCCGAGTTTGGCGCCCGTCCGATTAGAAGAGCTATCGCCGATCTAATTGAAACTCCTTTGTCAGAGAAAATTTTAGCTAAAATTTTTAACGTAGGTGACAATATCAAAATTTCTGTCAAAAACAATGAGATTGTTTTTGCAAATGTGAATAAAAAGCGCGATAATTAATTCAAGGATTAATTCGGAGGGAAAATGAAAAATGCGTTTTTAGCCGGACTTTCAGTCTTTTTTTACTGTGTAGCTTTAACTGTCTTTGTTTTTAGTTTTCAAATTAAAATTTTAGTTAATCCAGAATTCCTCAAGTCAGCCCTAAATCAGGCTAAAATATACGACCAAATAAATACCATTTCCGAAAACATACCGGAAAATAATGATCTTAGTTTTAACGGTTTTATTAAAACTTTTACTCTTTCGATCGATAAAGATTTAGCCAAAACCGAAATTGAAAAATTTATTGATGATTTTTACAGTTTCTTATTAGGAAAAAAAGACCTAAACTCGGTTCAGCTCGACTTGACTAAAGTCAAAGCGGACTTTAAAAAAAATTGGACTAATCTAGCGCCACAAATTTTTGCTGACGAATACCAGAAATTACCGCTTTGCCAAACAAATCTCACTCCCGAGCAGTACTTGGCTTCTACGCAAATTACTTGTCGAAACGAGCAAATTTCTAAAACTCAATTTGCAGAAATCGTTAAAACTGCCGATATTAGCAGTTTTGAAAAATCAATACCTGATAAAATCACCCTTCAGGACATTGTTAATAAAAACACTCAAGATCTTGTACAGCTCAGAAGCTTTATTAATTTAGTCTTTAATCTATATATTATCTCTTTTATCATCTTATTTATTTCTTTAATAGGTATTGTTCTGTTTGCTTATCCAGACATTCGCTCCATGTTTTCTAAAGTTGGTTGGCCAACCTTTATCTTAAATCTACCAACAATTATTCTAATGTATTTCTCAAATAAAAACGCTGATTTTCTCAAATCAATCATTAGCAACCAAGATTCAAACAAAATTGCAACTGCTTTTACTCCTTTACTAGAAGCATTGAGCCAAAATTTATTTCAAACACTGATCAAACTCCCACTGATTTTATGTTTTGTCGGTTTATTGCTCTTGATTGTTTCATTCTTTTTACCTAAGATAGAAGAAAAGGTTGTCCCTCCGGGTTTCGAAAATCCGAGCCAACCAATAAAAAGTCAATAGAAAGGTATCATGACCGAAGGTTTTTTCACACCGGCAAACAATACCATGCTAATTTTTGCTTTAATCACCATCTGGACTATTCCATGGAAAGCGGTAGCTTTATGGAAATCGGCCAGACGCAAAGACTTAGTTTGGTTTATCCTGCTATTATTTCTTAACACCGTCGGTATTTTAGAAATTATTTATATCTATATCATTTCTAAAAATAAATCAGAAAAGTAAACGAAATTTTCTAAAATAGAAAGGAAAAAAGTGGAGACACCAAAAAATATTGTTCGGGCAATTGCCGGGGAAAGCATGGCGCGCAACAAATATACCTATTTTGCTTCCCAGGCCAGAAAAGAGGGGCTTGAGCAAATTGCTGCTATCTTTGAAGAAACGGCAGACAATGAGAAAGAGCATGCCAAACGATTGATGAAACTTTTGACTGAAGACACGGAATCCAGCCTCGAAAAATATGATTTTCCGACAGTTAAAACTACTTCGGACAATTTGAAAACGGCCGCGGCTGGTGAAAATTATGAACACACCACCATGTACCCAGAATTTGAAAAAATTGCCCAAGAAGAGGGGATGGAAGAAGCGGCAAAAGTTTTCAAGGAAATTGGAGAAGTTGAAGAGCGCCATGAAGCACGCTATCTAAAACTCAAAGAAAACGTTGATAATAAAAAAGTCTTTGCAAAAGACGAGGAAGTGCTCTGGAAATGTCGAAATTGCGGCTATATCCATAAGGGCAAAACCGCACCAGATAAGTGTCCGGCTTGCGACCATGCTCAAAGCTACTACGAATTATTCTGTGAAAATTACTAATATATAAACAAAAAGGGTTCCGAAGGGACTCTTTTTGTTTCTTGACGTAACTAAAACAAAGTGATAAGGTCAAAATTACCAAAAGTATTAAAGCGTTATGACTTATAAAGATTTAGAAACGAAACTTGATTATTTATCTGAAGCAAACCGTAAAATTGTTCGGCGCGCTTATGAATTTGCTTTCGTTGCCCACAAGGATCAAAAAAGATTTTCCGGCGAACCCTTCATTTATCACGGTCTAGAAACAGCTTCTTTTATTGCTGACTTAAAACTTGACCACGAAGCAGTTGCTGCAGCCATTCTTCATGATGTTTGTGAAGATACTCCTCTGACATTGGCTCAAATGAGAGCTAAATTTGGTAATAAAATTGCGGAATTGGTAGATGGTGTAACTAAACTTGGCCATATTCGCATTGTCAGGAAATGGTTATTTTTAACTGATGAGCAAAAATTAAAAGATTTTGAACGTCAAATTGAAAATTTACGAAAAATGTTTGTGGCTATGGCTAAAGACATTCGTGTCATCTTGATTAAACTGGCTGATCGTTATCACAATATGAAAACTTTGGATTCAGTCGAGGAAAAAAAACGCTTTCGGATTGCCAAAGAAACCTTAGAAATTTACGCACCCCTAGCTTACCGTTTAGGCATGGGAGAACTTAAAGGTCAACTCGAAGATTTAGCTTTCAAATACGTTTACCCGGAAGATTACCAGAAATTAACTCACGAGGTTGTCCATCCTCGAGCTGAGAAAGAAAAATACCTCGAAAAAGTCAAATACAAAATTCTCAAAAAATTGGCTAAAAATGGCATCCGTGCAGAAATTAATGGCCGCGCTAAACACTGGTTTTCACTTTGGCGAAAATTAAACCGTTTTGATCACGATTTAACCCGTATTTATGATCTGGTTGCTCTTCGAATTGTTGTTTCAAATATTGAAGAATGTTACCGAGTTTTAGGTATAATTCACGAGATGTACAAACCGTTGGTTGGGAGAATTAAGGACTATATTGCCCAACCTAAGCCCAACGGTTACCAATCTTTACACACCACGGTTTTTGCCGACAACGGCCAAATCGTGGAAATTCAAATCCGCACTCAGGCTATGCATGATCATGCGGAAAATGGTATTGCTGCTCATTGGCACTATTCGGAGAAAAAAAATGCTTTTGACTATATTGTTAAACAAAATGGCCATGTCCCTTACAAAGATTTGATTTGGGTTAATGAATTGTCAAAATGGCAAACAAATATTCAAGACAAGAACGAAGCTGTAAGCTCCCTGGGCACCGATTTCTTTTCTGACCGTATTTTCGTTTACACTCCTCAAGGTGATGTTCAAAATCTTCCTGCCCATGCCACACCGATTGATTTTGCTTATTCCATTCATACCGATGTTGGCAACGCCACTGTCGGGGCCAAAATAAACGGTAAACTGGAAAGCTTGGATCACCCTTTGGAAAATGGCGATATTGTAGAAATTTTAACCAAGAAAAATTCTAAACCAAAGCAAGATTGGCTTAAAATTGCTCGAACCTCCAGCGCTAAAAGTAAAATTCGTTCTGCTCTCAAATTAAATTAAAAAAATGCCCCGAACTAACGGGGCAAAATAAGATCGCACTTGGTCTGATTCCAGTCATAAAGACAAAGATAGGCAAAATAGAGACGATTTTTATCTTGATTTAAAACCTTTATGCAAGTTTCTCTGATCGCAACTAGATCTGATTGATTTGAAAGTGTAATATGACAATCAAAATAAACCAGGGCTTCATTTAATACAGCATAATCTGTACTATCTTCATCTGTTTGGCAATTAGCGCTAACTTTTTTAACTAACGCCTCGAGATTAGAAACAACCTGCTTTGCATATAAAAGCTTGTCTTTCTTTTCTCGATGGTTGGGCGGTATATTGATACCGCCGCTAATCATAAAGCGAACAGTATCCATCACGCCCTCCTTAAAGTGCAATTGATAGCATACCACACTGACCTATTGAAATCAAGTAATTTTACTGTTAATATATGGTTAATCACTAAGCTTAAAAATTGCTGTGAAAGGACAAAAATGGAACAAATTTTTCAAACACCCCGCGGAACTAAAGACATCTTGCCCGATGATCAGAAATATTGGAAATACTTGCGGGATGTTTTTGAAAAGAAATGCGAAGCTTTTGGTTGTGGGCGAATTGATACACCTATTTTTGAGCATGCTGATATTTTTCAGAAGAGTTTGGGGGAAGAATCAGACATTATTTCCAAAGAAATGTATGAAGTAAAACGGGCCTCCTCTCTAAGTACTCAACTCGAAGATGGCAAGGCAGAAGATAAACGCCCTCTAGTTTTGCGCCCGGAAATAACTGCAGGTATTGTACGAGCTTATATTCAACACGGGATGAAATCTTGGTCTCAACCAGTTAAACT
>Ga0172374_1000378_pt1 | contig 34169 bp, 26 predicted proteins | sample LakKiv3m_FD_114536 | JGI IMG/M metagenome (GOLD analysis project Ga0172374, IMG submission 114536) | Freshwater microbial communities from Kabuno Bay, South-Kivu, Congo - kab_092012_10.3m | ecosystem: Environmental > Aquatic > Freshwater > Lake | place: Democratic Republic of the Congo... | reverse complement strand
CGATACCTTCGCTCGCCGTGGCTGGCGAACATCGGTCGTCTTTGCTCGGCCGCCCGGCGCCTCGGCCGATCGGGAGGACACACGCATGATCAAGCGGTTGCTCGCCCTTGGCGTCGCGATTTTAGCTATCGGCCTGGCCGCCGGCAGCGCCTCGGCGCTCAGCAGCGACCGCTGGACGAACGCAGCGCCCTACGGATTGTTCTTCAACGACTACCAGCCGAACTTCTACACCGGCTTCGTACCTCGAGTTCAGGAAGCAGAGAGAGTCAAGGTCCACCTCGGGCGCGGGAATCAGCTGCGCGTCAGGCTGGTGCTCTCCGACCAGACCATCGACAACTACCTCCTCGACCAGATGGCGCGCCACGACCTGTACAAAGAGCTGATCGACGCCAAGGTCGTCAAACTCACGACCAACACGGCCTGGGAGACCTACGACAAACTCTTTGCCGACGCCGGCCTGGCGCAGCAGGCGCACAGTAACGCGACTCTCTCGCCGCAGCAGTGGCGCGAACTCAACCTGCGCGCGATCGCGAAGTTCTCACCCGAGCGCCTCTTCCACATCCAGAAGGATTTTGCCCGGCTGCTCGACGACTTCGCCGGATTGCTGAAGGCAAGCGCCGCACCTTCGACGCTCGAAGCGAAACTCGACTTGGCGAACGCACTGTTCCCGCACCGCCTCTTCCTCGACCGGTTGACGGCTCAGCAGGACGCAGCGCTCGGCGAGTTGATCAACCTCGCGAAGACCGGCGATACGGCCGCCTTGCGGCCAAAGGCGCAGGCGTTCTTCGACGACGTCACGCGCCGCATCTACCCCGTCCACGACGGCAAGCTCGACTACTACGAGTTCACCGCGATCTACCCCGCCGGCACCTACGACAAGACGACTACGTACAAAGGGCACGTGATCCCCGAAATCACGACGCCCGGCGTGTGGCCGCTGATCCCGCGCATGCACGGCAAGGGTTTCCTCGGGATGATCGACTACATCTCCTCGGAGAGCTACTACGGACTGATGCCGATGTTGCCTTACGAATACGCCGGCGGCATCTCGTACAACGCGATACACAACACCGGCATCAGCAACTGGATCGCCGGGCACCCGCTGCTGCCGAAGGAGTGGCGGACGGTCACCGATGGAAGCCGCAACGGCAAGCCCTTCACGCGCGTCTCGATGACCAGCCGCGGCCCGGTCTCGCACGGATGCACGCGGCTCAACAACGGGCATCTGGCCGAGTTCCGCGAAATGCTGCCGTCGACCTCGGACGGGATGAAAGGAATCGTCACCTACCGCAACGTTTCACAGTGCTACGACGTCTTCGACTTGAAAGGTGACGGCGACGATCAGGTGATGGGCGTGCAGTACTACATCGCGTTCCGGCACACCAACGCGCGCGTCGCAAACCAGATCTGGGCTCAGAACAACCGCGAGGATTTCTATCGCTGGCTGTACGGCGACGAGATGACGTACGGCCCGATCGGTGCGGTGACGTTCAAAGAGGTCTGCGACGGCAAGTTCGTCGACCGCAAGGCACGCGAGGGCAAGACCTACCGTGACCTGAAGATGTACGAGGCCGCGTACGCGCCCGAGACGCTGCAGTTCTACACCATCAACGGCATCGACGCGTTGTCGGAAAGCGCGATGGAGTTCAACCGCGAACTGCGTCGCGTCGGTTACGGCTACACCCTCGATCGCAAGAAACTCTTCCTGCACTGACGAGGGTCGCGTCCGCTGCCTCGCAACGAGGTCCGGAGCGAAACGATACCCGAACCCACCAGTCTGTTGAAAGACCGTCCCGCAGCCTGTTCGAAATGGTCCAGCCGCAAGGCGCGCACGGACGGGGCGTGGACAGGCTCAGCCTTCGGCGCAATCACGCGTCCAGCCGCAAGGCGCGCGCGGACGGGGCACCGCCCGCCGGCGGTTGGTGGCCTCAGCCGCCACCCCCGCCGCCATCGGCGGCTCGCATCGACAGGCAGTGTCAGCGCCCGGTGAAGTCCGGCTCTCGCTTCTGCTGAAAAGCCCGTATCCCTTCTTGAAAGTCCTCGCTGGCGAAAGCCTTCTGCTGACCCCACGATTCGATCATCGCGACATCCCATGGCTCCCTCGACAACCCCCGCAGCACCGACTGTTTGGTCAGCGCCAGGTGCATCGTCGGTGCCTTGGCGAGTTTGCGCGCCAGCTTCAGCGCGGTAGGCATCACGTCGGCGGCCGGACACAGTTTGTTGATCAACCCCGCACGCTCTGCCTCGAGCAACGGGATGTCCTCGGCGAGATACAACCAGGTCAGCGCCCGCGAATAGCCGACCAGCCGCGGCAGCGTCCAGGTGACGAGATCGTCGGGGTGGATCGCGCGCTTGAGCCATATGGGCAGCAGGCGGGCCGAGTCGGCGCAGACCCTGATGTCGCACAACAACGCCATCCCCAGGCCGCCTCCGGCCGCTACCCCTTCGATCGCCGCGATAGTGGGCTTGGGCATCTCCAACAGGTCGAGGCACCAGGCGAACAAGGGCTGCGACGGCCCCGCCGGCCAGGCGCGCTGGTCATCGGTGGCCAAGTCCGCACCGGTACAAAAGGCGCCTCCGGCTCCGGTCAGCACCAGCACTCTGACGCGCGCATCGGCGGCAGCATCGCGCAACATGTCCCTGATGGCGTAGCGCAGCGCTCCGTTGAACGCGTTCTTTCGCGCGGGCCGGTTCATGGTCGCCACCAGCACGCCATCGTCGTCCAGGTTCACTTTGAGTTCGTCGCAGTAATCGTAAGTCGGCATGTGTTGTCCCTCGACGTTCACGTCATATCCCGGCCGGCACACCGCGGTAACGCTACGTCAGTTCTTTCTCGATAGACCTCATCGCCTGCCGGAACTTCTGCAGATCCCCGGTCCCCGGATCGAGGATCAGTTGATCGACGCCGGCGTGTTCGTACAGCGCGACCATCGACCGGAGTTCTTCCGCAGTACCGCGCATGGTCTTGCGGCCTGCCGGCGCCCGCTCGGGCGTCGCTTCGTCGCGGAACTGCACCACCAGGCGTGGCCGGATCGCAAACGAGCCGGCCAGACCGCGCTCATCAATCACCGCGCTGAGTTCATCGACACTGATGCTGAGCGGGTGCCAGGCTTGGCCGAACGCCCTCAAGCGCCGAAACGCGGCGGGGCTGTTGCCGCCGACGAAGATCGGCAACGGCGCCTGCGTGGGCTTGGGCTCGCAACGCAGACCGCTGAAGCGAAAGAACTCTCCACTGTGCTGCGGAACGTCGGCCGTCCAGAGTTCTCGCAGCGCGGCCAGCATCTCGTCGGTGATGGCTCCGCGCCGCTCGAAGTCGACACCGAGGTTTTCGTACTCGTCGCGCGTGACCCCCACGCCGATACCGAGGTCGACGCGCCCCCGCGAGAGGTCGTCCAGGGACGCAATCGTCTTGGCGAGCCGGACAGGATGATGCCAGGGCAGCACCAGCACGGATGTGCCCAGGCGCACCGAGTTCGTCACCGACGCCACGGCGATCAGCACGGTAAGGGCTTCGTGATAGGGAGCCGCGCCGAGACGCTCGGCAACGTAGCTGGAATGGAACAGGTGCTCACTCGTCCACACCGACGCGAAGCCCATGGCTTCGGCTTCCACGGCCAGGTCCATCAGATCTCGGACGTGAACGACTCCCTGGTTGTTGGGCAGGCATATCCCAAATCTCATGACCGGCTCTCCTCGACGTTGTCGTGCGGTTGCACGCTATAGACCACCGGTGCCTTTCAGATACGAGACCGCGTTGCACGCAGCCTGTTGAAAATGGCCCACGAGCGCGGAGCTAGCGACGCGCGAGGATCACACCTGTCTACTCGAGCTCGCCCCTCGCCATCTCGGGGCTCGTGCGCGCGAAACCACTCGCTACGACGTAGCTCCGCTACGCCTCCGCTCGCGGCTTTTCGCGCGCGCCTTGCATCTGGACCATTTTGAACAGGCTGATGGGCGATTTTTCAACAGACTGCTAGTGTCCGGGGGCTGGCCGGCGGCGGGAGCGGCGCTCGCTTGGAACCGGAGGGCTTCGCGGCTATGGCCCAAGCGTCGGTCGACATCGAGGCGACAGCCGCGGGCAACACCGCGCAGACGGCGTTCGCGGAGCGCATCCGGCAGTTCGAAGAACGGCCATGTGACGGAGAGAACCATGAGTACCCAATCTTTTGACTACGTCGTCGTCGGCGCGGGATCGGCCGGCTGTGTGGTGGCCAATCGTCTCACCGCGTCGGGCAAGTACACGGCCCTGCTGCTCGAAGCCGGCGGCGCCGACGACAACTTCTGGGTACCGATCCCGCTGGGAATGCCGCGCTTGTTGGGCAATCCGGCCATCGCCTGGCTGTACTCGACGGTCGCCACGCCGAGCTTCGCCGACCGCTCGATCGTCCTGACCCAGGGAAAGATGCTGGGCGGCAGCAGCTCGCTCAACGGCATGATCTACGTCCGCGGGCAGAAGGACGACTACGACGGCTGGGCCGCCGGCGGATGTCCGGGCTGGGCGTGGAACGACGTGCTGCCGTACTACAAACGCCTCGAATCCATCGAAGGCGGAAGCGACGCCTACCACGGGCGCAGCGGTGAACTGAAGCTCAGCTGGATCCGGCAGATCCACCCGACCTCGCAGAGTTTCATCGAGGCCGCCCAGCAGGCCGGCATCCGGTTCAACGAAGATACCAACAGCGGCAATCAAGAAGGGATCGGTTACATCCAAGGCACGATCTACAAGGGCCGCAGGCAGTCGACGTCGAACACGTTTCTGAGTGCCGCGCGCGCTCGTCAGAACTTGACCGTGATGACCGGCGCGCAGGTACGGCGCGTCACGTTCGAGAACCGTCGCGCCGCGGGCGTCGAACTCGCAAACGGCACGAAGCTGAGCGCCCGGCGCGAAGTCATCGTGTGCGCCGGCACCATCGGCTCGCCGCAGGTCCTCCAGCACTCGGGGGTTGGCGACGCCGCTCACCTGCGATCGCTCGGCATCGACGTCGTCGCCGACGTCCCCGAAGTCGGCAAGAACCTGCACGACCACCTCTTCGGCCACCTCAAGTACGGAATCGCCAAGCCATCCGGCAGCATGAATCGCAAGTTCACCAACATCCCGGCGATGGGGTTCGAACTGGTGCGCTGGCTGCTGTTCGGAACCGGCGCGCTCAATACGACTTCGGCGCAGATCCTCGGCTTCATCAAGTCCAGCGCCGATCAGCCCAAGCCCGACATACAGCTGGCGATGCGGCCGTTCTCGTTCCACATCGAACCCACCGGAGCGGTGGCGGTCGATTCATCCCCAGGCATCACCGTGTCGGCCATCAACGTTCAGCCGTTCAGCCGCGGCGAGGTAAAGATCACCTCCGCCGATCCGGCCGCCCGCGCCAGTGTCTTCACGAACTACCTCAGCGACGACCGCGACATCGAGACGCTGACAAACGGAATCGCGAAACTGCGCGAGATCATGCGCCAGCCCGCGATCGAGCCGCTGATCACCAAGGAACTCGAACCGGGCCCGGCAACTACCTCGCCGCAGGACATCGAAGCGTATCTGCGAAGAGCGGCTTCAACCGTCTACCACCCGGTGGGTACCTGCCGCATGGGATCCGACCAACGTGCGGTACTCGATCCTCGGCTTCGCGTGTGCGGCGTCGACGGCCTGCGCGTCATCGACGCCTCGGTGATGCCCAAGATAATCTCGGGCAACACCAATGCGCCCTCGATCATGATCGGCGAGAAGGGCGCGGAACTCGTGCTGGCCGATGCGCGATAATTGCGATCCCCGGCCGTGATCCGGCAAGCTCCCCTACGCGAGAAACACCGATGACGAAGACGCTCGAATGGATCGAAGAACCCAGCCGGCGCACACCGGTGCGGCGCCGCACTCAGGTACTGGTGGTCGGCGGCGGCGCGGCCGGCGTTGCCGCAGCAGTAGCGGCGGCGCGAAGCGGCGCCGACACGGTGTTGGTCGAACGCCACGGCGCACTCGGCGGCCTTGCCACCGGCGGACTGATCGCGTTGTTCCTGACTCTCGACGACGGCGCCGGCCATCGGGTAGTCGGCGGTCTGTGCCAGGAAGTCACCGAACGTCTGGCGGCGCGCGGCGCGGCGTTCTTCCCGGACCAGACCCAATGGGGCAGCGACCTCGAGTCGTTGCTCGACGTACAGAGACAATGGGGACTGGTGTGGGGCTCGCCGCCGCACCGCGTTCGATACTCGGTGGCCTACGATCCCGAAGCGCTGCGCGCGGTGCTGGCCGAGATGGTCGTCGCATCCGGCGTCAATCTGTTGCTGCACAGCTGGGCGTGCGAAGCGATCCGCGACGGCGAACGCGTGCGCGGCGTTACCTTCCAATCGAAGGCGGGCCGTTTCGCGATTCTCGCGGACGTCGTCATCGACGCCAGCGGCGACGGCGATGTGTTCGCGTCGGCGGGCTGTGCCCACGACACCGAGACGGTGCTGCCGTGGCTGTGGTTCCGCGTCGGCGGCGTCGACGTCGAAAAGGCGCAGGCGGGCGGAGCCTGGTGTTTTCGCACCGTCAACGACGGCCAGGTGCTGTTCCCGTGGGGCGCCACCGAGCGCGTGATACGCAAGATCGACGCGACCGATCCCGACGACCTGACGTTCGCGCAACTCGAGTGCCGCCGCGTGGTGATGGAGGAGTTCGAGCGCTTGCGGCACGAGACACCGGGCTTCGAGCGCGCACACTTGTGCGAAATCGCCCGCGACCTCGGCATCACCGAAAGCCGCCGCCTGGCAGGACGCTACGTGCTCGCGCGCGAGGACATGGATCGCCCGTTGGGCGACGCGATCGGCCTGACCGGCCACTGGACCAAATACGGAGCGCTGTACTGGCTGCCCTACAGGTCGCTGCTCGCGCGCGAGTTCGACAACCTGCTGGCGGCAGGCCGCTGCATCTCGGTCGACCACCGAACCCACCACGCGACCAAAGAGATCCCGGCGTGCATGGTCACCGGGCAAGCGGCAGGCACCGCCGCTGCACTGGCCGTACTCGGCGCGACCACGCCGTGCAGCCTCGACGTCGCGGCGTTGCGTGGCGCGCTGAGCGCACAGGGCGTCCTTTTGTCGCCGGACTGAAGCGTCACGCGTGTTCGAGTAACGTTGCGCACACGCTCACGGTTGCTGCGCCGTTCGAGTAACGTTGCGCACACGCTCACAGTTGCTGCGCCGACTCCCGTGGCTGCGACAACGCACAGGAAGCGCGGGCGCGCGGTTCGGTTGGCCGTGGTTTTCGTGTCTCTTGTCGTCACCGGTCGCCGCCCCATGCGGAAGTCGAGGTGAGGTTCGCGGTGGGGCGGCGGCGACCGGCCCAGAGCGAGGAAACGGTTTTCAGCACACGAAGGATCCTGCCATGGCCAAGAAGCTCGATTGGTACTACCACCGCAACGGTTGAACCACCTGTATCAAAGCGTCCAAGTTTCTGGACGCCAACGCGATCGTAGCGGCACAGGTCGTTTCCGCCGCCGCCAAACTCGGCCGCGACGACGCGGCCAAACTGGCGCGCGAGGCTGCCAAGGTCGTCGTAGCCAAGGGGAAACAGGTGACCGAGTTCAAGACCGGCGGCAAGGCTCCGGCCGAGTGCGTGGATGCGATGCTCGGCCCCACGGGCAACCTGAGGGCCCCGACGCTACGAGTCGGCAAGACCGTGCTGGTGGGTTTCGACGAGGACGCGTATCGGGCCGCACTGCTCTGATCGATGCCCGATCGCTCGCGCGTATTCGCCGCGGCGCAGCCGCTCGCGGTGCCGGTACGCCGACGAACCGGCAGCGTCGTCGTGCTGCCGTTGACGTCCTCGCGCCAGCTTGCCGCGCAGGTGCCGGCACGTGGACGGAGCACTCGCCTCGTTGTGCCTTCGCGCCCGGACCGATAGAGTTCCGCGATCATGTTCCACTCTCTGTTCGTACAGTGGTTCAACCTCTCGCTGCAGTGGGGTTACGCGGGCGTCTTCCTGCTGATGGCGATCGAGTCGACGATCTTTCCCATCCCTAGCGAGATGATAGTCCCGCCGGCGGCCTACTGGGCCGAGCAGGGACACTTCAGATTCTGGGGAGTGGTACTGGCCGCTACGCTGGGATCCTGGAGCGGTTCGGCGCTGTCGTACTTCGTCGCGCAGAGCCTCGGAAGGCCACTGATACTGCACTACGGCAAGTACTTCCTGGTTCCGGAAAAGAAGTGGATGCTGGCCGAGCAGTGGATCCTGCACTACTCGGCGGCCGGCGTCTTCTTTGCGAGACTGCTGCCGGGAGTTCGGCATTTGGTATCGCTCCCGGCCGGCGCCGCGCGTATGCCGTTCGCACTGTTCAGTGCCATGACTCTCTCGGGCTCGCTGCTGTGGAGCACCGTGCTGGCGTGGTTCGGTGCCAGCGTCCTGACCGACCAGCCGGAGTTGCTCGAGAACCCCGACGCGCTGGTGCGGCTGCTCAAGGAAAAGCTTCTGTGGTTCGTCGCGGCCGCGATCATACTGCTGGCGCTCTACGTCGTCGTCGACATGCTCGGGCGCCGGTTTCGGCGCGAAGCCTCGCAGGCCTGAGCCCTCCCCAGCCTCCCGGCCCCTTCACCAGGGCCCCCTGCACGGGCCGGCCGCGAGAGAAAGAACAGCGGCCCAAAGCAAATCGGGCGCGCCCCGGACGCCCGGGGCCGAAGTGGCGCCCGGCGGACCCCGTGCTAGCTTCCGCGCCCGTGAAAACCTCGACCGCCCGCCCAGGTCCGAACCGTCCCCGGACGGCCCTTTCTCCGTCGGTGCTGACCGCAAGGCAGCAGCGTGTGCTCGAGCGCTGGCTCGAGACGTGGAAGGTCTCGCGTCTGTCGCGCGATCTGCGCGTCGAGTTCTCGCCGCGATTGCGCCGTGCCTTCGGGCGCTGTTACCAGAGCGATCGGCTGATCCGGCTTACACCATCGTTGATCGGCGCCCAGTCCTACCTGATGGACGAAGTCCTGTGCCACGAAGCCGCGCACGCGGCCGTGTACGAGCGCTACGGCGCCGACTGCCAGCCTCACGGTAAAGAGTGGCGGCTGATGATGGAGGCGGCCGGCTTCGAACCACGCGTGCGTATTCCGGTAGTGGTACGCGCAGGGTCCGCGATAAGAAGCGCCGGGCGCAGCGCAGCCTTGTTCGTCCATCGCTGTCCGGTGTGCCGCAGTTCGCGCAAAGCGCCGAAGCAGATTCACGGCCTGCGCTGCGCGCGCTGCACGAGAGAAGGCAAGACGGTAGCGATGAAAATCGAAGCGGGCCGGCGCGCCCGCACGCGCGGCTAGGCGCCGTTGCCGTAGCCCCCCAAGCCCCGGCAACGACCCCACCGGAGAAAAAACCTCAGAAAAGAATCTAAAGTTTTCTCGAGCGGGCCAGCAGGCTCCGCCGGTTCCGATCGACCCCCTCCACAGACTGACCTCGTAAAGATCGACGACTACCTCGGCCAGCGGGCTCCGCCGCCTCGACTGGCGTCCGGCCGCCCCCCATCGCCGCAGCGCCCCAACCTTGGGGGCCGCGCCGTGCCGCCCTTCCCCGCTGTGCATTTCTTCTTAGGCCGGCCAAAAAACTCAACTCCCTACCGCCAAAGGCCTTCCGTCACTTGCCCCGGTCTGCAATAGTCCTAACCAGCGTTGGTGCCCTGAAGGCGGATTGAGGTGGATCCACCGCCACGGCCAGGCGTCTACACCACAAAGTCAGTCGGAGGGACCATGAAGATTCGCAAGGGGTTCGTCGCCGCGACGGTCGCGGCTTCCGTGTTGCTCTCGCTCGCTCCAGTGCGCGCGGACGCGTTCTGCCTGTTCAACTGCTCCTACACCAAGACCAAGTACCCGATCGTGCTCGCGCACGGCATGGCGGGCTTCAGTTCACTGTTCGGCGTCTACGAATACTTCTACGGGATTCCGGGCGCGCTGCGCAATCAGGGCGCGACCGTCTACACGACTTCGGTCAGCCAGTTCAATTCCACCCAGCAGCGCGGTGAGCAACTGCTCGCCCAAGTGAAGACCATCGTCGCCACCACCGGCAAGGGCAAGGTCAACCTGATCGGCCACAGCCACGGCGGACTCGACGTGCGTTACGTCGCGGCAGTGCGTCCCGACCTGGTCGCGTCGGTCACCTCGGTAGCGACTCCGCACAAGGGCGCCGACCTCGCCACCTACCTGCGCGCTCACGTCTCGGGCGGCAGTTTCACCGAGAGCGTGCTCGCGTACTTCGTCAACAGCCTCGGCACGGTGCTCGGGCTGCTCACCGGCCACACCAACCAGCAAGACGCGATTGCCGGACTCGATTCGCTGACCGCCGCGGGTCTCGCGTCGTTCAACGCCGTCTATCCTCAGGGCGTTCCGACCACCGCGTGCGGGTCGGGCGCGGCCACTGTCGGCGGGATCCGTTACTATTCGTGGTCGGGCACCGGCGTGCTGACCAACGTACTCGACGTATCCGACACCCCGCTCGGACTGACTTCCCTCTTCTACTCCGAGTCGAACGACGGCCTGGTCGGGCGCTGCAGCTCGCACCTGGGCACCGTGATCCGCGACAACTACTTCCAGAACCATCTTGACGAAGTGAACCAGGTGATCGGCCTGGTCTCGATCTTCGAGACCAATCCCGTCACGCTGTTCAAGGGCCACGCCAACCGGCTCAAGAACCTCGGTCTCTGAAAACGGGGAATCCGTCTACGTTTGCCGCACGGCGGGCTCCCCTCACGGAGAGCCCGCCGTGTTTGTTTGAGATCCCGCGATGAACCGACTGACCCGAATTTTTCTCGTAGCCGTTATCGTCATCGGCATCGGGCTGTTATTCGCGCGCGGACGCGGCCCGGCGCGCCTCGGCGGCGATTCCGCCAGCGGACGCGACGTCGCCGTCGGCGCGCGCGCCACTGCCTCGCAAAGCGCTGGCCGCGACACGCCCGAAGGCGGCTCGGGCGCGCGCGCCTTCGAGGATCGCGGCACCGGCGGCGCCTCGCCTTCGCACCACCTTCCCGAATCGCTCCAAGACACCGACGTCCCCGGTGGCCTGCTGGTCGACGCCAACGGCAATTTCGTCGCGACCGCCGACGCCCTCGACATGTTCGAGTACTTCTTCTCGGCGACCGGCGAGGAAACCGCAGAGCAGATCATCGCGCGCATCCGCGCGGAAATCGGCAAGCGCCTGCGTCCCCCGGCCGACGCTCAGGCCAGTGCCTTCTTCGAACGCTACCTGTCGTACCGCGAGCGCGGCATGGCGATGGGCGGCGGCGGAACCGAAGGCGCCGATCTGCGAGCCGGATTCGAAAAACTCAAGTCCCTGCGCCGCGAGATCTTCGGAGAAGAAACCGCGACGGCTTTGTTCGGTGAGGAAGAAGCGCAAGCCGACATCTCGATCCGCCAGCGCGAAGTCGCCGCGGACCCCGACCTCAGCGACGAGGAAAAAGCCGCGCGCATCGAAGCTCTCTACAACGAACTACCCGAGCCGCTGCGCAAGGCTCACGAACAAACCATGGCCGTGGTCAACCTGCGTCGCGACGAAGCCCGCCTGCGCGAGCAGGGCGGCGACGATGCGGCAATCCGCGCGCTGAGGGTCGAGCGCTTCGGCGAAGATGCCGCCGACCGCCTCGAAGCACTCGACCGCGAAGATGCCGCGTGGAACGCGCGGCTCCAGAACTTCAACACCGAACGCGCGCGCATTCTCGCGAACGGATCGCTGTCGGCAGCCGCCAAGGACGCCGCGATCGCGCATCTGTTGCAAGACCGCTTCGACGAACGCGAGCGCATCCGCGTCGCGGCAATCGACGAAGCCTCGCCCCACTGAAGGACGACGGGCGATAGTGGCGGCGGCCGCCGGCGGTTCAATTCGCGATCAGTCCGTGGATCTCGCCGGCCAACAGGTCGGAATGCGTGACCGGCAGCATGTGGCTGCCGTCGGTTACGACAACCAAACGCGAGTTCGGAAGTTTCTCGTCGAGATCGCGGCCGACCTCGACGGGCACGAGCAGATCGTGACCGCCGTGGATCACCAACGTCTTGGCGTCGATGCGGGCGGGGTCGAGTTGTTTGGGAATTCCGCGTTGGGCTTCGAGCACGAATGACCTGAGCGAGCCGGGCAGCGCGAGCATCGCCCGCGTGTAGTCTACCCAGCCGATCGGAACCGCCTCGGCGCCGCCGAACGCCCTGGCCACCGATTGCGACGTCACTACGCGAGACAGCGGCGGAACCGCCGCGATCCAGCGCAAGAGCGGCGCACCGACCGGCGAACTCAAGACCGCGTGGAGCGGATCGTCGCCTTTTTCCCACAGCGCGGGTCCGACCGCGCCCACCAGCACCAAAGCGTTCACCATCTCGGGGTGACTGCGCGCCAGCGTCTGCACCACCGCGCCGCCGTAAGACCAGCCTACCAATGTCGCACGAGGAATCTCCAGCGCCGCCAGCAGCGCGGCGAGGTCCTCGGCGTTGGACTCGTAAGTGTAGTTCGACGGTGAAGCGTCGGCGCGGCTCGAGAATCCGTAACCGACGCGGTCGTAAGCGATGACGCGATGGCCGAGGGTTGCAAGCTTGGCCGGCAGGGCGCCCCAGTCATAAGCGTTGGAGGGGAGCCCGTGCACCAGCACGACCGGCGTCCCCTGCCCGGTCTCGATCACATTGACGAACTCCGCGCTGCCGATCTCGACGCGCTTGCCCGGCGGCGGCAGCATGCCGCGCTCGGCACCGATGCCGAACAGCGATGCCGCCAGCGGCGGACCCACCGCGACCAGGACCAGTACCGCGAACAGGCGAACGATCCATCGGAGAAGACGCATGTTGCCATCCTGAAGAAGCAGCCGGACGAGGATCGATGACGTTCCCCGCCGGTTCCTGGCCAGTGCATCGCGCCGGGGGTAAGGTCGCTCCGGCGCGCAGAGCGCCTCTCCTTACTATCTGCCGCTGCCAACGGAGCAAATCATGAACTTCGACATCCCCGCCGAGGTCGCCGACCTGGTCGCCAACATCCACCGTTTCATGGACGAGCACGTCTATCCGCTCGAGAACGAACCCGAGTCTGCGACTCCGGTTGGTGGTCAGCCGTTCTCGCCGGCCGTCCGCGCGGTCCAGCAGAAAGCCAAGCAACTCGGCTACTGGGCCTTCCATCTGCCGGCCTCGGGCGGCGGCGCCGGCATCCCGTTCCTGCACTACGCCTACGTCAACGAAGTGCTCGGCCGCAGCCCCTACGGACCTGCCTGCATGGGCTCGCAGGCGCCCGACTCCGGCAACGCCGAGATCCTGCACCGCTGGGGCAGCCCCGAACAGAAACAGCGCTGGCTCGCGCCGCTGGTGTCGGGCCAGGTGCGAAGCTGCTTCTCGATGACCGAACCCGAGGTGGCCGGTTCCGATCCCAAGCTGCTGCGCGGCAGCGCCCGGCGCGACGGCGACCACTGGGTGGTCAACAAACACGCCTGGTTCAGTAGCGGAGCACACGGCGCCGCGTTCGCGATCGTGATGGTGGTGACGAATCCCGATGCCGCTCAGCACCAGCGCCAGAGCATGATCATGGTTCCGCTCGACGCGCCCGGCGTGAAGATCGTGCGTGGCATCCCGGTGATGGGCGAGAACCTCAACCACCACGCCGAGATTTCCTACGAAGACGTGCGCGTACCGCTGACCAACATGCTCGGCCCCGAAGGCTCGGGCTTTCTGATCGCGCAGGAGCGCCTCGGCCCCGGGCGCATCCACCATTGCATGCGCTGGCTCGGTCAGGCCCAACGCGCATTCGAATTGATGTGCCAGCGCGCGGTGCTGCGCGAGGCGTTCGGCAGCACGCTGGCGCGCAAGGCCAACATCCAGGACTGGATCGCCGAGGCCCGCGCCGACATCCTGGCCGCGCGTCTGATGACGCTGTACGCCGCCCACAAGATCGACAAGGACGGCCCCGGCGGCGCACGCGAGGAAATCTCGATGATCAAGTTCTTCGGCGCCAAGGTGCTGCACAGCGTGATCGACAAAGCCGTGCAGGTGTACGGCGCCGAAGGCGTGACCGAAGACGGTCCGCTGTCGAAGATGTACCGCCACGCGCGCTTCGCACGCATCTACGACGGTCCCGACGAGGTCCACAAGATGGTGGTGGCGCGGCGGATACTCGCCGAGTTCGAGACGCGCGGGAAGACGGTGGTGTGAGGGCAGGCCGGGCAGTTGGGCAGCGCGCTCGGCGACCGGCGGAGTTCCAAGCGGACCGCAAAGGCGGCACGCGCGGCGCCCCGATTCGCCGATTTCGGACTTGACCCAGGGGCGCGGACCGCACTATCTTCGCCCCCCGGCCAGCGGGGACGCTCGTGGACCGGCCGGGGCCGCAGAGGTTCTCCGGGGGGCATCGCGACGATACACCGTCAGGCAGGGCCGCTTCGGCTCCGCTTCAGAGATGGGCGCCGATGCCGTTCTTCACTTTCGAACCTACGAGGAGTCAACGACGATGCAAAAGCTTCCATTCTTCCAGCCCGGGTTGCGCAGCGGGATTCTCGCGAGCGCGGTAGTGGGATTCCTTCTTACCTCGGGCAATGCCGTTGCCGGCAGCACGCCCGAACAGAAATGCCAGGACGCAGCGATGAACGCGGCCATCAAGTACTACGCGTCGGCGCTCAAAGCGGTTTCGGCCTGCGAGGCCGCGCGCGCCTCGGGCGATCTGCTCCCCACCGACAACTGCCGTCCCAGCGCCGGCCCCGGATCCGTCACCGACATAGGCACGGCGACCGCCCTTCTCGACGCCCGCACCAAACTCGGCGATACGATCAACAAGAAGTGCACCGGCGTGACCATTTCGACCCTCACCTTCGGAAAGCCTTGCGATTCGGTCGCCAGCACGAACGATCTCACCAATTGCATCGCCGATGACGCTCACGGCAAGGACGTCGACGATCTGGTCAACGTCGTGTACGGCCCGGTGTTCTCATCCGAAGCCAACTCGTGCCGGGCCAGCACGATCAATGCCGCGGCGAAGTTCGTCCAGAATCGCATGAAGGCCCGCCGCAAGTGCGCGAAGCTGGTCGTATCGGGCAAGGCCAAGGGCCCGTGCCCCGACGCCAAGACCAACGCGAAGTTCGACAAGGACGTGACCAAGCTCAAGGATTCGATCACCGGCTCCTGCTCGACGACGACTTTGCAGAACGTCTCACCGGGCTTCCCCTGTGATCTCTTCGCGGGCGCCACGTACGTCCGCACGGTCAGCGGCGCCAACAGCATCACTCTGCCATCGCGCTACGCGCGCTGCATCGCGGCGGCGGCCTCCGGCAGCGGCGACCTGGCTTCGGAAACCGCCAACCCGCTGGGCGAATCCGGGCCTTTCTCGTACGGAGTGGCTGCCGGCGACGCCACCGATACGGCCTTCATGGCATGGACCCGCACCACCAACGCGGTGGATCCGGTAACGTTGCAGGTCGCGACCGACGCCGCCTTCGCCAGCATCGTCGACACGGTGACTCCGCTCAGCGCGGATGTCGCTGCAGACAACACGGTGCACGCCGAAGCAACAGGCCTGACGGCTTCCACCGCGTACTACTACCGCTTCACTCAGGGCACGGCGACGAGTCGCACCGGCCGCATCAAGACGGCACCGACGGCCGCATCCACGGCACCCTTCACGTTCGCGTTTACCGGCGACGCCAATGCGTACTTCAAGCCGTATTCGGTGCTCGAACAGATCACCGAGGCCGATCCCGACGCGTGGTTCTTCATCGGCGACACGATCTACGGCGACGATTCCCGCAGCGGTTCCGGAGTGGCTCAGGTACGTTCCGACTACCACAACAAATACAAGGAGAATCGTGACGATCGCGCCACGCGCGACCTGATGGCCAACGTCGGCATGTACACGATCTGGGACGACCACGAGGTCACCAACGATTTCTGGGGTACCGATCCGGCCATCCAGACCCAGATGCAGGCCGGCAACCAGGGGTTCCGCGACTACATGCCGCTGCGCGTGAACGGCGGCGACCCGATGCAGCTCTACCGGAGCTTCAAGTGGGGCGACGTCGCGGAGTTCTTCTTGATCGATGCCCGCTCCTATCGCAGCTCGCAGGCCGATCACACCGAGACCGCGTGTGTACCCGGCGTCTGCAGCGTCACCACCAGCACCGACTGCGTCTACGACGCCGACTGTCTGATCGGCGAGACGTGTCTGAAGGGGACCTGCAACGAGACCGGCGATCCCTGCAACGTGCAGTTGGATTGCGACGTGATCCAGCTCGGCCAGACCTGCGACCAGAATCAGGGCATGACTTCGCCGAGCGCGACGTGCCAGGCTGAGATCGACAACCCGACCAGAACCTACCTGGGCGCCACCCAACTGGCGTGGCTCGAGAACGGGCTGCTGAACTCGACGGCAAAGTTCAAGTTCGTGCTGAATGGCCCCCTCCTCAGTGCGATTACGTTCGTGCCGTATGACCGCTGGGAGGGTTACTCGGTCGAGCGCGCCGCGTTCCTGGATTTCGTGGACACCAACTCGATCAAGAACGTGATCTTCCTGTCCACGGACATCCACGCAGCGATTTACGACACCGGCATCGACGGCGGCAGCATCAAGGAGTTCGTCGCCGGCGCGGTCGGCATGGACCCGATCGCGCGCGAGTTGCCGGCCGATCTCATCTCGCTGCTGGACAGCTTGCCGCTGGTGTTCCCGGAAATGGCGTTCTACGACCTGGATCGCTTCAACGTTGCGACGCTGAGCGTTTCGCAGACGCAGGTCAGCATCACGTGGCAGGACGGCAGCGGCCAGGTGCTCAAGACCGTCACCGTTCCGGCCGAGTAACAGCAACAAGCGGGTGCAGTCCAGATACGGGCTGCTACCTCGTCGGCCGCCGCGGCCGCCCGGATTCGTTCCGGGCGGCCGCGGCTTTTTTTGGCCTCGCGCCGACGGCGGGCACGGTCCACCCGCCCAGTCGAGCCTCGCCGCTGGCAACTCGTCGCCGTAGCATCCAGCGTGGCCGGCGTGTTAAGCTGCGCGGCGTCGTGCCCGGTACTCGCGGGCGCGACCATCCGTTCGAGGAGGATCCGCGCCGTGCTGCAACTGAGACTTCGAACACTCGCCCTCGCTCTGGCATTCTTCGCTCCCGCAACGCTGGCCGGGCCGGCCTTCGCGGCTTTTCCGAGCGGCTTCGATTGGGGCACGGCCATCGCCGGCTTCCAGAACGACATGGGCGGCGGCCCCGTCAACAACGACGCGAACTGCGACTGGTGGACCTGGGTCCACGACGGCGACAACATCGCCAACGGCTGGGCCAGCGGCGACTTGCCGGAGAACGGACCCGGATCCTATTCGCACTACGCCGACGACTTCACCGCGGCACACAAGAAGCTGCACTCTACGACGCTGCGCCTGAGCATCGAGTGGAGCCGCATCTTCCCGACCTCGACGGCCGGCGTGGACACATCCGGCGGCATCACGCCGGGCGTGCTGCAACAACTCGACGCGCTGGCCGATCAAAGCGCGGTAACGCACTATCGCAACGTGCTGCAGGCACTGCGCGACCAAGGCATGAGCCCGATGGTGACGCTGGTACACTTCACGTTGCCGCTATGGGGCCACGACCCGATTGCAACACGCAACGCGCTTGTCGGCGTCGATCCCGCAGCGCCGCTGCCGACCGGCTTCGGTCCGGCCGGATGGCTGGATGCTTCGCTGGCGAGTGAACTGGCCAAGTACGCTGCGTACGTCGGCTGGAAGTTCGGCGACATCGTCGATCGCTGGACGCCGATCAACGAACCGGTGGTGGTCGCGGTAAGCGGTTACATGAACATTCCCGGCGTGTACGGCGCCTACTTTCCTCCCGGTGCCTACACCTACGTAGGCCTGCTCACCGCGCTGACCAATCAGATGGAAGGACAGGCGGCGGCCTACGACGCGCTGAAAGCGACCGACACCGTCGACGCCGACGGAGACGGCATCGACGCGAGCGTCGGCATCGTCCAGCACATGGTGGCCTTCCAGCCCAAGACATCGACCCGCGACGAAGACATCCTCGGCGCCGAGCACGCCAACTATCTCTTCAACGAGTTGTTCCTGAACGCCGTCATCCTCGGGAAGGCCGATCCGAATGCGGACGGCATCAGCGATCCCAGCGAGTTCCGCGCCGACTGGGTCGGCAAGGCCGACTTCATCGGCGTCAACTACTACCGGCGCGGCAAGGCGTTCGGACTGGGCGGCTCGCTCAGCCCGCTGCTGCCGCTGTTCGATTTCCTGCCCATCACCGACTACCGCACGCCGCAGAATCCGACCGCGCCGGCCTGCCCGACGACTTGCAACGACCTGGGCTGGGAGATCTACCCCAACGGTCTGCGTCAGGTCCTGCAGACCGCCGGCAGCTACTCGCTGCCGGTCTACATCACCGAAAACGGACTGGCCGACGCCGCCGACCAACTGCGACGTCAGTATCTCGTGCGTCACCTGCAAGTGCTCGAACGCGCCATCGCCGATGGCGTGGCCGACGTGCGCGGCTACTATCACTGGTCGCTCACCGACAACTTCGAGTGGATGCTCGGTTATTTCCCGCGCTTCGGGTTCTTCTCGTACGACCCTGCAACGCTCGAACTCAAAGCGCGTCGAAGCGCCGCCACGTTCAAGAAGATCGCCAAGAAGAACGCGATCCCCAACGGTCTGGCCAACCGTTTCGGCGGCTATTAAAAACTCCCCGCGGGGGCTTCGTCCTACGGCATCGCCCTGGGCTCGTGCCAAGACGCGAAACCTGCAAAGCCCCACTGGCTTCTCGCTCCGGGGTCGACCTCGGTCGATGGAAAACTACTGACACCGGCCGCGTTCGCGCGAAGGCCGACGCAGGTCTTGGTGGCACGAGCGAGCGGATTTCGTTTGGAAGCCCGGGCTCGCTGATGACTGTGGATCGGCTGCCGAGCCCAGTAGCCGAACCGCAACCACCCCTGAGCCGCCACAACGGACTGCGAACCACCGCGGTATGCCTCACGCGCATACGACTATAGACAAATTCGATTGGACATATTTGCGGCGCAGAGCGATAGGGCTGCGGACACCTCGACCTCCAAGTGACACGAGACGGGCCGAACCGGCTACAGGAAACCACGACCATGAGCACGAAGGCGATCGTCGCCGGCACCTCGAACAGAGTCGTGAGTCTGTTGCGCAACCGCCCACCGGGAAACCTTCGATAAGCAGCAAGGAGCACACGATGAACTCGATGGATTACGAAGCCGATCTCAACGAACACGAGCGCGCCGTCAAAGAAACGGTGCACCGCTTCGCCAAAGAAGTGATGCAACCCGCCGGCGTGGCGCTCGATGCGCTGCACGACCCGGCCGACGTGATCGCCAAGGACTCGGTGCTGTGGGATGTTTTCGCCAAACACCGCGCACTGGGCCTCGAAGAACTGATGGACCCGAGCAGCGGCCTCACGCTGGCCGAGCAGGCGCGCCTGCGCTGCATCATCACCGAAGAACTGGGCTGGGGTGATTCCGGGCTCGCGATCGCGTTCGGGGTCAGAAACTTCCCGCGTTTCATGGCCGAGACCATCGGACGGCTCGACCTGGTCGAACAGTTCGCCGGCGACGACTGCATCGGCTGCTGGGCCGGCACCGAACCCGATCACGGCAGCGATCTGATCTACTACATAACCCGGCCGCCCAACGAGCAGCCCGGCCGCCCCAACTGCCTGGCGCGCAAGGAAGGCGATTTCTTCGTGATCGACGGACAGAAGTCGGCGTGGGTTTCCAACGGCACCATCGCCAATTGCACCGCGATGTTCTGCGCGGTCGACATGGGCGACGGCGTACGCCGCGACGGCGGATTCCTGATGCGGCTGGACCTGCCCGGCGTCACCAAAGGCAAACCCCTCGACAAGATCGGGCAGCGCGCGCTTAACCAGGGCGAGATCTTCTTCGACAACGTCCGCGTGCCCGCCAACGCGATGGTGATCGATCCGGACGCCTACGCGATGGGTACCGACATGATCCTGTGCATGGCCAACAGCGGCATGGGCTCGATCTTCACCGGTGTGGCGCAGGCGGCTTTCGATTTCGCGCTCGACTACGCCAAGCAGCGCGTGCAGGGCGGCAGGCCGATCTTCGAGCACCAGGCGGTGAAGGCGCGCCTGTTCGACATGTTCCGTAAGGTGCAGGCATCGCGCGCGATCAGCCGCCAGGCGATGCTGTACAACGTCACGCATATGCCGCCACGGCTCGAGGTGGCGGCGGCCTCGAAGGTCACCGCGACCAACAACGCCTTCGAAGTGGCGAGCAGCGCGCTGCAGATCTTCGGCGGCAACGGCCTCAGTCGCGAGTACCCGATCGAGAAGCTGCTGAGGGATGCGCGCGCGTCGATGATCGAGGATGGCTGCAACGACATCCTCGGTCTGTCGGCAGCCGAGAATTTCTAAGCGCGCGTATTGGAAGTGGCCCGCAGCCAGGCCGCGCACGCGGCATGAGGGAGAGAGCAGAACAATGAGTGAGGTATTCGTCGCCGGAGTCGGCATGACGCAGTTCGCACGGCATCCGCACCTGAGCCTGGAAGCGATGGCCGGCCAAGCCCTCGACGCCGCCTTGGCCGACGCCGGCTGCACGCGCGACGACATCGCCGTAGCCTACTACTCGGGAGTCACCAACGGCGCGCTGCAGGGACAGAGCGCGATTCCGGGCCAGGTGGTGCTGCACAAGGTCGGCCTCGAAGGCATTCCGATGTTCAACGTGGAAAACGCGTGTGCATCGGGAACTTCGGCGTTCCACCTGGCCGCGCAGTCGGTGCGCTCGGGATTCTGCGACGTCGCGCTGGCGATCGGCTCGGAAAAGATGAACATCCCCGACAAGGCCAAGACGTTCGCGATCTTCGAAGGCGGTTGGGACGTGTCGCGCGTCGAGGAAAACCGCCGCGATCTGCTGCGCCTTGGCGAAGGCGTCGAGGTTCCGCCGGGTAGCGAGTCGGACCGGCCCTTCAGCGTGTTCATGTCGATCTACGCGGCGATCTGCCGCTGGCACATGAAGAAGTTCGGCACCACGCAGCGGCAGATCGCCGCGGTCTCTGCCAAGAACCACCAGCACTCGGTGCACAATCCGCTCGCCCAGTTCCAGATTCCGCTCAGCATCGACGACGTGCTGGCCGCGCCGCCGGTGACCTATCCGCTGACGATGCCGATGTGTTCGCCGATCTCGGACGGCGCCGCTGCAGCGATCATCTGCAGCCGCACCGGACTGGCGCGTCTTTCCGGCGACAACAAGCGCGCGATACGCGTAGCCGCCAGCGTGATTCGCAGCGCGGGCTCGCGAACACCCGAAGAACTCGAAAGGAGCGGCGCGCATCTGGCCGCCAAGGCCGCGTACGAAACCGCCGGCATCGGCCCCGCCGACATCGACGTAGCCGAAGTTCACGACGCGACCGCGATGGGTGAGATCTTCACGGTCGAGCACCTCGGCCTGGTCGGTTACGGAGAAGGCGGCGCTGCCGCCGAGCGTGGAGATCTCAGCGTCGGCGGCCGCATTCCCGTCAATCCTTCCGGAGGACTCGAAAGCAAGGGCCATCCGATCGGCGCCACCGGCCTCGGGCAGATTCACGAACTCGTCACGCAGCTGCGCGGCGAGGCCGCTGCCCGGCAGGTGCAAGGCGCACGCTGGGCGATCCAGGAAAACGGCGGCGGCCTGCTCGGCGTCGAAGAAGCCGCGGTCGGCGTGCAGATCTTCGCGAAGAACTGAGCCGGCGCGGCACACGCGCCGGCACTGCGCGAACCGTGAATTCGTCAAACAGCGGCGCGTTGCAAGCCGTGGCGCCGCGGCGTTTGCGGTGTACCGCGTGCCGAGTGACGGCGCCGGTCAAAGCTGCAGATCCTGCAACTCCTGGGGCCCCTGGAGCCCGCGGACCTGTATCCCGCTGCCGCTCGCGACGAGGCGGTTGTAGGCCGACACCAGGTTTTGCGGAGAGCCGGCAACCATCCATCCTCCGAAGCCGCCGACCATCATCTTTTCGCCCTCGTTGTACGGTTTCTTGTCGCGAACGCGGCGTACGCGCTCCTTGGCTGCAACGCGAAACGCATCCAGTGAGGTTTCCATCGTAACCCATCCCAGCTGCGTTTCGTCTTTGTGAGCCTTGGCGTAGGCGGTGGTCTCGTCGCTGAGCCTTTCGAACTCGGCAAGTGCAGCAGTGGCGACGCCGACGTCGAAACTCGGCTTTCGGATCGACGACGCCAGCCGCCTGGCGCTCGCCATGGTGGCCAGCCTCCAATAGGTCAGCTTGCGCCCCTGGGTCGCTTCCACACTCTGCAACTGCGCCGCCAGCGCTTTGTCGCTCTCGGGCTGCAGGAGTTCGAGAAACGCGTCGCTGGAGCGTTCGAAGGCGTCCATGTCTTCGATCAAGCCTGGATGCATGGCCTTGCCCTTGCGGAAGCCGTCGTCTTCGTAGTCCTTGCGGTTGTAGTACGCGTAGGCTTCATCGGTCGATACGGTCAGTCTGGTCAGAGCCTCCAGGTAGGCCTGGGCCGCCTGCTCGAGCGCGGGCAGTGAAGGGCTCGTGCGCACTGCATTGGCTGCGCCCTTGCGGCACTCCTCCACCGCGGAGGCCGAGATCTGGTAGAGGCCGTACACGATGTCTTCGCGGCCGCTAGGACCGGCTTTCTTGTCGTCGAGCCAGCTCTGGTAGCGATCGATACTGCTGCGGGCCGTCCGGTCGGCGCGATTGAAACAGGTGACGAGGCCCGCGAGCTTGCTGATCAGATCGCGGAGCGTGTCGCGTGGAGCCGAGCTATTCGCTTCGGGTGTTCGTGCCTCGGCTGGGATCGGGGGCGACGTCGCGGATGATGCGGGCGGCGGCGCTGTCTGGGCACTTGCCGCCGAAGCCGTGGGCGTCGCAGCCTCCGGGGCAGCGACGGGAGCGGCCGCCGGAGTCGCCGCACCGGGGAGAGAAGCAGGCGGCTGCGCCGAGCGGTCGGTGTTGTCGTACCAGATCGCAAAGGCGAGAGCGGCGATCATCGCAATCGCGATCGGCAGTCTGCCCGGCGGAGAAGAGGGCGGCATCGAAGGAGACCGCGTCGAAGAAGGCTGCATGGAAGGAGGCCGCATGAACGGATTGTTCTCACCCGGCGTCACTGTCGCAAGTCCACGCGGCGCCGACGCGCCACCAGGGCAGCGCTGCTTTTTCGTCCCGCGTAAGACCAACGAAACTCGTAGACCTCAGTCTTCGCAGCCCTGGTGCAGCGTCTTGCTGCACCGAGCGTCCTCATACTCTCACCGCTTCCGTCCAGTAGTCCGACAGTAGTTCAGCCTGTTGGAGCACCGTGTTGGTCGCCGCCTCCTGCTTGTCGGGCGGGTAGCCGTACTTGCGGAGAATGCGCTTGACGATGACCCGGAGCTTAGCCCGTACCGACTCCTTCACCGTCCAGTCGATGCTGACGTTCTTGCGGACGGAGTCAACGAGCTCGCGGGCGATCGTCTTGAGCGTGTCGTCACCCAGCACCTTCACGGCGCTGTCGTTGACCTCGAGGGCATCGTAGAAGGCCAACTCGTCATCAGTGAGGTCGAGCTTCTCGCCACGCTTCTGGGCCTCGCGCATTTCTTTCGCCAACTCGATCAGCTCCTCGATGACCTGCGCCGCCTCGATGGCCCGGTTCTGGTACCGTCGGATCGATTTCTCGAGCAGTTCGGAGAACGAACAGGCCTGAACGAGGTTGTGCTTGGCGCGCGCCTTCACCTCGTCGTTGAGGAGCTTGCGCAGCAACTCGACCGCGAGGTTCTTGTGCTGGAGGCCCCGCACCTCGGCGAGAAACTGCTCCGAGAGGATCGAGATGTCCGGGGTCTTCAGGCCCGCGGCGGCGAAGATGTCGATGACCTCGTCCGAGACAACCGCCTTGGAGACGATTTGCCGGATCGCGTGGTCGAGTTCTCCCGAGGCCCGGCGCTCGCCCACTGAGGCCTTCGCGATGGCGGTGCGTACGGCCTGGAAGAAGCCCACGTCGTCGCGGATGCGGATCGCCTCGTCGTGCGGGATGGCGAGGGCGAACGCCTTGGATAGCTCCGTGACCGCCTGAAGGAGCCGGTCCTTCCCGTCGGTCTGCGCCAGAACGTGCTCCTGCGCCGCGGGTAGGAGCGAGAGGCGCTGCGCCGGCGTGCCGGCGAGCCACGGCGACCAGTCGAAGCCATGCCACACTGCGCCGTTCGGCGCAGTGAACGCTCCGAAGATGCCGCAGCAGATCTCGTGCTTCTCCAGCATCAGGGCCGCGGCTTCCTGCTGATCAATGGCCGTATCCCCCTGGCCACCGCTCTCGGTGTAGGTGCGCAGGGCGCGCTTGAGCTGCTCGGCAAGGCCCAGATAATCGACGACCAGACCGCCCGGCTTGTCGCGGAAGACACGATTCACGCGAGCGATGGCCTGCATCAGCCCATGTCCTTGCATCGGCTTGTCCACGTACATGGTATGCAGGCACGGCGCGTCGAAGCCCGTGAGCCACATGTCGCGAACAATGACGAGCCTCAGCGGATCCTCGGGGTCCTTGAACCGCTTGGCCAGAGCCTCGCGGCGAAGTTTGCTACGAATGTGCGGCTGCCAGTCGGCCGGATCCGAAGCCGAGCCGGTCATCACGACCTTGAGGGCGCCCTTGTCGTCGTCCGCGTGGTGCCAGGCCGGCCGCATAGCGACGAGCGCCTCGTACAGGTCGACGCATATCCGCCGGCTCATGCACACCACCATGGCCTTACCGTCCATGGCTTCGAGCCTCGCGTCGAAATGGCGCACGAGGTCGTCGGCCACGAGCGCGAGCCGCCGTTCGGTGCCGACGAGCGCTTCCAGTGCCGACCACTTGGACTTGAGCTTCTCCTTGCCCTCGATCTCCTCGCCCTCGGTGGCCTCGTCGAACTCGGCATCGAGGAGAGGCTTCTCGTTTTCCTTCAGCTCGAGCTTGGCGAGTCGGCTCTCGTAGTAGATGGGCACGGTGGCGCCGTCCTGCACGGCGCGCTGAATGTCGTAGATGCTGATGTAGTCTCCGAACACCGCCCGCGTGTTCTTGTCTGTCAGCTCGATCGGCGTGCCCGTGAACCCGATGAATGAGGCATTGGGGAGGGCGTCGCGCAGGTGGCGAGCGAAGCCGTCGATGAAGTCGTACTGGCTGCGGTGCGCTTCGTCCGCGATCACGACGATGTTCTCGCGCGGCGAGAGTAGTGGGAAGGTGTCGCCGCGCGTCTCGGGCAAGAACTTCTGGATCGTCGTGAACACCACGCCGCCGGCAGCGACCTGGAGCAGCTCGCGCAGATGCGCGCGGTCGCGCGCCTGCGTCGGCTCTTGGCGCAGCAACTCCTGGCAACGCGAGAAGGTGCCGAAGAGCTGCTCGTCGAGGTCGTTGCGGTCCGTGAGCACGACGAGGGTCGGGTTCTTCATCTCGGGGTGGAGAATGATCCGGCCGGCGTAGAACGCCATGGTGAGGCTCTTACCCGAGCCCTGAGTGTGCCACACTACGCCCACGCGTCGATCACCCTTGGGTCGCGATGCCGCGAGCGTATCCTCTACCGCGCGGTCCACCGCGTGAAACTGGTGATAGCCGGCCAGCTTCTTGATGACCGTGTCGCCGTCGCTTTCGTAGACGATGAAGTGGCGGATGAGGTCGAGGAAGCGTCGTGGTTCAAACACGCCGCGGATGAGAACCTCGAGCTGGACCAGCGATGACGGCGCCAGTTCCTCGCCCTCGATGGTTCGCCACGGCGCGAAGCGCTCGCGCTGTGATGAGAGAGTGCCGAGCCGCGCCTCGAGCCCGTCCGAGATCACCATGATCTCGTTAAAGACGAAGAAGGCAGGCACCTCGTGCTTGTAGGTCTGGAGCTGCTGGAACGCGCTCCAGATCGTAGCGTTCTCGGCGGCGGCGTTCTTGAGTTCGATCACCGCGAGCGGCAACCCGTTGACGAAGACGACCACGTCTGGTCGCCGTGTGTGGCCGCCTTCGGCGACGGTGAACTGGTTGACGACGAGCAGATCGTCTTGGCCAGGGTCGTCGAAGTCGATCACCCGGATTGGGTCGTAGCCGATCGTCCCGTCGCCGCGCAAGTACTCCACGCTGACGCCGTTGACCAGGTAATAGTGAAGCTCGTGATTGGCATCGATGAGCTGGGGCGAGGAGATGCGTGTGAGCTTGCGCAGGGCCTCATCGATGGCCTCGGCCGGCACCGCGGGGTTCAGCCGACGCAGCGCCTCGCGCAGACGACCCTCGAGCAACACATGCCCGTAACCGTTGCGCTCCGCGCGCGGTTCCCCCGGTGCGATCGTCGGACCGCACACGACTTGGTAGCCGAGCGCGCCGAACCACTCCAGGGCGGCTTCTTCGACGACGGACTCGGTGAAGTTGCCGCTCATGAGGGGCTTCGACCCGAGGTCAGCCGCTCCACGGTGGGCAGATGCACCGTGCGAATCCGGCAACGGTTGCCGGATTTGTTGCCGGAATCCGCCGCCATCGCCGCCCAAACCGAGGAACCCGGCAAGAGGCGGCCAGCGTGTTGCCGAAACCGCCGTCCCCCAGGCAGGCGTTGACATGCATGTGAGGGGCTCATGATCGAACTACCTCGTAGCGTGTTGCTTTCCCTGCGCCCGACATCCGCAGCAATCCGAGGTCCGTCAGCCGCTTCAGTTGGTAGCGCGCTGTCCGAAGGGGGACGCTCATCACTTCCTGGTACTCGGCCGTCGTCACCGTCTCGCGAGTGACGATCCAGGCCCAGCCCTTCCGTTCCGCATCGCTGAGCTGCTCCGAGGCATCGCCTGCAGCAACCGGGATCGCTGCCGTCGCCTCTTTGTAGAGGGACAGAACGACGTACGGTGCCTTGTATGCGTAGGACGGGAGCGGGATGCCCGCGGACAACGCCCTGGACTTCATCGACTTGAGCCCGAGGCCTCGTTCCTCGGCGAGCTTCATCTTCGCGAAGACGAAATGCATCACCGGGTTTCGGCTGAGCATCGGGGCGTCGAACGCCTGGAGCTGCTTCATGGTAATCGGCTCGACTGGCAGGCCCGGGCTCAGCACGAGGATCTTCTCCGAGGACACCACGAGCTGGCACTTCGCGCCCCTGATGCCGTAGTCCCGATGCACCAAGGCGTTCACGATGCCCTCGCGTAGAAGCTCGAAGAGCGTCTCGTTCACCTCGCGCCGCTTCGCCTGCGTGCGCGTGATCGGGTTGGGAAACTTGTCCTTGATCCACTGGATTGCCTGCCCTGGAACGTCAACCGCGGGTCCGTCAAAGTCGCGGGTCTCTTCTCCGCCGTCCGCATAGTGGATCGTCCCCAGAAGGCCCGCCTGTAGCATATGCGTCCGAGGCTCGTTGCCGAAAAGCAGCAGCCCGAACCCGGAGGGCACGAACGCCTGGCCCTTTTCGTGGAGCAACCCCTGCCGCGCCAATCGCCGCCGGAACTCCTTCGAGGCCACCTTCCCGCCGGCACCGACCGCCGCCAAGTATTCGCCGAGCGCCCGCTCGTTGAGGTCGCTGAGGCCCGCGGTCGCGAGCGCCGTCTCCAGGCCCGACAGGACGGTGGGCTGCTGCTTGGCTCCCTCTCGCGCTGCCGCTGCGCGGGCCTCGGCTTGGTCGATGAAGTCCCGATTCGTCTCGACGATGACCTCCTGCAGGTCGCGGTCGAAGAGGTGGACCTTCACGCCGTTGTCCTGCAGATACTTGATGCCCTTGCGATCTACCGTCGGGTCGGGATCCTCGACGCCGACCCACACATCCTTGATCCGCGCGACGACGATCCGCTCGGCGCAGCCGAGCTTCGGATGTCGCCGCGACCCCGGCGCGCACGGCTCCAGCGTGCTGACCAGCACCGCGTCATCGAGCTTGCGGTCCCGGTTCTTCCGCTCGAGGAGCGTGTACTCCGCGTGGTCACCATCACGCAGCTCACCCCGGCTCGCCGTCTCCACGGTGCCATCCGGCTTCCACAGCACCGCGCCGACAAGCGGGCTCGCCTTGCCGTCGCTGCGTCGCTCGGCGATCGACTTCTTCATCACGTCGACCGCTATCTCCATCAGCTTCCGAGGGTCGAGCTTCTTCTTGACGCTCATCGCGAACCTCCCCGGGCGATCCGGATGGCTCGAAGCTGCCACCCCGTAGCCCTGGGGCGTCGGTCCCCGTCTGGAAAGAGCTCGTGGCGAATTCGCGAGTTCTTCCCGCCGAGTCGAACTATCCGGAGCTTCCGGATGGTTGCCCCGGGGTCTGTCGCGCAACGGGAGCGCTGACCCGAAGTATTCGGAAACGCCGAACAGTTGCTTCGGGTGGCTCGCCCAGCACCGTCGCCGTCGGCGGCAGTTATCCAAAAATTTTGGATAACTGCGTCCTCCTCCAACTCGCTGTCCGTGAAGATGGTCTTCAGGTGGTAGTTGACGGTCCGCACGTCGACGTCGTAGAGCTGCGCCATCATCTTCTGGCTCAGCCACACGTTCTCGTCGGCGTAGACTGCCTCCACGCCGCCCACGCCGCTGGCCGCCACAAATGTCAGGTACTCGGCCGCTGAGGACCGAACGAGGGACGCGCCAGGGGACTTCTTCTTGCGAGTCATCGCAGCCAGGTCTCCTTCGAGGGCGCAATGAATTGCGCCCCTACGCCGGTGTCGATCACAGAATTCGACGGGTTCTCGCGGTCGAACGCCCATTGCGCCGGATTGTCGATGATGTACTGCCGGATGCGGTTCAGGTCGTCGTCGGCGCGGATGATGTGTTCGTAGTAGTTGCGTTGCCAGACAGGGACGCCCGGCGTTTGGCGGATGCCGTTGATGGCGGTCGTGATTCGCGCCTTGAACGCGCGAACAACGGAACCCAACGTAGGGGCGCGATTTATCGCGCCCTTTGACGTCGCCGCTATGCCAATTGGGGGCGCAATGAATTGCGCCCCTACGTCGCGTTCATTGCCGTGGTGTTCCGACAACACGACGATGCCGTGGACATGGTTCGGCATGACCACGAATTCGTCGATCTGCACGCCCGGGTAATGTGACGGCAATTCGGCCCATGTCGTCTGCACGATCCGCCCGGCCTCGTTCCACCGCATCTCCCCGTCCATCACCTCGCCGAACAGGCATTCGCGGTCTTTCGTGCAGACCGTGACGAAATACGCCCCTGACTGCAAGTAGTCGTAGCCCCGCAGACGGATGGAACGGCGGTGGTGACGGTCGGGGTTGAGCTTCATGCCTGCGCCTCCAGCACGTGCTCGGCGCCACCAACGGGGAGTTCGCCCGACAAGAGTGCCGGCAGCAGGGTGTCGCGCAACGCCGCCAAGTGCCTGTTCTCGGCCCGCGCGGATGCGATCCTGTCGTTGATGTTGGTGAAGATGCCGGCGAGCTTTCGCAGTGCCGCCGCATCGGGCATCACGATGAGATGGCTGAGCAGGATCTCGCTCGGCAGTTTGCCGGTCCCGTGCCCAGAGGACTCAACGCGGCCGAGCAGGACCTCTTGGGCGTCGAGCATCGCGAACATGAGCAGGTTGGCCTCGATTTGTTGCGGAACCAGCGCTTTCACGTCCTGATTGAACGTGACCTCTCGTCGAACCTGACTGACGCGGACTTCTCGGTGTAGGCCCATCCCACGGACCATGATCAGCGTGGAGCCAGTCGGTGCGATTCGCGTGCCGTCGCCGACAGCCTGGCGTGTCACGAAAGCATCTGCTTCATCTGCATGGATCGAGGTCATCACCTTCGGGCTGATCCACGGGAGGTCTCCGTTCCACAGGGAAGGATTGCTCTTCGACGGCGTGCCCCCGGACAGGACTGTTGCCCAGCGCTCGAGAGGAGCACAAGTCCACCCCTTCGGAATCTCCCCCAGCTCCGACTCCACGAACTCGCTCGGGAAGAGCTTCGCCGTCTCGGCGTCCATGCCGCTCGGCTGACGACCGCCGGCCTTGGCGCGCACGGGGTCGAAGTCGACGAACCACGACTTGAACAGCGCTCGGGCCATCGCTTCGAGTGTTTCGCTCGTCTGACGGTTCAGCTCGATCTTGTCGTCGAGGGTGCCGAGGATGTTGGCGATCGCGCGCTGCTCGCCAATCGGTGGTGCGTCGACACGGAGTTCCTCGATCATCGCCTTGGTGAGGGCGTTCCGTGTTGCTCCCGATGAGGCAAGTGCCAGTAAATATGCTTGGCATGCAGGGGTCACGAGTGCGTAGCGTAGAAACTTGGGGTCGAGAACGTCTGGGCGTGGCCGGATGATGGCGACGTGCTGATTTACTCGAGCAGGAAGCACATCTTGCGCGACCTGACAGCAGCGTGCGACGGAATCTCCGGTAATGTTCAGCAAGACATCTGCTGGTCGGACTTCGACATTGCGCAGATCAAGTGCCTGGGCATCGTCGATAAACACGAGGCCATCGCGATGGAAACGCTCATCATAGACGTTCTGGCTGCGAATGAGCCTGGTGACACCACCTCGGTAAGCATCCTTCCCCCCACGCGGAGTCGCGCCACTTCCTATCTTGGTGCATACGTCACCAAGCCTCAGGTGTCTCCACTCACCCCCCATACCCAAGCCCCCTCAAGTTCCTCCGAATCGCCTTCTCCAGCCGCGCTCCCTCGGTGAACTGCTCCTCGAGCTTGGCCGCGAGCCGGGTCATCTTTTCGTCGAAGGGCTCGCCGTCGTCTTCGACTTCCTCGGCACCTACGTAGCGTCCGGGCGTGAGCACATGTTGATGGCCGCGGATCTGGTCGGTGGTGGCCGAATAACAGAACCCGGGAATGTCCTCGTAGGGGCGTGATTCATCACGCCCTGATTTCCGGTCACGCGAAGAGGGCGCAATGAATTGCGCCCCTACGGACGCATCCCCGTCGCCGCGCCAGCGGTGGTAGGTGTCGGCGATGCGCGCGATGTCCTCGTCGGTCAGTTCGCGGTGAACGCGATCGATCATCGTGCCGAGCTTGCGCGCGTCGATGAAGAGCGTTTCGTGCTGGCGGTTGCGCATCTTCTTGCCGCGCCCGCCGAGCCCGTTCTTCTTGTCGCGTGACAAGAACCACAGGCAGACCGGGATCTGCGTCGAGTAGAAGAGCTGCCCCGGCAGTGCGACCATGCAATCCACGAGATCCGCCTCGACAATCGCCTTGCGGATCTCGCCCTCACCCGACTGCTGCGATGACATGCTGCCGTTGGCGAGCACGAAGCCCGCGAGCCCGGTGGGCGCGAGGTGGTGGATGAAGTGCTGCACCCAACCGAAGTTGGCGTTGCCCGTGGGCGGCGCGCCGAACTTCCAGCGCACGTCCTCGCGCAGGCGCTGGCCGCCCCAGTCGCTGTCGTTGAAGGGCGGGTTGGCGAGCACGTAGTCGGCCTTGAGGTCCTTGTGCAGGTCGCGGTGGAAGGTGTCGCCCCACTCGGCACCAAGGTTGGCGTCGATGCCGCGAATGGCGAGGTTCATCTTGGCCAGGCGCCACGTGGTTGGGTTGGACTCCTGGCCATAGATGCTGATGTCGCCGATGCGGCCGCCGTGGGCCTCGACGAACTTCTCGCTCTGCACGAACATGCCGCCCGATCCGCAGCACGGGTCGTAGACCCGGCCTTTGTAGGGCGCGAGCATGGTGACGAGCACGCGCACCACGCACTGGGGTGTGTAGAACTGGCCACCTTTCTTGCCTTCGGCCGAGGCGAACGACGACAGGAAGTACTCATAGACGCGGCCGAGCACATCGCGCGTACGGTTGCGCTTGTCACCGAGCCCAATCGTGCCGATGAGGTCGATCAACTCGCCGAGACGCTGCTTGTCGAGCGCGGGGCGCGCATAGTCCTTGGCCAGCACTCCCTTGAGCGTGGGGTTGTCTCGTTCGATCGCGACCATGGCGTCGTCGACGAGCTTGCCGATGCTGGGCTGCTTGGCCTTGCTCTGCAGGTGAGGCCAGCGCGCCTCCTTGGGCACCCAGAAGATGTTGTCGGCGCGGTACTCGTCGGGATCCTCGGCGTCGGCGCCAGCCTTTACGTCGGCCGCGAGCGCGGCGTGTTTCTCCTCAAAGGCATCGGAGATGTACTTGAGGAAGACGAGCCCAAGCACGACGTGCTTGTACTCGGCCGCGTCCATGTTGTTGCGCATCTTGTCCGCGGCCTGCCAGAGCTTCTGCTCGAAGCCGAGCGTAGCGCCGTTCGTCGTCTTCCTCGCGACTGCGGGCTTGCCCGCACGCTCTTCAGTCTTTGCCATCGGCGCCACCCCTCGGCTGCTTGTCTATCCAGCGGTCCAACTCCGAGCGCCGGATGCGCCACTGGCCCCGGACCTTGAAGGCCGGGATCTCCCCCTGCTGGGCCATCGAGTACACGGTCTTCTCGGCCAGCTTGAGAAGGGCGGCGACCTCTTTGATCGTAAGGACCTCGTCGTTCGTCACGGCCGTACTCCTGCTCGGGCTCGGGGGCCTAAAACGGAGCCCACGCAACAGACTCCAATAAAGTGGACCCTATTCCAAGCTATGCCATGAGACAACGGCGAGGGATTTCCGGCGGGGTTGCGGAGCTAGTGCGGTCGATGACAGCGCCGCCGTGATGCTCTCCGAACGCAGCAGGGAGAACTCCGAACATGAGGCGCCCGTGCTCCGTGGATTGCGGGTCGAACTCCGAACATAGCGCTCGGAGCTTCCAAGTCTTCCGCTCGTGCCCACCGGCTTCGACGATCGAGACGGCCGGCCCGATTGCAGATCGCCGCGTCGGGGAGCACCCTGCGGGACGTGCGAACAATCGAGACCACGATACAGCGACTGCGCCAGGCTCTCGAGGCTCGGCCGGAAATTCTCGAGGGCTACCTCTTCGGCTCGTGTGCGCGCGGAGACGCCGCTGCACACAGCGACGTCGACGTAGCCGTCTACGTCGAGCCGGCGGCGCTCGGCGAAGCCGGGGCGTTCGGTTACGATTCCGAGTTGTCGGCGAGCCTCATGCAGGCCCTGGGTCGCAATGATGTAGACGTCGTCGTGCTCAACCGCGCCTCGCCGTTGCTGTATCACCGCGTGCTCCGCGATGGAACGCGGCTCGTGGCTCGCGATCTCGTCAGAACGACGACGCGCGAAGGCCAGGCGCTTTCGCGCTACTGCGACTACGTTCCGCAGCTTCGCAAGATCGAGACTGCAGCGCGTGCTCGCATCGAACGCGGCGAGTTCGGCCGGTGACCAACGGGACGACAGATCGCCAGCTCGTGCGACGTCATCTACTGAGGCTCGCGCAATACGGTGACGCGGAAACAAGAAGACGCCACCTCGCACGGATCATCAACCTCTCGTCGGTCTCGGACGGATGCCGCGCCAGCGTCAGCGCGTGCGACTCGTAGTAGTCGCGATCCATGTCTGCGACGTTGAGATCGATCTTGAAGATGGTGGCTTTGAGTGCCACCGCCGCTACCCTGCCCCCTCTTCCTGCAACACCACCCGCTCGCGGTACCCGCGCGTGGTCAGCACGAACGCCACCGCCGCCACCGTCATCATCGCCGAGAACAGCAGGTAGTAATCCTGGCCGCTGATGCGCGAGCTGCCGTCCGAGTTCTGGATCAGCAGATTGACGCCGGAGGTGAGCAGGTTGCCGGCGGTGATCGACAGGAAGTACAGCGACATCACCAGCGACTTGAGCGCGCGCGGGGCCTGCGTGTACGAGAACTCCAGACAGGTGATCGAAACCAGCACTTCGGCCGCGGTGATGATCAGGTAGGCGAGAAGTTGCCAGCCGATCGACGGAGTGACTCCGGCGGCGATGCGCATTTCGACCCAGGCCGGGATCAGGAACGCCGGCACCGTCAGGAACAGACCGAAGGCTATCTTGCCTATCGCCGTCACCCGCACGACCCGCTCGGTGAGCGGATAGACCACGTACGAGAAGACCGGCACGAGAGTCAGGATCAGCATCGGATTAACGGCCTGCACCTGGGCCGAGAGCCACTCGATACCGAGAAATTCCCTGTTCATGTGCTCGGCCTGCTGCACCCACGACGACGCCGTCTGGTCGTAGAGCGACCAGAACACCGCCACGAACAGATAGATGCCGCACAGCCGCCACAGTGTCGCGCGCACCGCCGGTGAGCGCAGTTCGTTGACGAAACCGAGTCCGGCCGGCGGCACGTGCACGAAGCGATAGCGGCCCAACCAGAACACCCAGGTGGCCGCCAGCATCAGCAGCCCCGGAACGCCGAAGGCCACGTGCGCCCCGACGTGCTCGAGCAGATACGGCGTGAGCAGGCTCGAGATGAACGCTCCGAGATTGATCGCCAGGTAGAACCAGCCGAAGACCTTCTGCAACAGCGGCGCATTGCCCTGGCCGAACTGGTCGCCGACGTGGGCCGACACGCACGGCTTG
>Ga0172374_1000377_pt1 | contig 34232 bp, 34 predicted proteins | sample LakKiv3m_FD_114536 | JGI IMG/M metagenome (GOLD analysis project Ga0172374, IMG submission 114536) | Freshwater microbial communities from Kabuno Bay, South-Kivu, Congo - kab_092012_10.3m | ecosystem: Environmental > Aquatic > Freshwater > Lake | place: Democratic Republic of the Congo... | reverse complement strand
TGGTGATGTCCACCTGACCGCCGCCGAAGTTGGCGGCGTAGAGGCCGCGCTTGGTGCTGGCGATCATGTCCGCCTGCGAATCCTTGCCGCCTTCCATGAAGGTGTTGGTCATGCGCGGCATGGGCGTGTGGGCGAAGGACTGGCGCCGCCCGTTGCCGGTGGCGTTCGCGCCCAGCTGACGCGCCGACAGCCGGTCGTGCATCAGGCCGACCATGATCCCGTCCTCGATTAGCACGGTGCGCGAGGTCGGGGTGCCTTCGTCGTCGAACGACAGGGAGCCGCGGCGCCCGGCGATGGAGCCGTCGTCCACGACCGTCACGCCCGGCGCGGCCACCCGCTTGCCCATCATGCCGGTGAAGACCGACGAGCCCTTGCGGTGGAAGTCGCCCTCGAAGCCGTGGCCGACCGCTTCGTGCAGCAGGACGCCGGGCCAGCCCGCGCCCAGCACCACGTCCATCTCGCCCGCCGGGCAGTCGACGGCCTCCAGATTGACCAGGGCCTGACGCAGGGCCTCGTCCACCTGGGCCTGCCAGCGTTCGGGGGCGACCCAATGCTCAAAGCCCGCGCGGCCGCCCGCGCCGGACGAGGCGCTCTCGCGGCGGCCGTCCTTCTCGACGGTGACGGAGACGTTCAGCCGCACCAGCGGGCGCAGGTCGCTGAGCAGCCGCCCGTCGCCGCGCAGGATGTCGATGGCGCGTCGCTCGCCGACCAGGGAGGCCGAGACCTGCACCACGCGCGGATCGCGGGCGCGGGCCCAGGCGTCGATCTCGGCCAGCAGGGCGATCTTGTCCGAGAAGGCCGGGGCCAGCAGCGGATCGACCGGATCATAGAGGCGCTGGTTGGTGTCGCGCGGCGCCTCGGCGGCGGTTCCGTCATAGCCGCGCTTGGCGAGCGCAGCGCTGTCGGCGGCGCGGCGGATGGCGGCGGCGGAAATCTCATTGGCGTGGGCGTAGCCGGCGGTCTCGCCCGCCACGACGCGCAGGCCGAAGCCTTCAACAGCATCGTAGGAGGCGCCCTTCAGCCGCCCGTCGTCGAAGACCAGGGATTCGCTCTCGGTCTTTTCGAGGAACAGCTCCCCGTCGTCGGCGCCCGACAGGGCGGTCTGCAGGATCGACAGGGCCTCGTCCGGGGCTACGCCCGCGGCGTCGAGGATGGGGGAAGGGGAGGCGACGGTGCTCATGGACGCTAGATAGGGGCTGAGGAGCGCGGCGTCACGGGGGCAGCAAAAACCCTGTTGGGAGAGGGCTTGAGCGCACGAGAGCGTAGCGATCGTTCTTGCGCGAAAGGGTGAGGGTTCGCGGTTAATGAGGTCGCGCGACGGCTGACGCCGACGGCCGGGACAAGCCCCTCACCCTTTCGCCTGCTCCAATCGCCTTCGGCTCTTGGAGGCTCAAGCCCTCTCCCGCCGGGAGAGGGGGAGCACTTGTCAGTCCTCCGTCACCTCGCCCGAGCCGCTGACCGACTGGCGCAGTTCGGCGGGGCGGCGGGTCAGGCGGACCTCGCCGCTGCCCGAGACGTCGACCTCGGCCTTGCCGCTGGGGCCGACGCGGACCTCGCCCGAGCCGCTGACGCGGACCTTGGCGTCGTCGACGATCAGTTCGTCCATGCGGGCGTCGCCGGCGCCGGAGACATCGACCGTCACGGCATCGGTCCGGCCCTGGACCCGCACGTCGGACGAGCCGGTCAGCGTCAGGTCCAGCGACGGCTGGTCATAGCCGCGGATCTTCAGCTCGGTCGGGCCCGACAGGTCGAAGGTCTTCACCGAGGGGGCCTTGATGATGATCTTCAGGGCGTCGGTCTCGCTCCAGCCGCGAATGCCGGTGCGGGTCCAGCGGACATAGCTGCGATCGCCGCGCGGGGCCTCGTCCAGCGTCAGGCGGCCGTTGGAGAAGCGGACACGCTCGACCACGCTCTGGGCGCCCGAGACGGTGATGCCCGGCGTATCGGCCTGCTGGTCGTAGACCACGTCGGCGGGGATGTTGATCGCCAGGCGATCGCCGCCGGTCCATTCGATGGTGCGGGTCGTGTCGGGCGAGACCTGGCCGCGTTCGACGGTGAAGCCGCTGTCGCCGGCCTCGTCGTCGGTGATGACCCAGGTCCAGTCGTGGCGGGCCAGGTCGCGGCCTCCCACGGCGAAGGCGCCGCCGATGCCGACGATGGCCAGGATCAGGCCCGCGCCGGAGATGATGAGCAGATTGCGGATCATGACTGTGTTCTCCTCACTCTCTGGCTTTAGGCCTGGGGTTCCAGGGCGGGTTTGATGACGCGGTAGTGCAGGCGGGCGTACCAGACGGTGGCGTCGATCAGCCACTTGGTCAGCAGCGCCATGGTTCCGACCATGAAGATGCCCAGACCCATCAGGCCGACGCCCAGCAGCGCGGCGGCCAGCGCCCCGCCCGGCAGGCCCATGAAGGCGCCCGCCACCATGACGAAGCCGCCGGCGATGAAGACGCCGACCCCGCCCAGCAGCAGGGACAGCACCGTGCCGAAGACGGGCAGGGCGATGGGCAGCAGGATCAGGATGTCGATCGCCCCCAGGCCCAGGATGCCGAACACGGCCCCGGCGGCGGATGAGGCCGACGGCTCCTGACGCCAGCGCTGGGCGCCGGCCTCGGCCTTCAACTCGCGGGACAGGCGATCCGGGTCGCCCAGGGCCTCGGCCACCTCGGCCTCGCTGCGGCCGGCGGCGGCGCCGTCGGCGAAGTGGGCTTCGTAGTCGGCCACGATCTCATTGGCGGTGGCGGCGGGCAGGCCCACCAGGCCGCGTCGCAGTCGCGCCAGGAATTCCGCGCGGTTCATTTGTCCTCTCCCCTGTCAGCTTGGGCGGTCGATTCGGTTCGGGCGCTCTGATCGAGCAAGGCGGGCGTCTCAGCTGGAGCTTCCGCGACAATGACGCTTTCGTCGTCATCGCCGGCGATCAGGGCTTCGACGGCGCGGGCGAAGGCTCGCCACTCGCCGGTCTGGCCGTCCAGGGCGCGGCGGCCCGCTGCGGTCAGGCGATAGTATTTGCGGGACGGGCCGCTGGATGATTCGACCAGATAGGTCTCCACCAGGCCGTCGGTCTGCATCCGCCGCATCAGCGGGTAGATGGTGCCTTCTCCCATGCCGATGGCGTCGGACAGGCGGCTGGCGATCTCATAGGCGTAGCTGTCGCGTCGGGCGAGCAGCGCCAGGACGCAGAGCCCCAGCACGCCTTTCTTCAGTTGAATGTCGATGGTGTCGGGCATTCGGTCCCTCTTGGGCGTCCGCTCTTCGGATATTCAAGGGGTATCGCAAGGTATCTTGTCGTGCAAGGTAGCTGTTCAAACATGACAGCGATTTAATCGACCGCATTTTGTCGAGAGGGCGCCATAGGTGCGCTTGATCGCTTGGCAAGGGCGGTTCGAGCCGATAAGGACCGGCCATGACACGCCGAGGTCCGTCTGGGCCCGGCGACGCTTGCGAATTGCTCGCAAACGTCTGCTGCAGAACGGTTTATGAGGACTTCTCGAATGGGGATGGGCATGCGAGCCATGGCGCGGTTGGGGGGCGGTATCGCCGCGACCGCCCTTGCCGCCATTTTCGCTGCGCCGGCGATGGCGCAGGATCTTTTGGGGCAGCCGGTTCCGGCGGGCCTGGGCCTGCAGACGGCCGCCGCGCCGCTGGCGCACGAGGCTCACTTCTTCCACAACGTCGTGCTGATGCCGGTCATCACCGTGATCTGCGTCCTGGTGCTGGCGCTGCTGGTGTGGATCGCGATCCGCTACAACAAGCGCGCCAACCCGACCCCGGCCAAGTGGAGCCACAACACGGTCATCGAGGTCATCTGGACCGTGGTGCCGGTGCTGATCCTGGTCGGCATCTCCCTGTTCTCGTTCCGCCTGCTGTTCGCCTATCACGACTATCCGGACTCGGACGTCACGGTGAAGATCACCGGCAACCAGTGGAACTGGGGCTATGAATATCCGGACCAGGGCGTGGCCGAGTACATCTCGAACATGCTGCCGGAAGATAAGGCGCCCAAGCATCTGTATCGTCTGGCCGCCGATGAGCCGATGGTGGTTCCGGTCGGTCAGAACGTGCGCCTGCTGATCACCGCTTCGGACGTGATCCACGCCGTCGCCGTGCCGGCCTTCGCCATCAAGGTGGACGCCGTTCCGGGCCGCATGAACGAGACCTGGTTCCGCGCCGAAAAGGAAGGCGACTACTACGGCCAGTGCTCCGAGCTGTGCGGCGTCGACCACGCCTTCATGCCGATCCACGTCAAGGTGGTGAGCCAGGAAGCCTTCGCCGCCTGGGTCGCCTCCAAGGGCGGCTCCATGACCAAGGCCGCCGATGACGCAGCGGCCGCCGCTGCTGCGGCTGCGCCCGCCGCTCCGGCCGCCGGCGCCGCCGCCCCGACCGACGCCGCGCCTGCGGCCCCCGCAACCGCCGCCGCGCCCGCCGCGCCGGCCGCTCAGTAAGAGAGACGCGAGAGCCCAGACCCATGGCCACCGCTGCTGTTCACGATTCACACGACCATAAGCCGGGCTTCTTCACCCGCTGGTTCCTGTCGACCAACCACAAGGACATCGGGATTCTGTACCTGGTGTTCGCCATCTTCACCGGCCTTGTCGGCGGCGCCCTGTCGGGCCTGATCCGCTGGGAACTGGCCGAGCCGGGCATCCAGCTGTTCAAGGAAGGCACGATCATCCAGCAACTGGGGATCGTCGAGGCGTCCAAGCATGGCTACAACGTCACGGTCACGGCCCACGCCCTGATCATGGTGTTCTTCGTCGTTATGCCCGCGACGATGGGCGGTTTCGGCAACTACTTCATCCCGATCATGATCGGGGCGCCGGACATGGCCTTCCCGCGCCTGAACAACATCTCGTTCTGGCTGATCTTCTTCGCCTTCGTGCTGCTGGTGCTGTCGATGTTCGTCGACGGCGGGCCGGGCCGCGGCTTCGGCGGGGGATGGACCTCCTATCCGCCGCTGTCGACCATGGGCCACACGGGACCGTCGTTCGACCTGGCGATCTTCTCGCTGCACGTCGCGGGCGCCTCGTCGATCCTGGGCGCGATCAACTTCATCACCACCATCTTCAACATGCGCGCGCCGGGCATGACCCTGCACCGCATGCCGCTGTTCGCCTGGGGCGTGCTGATCACGGCCTTCCTGCTGCTGCTGTCGCTGCCGGTTCTGGCGGGCGCCATCACCATGTTGCTGACCGACCGTAACTTCGGCACGTCGTTCTTCGATCCGGCCGGCGGCGGCGACCCGGTGATGTACCAGCACCTGTTCTGGTTCTTCGGCCACCCCGAAGTGTACATCATGATCCTGCCGGGCTTCGGCATGATCTCGCACATCGTCTCGACCTTCTCGAAGAAGCCGATCTTCGGCTACCTCGCGATGGCCTACGCCATGGTCGCCATCGGCTTCATCGGCTTCATCGTGTGGGCGCACCACATGTATACGGTCGGCATGAGCGTGAACCTGCGCGCCTACTTCGTGGCCGCGACCATGATCATCGCCGTGCCCACGGGCGTGAAGATCTTCAGCTGGATCGCCACCATGTGGGGCGGCTCCATCACCTTCAAGGCGCCCATGCTGTGGGCGATGGGCTTCATCTTCCTGTTCACCGTCGGCGGCGTGACCGGCGTGGTCCTGTCGAACGCCGGCATCGACTACAGCCTGCACGACACCTACTACGTCGTGGCGCACTTCCACTATGTGCTGTCGCTGGGCGCCATCTTCTCGATCTTCGCGGCCTTCTACTACTGGTACGAGAAGATGTTCGGGGTGAAGTACAACGAGTTCCTGGCTCAGGCTCACTTCTGGATCATGTTCGTGGGCGTGAACCTGGTGTTCTTCCCGCAGCACTTCCTGGGTCTGCAGGGCATGCCGCGTCGCTACGTCGACTATCCGGAAGCCTTCACCTACTGGAACCACGTCTCGTCGGTCGGCTATCTGATCACCATCATCGGCGTGGGCGTGTTCCTGGTGCTGCTGGTGGAATCCGCCATCCGTCGCCGCAAGGCCGAGGCCAACCCGTGGGGCGAAGGCGCCACCACGCTGGAGTGGACCCTGTCCTCGCCGCCGCCGCACCACCAGTTCAACGAACTGCCGGTGGTCAAGGCGGACAACCACTGATCCGTATCGGATAGACTCGGAGAGGCCGCCCTTCCGTAACCGGAAGGGCGGCCTTCGCGCTTTATGACCATGATCGAACGCCCCGCCCAAGAAACGCCCCTCGTCACCACGGCCCAGCCGGAAGACTTCTTCCAGTTGTTGAAACCGCGCGTCATGTCGCTTGTGGTGTTCACAGCGGTGACGGGCCTGGTCGTGGCGCCGGGACAGCTGAGCTGGGTCAACGCCGTCATCGCCGTTCTATGCATCGCCATCGGCGCCGGGGCGGCGGGCGCGCTGAACATGGCGGTCGAGGGCGAGACCGACGCCCTGATGCGTCGCACGCGCGGACGCCCGGTCGCGGCCGGACGCGTGCGCAAGAACGACGCCATCGCCTTCGGCATGGTGCTGTCGATCTTCTCGGTCATGCTGCTGGGCATGACGACCAATTGGCTGGCGGGCGGCCTGCTGGCCCTGACCATCGTCTACTACGCCTGGCTCTACACCCTGGTGCTGAAGCGCCGCACGCCCCAGAACATCGTCATCGGCGGCGCGGCCGGGGCCTTGCCGCCCGTGATCGGCTGGGCGGCGGTGACGGGCGACGCGCCGTGGCAGGCCTGGCTGCTGTTCCTGATCATCTTCATGTGGACGCCGCCGCACACCTGGGCCCTGACCCTCTATTCGGCCGGCGACTACGCCAAGGCGGGCATTCCGATGATGCCGGTGGCGCGCGGAGCCAAGTCCACCCGTCTGCAGATCATGCTCTACAGCCTGGCCTTCGTGCCCGTGGCGATTGCGCCCGCCTTCACCGGCCTGGGCGGCCCCATCTATCTGGTGGTCTCGGTCGCGGGCGGCTTGGGCTTCCTGGCCCTGGCCTTCCGCCTGTGGCGTTCGCGCGCCGGCGATCAGCCCGACAAGGCCGAGGCCGTGGGGCGAGAGGCCGCATTGTATGATGTCCGGGCCGAGGCCAAACCGGCCCGCAACCTGTTCGCCTTTTCGATCTTGTACCTGATGGCGTTGTTCTCGGCCCTGTTGGTCGAGCATCTGTCGGGCGTCGGAGTCTGAAGCCATGTCCAACCTCCAGTACCTGAAGCTGAACGATGAACAGGTTCGTGCGCGCAAGCGTCGCAACGTGGCCATCGCCCTGGGCCTGCTGGCCTTCATCGCCCTGGTCTACACCGTGACGGTGTCGCGCATGCACGCCAACAACCAGGCGCGACATGAAGCCGAGGCGGCGGCCCTGGCCACGCTGGAGAGGGCCGATCCGGCCCTGCCGGCGCCGGTCCAGCCGGACGCATCCGTTCCCGCGCCCGCAACCCAGGAGCCTTGAGGGCCGTGAAGAACAAGAATTCGGTCGCGCTGCTGTGCGCGGCCTTGGTCATTTTCATGACGGGCGCGGCCTTCGCCGCCGTGCCGCTGTACCGGCTGTTCTGCCAGGTCACGGGCTTTGACGGCACGACCATGAAGGCCGAGGCGGCGCCGACCGAGATACTGGATCAGGAAGTCCTGATCCGCTTCGACACCAACGTCCGCGACCTGCCGATGACCTTCAAGGCCGAGCAGTTCAGCCAGAAGGTCCGCATCGGCGAGACGGGCATGGCCTATTTCGAAGTGACCAACACCTCGAACCAGACGATCCACGCCACGGCGGCCTATAACGTCGTGCCAGAGCGGGCCGGTCCGTACTTCCAGAAGCTGCAGTGCTTCTGCTTCGAAGGGCAGGAGATCGCGCCGGGCGCGACCGTTTCCTTCCCGATGCAGTATTTCGTCGCGCCCGAGATGGCGACCGACGCCGAGGTGAAGGGGGTGCGCGAAATCACCCTCAGCTACACCTTCTTTCCAACCAAAGGCTTTCAGCAGGCCGTTGCGAACGACTCTGCTGTTGGCAAAGCCGGAGAGCGGGGGCTATAGCCCTCTTCAAACGACTCTCGCCTTAATTCAGAGACCTTGGGAATGGCTGACGCTCACGCGAAACCGCAACACGACTACCATCTGGTCGATCCGAGCCCCTGGCCGCTGATCGCCTCCTTCTCCGCCTGCATCATGTTCGTGGGCGCCGTGATGTGGATGAAGGGCCTGTTCGGTCTGCCGGAAGGCACCAAGTGGCTGTTCTTCGCCGGCCTCGCGGGCGTGCTGTTCACGATGTACGGCTGGTGGGCCGACGTCATCAAGGAATCCAAGAAGGGCGACCACACCCCGGTCGTCGGCATCGGCCTGCGCTACGGCATGGTGCTGTTCATCGCGTCGGAGGTGATGTTCTTCGTCTCCTTCTTCTGGATGTTCTTCGACATGGCGATCTTCAACGAAGCGCGCACGATCATCCCGGAAGTCGGCAACTGGGCCGACACGGCGACCGCCTGGCAGACCTGGCCGCCCAAGGGCGTCGAGCTGCTGGATCCGTGGAGCCTGCCGCTCATGAACACGGTCATCCTGCTGCTGTCGGGCACGACCCTGACCTGGGCGCACCACGCCCTGATCGGCGGCGACCGCAAGGGCGCCAAGCTGGGCCTGCTGATCACCGTCCTGCTGGGCGTGCTGTTCACCGGCGTTCAGGCCTATGAATATTACCACATCCTGCACGGCCACCTGTTCTTCAGCGAAGAAGCGGCCCAGTCGAAGCTGTACGGCTCCATCTTCTTCATGACGACGGGCTTCCACGGCTTCCACGTCCTGGTCGGCACCATCTTCCTGGCCGTCTGCCTGCTGCGCCTCTACGCCGGTCAGATGACCCCGCAGAAGCACTTCGGTCTCGAAGCCGCCGCCTGGTACTGGCACTTCGTCGACGTGGTGTGGCTGTTCCTCTTCGTCTTCATGTACGTCGTTTTCGGTTGATCGAACGCGACGGACAAGTCGAGCTTTCGTCGGCGCGGGGCCCTAAGCCCCGCGCCGATTTGCTTGTCTGGCCCGCCGTTCGCGCGGGGCTGATGGGGCGCTGTCCGGCCTGCGGGCGCGGGCCTCTGTTCCAGGGCTTCCTGAAGCGCCGCGCTGTCTGCGAGGCCTGCGGCTATGACCTGGGCGCGGTCGAGACGGGCGACGGCGCGGCCACCTTCGTCATGCAGATCGCGGGCTTTCTGGTCGGCTTCTCCGCCCTGGCCGTCGAGATCGCCTGGAGCCCGCCGATCTGGCTGCACCTGATCATCTGGTTGCCGCTGGTGGCGGTTCTGGCCGTGGCCTTGATGCGGCCGGGCAAAGGGCTGATGACGGCCCTGCAGATGCTGCGCCAGCGCGGCGCCGATTCCCACCGAGAGACCCGATGACCGTCGCCGCCCGGCCTCGCTTTCCCATCATCCTGACCGTGATCGCCGTCCTGCTGTTGGGCGCCCTGCTGACGCTGGGCGTGTGGCAGGTGCAGCGGCTGCAGTGGAAGCTGGACCTGATCGACAAGGCCGAGGTCGCTGCGACCCAGGCGCCGCTTCCCCTGGCCGAAGCCCTGGCGCTGGAGGATCCCGAGTTCCGCCAGGTGGTCGTGACCTGCCGCGGCCTGAACGCGGCGCCCTTCGTCGAGCTTCAGAGCATCGAGGACGGCGACGCCGGGGTGCGGCTGATTTCGGCCTGTCCGGTCGAGGGGCGGGGGACGGTGCTGATCGACCGCGGCTTCCTGCCCGCCGAGACCGTCGAGCGTCCGGCCGTGCAGGCCGAGGCCGCCATGCCGGTCGTCATCGCGGGCGTGGTGCGCCAGGCGCCCGCTCCCAACGCCATGACCCCGCCGCCCTCGGGCAAGCTCTTCTACGGTCGCGACCGGGCGGCGATGGCTCAGGCCCTGGGCGTGACGGGGGCGGTGTCGTCCTACACCGTCTATGCCACCACCTCGGCCAATCCTGAACTGACGGCGTTGCGGCCGGTGGCGCCGCCCGCCGCCTTCAGCAACAACCACCTGGGCTACGCCCTGACCTGGTTCGGCCTGGCGATCACCCTGGTCGTCTTCTATGCGGCCCTGCTGCTGCGCCGCTATCGCCCCACGCCTTCCAAGGATCGCTGACCTGACTGCTCGTCTTCACACCCTGTCCAACGGCGTGCGCGTCGTGTGCGACCCCATGCCCGGACTGCGCACCATCGCCGTGACCGTGGCCGTCAACGGCGGCGCCCGCATGGAAGACGAAGCGCGTTCCGGCTGGTCGCACCTGCTGGAGCATCTGGTCTTCAAGGGCGCGGGCGACATGGGCGCGCGCGAGATCGTCGAGCGCATCGAGGCAGAGGGCGGCTCGATCAACGCCGCCACCGGCTATGAGCGCACCAGCTTCGACGTGCGCGCCCTGAAGGGCAGCCTGCCGCTGGCCATGCAGGTGCTATCCGACCTGGTGTTTCGCCCGACCCTGTCGTCCGAGGAGATCGAGCGCGAGAAGGACGTGGTGGCGCAGGAGATCGCCGAGGCCTTCGACACCCCCGACGATCATGTGTTCGAGATGGCCCAGACCCAGGCCTTCGCCGGCCAGGCCCTGGGGCGGCCGATCCTGGGCTCGATCGCCAGCCTGGCGCCCGCCGACCAGGCGGCCGTGGCCGACTGGCGCGCGCGCCTCTATTCGCCCGACCACATGGTGGTGTCGGTGTCCGGCGCGGTCGACGAGGCCGAACTGCTGACCCTGGCCGAGGCCTGGTTCGGCCAGGCGGTCGCCGCGCCGCATGAACCGACGGCGCCGGCCGTCTTCACCGGCGGCGAGGCGAAGCTGGCCCGCAAGATCGAACAGGCCAATCTGGTCTTCCAACTGCCGAGCCTGGGCGTGCGCGATCCGCGCCAGCCGGCCCTGCGCCTGTTCACCGAAATCCTGGGCGGGGGCATGGCCTCGCGCCTGTTCCAGAGCGCGCGCGAGGATCGGGGCCTGGCCTACGCCATCGACGCCTATCACGAGACCTATGACGAACTGGGCGTGCTGGGCGTCTACGCCGGGGCGGCGGCCGAGCGGTCGCTGGAGCTGGCCGAGCTGTGCGCCGCCGAGATCCTCGATCTGGCCGACAAGGGGCCGACGGAGGCGGAGCTGGCGCGGGCCAAGGCCGTGCTGAACGCCAGCCTGTGGATGGCCGACGAAAGCCCGGCCAGCCGCTCGGGCCGTCTGGCGGGGCAGACGCTGGCGTTCGGCGCGCCCGTCTCGTCGGAAGAGAGCGCCGCCCGCATCGAGGCGCAGACGGCGCAGGATCTGCGCGCGGTGGGCCAGGCCATGACGAGCCAGGGACTGGCGGCGACGGCGATTCTGGGGCCCAAGGCCGCGGGCGGGGCGGGGCGCGTCTTCCGTCAGCGGATGGCGGCGGGCTGATCGCGGCCTGCTGACGCCGAGATCGCTTCGCGCTATCGTCTGCCCCATGGCCCTGTTCGATTGGATGGCCGAGGCGACCGGACCGGTCCTGAACGGGCAGGGGGTTCTGCTGCGCCCGCCGCGCCCTGCGGACTATGTGGCGTGGGCCTCCCTGCGTGAGGAATCGCGCGACTATCTGCAGCCGTGGGAGCCGGCCTGGGCCGAGGACGATCTGACCCGCGCCGCCTATCGTCGCCGCCTGGGCGTCTATGCGCGGGAGATGGAGCAGGGCACGGCCTGGCCCCTGTTCGTGTTCGATCAAGCCGACGAAGCGCTGCTGGGCGCCATCACCCTGTCCAACATCCGGCGCGGCGTGGCCGAGACGGGCACCCTGGGCTACTGGATCGGCCGCCCCTATGCCGGACAGGGCGTCGGCACGGCGGCGGCGCGAGCCATGTTGGGCCACGCCTTCAGCGCCCTGGGGCTGCATCGGGTCGAGGCCGCCTGCGTGCCGACCAACCACGCCTCGCGCCGCGTTCTGGAAAAGTCGGGCTTTCGGCAGGAAGGCGTGGCCCGTGCTTATTTGAAAATTAACGGCCGGTGGGCAGACCATCTGCTGTTTGGCGTTCTGCGTGATGAGTTCGCCGTCGGCGTCGCCCCTTCAGTCAGAGTATCGGACCCGTCTTGAGCACACGATCCAGAGCCCTGACGTGGGATCCGACCACGGCGATCGAAGCCCTCGCCGCGGCCGACGCCGCCCTATGGATCTGGACGCCCGCCGAGGATCAGATCCGCTTTACGGGGGCCACCCGGCCGCTGGGTCTGGGGCCGCTGGCGCCGCAATGCTCGGGCGCGGCCTTCACCGCCCTGGCCATGCCTCAGGACCGCGCCCTGGCCGATCGTCTGCTCAAGCCTCAGGCCGAGGGGACGGAGATCGCCGTGCGCCTGCGGATGCGCGGTTGCGAGACCTGCCTGTGGCGCGGCGTCTGGCTTGAGGACGGCTTGCGCGCGGCGGGCATCGTCGCGCTTGAAACCAAGTTCGCGGGCGCTGATCGCGACGCGCTGACGGGCCTGCTGGATCGACGCACCTTCCTGGTCCGCGTGGCCGAGACCCTGGCGGCGGCGGGCGACTATGAGATGGTGGTGGCCGACCTGGACCGGCTGCGTCGCCTCAACGAGGCCCTGGGTCATGAGCGCGCCGATCTGGTGCTGTCGGCCCTGGGCTCGCGTCTGTCGGCGGCCTTTTCCGAGGATTGCGCCCCGGCCCGCATCGGCGAGGACGAGTTCGCCGTCCTGGTGCGGCGCGGCGGCAGCGGGGCCAGCGGCAGCGAACGCCTGCGCGAGGCGCTGGAGCAGCCTCTGCGGCTGGCGGGCTTCGACATCTATCCGACCCTGTCCATCGGCGCCGTGACGGCCGAGGGCGGACCGGACGCGCCGGACGCCGCCGAGCTTCTGCGGCGGGTCGAACTGGCGGTGGAACAGGCCAAGCAGGCCGGGCGCGGCGGCGCGGCGGCCTATGGCCGGGCGCTGGAGACCGACAGCCTGTCGCGCCTGGCGCTGGAGGCGGACCTGCGCAACGCCTTCGTGCGCGGCGAGATCGAGCCCTTCTTCCAGCCGATCGTCAATCTGAACAGCGGCGCCGTGGCGGGCTTCGAGGCCCTGGCGCGCTGGCGCCACCCCCGGCGCGGCCTGGTGCCGCCGGACGAGTTCCTGACCCTGGCCGATGAAATGGGCCTGATGAACGAACTGGGCCTGCTGATGATGACCGAGGCGGCGCGTCAGCTGGCCGAATGGCTGCAGCGCCACCCCGGCGCCGGGCGGCTGTTCTGCAGCGTCAACCTGTCGGTGGGCGAGATCGAGCGCGCCCATCTGGTCGAGGACGTGGCCCGCATCATCAAGGAGGCGGGCCTGCCGCGCGGCGCCCTGAAGCTGGAAGTCACCGAGGGCGACATCATGCGCGACACCGCGCGCGCCGCCGAGGTGCTGAAGGCCCTGCGCGAGGCGGGGGCCAGTCTGGCGCTGGACGATTTCGGCACGGGGTTCTCGTCCTTGTCCTACCTGGCCAAGCTGCCGTTCGACACGTTGAAGATCGATCGCTACTTCGTTCTGACGATGGACAAGGACGAAGGCTCGGCCAAGATCGTCAAATCCGTCGTCAACCTGGGTCGCGACCTGGCGCTGGAAGTGGTGGCCGAGGGGGTCGAGAACGCCTCCCTGGCGCAACTGCTGCTCGATGACGGCTGCCATTACGGCCAGGGCTTCGGCTATGCGCCCGCTCTGCCGGCCCAGGAGGCCGAGGTCTATCTGAACGAATCCCTCGCCGACGGCGCGGCGCCGATCAAGGCGCGGTCCGGCTGACTTCAGCAAGCTGCAGGTGAGAAGATGCGGCCGTGTCGCGTCTCTTCGTATAAAATAGATTTGCTTCGGGCGTTAAAGGTGACGCCGGATAGGCTTTATCTAAGTTATTTGTAACTTGAACCTGTTGCTGTCGAACTGATTGATCGCCTCTTGTTCTTACATTCAGGGGCGCACAGTCGATGCGTTTACAAGGTGAGTCTCAAACGAACGAGCGCCTTGATGTCAGCTTTGAAAAGCTGAAAGGCGCCTCGTCGGCGCCGCTCGCCGTCGGCGTACAGGATGGGGCCAGGCTCTGTTTCGCCGCCTTCCCCGATCATGAAATCGACCGACGGTTCGAGATCGGCTCCGTCACCAAGGTCTTCACCGACTCCTTGCTGGGCGTCATGGTCGAAGCGGGAGACGTCGATCCCGAGGCGCCGGTGGATCATCTGTTCGGCAAGGCTCTGCCCTGGCCGGTCAGGCCGCCGACCCTGGTTGAGCTGGCCAGCCATCGCAGCGGACTGCCGAACACGCCCAAGCCCCTGTTCTGGCGCGAAAGCCTGGCCGCCCTGTCCCTGTCGGTGAAGGATCCGTGGCGCGGCGTGGATGCAGCGAAGTATCGCGCCATGCTCATGGCGGCGGTGAAACAGGCGCGGGTCGGCGAAGCGCCTCGGTATTCGAGCATGGGCGTCAGCCTGCTGGGCGACGCCCTGGCGCACGCCGCGGGGATGGACTTCGCCGATCTGCTGGATCAGCGCCTGCTCAGACCGCTGGGAATCCGACGCACGGACTTCCTGCGGCCGGAGGAAGAGCCCGATCTGGTGGCGATCAGCGTCAACGACTGGGATCGCCCCGTGCCCTATCTGCGCGACCAGATGGCGCCTGCGGGGATGCTGGCTTCCACGGTCGAGGATCAACTGCGTTTCCTGCGCGCCGCCTGGGGCGAGGGGCCGGACGAGATCGTGAAGGGCGTGCTCAGGGCTCAGACGCCTGTGGCCCAGATGGGCGCGGTCGCCATCGGCTATTGCTGGCTTCTGGCCCCGCACAAGGACGGAGAGGCCGCCTTCCACAACGGCGGGACATGGGGATCGCAGGCCGAGGTCGTCGTGGTGAAGGATCGACGGATCGCCGTCGCGGCCCTGTCCGCCAAACGCCGTCACACCGATGAGTTCGTCAGCGAGATGCTCGGAGCCTGAGGGCGTTCGACCGCCTTCAGGCCCGGCCGCTCTGGCTGGACAGGCGGGCGGCGTCGACGCCGAGCGCGGCCAGGGCGCGGCTCCATTTGGTGTCGTAGTCGGCGTCGAAGATCAGGGCCGGGTCGGCGTCCGTCGTCAGCCAGACGTTCTCGTTCAGCTCTTCCTCCAACTGCCCCTCGCCCCACCCGGCGTAGCCCAGCAGCAAGATGGCGCGGCTGGGGCCGTCCTCGGCGTCGGCCATGGCGGCCAGGGCGTCGCGGGTGCCGGTCAGGGCCAGGCCGTCGCCGAAGGTCAGGCTGGCGTCCTCGCTGGTCCAGTCGGCGGTGTGCAGGACGAAGCCGCGCTCGCGCTCGACCGGGCCGCCGATCAGCACCGAACGGTCGCGCGCGGCGTCGTCGACGGGGGTGTCCAGCTTTTCCAGAACCTCGGCCAGGGAGACGCCCGGCGCGGGCTGGTCCAGGCGCAGGCCCAGGGCGTGTTCGTCGTCGTGGGCGCAGATCAGGATGACGGCGTGGCGGAAGCGATCGTCGTCGATGCCCGGCATCGCCACCAGAAGACGCCCGGTCAGGGAGGAGAAGGCGGTCATGCCCCTATCATCGGGGCGGACGATGGCGGGCGCAAGCCATTCTCAAGGCCCACGCGCTTGGCGATCTCCTTACGGGTCTCTATCTGACTCCCATCGTCCTGGATCGTCCGGGCCGAACTCCCGGAGACCCCGACATGACCATCCAGATCGGCGACCGCATTCCCGACGCCACCCTGACGACCATGACGCCCGACGGCCCCAAGCCGGTCACGACGGCCGAGCTGTTCGGCGGCAAGACGGTCGCCTTGTTCGCCGTGCCGGGCGCCTTCACCCCGACCTGTTCGGCGCGCCATCTGCCGGGCTATGTCGACCATCGCGCCGATCTGGCGGGCAAGGGCGTGGACACGGTCGCCTGCGTCTCGGTCAACGACGCCTTCGTCATGGGCGCCTGGGCCAAGGCCAATGATCTGAACGGCGCCGACGACGTGGTCATGCTGGCCGACGGCAACGGCGACTTCACCCGCGCGGTGGGCCTGGCGCTGGACGCCAAGGGCTTCGGCATGGGCGAGCGTTCGCAGCGCTACTCCATGCTGGTCAAGGACGGCGTGGTCGACCAGCTCAACATCGAGCAGGGCGGCGAGTTCAAGGTCTCCTCGGCCGAGCACCTGCTGGCCCAGCTGTGACGACCCGCGTCGCTTATTGAACCATGGGCGACGTCTTCACCCCGGAAAAACGCAGCGCCGTCATGCGCCGGGTGAAGGGGCGCGACACCGCGCCCGAGATGAAGGTCCGGCGCCTGCTGCGGGGCGCCGGGATCGGCTATCGGCTGGGCGGCTGCGGCCTGCCTGGCCGACCCGATGTGGTGATGAAGGGGCGGCGCGTCGTCCTGTTCGTCCACGGCTGTTTCTGGCATGGCCATGACTGCCCGCGCGGGGCGCGCCAGCCCCGCTCCAACGCCGACTACTGGCTGGCCAAGATCGATCGCAACCGGGCGCGCGACGACCGCGTCACGGCGGAGCTGCAGGCGCAGGGCTGGCGCGTGCTGACCCTGTGGGAGTGCGAGCAGAAGGCGCCGGATTGGGGCGAGCGGCTGCTGGACGCGTTGCTGGAGAAGGCGACGACTTAGGCGACGGCCTGGGCGTCGATGTCCGCCTCGTCGGCCGCGCCCAGCACCTCGCTCAGGGCGGCCAACAGCACCGCCGGGGTCAACGGCTTGGCGACGAAGTGGTTCATGCCCGCGTCCAGGCAGGCGGCGATGTCCTCGGGCGCGGTGTCGGCGGTCACGGCGATGACGGGCGTCGCGACGTTCGGCCCATGGCCCGAGCGCAGGCGGCGGGTGGTTTCGCGGCCGTCCAGCTCCGGCATCCGCACATCCATGAAGATGACGTCGAAGACGCCGGATTCGCAGGCCTTCAGCGCGGCCAGGCCGTCCTCGGCCATGGTCAGCTCGCAGTCGAAGGCTTGCAGGATCACCTGAATGGCGCGGCGGTTGATGGCGTGATCGTCGACCACCAGCACTCTTAAGGGGCGTTCTGCGTCGCGCGGTGCATCCGTCTCAGTCATGACGGAGGGCGGCGTCGGGGCTGGAGCCAAGGTCGGGGCTGACGGCGGCATGGGCGCCCGTTCAGGCAGGCTGCGGACAGGGGGAGCGGCGACGAGGTCGGAGGCGAGCGCGGCGGCCTCTTCCACGCCTTCGGGCAGGGTCAGGGCGACAGTGAAGGTCGAGCCTTGGCCCGCCTGGCTGCGGACCGTCAGGCGGCCGCCCATCAGCTCGACCAGATCTCGACTGATCGCCAGGCCCAGCCCCGAGCCCCCGTAGCGTGCGGCGACGCCGTCGGTGGTCTGATCGAACGGGGTGAAGAGGCGGTCCATCTGACCGGCCGTCATGCCCGCTCCGGTATCGGCCACGTCGATCAGCAGGACATGCAGCCCGGCTTCATCACGCCAGGAGCGCAGCCGGATGGTGATGACGCCCGCATCGGTGAATTTGACGGCGTTGGAGATCAGGTTGTTCAGCACCTGGCGCAGGCGCATGGCGTCGCCCTGAACCACGCCCGGCATATAACGCGAGCCGTCCAGGCGCAGGCGCAGGCCCTTGGCCCTGACCGGGCCCTGCCACAGGCGGAAGGTGTGGTTGAGCAGGTCGCGCAGGTTGAAATCCCGTGTCTCGACCTTCAGGCGCCCGGCGTCGAGGCGGGCGTGGTCCAGCAGGTCGTCCAGCAGCCCCTTCATCATCAGCCCGGCGTCCTCGATCATGGCCGTCTGCTGGCGCGTCGCGGACGAGGGGGCGGCGACGCGCGTCAGTTCATGGGCGCCGGTCAGGATGGCGCCGATCGGGGTGCGCAGGTCGTGGGCGACGGCGGCCAGAAGAGCGCTGCGGCCGGCCATGACGCTCTCGGCCTGACGGCGCTTGCCGTCGGCTTCCTTCAGAGCGCGGGCTTCGGCTTCGCCGGCGGCGTGAAGGCGGCTGCGGGTCGTCAGGCAGAAGAAGATGAAGGCCACGACGCCGATGGCGACCGGCAGGATGAAGCGGCCCTCGACCCCCAGGCGGGCCATGAACAGCGGCGCCAAGGCCAGCACCGCCACCTGGGGCGCGACCGTCCAGAGGAAGACCCGCATATTGCCGGCCGAGGCGATGACCGAATTGATCGCGCCCGCCGCCAGAAGGGTGGTGGCGACTACGCCGCCGGGCAGACCGCCCATGATCCACAGCGGCACGGCGATGCTGGCGTAGACCCCGGCGTTGGCCGTGAGCGCCAGATCGCCCAGGGCGCCGCGCCAGCCCTGGGGCGCGGAGACCTGGCCGCGCGTCACGGGGGCGAAGGCGGCGGCCTCGGCCGCTTGCATCAGCAGATAGACCGCCAGCCAGCCCAGGCAGATGGGCAGGCCCAGGATAGGGCTGAACAACAGGGCGCAGGCCAACCCCACGACAAGCCGTTGGGGCAGCATCTTGTGCCGCTGTCGGATGGCGTAAGCCCACCCGTTCCGGGATGCGTCGGTCTGCGTCATGCGGCGTTCCGAACGGGCGATGGCGCCCCTCGGTTGCATCATGGCGACGGAGACCTAATGCTCCGTCAACGGCCGGAGGCGGTCGCCTCGGCCATGCTGGCGAAGCCGTCGGCGCGCAGACGGGCCGCCAGATCGCGCTTGATCCGGCCGACCATGCCCGGTCCCTCATAGATCAGGGCCGAATAGACCTGGACCGCCGAGGTGCCCGCCCGGATGCGGGTATAGGCGTCCGCGCCGTCGGCGATGCCGCCCACCGCGATCAGCGGCAGGCGCCCGCCCGCCGCCTCGGCCGCGGCCTCCAGCGCCTTCTGGGCGAAAGGTTTCAATGGAGCGCCCGACAGGCCGCCCGCCTCGCCCTTATAGGCGGACCGCAGGGAGGCGGGCCGCTCCAGCGTCGTGTTGGACACGATCAGGGCGTCGATGCGGTGGGCGATGGAGGCCTCGACGATCATGCCGATCTCTTCGCCGATCAGGTCGGGTGCGATCTTCAGGAAGACAGGCGCCCCGTCGGCGGGGCGGGCCTCATGAATGCGGCCCAGCAGGTCGTCCAGCGCCTCGCGGCCCTGCAGCGCGCGCAGGCCCGGCGTGTTGGGCGAGGAGATGTTGACGGTGAAATAGTCGGCCAGCCCCGCCAGTTGCCTCAGCCCCGCGACATAGTCGGCGGCCTTGTCTTCGGTGTCCTTGTTGGCGCCCAGGTTGGCGCCGATGGCCGTGCGGGTCGGACGCCGCGCCAGGCGGGCGGCGAAGGGCTCCAGCCCCTCGTTGTTGAAGCCCATGCGGTTGATGATCGCCCGGTCTTCGGCCAGTCGGAACAGGCGCGGCTTGGGATTGCCGGGTTGGGCGCGCGGCGTGACCGAACCGCACTCCACGGCGCCGAAGCCCAGGCGCGACAGGCCTTCCAGCGCCTCGCCGTTCTTGTCGAGGCCGGCGGCCAGGCCGACGGGGTTGGACATCTCCAGCCCGGCGATCGTGGTCTTCAGGATCGGATCGTCGGCGCCGGGCGCGGGCAGGGGCGTCATCTGCAGGGCGCGGATGGCCAGGCGGTGCGCGGTTTCCGGGTCGAGTTGGCGCAGCGCCCAGGCGCCGAGGTCGGTCAGGCTCATGTTCAGGCGGTCTCTTCGACGATCATGCGGCCGTCGGCCGTCACCGACAGGGCGCGGGCGGCGCGCGTCGCCGCGACGGGCAGGGGGCCGTAGATGTGGGGAAACAGGGCGCCGCCGCGCGACGGCTCCCAGATCAGGGCGTCGCCCAGGGTGGTCAGGTCGACCTCGACCAGCATCAGCTCGGTCTGGCCCGCGTAGTGTTTCGCCGCGGTGGCTTCCAACTGGTCGGCGGCCGACAGATGGATGTAGCCGTCGGCCACGTCCACGGGCGAGCCGTCGTAACGGCCCTCGGCCAGGGCGGCGCGCCAGTCGACGCGGCTCAGGATCTTGAAGGCGACGTCGGGCAGATCGGTCACGCCAGGGTCTCCGGCGTCAGCCAGCCTTCATAGGACGGGCGACCGGCGACATCGACGCTGAAGATCGCCGCCGCGCCGGTGGGGAAACCGCCGCTCATCTTGTCCAGCACCGAGGGCGAGGCGGCGCTCTCGATCAGATACTCGACCGCCAGCTGGTGCACGCCGGGGTTATGGGCGATCAGCAGCAGGCAGCCGGCCTGGTCCTCGGCCGCCTCGACCGCGCGGCGCAGCACGTCGGCGGGGGCGTTGTAGAGGGCGTCGGAGACGTGCAGCTCGACATCGCCGAAATGCTCGCTGACGCCATCCCAAGTGTCGCGCGTGCGCTGGGCTCCCGAGATCAGGGCCATGTCGGGCTTCAGACCCCGCTCGGCCAGGGCGCGGCCCATGGCGGCGGCGTCGCGGCGGCCGCGCTCGCTCAGGGGACGGGCCACGTCGCCGCCCGGCGCCGAGGCTTCGGCCTTGGCGTGACGCATCAGGATCAGTCTCTGCATGGCGAGGGCTTTACGGCTGTTTGCGTGCGGCGACCATAGGGTGCGCGGCGGACGCTTGATCGCGAGCGGCGGGCGAGGGGGTCAGGGCCGGGCGTCCGGCCAGCACGGCCTGGGCCGCGCCGCCGGGCTGCACGCGGGCGTAGGCCCTGCGCGAGGCTTCCAGCATGATCAGGCCCGCCGCGCCGGGAAAGAGCTTCGGCCCCACCTGCTCCAGACCGTCGGCCAGGGGCAGCATCGGCCGCCACGGCGGGACATAAAGGGCCTGCGACCAGGCGGCGGGCTCCAGTCCGACCTCGCGCACCAGCCGCTCCAACTGGCCGCGGGTGAAGGGGCGGCCGTGGCCGAAGGGGGTGGTTTCGGCGCGCGCCCACATGCCGCCGCGCGCCGCCGCCGCCAGGATGATGCGCCCGGCCGGGGCCAGGACGCGCACCGCTTCGGCCAGCAGCCCCTGCGGATCGTCGGCTTCCTCGAGGGCGTGGACCAGCAGGATGCGGTCGAACGTTCCGGCGGCGAAGGGCAGGCGCCGGTCGTCGACCAGGACGGTGCGGTTGCGTCCCGCCGCGGCCCACTGCTCGGCGCCCTGTCCGCCCGGCATGGCGGCGATCACCCGGCGCGCGCCGATGAAGCCGTCCAGCCAGGGCGTGGCGTAGCCCAGGCCCAGAACGTCGCAGTTGTTGGCCTCGCCCCAGGCGTCCTCCAGCCGTCGCGCCAGCATGCGCCGGGCCAGCGCGCCGGTCGGCTCGCCGTAGAAGGTGCGGAGATCGTCGATGCTGCGGCGCATGGGGGGCAGTATGGCTGAAAGTCTGCGCGACTTCATCCATTCTGGGCGGCGGAGGGTTCCTCTTCGCGTGGCTTAGGATAGGGTTTCGATAGGAGACCTCCCCATGACCCTGACCGTTCGCCAGTTTCCCTGTCTGTCCGACAACTACGGCTTCCTGATCCGCGATGAGGCGACGGGGCTGGTCGCCGCCGTCGACACGCCGGACGCCGAGGCCGTCCTGGCCGATCTGGAGGCGTCGGGCTGGGGGCGGTTGGATCTGATCCTGAACACCCACTGGCACGCCGATCACACCGGCGGCAACGAACGGCTGCAGGCCGAGACGGGCTGCGAGATCGCCGGGCCGGAAGAGGTGCGCCGCGCGGCGCCGCTGGATCACGTTCTGGTCGACGGCGAGGCGGTGCGCCTGGGTGAAACGACCTTCGATGTGGTGCTGTCGCCGGGTCATACCCTGGGCCATGTGGTCTATCATGCGGCGGAAGATGGGCTGGCCTTCGTCGGCGACGTCATCTTCGCCCTGGGCTGCGGGCGGCTGTTCGAGGGAACGCCGCAGCAGATGTGGGACAGCCTGAACCGCATCGCCGCCTGGCCCGAAGCGACGACGCTTTACTGCGCCCATGAATATACGGCCTCGAACGCCCGCTTCGCCCTGTCGCTGCCGGACGCCGATGAGGCGTTGAAGGCGCACGCCGAGGCCATCTTCGCCGCCCGTGAGCGCGGCGAGGCAAGCGTGCCGACCACGGTGGGGATCGAGCGTCGCTTCAACCCCTTCCTGCGCGCCCGCGACGCCGCCGACTTCGCCGAGCGCCGCGCCCTCAAGGACGGTTTCAAGGGCTAGGACGCCCGCCGGTTTTCCAGTCACCCATCATCGGAGATGTTCATGCAGTTGAAGGATCGGGTCGCCATCGTGACCGGCGCGGGCGGGGGGCTGGGCCGCTGTCACGCCCTCTATCTGGCCGGTCAGGGCGCCAAGGTCGTGGTCAACGACCTGACCGAGGCGGCGGCGCAGGGCGTGGCGGACGAGATCGTCGCGGCGGGCGGCCAGGCGATGGCGGCGGCGGGTTCCGTCACCGACGTCGACGCGGTCCAGGCCATGGTCGAGGCGGCGATGAAGGCCTGGGGCCGCATCGACATCCTGATCAACAACGCCGGCATCCTGCGCGACAAGAGCTTCTCGAAGATGAGCCTGGATGACTTCCGCCTGGTGGTGGACGTGCATCTGATGGGGGCGGCCATCTGCTCCAAGGCCGTGTGGGAGATCATGCGCGCGCAGACCTACGGCCGCATCGTCATGACGACCTCTTCGTCCGGCCTCTACGGCAATTTCGGCCAGGCCAACTATGGCGCCGCCAAGCTGGCTCAAGTCGGTCTGATGCAGACTCTGGCCATCGAGGGCGCCAAGCATAACATCAAGGTCAACGCCCTGGCGCCGACCGCCGCCACCCAGATGACGGCGGGCATCCTGTCCGAAGAGGTGCTGAAGGCGCTGGACCCGGCCCTGGTCAGCCCCGGCCTGCTGGCGCTGGTGGGCGAGGCCGCGCCGACGCGGGCCATCCTGTGCGCGGGCGGCGGGCATTTCGCCACGGCCAACATCACCCTGACGCCGGGCGTGCGGATCGGCGGGGGCGCGGATGCGGGCGAGCAGCTGATCGCGCGCTGGGCCGAGGCCACGAACCGCGAGGGCGAGACCGTGCCGGAGTTCGGCTTCCAGCAGGCGGCGCAGGAGATGGCCTCGGCGGGCGTGACGGCGCCGGTCGCTGCGGGATGAGCCTTCAGGCGCGGCGGCGGTCGTCGCCGCGCCACAGCCACAGGGCGCCGAAGACCAGCGCCAGGGCGACCAGCATCAGCGTCTGGGGCGCGACCTCGGCCAGGCTGGCGCCCATGGCGTTCATCCGCACGAAGGCCTGAACCGCCGCGGTCGAGGGCGACAGGTGCGCCAGCCAGACCAGCAGTTTGGGCATCATGAAGTGCGGCCAGGCCGCGCCCGCCAGGAAGAACAGCGGCGCTGACGTGCCGACCAGCACCTGCAACACCCGCTCATGCCGGTCGAACAGTCCGCCGAGCAGCAGGCCCAGCGCCGCAACCCCGGCCGAGAAGACCGGCGCCAACAGGATCACCCCGGCCATGTCGCCCGCGCGCGGATAGTCCTGAAGCCAGAAGACGAAGCCGAAATAGAACAGGCAGGACGCCGTGCCGATCGCGGTCAGCGCCAGCCACAGACCCAGCCGGGCGCTGCGCCGCAGGGGAGCGGCGCCGGTCTCGCGACGCAGGGCGGCGATGACGCCCGCGCCCAGCAGCAGGGTCTGTTGCAGGATGATCAGGCTGACGGCGGGCACGGCGTAGTCGCCATAGCCCTCGGTCGGGTTGAACAGGGAGACCTGTTTCAGGCTCGGCGCCAACCGGGCCGCGCGGGCGGCCTCGGGCAGGCCCTCCAGCCGCGTCTCGGCGACATGGGCGGCGGCGGCCGCAACCGCCTTGCCGACCGAGGTGACGCGGACCAGATAGCCGCCGTTCAGCCAGACGGCCACGCCGTCGGGCGCGCCGCGCGCCAGATCGGCCTCGAACCGCTCGGGCAGGATGACGACGCCGTCGACCACGCCGCGCCGCATCAGGTCCGACGCCTCGGCGGTCGAGGGGATGACGGCGGCGACCTCGACCGCGTGGGAGGCGTTCAGGTCTTCGACCAGGGCGCGGGTCAGGGCGCTCTGCGTCGGCGTCACCACGGCGACCGGCAGGCCCGTCGCCGCCTGTCCGGCGTAGGCCGCCGGATAGTAGAAGGCGTAGAGGACCACGGCCAGGATCAGCAGGCTGCTGACCGGCCGGGCGCGCGGCAGGTTGCGGAAGGTCGCGATGAAGGCGGCGCCGACGCCCTGTTCGGGCAAAGGAAAGGCCAGCGCCTCGGCCTTGGGCGCGCGGCGGGCGCGCAGGCGGATCAGCACGACCGATGCGATCAGGGCGATCAGGGTGACGGCGCTGAGGATCGCCAGGTCGCGCCAGGCCCCGCCGGGCGCCGCGCCGGTCACCATCTGGCCGATCTGCAGCCGCAGATAGTGGGTGTAGGGCAGGATGTCGCTCCAGATCCGGGCGAAGCGCGGCCCGTGATCCAGCGGCAGGGTGCCGTTCGAGAAGGCGATGGCCGCGCCCGAATAGATGGCGGTGGCCGAGAAGGCCATGTCGACATCCCCCAGCAGGGCGACCAGCAGGGCCGACAGGGCGACGCTGACCGCCATCAGGGCGACCACGCCCAGCATCAGCAGGGGCAGCGACCCCGCCACGCCCCAGCCCCTGACCCCGCACAGCCAGCCGATCCAGGCCAGGCCCCACAGGGTGAAGACGACGAAGTGCGGCGTCAGCCGCCCGATCAGGGCAGCCGTGGTCCGCCCGCCGGTCTGCGCTCTGAACGTCTGGAACGACCCGCCCTGCATCAGCCGTCCGACCGCCAGCACCGCCGAACAGGCCGCCAGCAGGTGCAGCACGCCTGGCGCCAGCAGGCCGCCGAGGAACAGCTCGAAACTCAGCTGCGGATTGCCGATGATCGACACCTGGACGGCGGGCGGCTCCAACGCCGTGGCGGGCAGGCCCATCTGGCGCGCCCGTTCTTCCAGCCTCGGCGCGGCGGCCGAGGCGATGGCCGAGGACTGGCCCAGGGCCGACAGGGCGCCGACGGTCTGGAAGGCGCCGTTGAACGACACCGTCACCTGTTCCGGGCGGCGAAAGGCGCCTTCGGTGAAGCCTGAAGGGAAGTGGGCGATGCTGTAGACCTCGCCGCGCCGCATCAGGGCCACGGCCTCGTCCACTGTCGCCGGGGCGTGAGCCACGCGCACGCCAGGGCTGGCCTCCATGTTGCGGATGGCGGCGCGGCTGAAGGCCGAGTCATCCTGATCCACCACGGCGACCGGAGCCTGGCGGACCACGCCGGGCGCCAGCATGGCCGCGATCACGGCCAGCAGGATCAGCGGCAGGCCGAAGGCGACGAAGGCGTCCCACGGGCGGGTCGCCAGCCGCCGCGTCTCGTCCTGAACGGCCGCGAGGAAGACGGCCGCGCCGCGCGTCATCGCGACGACCAGTCGAACAGGACGCTCATGCCTGGCCGCAGGCCCTGGATCGGCCGGGCGGGCTTGGCCTTCACCTGGAAGCTGCGCACGTCATAGCCGCTGGACTGGCGGGTCGAGCGCCAGGTGGCGAACTCGCCCTGGGGGCTGATGGCGGTGACGCGGAAGGCGGCGCCCTTTAGGCCCAACGCGGGCACGTCGCCGCGCACGACGGCACCGATCTTCAGGTCGCGGAACTGGTCCTCGCGCACGCTGAAGGCGACCCAGGGATGGGCCGTGTCGACGATGGTGAAGACCGGCACCCCCGTCAGCACCAGTTCGCCGACATTGGCGAAGCGTTCGGACACCTCGCCGCCGTGCGGGGCGGTCAGGCGGGTCTCGCCTTGCAGGCTCTCGACCTCGGCGACGGCGGCGCGGGCGCCGCTGACGTTGGCGTCGGCGACGGACTTCTCCTGCGGGCGGGTTCCGGCCAGGGCCTTCAGATACTGCTGGCGAGCGGCCTCGGTCTGGGAGGCGGTGGCGGCGCGGGCGGCGACCGCCTCGTCGCGGCGCTGGGCCGAGATGACTCCCTCGGCGAACAGGTTCTCGGCGCGGCGGGCGGTCTGGTCGGCCAGGCGGGCCGTGGCCTGGGAGGCGCGCCAGATCGACTCGACCGTCCGGACGTCCTCGGCGCGGGCGCCCTCGCGGCTCATGGACTGGATGGCCTGCGTCGACTGTAGCAGGGCGCGGGCCTGGGCGTCCTTGGCCTCGACCTCGGGGCTGCTCATCAGGGCCAGTTCCTGCCCGGCCTTCACTTGATCGCCCTCGGCGGCCAGGAAGCGTTCGACGCGGCTGGGCACCTTGGTGGCGACGGTGAAGGTCTCGGCCTCGACCATGCCCTGCACCTGATCCGGCGCCGGGCGGGCGGCCAGGAACAGGCCCACGACGATGAAGGCGATCAGCAGGACCAAGCCCGCCGCGATGATCAGGGGCAGCGGCGAGCGGCGCGGCTTGGGCGGAGGCGCTTCGGCCGGCTGGGGCGGCGTATAGGCCGAGGAAGGCGTCTCGCTCATGGGGCGCTGATTCATGGGGCGCTGATCCGGTCGTCGCGTTGCAGATAGTCGTTCAGGGTCTGGTCGCTTCCCGCCGCCGCCAGCAGGGCCGCCAGGCTGAGATCGTATTCATAGGCCGCCGCCGCCCGTTGCAGCCGCGCCGTTCCCAGCAGGTTGCGGGCGTCGATGACCGAGGCGGCCGTCGCCTCGCCCTCGCGGAAGCCGACCTCCTGCACGCGCAGGTTCTCGCGCGCGGCCGCCAGGCTGCTGTCCATGGTCAGGAACTGCCGCCGCGCCAGCTCGACCTGGTTGTAGGCGCGCGTGACCAGCAGGCGGGCGTCGTCGCGGGCCTGGCGCTCGACCTCGCCGGCGGCCGAGGCCTGGGCGCGGGCGGCGCCGAGCATCCGCCGTCGGTCCAGCGATGACATCAGGGTGTAGCGGGCACCCAGCCCAAAGGCCCAGTCCGGCTCGGTCGGCAGGGCGTCGTCCGGGTTCATGTTGTAGGTGCCGAAGGCGTAGACCGACGGCTTCATCCGCGAGGCCGCCAGATCCGCTCCGGCCTCGGCCAGATCGCGCCCCGCCTGGGCTTGAACGAGGCGCGAATTCGACTGGCTCGCGCTGTCCAGGAAGACGGCGGCGGGGCCGACCGGATCGCGATTGACGAACAGGGGGGTGGTCGGGGTCACGCCCGTCTCGACGTCGGCGACGCGGGCCAGGGAGGCGACGGCGTTCTCATGCTCCAGCTCGGCGCGGTTGACCTGGCGCTGGGCGGCGTCGCGGGCGACCTCGACCTGAAGGGTTTGGGCGCGGCTGAGCATCCCTTCCTCTTCCATGCGGCGGGCGTTCTTCAGGTGCAGGTCGAAGCCGTCGCGGGTCTCCAGCGCGATCTTCAGCGCCTCGGCCGCCAGCACCTGGCCGAAATAGGCGCGGGCCAGGTTGACGCTCTCCAGGTTCAGGGCCTCCTGCCGCCGGGCCTCGGCCAGGTCGACATTGGCCGCCGCCGCCCGTCGCAGCGCGGGGATGGCCCCGCCGGTGTAGATCGGTTGCAGCGCCGTCACCGTCGGGCGGAAGGTCGTGTCGTCCACCTGCAGTCGGATGTCGTGGGGCAGGGCGGCGAAGATCTCCGGCAGGGCGGCCTCAAGTCGCTGGCCCACCGCGTTCAGCACGTCGCCCGGCACGCCCGGCAGGTCCGAAATCAAGCCGGGGATGGCGGCGCCGAGGTCGGACTGGGCGCGGTCCAGCGCGTCCGACAGCGACAGGTCGAAGGTCTTGCGATAGCGGATCAGCTGGGCGTCCAGCGACACCGTGGGCCGGTTCAGCCCGGCGGCGACTTGGGCCTGGGCCTCGGCGGCCTCGACCCCGTAGCCGGCGGCGCGCCCCAGGCTGGAGGTCGTGCGCAGCCGCGCCTCGGCCTCGGCGTAGGTCAGGGGCGTGCGCGGCGTCTCGGCGGCGGCTTGCGTCTGAGCCAGGGCGGGGGGCGCGCAGGCCGTCAGAACGCCCGCAGCCAAGGCGACACGCCATCCGTTCCAAGCCCTAGCCATCGCTTCAACCCCGCAACCAGCTGTGAACAACGATCCTGAAGCGCGGCCGTTGCGTCAAGCAAGCGCGCCAATTGCAAAGGGCGCGCTCGCCGTGACGAACGCGCCCCTTGGCTGAAGATGCAGCCTGTCCGGTCTTAGAGGCCCGGCAGCTTGAAGCGGCCGTCGCGGCGGGGGGCGATGGTGATGCCCTCGCGACCGCCGGTCAGGGCGTCCAGACGCGCGCGCTCGCTGGCGGCGTCGATGGTCTTGCCGCCTTCCGAGGTCTGGCTGACGGTTGCGGCCTGGCTGGCCGGATCGTCCTTGCGCCAGAACATGATGCGGTTGGCCCAGCTTTCTTCCTTGTGCGCCAGGCTGCCGAATTCGTCGTCGACGACGTAGCGAGCCAGCGGATCGGCGCGGTCAGCGCCGGCCTCGGCGGCCAGAATCTGTTCGCCCGGAGTGCGGGTCACGGCCTGGCGCTGACCCAGCAGAATCTGGCGGGCGGCGCTTTCAGGAGCCAGCTCCTGCGGGCGCGGGGCGCCGGGCGAAGGCGGGGTGAGGCCGTATTCCGGCGGCACCACCAGGGGGGCGCTGGCCACGGTGACGAATTCGTCCGGCACGACCTTGGACAGGCCGATGCTCTGCTTCATCGATCCGCAGGCGCTCAGGCTGAGGGCCGCGCCGGCGGCCAGGGTCACGATCAGGACGGGACGGATACGCATGGGTCGTTCGGCTCCGGGAGGCGCGCCGCACGGGCGCAGGCTCGGGTCGATAGTTAAGGGGGTGTGATTACGACTTTTCGTGGGCCGAGCCAACTGCGGAACGGCGCTCGGACAAGAAGCTGTCCAGGATCAGCAGGGCGACGCCTACGGTGATGCCGCTGTCGGCGATGTTGAAGATCCAGGGGAACAGGCCCGTGCCGGAAAAGTCGAGGAAGTCGACCACGCCGCCGAAGCGGATGCGGTCGATGACGTTGCCGACGGCGCCGCCCATGACCAGGCCGATGGCGGCGATCAGCAGTCGACGGTCCGCCCGCGTCGCCCACCAGGCCAGCAGGCCCGCCACCACGACGGAGAAGACGCTCAGGATCCAGCGCCCGGCGCCGCCGCCGAACAGGCCGAAGCTGACGCCGGTGTTCAGCACATAGGTCAGGTTGAACACCGGCGGCGCCACCTCGGCGATGCGGAAGCCGTCGGGAATGTGGGTGATGTGTTCGGCGCCGATGGCGCTCAACACCCAGGCCTTGGTCAGCTGATCCAGCACGATGACGGCGAGGGCGATCAGATAGGCGCCCAGGGCGAGACGGGAAATCTTCATGTCCTGCCGGTTAGCAGGAAGACGTTCGACGGCGAAGAGGGAAAGCGCAGGCGCATCGATCGCCGCACGGCCTTCCCCCCCGGTTTTCCCCCGCTATAAGCGGGGCATGACCCTGCCTCATCCGCTGCCCCGCCTGTCCGCCGTCGCCGACGACTACGACATCCTGCTCTGCGACGTCTGGGGCGTGATCCACAACGGCCGCGAAAGCTGGCCTGCGGCCTGCGAGGCCCTGACGAAGTTCAATGAGAAGGGCGGCCATGTCGTCCTGATCTCCAACTCGCCGCGCCCCTCGCCGGACGTGGTGGCGCAGCTGGATGCTCTGGGCGTGCCGCGCAGCGCCTGGAAGGCGTTCGTCACCTCGGGCGACGCCACCCGCATGGAACTGGCGCGCCGCGCGCCGGGCCCGGCCTGGATCATCGGGCCGGATCGCGACTTCGTCCTCTATGAGGGCCTGGACCTGACCAGCGCCCACGACGCGAACGACGCCGCCTTCATCTCCGTCACCGGCCCTTACGACGACACGACCGAGACTCCCGAGGATTATCGCGAGCGCCTGACGCCCGCCGTCGCGCGCGGACTGGAGCTGATCTGCGCCAACCCCGACCGCGTGGTGCAGCGCGGCGATTCCATCATCTACTGCGGCGGCGCCATCGCCGACCTCTATGAATCGATGGGCGGCCGCGTGGTCATGGCGGGCAAGCCGTTCGCACCCATCTACGCCCTGGCTCTGAAAGAGGCTGAGGGCCTGATGGGCCGCCCCGTCGATCGTTCGCGCGTCCTGTGCATCGGCGACGGCGTGGTCACGGACGTTTTGGGCGCCGCAGAACAGGCGCTGGACTGTCTGTTCATCGCCCAGGGCATTCACGGCGACGCCGCCAAGGCGGCGGACGGAACGCTCGATCCGGCGCGTGCGGCCGAACTGCTCCGCGCCGAGACGACCTTCGCCCGCTACGCCGCGCTGGAACTGACGTGGTGAGTCTCGCCATTTCGTCGCACCTGCCTTAAAGGCGGCTCATGGTTGATCTGGTCCAAGCGCACCCGTCGGGCGGTTATATCCTCGACGAACTCCACGTCGGCATGGCCGCCGAGAAGACGGTTCACGTCACGGAGGAGCGGATTCGTCTGTTCGCCGAGGCGTCCGACGACTTCAATCCGGTGCACCTGGATGAAGCCTTCGCGGCCAAGACGGCCTATCGCGGACGTATCGCCCACGGCCTGCTGTCGGCGGCTTTCGGTTCGGCGGTGGTGGGGACCATCCTGCCGGGCGCGGGCTCGATCTACATTTCCCAGACGCTGGCCTTCCATTTTCCGGTGCGGATCGGCGACACGGTGCGCATCGTCATCACCGTCATCGCCCTGGACCACGACAGCGCGCGCGGCGAGCTGCGCTGCGAGGGCTTTGTCGAGGACAAGCTGATCATGGACGGCGTGGCCGTCGTGCGCGTGCCGCGTCGTCGCAAGCCCTCGGCCCGCTGAAGGCTGGCGAGGTGGTCGAGGTCATTCGCGACTGGCGCGGCCTGACGGACGCGCAGAAGGGCGCGGCCGTGGCCGTCGGCGCCTTCGACGGCGTGCATCGCGGCCATCAGGCGGTCATCGCCTCGGCGCGCGAGGCGGCGGATCGCCTGGGCGCCCCCCTGGCCGTGGTCAGCTTCGACCCTCATCCGCGCCGCCTGTTTCAGCCCGAGGCCGCGCCCTTTCGCCTGATGACGCCGGACCAGATGGCGCGCGCCCTGGCGCCGCTGGGCGTCGACCGCCTGTATCTGTTGCCGTTCGACCGCGAGATGGCGGGCATGTCGGACGAGGAGTTCGCCCGCCGCGTCCTGTCGGAAGGCCTGGGGATTAGACACGCCGCCGTCGGCTTCGACTTCACCTTCGGCAAGGGCCGCTCCGGCTCTCCGGCCCTGCTGCAAGCCTATGGCGAGACGCTGGGCTTTACGGTCTCCGTCACCGACCGCATCGACGACGCCTCGGGCCTGAAGCTGTCGTCCAGCGCCGTGCGCGAGGCGTTGAAGGCGGGCGACATGGACCGCGCCGCCGCCATCCTGGGCCGCCCCTTCGCCATCCAGGGCGAGGTGATTCACGGCGACAAACGCGGCCGCACCATCGGCGTGCCGACCGCCAACATCGCCATGGGCGACTATATGCGCCCGGCCTATGGGGTTTACGCCACCCGCACCCGCCTGCCGGACGGGCGGGTGGTCAAGGGCGTCGCCAATCTGGGCGTTCGCCCGATGTTCGAGATCGAAGAGCCCCTGCTGGAAGTCTGGCTGCTGGACTTCGACGAAAGCCTCTACGGCCAGGTGCTGGAGACCGAGCTGGCCGCCTTCCTGCGCGGCGAGATGAAGTTCGACGGCCTGGACGCGCTGAAGGTCCAGATCGACGCCGACGCTGCCGCCGCCCGCGCGCTTCTGGGCTGAGGCCGTTCGCACGGTCTGCGCTATTGCAGGCGGACCAAGCAGCCCCCAGCTCTACGGAACAATGTTGGCGGGAGGGGCCGTGACAGACCGAAATTCAAACCTGTGGTTCGCCGTGGCGGGTGTTTGCGCCCTGTGGACCGTGGCGGCGGCGCTTGCTGGGACAGGCGTGTCGGCGCCGCTGTTGATCGGCGCTTTGGCCCTGATTTTCGGCGTCAACGGCGAGGCCCGGCGCTGGGTTGAGGGCAAGCTGTCGTGGGCCTTGTCTGGCTCGGCGTTGCGGCTCGTTCTGGTGATGATCGGCGTGATGATGCTGTGGCAGACCGTCGGCCTGGAACTGGCCCTGTTCGCCGCCGGTGACGTGCTGGCCTATCTCGAAGTCTTGACGGCGGTCAGCATGATGACCGCGCAGGCGCGGCTGGCGCCGGTCAGGGCGGCGATGGCGCGGCGCGTGACGGCGCTCATGCAGCCGTTGCGCCGTTTGAAACTCAGAAGTCGGGCGCGCCGTATCCGGCCGAAGACGCCGCCGTCTTCCAGCGACGCCGACGGAACGGCGGGCGTCTGGGCCTTCGCTTGAGGCTTTAGCTCTCCGCCTTCTCGGCGATGGCCATCAGGACGTCGTGCAGCGACTTGCCCTTGTCGTCGATGATGTCGGCGATGCGCCACATCGGGCCTTCCTTCACCAGTTTCAGCGTCTGGCGATGCTCGCGGCCGTGGTTGGTGAAGACGACGTCGGCGGTCGCGGCCTGGGGGCCGTCGGGCGTCATCGTCACCGTCTTCAGGGCGAAGCCGTCGGCGTCCTGGCAGGCGCAGACGGGATCATAATTCAGATAGGGGACTTCGTCGCGGGACTGAGCCTCGCGGAAGTCGACGCCGATCAGGGCGTTCAGGGTGCGTGAATAGAGGGGGTCGCGGCCGGGAGTGATCGCCGCCTCGGCGGGGTCCGGCGTCGTCTGCGGCGCCGCCGCGCGGGCGTAGAGGGCGCGCACGAAGGCTTCGGCGTCCTTTTCGCCTGCCGCATAGACGGCGGCGCGGCCGGTCAGGGCCGACGCGGCGGCCTCGGCCGGAGCGGGCGCCTCCTTTTCCGCCGAGCAGGCCGCCGCCGTCAGGGCCAGCACCGCCGCCGTCGCCAAGGCCTGAAGTCGCATCCGATCCGTCTCCCGTCTGTTCGCCTGGACTATGGCGCAGGGGGCGTGCGGTCTGCTAGAGCTTTCCCAGCATGACCGTTCGCGTGATCCGTCCGATTTCGATTAGCCGCCCGGCGTAGCGCTGCAGGGCCTGGCCCCGCGCACGTCGGGATTTCTCGAAACATTTCGCCGAGACGACGCCGCCTTGAGCCATCAAGGCATGGGCCGTCCGGCGCCTTCACGCTAGACTGACGCTCGACGCCGTTTCCAAACGGCCGCGCGCGCAAAGACGAAAAGACATTCCATGGCCGACGCCGACACCCAGACCCCTTCCGGCCGCGACTATCGCGACACCGTCTTCCTGCCCGAGACGCCGTTCCCGATGCGCGGCGGCCTGCCCAAGAAGGAGCCGGAAATCCTGGCCCAGTGGGGCGACCTGTACGGAACCTTGCGCGCCCTGCGTCAGTCGCAGAAGGCGCCGCTCTATGTGCTGCACGACGGCCCGCCCTACGCCAACGGCGACATCCACATCGGCCACGCCCTGAACAAGACGCTGAAGGACTTCGTGGTCCGCTCGCGCTTCCTGCTGGGCTATGACGTCGACTACGTCCCCGGCTGGGACTGCCACGGCCTGCCGATCGAATGGAAGATCGAGGAGCAGTTCCGCGCCAAGGGCCGCCGCAAGGATGAGGTCTCCAAGGAAGAGTTCCGCACCGCCTGCCGCGAATACGCCGGCAAATACATCGACCTGCAGCGCGACCAGTTCCTGCGTCTGGGAATCACCGGCGACTTCGCCAACCGCTACGCCACCATGGATTTCGCCTCCGAGGCGGCCATTGTTTCAGAATTCCACAAATTCAAGAACTCGGGTCAGTTGTATCGCGGCTCCAAGCCGGTGATGTGGTCGCCGGTCGAGCGCACGGCGCTCGCGGATGCAGAAGTCGAGTATCATGACCACGTCTCGCCGACGATCTGGGTCAAGTTCCCGGTGGTCGGCGCGACCGACAGCCACCCGGACGACCTGTTGGCCTTCCGCGCGGCGACGCCCTCGATCGTGATCTGGACCACCACGCCGTGGACCATCCCGGCCAACCGGGCGATCAGCTACGGCCCCGAGATCAACTACGGCCTGTATGAGGTCACGGCCCTTGAGGAAGGGCTGGACTATGAGCCCTGGGCCAAGCCGGGCGACCGCTTCATCCTCGCCGACAAGCTGGCTGAAGAGGTGTTCAAGGCCGCCAAGATCGCCGCCTGGACGCGCGTCTACGACATCGACCCGTCGGGGCTGGAGTGCGCCCACCCGCTGGCCGCGCTGGACAGCGGCTATGGCTTCTCGGTGCCGCTGCTGGCCGGCGATCACGTCACCGACGACGCGGGCACCGGCTTCGTCCACACGGCGCCGGGCCACGGCGCGGACGACTTCGCCGTCTGGCTGGCCCACGGTCATCGCGAGGTGCCGGACACGGTCGATCCCGACGGCGCCTATTATGAGCACGTGCCGCTGTTCGCGGGGCTGAAGGTGCTGGAGACCGAGGGCAAGAAGACCGGCAAGTTCGGCCCCGCCAACGGCACGGTGATGGACAAGCTGATCGAGGCGGGCAATCTGCTGGCGCGCGGCCGGATGGAGCACTCCTATCCGCACAGCTGGCGCTCCAAGGC
>Ga0172374_1000374_pt1 | contig 34565 bp, 33 predicted proteins | sample LakKiv3m_FD_114536 | JGI IMG/M metagenome (GOLD analysis project Ga0172374, IMG submission 114536) | Freshwater microbial communities from Kabuno Bay, South-Kivu, Congo - kab_092012_10.3m | ecosystem: Environmental > Aquatic > Freshwater > Lake | place: Democratic Republic of the Congo... | reverse complement strand
GCTTCAAACACGAATATGTTAAGGAACCGGGCGATATCCGTCTTCGTGATATCCGCGCCCTAATTGGCCGCACCCATAAGGATTATGCCGTTACTGCATTGCTCATAAGCGATTAAACATCGCCCAATTTGATTCCCTCATCGGTAAAATCGATGATCACAAAGCCATTTTGACGATTTCTTTCCCCGCGTTTAACTTCCAGTTCGGGCTATTAATCAAAAAGTGCAGCCCCACTTCGGTTAATCACGCAGTTACGCAATTATTCGACCGCTTGGGACCAGAATTAGTCAACACGATCTTCCCGATTAATCTTTGTGACAATGGCATCGAATTCTCCTATTTTCACCAACTAGAAGATGATGGGACGGGACTCCGACACATCAAGACCTTTTATACGACTCCCTATCGCGCGACCGACAAGGCTCCCGCTGAACGAAATCACGAATTCGTCCGTTACTGCCTCCCTAAAAGCAAATCGCTTAATGGCTTGACACAATCCATTATCGACGACATGTTCTCTCACATTAATTCTTACATCAGATTTTCAAAGGGTGACAAAACACCCTACAATCTTGTCAAAGCTCGCTTTGGCAAGCAGTTCCTCGATCTTATTAACATTGTTCGCATTCCAAATAAAAAGGTTAAACTAGTCTCCCTAGTTTAACCATCTTCTTGGGGCAAGAAAGATTCCGTTCACATTCGTAACCATCCGTTGCATTGAGTTAGTCACACTCAAGGCGATGGCCTTTTTGCCTTACCAAAATTATGTGATTATTCGCCATTTTTGTCAAACTTGGACATGGTCAATGCAACGAATTCGTAAAATATTGCGTTCTATACGTAAAACAAATTTTTTGTCGCCTTAACTTAGTCATCTAACACCTATTATCGGCCATTTGCGCTATTTCGTTTATCTATAAAGGAAAAAAACATATTATATTTGTATAACCTTAGGAAGGATGCCGCCATGAAATTCATCCGCAAGCGCATCATTCGCCCCATCGTCATACTCCTGATCATCATCGTGCCGATCGTTTTGTTCGCCAAAGGAAGTTTCAGTTTCACCTTCGCAACGAGCAAGGGCGATTATGCCGAAGTGATGCGCGAGGGCGTGACTTCGGGCGACGCCCGCATCGTCGACATCGCGATGCTTGGCGCCCACGACGCCTTCAGCCATAACATCACGACGGCTTCGGCCGTCGATCCGGGCGAACCCGAAGATTCGTTAGTCCGGAACGCCACGCTCGACAAATTCGCCGACGGGATCTTCGTCCGTTTGGCGAAAGCCCAAAAAAGCGGGACTGACCAATTATTGCAAGCCGGAGTCCGCTATTTCGACGTCAGGCTCAGCTATTATGAAGATGAATGGTATACCAAGCACGCCCTCATTTCCGATCGCTTGAGCGCCTATCTTGACGGAATGATCGCTTTTTTGGATGCCAATCCCGGCGAATTCGTCATCTTCGACATGCAGCACGTCTACCTTGGAACGGCCACGTGGACTGATTTGTTCGATTTTCTGGGCACGTATGAAGTCGGCGGAAAATCGTTGCTCGACTTCGTTAATCACGATCCCCTGACCGAGGAATTGGGCGAGTTGACGTACGACGGCGTCACCGCCGGTGGCGCCAAAGCCGGCGTCGTCATGCTCGCCAACGTCGCCTCCGAAGCGGCCTTACCGTACCACTACAACCGCGGCAACGGGGATACGGCCATCATCAACATCCGGAGTTTATGGCACAATACTTCGGACACCGCCACGCTCTTGGCGGGCATCCGGGAAGAATACGACTATTTGAACGAAACGGTTATCTACCGCGACATATTGCGCGTCAACCAAGCCCAGAAAACGGGCGCTTTGACCCAAAGCGACCTGTGGGACACGATTTTCGGATGGTCGCTTCTGGACATGGCCAACAATTCCAACAACAAATTGGTCCATGAAGCCGATTTCGCTGATTGGCTGACGGTCATGCCGATTTTCATGGTCGATTTCGCCGATTCCCCCAACGGCGATTTCAATACCTTGGCCAATGAGGCGTTCATCGCATACAACCAGACGCTATGAGCATGGTCATCAACGTATTCCGACGTTATGAGAAAAAATTCCTTTTGACCGAACGCCAGTATACGTCGTTGCTTCTCATCCTCGAGGCGAACATGGACTATGACGAGCATTGCCTTGGAAGGCGACCTTATACCGTCCGCAACGTCTATTACGACACCGCCGACAGCGAGTTGATCCGCAAGTCGCTCGACAAGCCGACGTTTCGGGAAAAAATAAGAATTCGGAAATACGGTCCCTTCAACCAGCCCAACAATGAAGTGTACGTCGAAATCAAGCGCAAATACCAGGGTATAGGCACCAAACGGCGGGTTCGCCTCACCGACGCCGAAGCCGCCGCTTTGCTCGAAAAAGCGGTTTTACCCGAAAAAGAAGACTATTACTCGCGCCAAATCTTGAGCGAGATCGCCTATCTCACTAAAATATATCCGGTAGTCCCGGCCGTGTTCATGAGTTATGAACGTCTGGCCTTTCTCGATAAAAACGACAAACGGTTCCGCCTGACAATCGATCGGGACATCCGCACGCGGCGCGACAACTTCGATTTCGGCGCCGGACCGAGCGGGCTGTCGTTGTTGCCCAAAGACCACATCCTGATGGAAGTGAAAGTCGGGGCGGCGATGCCGTTATGGTTCGCCCAGGCGCTGAGCGCGCTGAAGATCTATCTCACCAGTTACTCGAAATATGGCAAGGAATTCGAAACCCGAATTCGAAAGGAGATTGCCGAAGATGTTTGACAAAATCCAATTGTATGTGAGCGACATCATCGTCGTCGCTTTGATTGCCACGGCCGTGTCCGTCGCCCTGGGACTCGTTTTGTCCCTGTTCTACATGCGCATCAAACGCGAGCAAGGTTACACCCATGACTTTCCGTGGACGCTGGTGATCATCCCGCCGGTCGTCTCGATGCTCATCATCATGCTGTCGGCCAACCTGGCCGGGGGCATCGCCGTCGGCGGCCTGTTCGCGCTGACGCGCTTCCGGACGCAGCAAAAGGAAACCGAAGACATCGCCTTCGTCTTGCTGACGGTCGTCATCGGCGTCATCAACGGCACCGGCTACATCGCCTATTCCGTCGTTTTCACCTTGATCATGATGATCATCCTTTTCGTGATGTACATGGTGAAATTCGGACAGACGAGCGACCGTAACATGGTGCTCAAGATCATCGTTCCCGAAAGCCTCAATTACGAAAACCTGTTCGACGATTTACTGAAGGACGGCTGCCTGTCATACCAAATCAACCGCGTGCGGACGACCGATTTCGGCACGATGTTCGAATTGACGTTTTACGTCGTCTTGAAGAAGACGACATCGCAGAAGAACCTGATTGACCAAATCCGGACCCGCAACGGCAACATGACCGTCTCCTTGACGGTGCAACGGTTCAACAGTGATTAATCGTCGTTTCCCCATCATCGGATTATGCCTCGGTCTTGGCGTCCTGCCGGCCTTTTTCGGTTTGCGCGATCCCGTCATGGCCCACGCCGAGACGATCGTCGTTTCGTTTGAAATCGTCAACGACGATCAGACGATCGTTCCCGCGACATTGGAAACGCCGGGAGTCGTCGCCGCCCCCGAAGTTATCATGCGCGATAACGTCCGGCTTGACGGTTGGTACGCCGATGAGCAGCTGGCGAACGCGTTTTCGTTCGACACCGTCGTCAATGCCAGCATGACCCTTTACGCCGCCTGGGATTATTTGATCGACGAGGACGGAAAAGCCGTCCTGACCCAATCGGAACCCGGCGCTTACTTCGAAAGCGGAGCGCTCACTTTGACGTTGGAGTTGTACGAACCGCTTCGCGCCGACGTCACCTTCGAGTGGCAATTGAAACGGGAAACCGGCGGCGATTGGTTCAAAATCGCCGGGGCGACCAGCCGTTCTTACGCACCCATTCGGAACGGGCTCCACGGCTACCGCGTCGTCTACCGGACGCCGATATATGACGGAGACACCGTCATCGACACCGTCCGCCACGAATCGGCTTCCATCTGGATCGAGGTGCACGGGGAATTCCCATGGCTTCCGCTTGTTGTTTCCATCGTGTTCTTGCTGATGTTCGGCCTCGTCTATTTCCTATCGTACAAATGGCCGATCCGCCTTTACGTCGACGGCGTCTTATATCAACATTTGCATTTCCGCCAGCACGAGGACATTTCCGACCTGCCGCGACCTGAAAAGGATGGTTTCCGCTTTGACGGCTGGCACATCGACAAGCCTGACGGCGCCCTGTTCGCGCCCGGCCGCATGCCGCGTCGCCCGCTCAACCTTCATGGAAGTTTCGTAAAACAAGATGGACAAGACAAATCCCAAAATTAGAAAGCCGGTGGCCAAAGACATCTACACCGATCAGTTCCGCGTCAAGAAACAGGCTGGTCTTTTCGATTTTCTCTTGGAACAAGATCTCCATATGTCGCGGAACAACATCAAAAGTCTTTTGAAGCGACGGCAGGTCGCCGTCGACGGGGCCCCGGTCGCCCAATTCGATTTCCAGGTATATCCGGGCGACATCGTCATGATCGGCAAAGGGCGCTTGGAACGGAAAGAGAAACCATCGATCGACATCATTTATGAGGATGCCGACCTTATCGTCATCAACAAGGCGCACGGCCTGTTGTCGATTGCCTCCGACAAAGAGAAACAGGCGACGGCCTACCGCCGGGTCACCGATTACGTACGCGCCGACGATCCCAAAGCGCGCGTCTTCGTCGTCCACCGGCTTGATCAAGACACCTCGGGCGTGCTCCTGTTTGCCAAAAGCGACCAGCTGCGGAATCTATTGCAGGACCGCTGGAACGAAATCGTGTCCTTGCGCGGCTATTACGCCGTCGTCGCCGGGGTGCCGGAAAAAGAAGCAGACACCTTGAAACACTGGCTCAAGGAAACGACGACGCACCTGATGTATGTCTCCAGCCGCGCGGGCGACGGCCAGTTGGCAATCACCCGTTACCACGTCATCAAAAAAAGCGACCATTTCGCCCTTCTCGACGTCAATATCGACTCCGGAAGGAAAAACCAGATCCGCGTCCAACTCCGGCATATTGGGCATCCCGTCGTCGGGGACGACAAGTACGATACATTGGCGAATCCGCTCGGGAGACTCGGGCTCCACGCCTACGCCCTGACACTCCGCCATCCTCTGAGCGGCAAGGAATACGACTTCCGCGCGCCGATGCCGCCTAGCTTCACCCAGCCCTTCCGCGCCAAGGCGGCGCCAGTCAAAGAAAGTCCGCGGCCCATGGCCAAACCCAAGAATATTAAGCCTCAGCGATGAGATTGCATATATAATTTATTTGCTAAATTAGAACCGATGGACAAAACATTGACCCGCTCGAAAGAATTCTTCATACGTTTGGGGAAACGCGCCAAGCAATCCCTGAAAGCTTTTTTTGAGCGTGTCAAACGCAATCTCAAGAATCCGGACAGCATGCTCCGCTACGTGCTGTACCTGATTTTGATTGGAGTTTTGTTCTTCGGCATCGCCTTGATCAGCAACCTCTTCACGATTCCCTTAAGCGGCGACTATGTCATGCAGCAGATCCCGTTTTACTATAACGGCTACGATGATTGGTGGCATTTCATCAAGACCGGGGAATTCGTGCTGTGGGACAGCTCGACCTATCTTGGCACCAACAATATCGGCAGCAATTCGTTTTACTATCTAACCAATCCGTTCTTCTTGCCGATTCTCCTGTTCCCGCGGGCGTTGGTGCCCCAAGGATTGGCAATCCTCATGATTGGCAAGATGGTCGGCGCGGGCCTCATCATGCGCGTCTATCTCAAATACCTCGGGGTGACCGAGAAGACGAGCCGCCTGTTCGGCCTCGTCTATGCCTATTGCGGCTGGATGACGTACTATCTATGGTTCAACCACTTCATGGAAGTGGCCATCATCTTCCCGCTGATATTCCTCGGCATCGAGAAACTGCTTAAGGAGAAACGGCCGTGGCTGCTGGCGTTCGCCCTCTTTTTGATGGGCATCACCAATTATTTCTTCTTGGTCTCCTCGGCGATGGCTGGCGTCCTATACGCGCTCTTCCGTTATTTCCAAGTTGCGCCGCAGAAAAAATGGGGCGACCGTTTCGCCATCGCCGGACTCGGCGTGGCCGCCTTTGCCCTCGGCATCGCGATGTCGGCCTTGGTCTTTTGGCCTTCGATCGTCGTCGCCACGACGAGCAATCGCGTCAGCGAGGCCTATTATTTGACGCAGCTCACGTTCTATTTCAACGAATGGAAAGACGTGACCGCATTGCTCATCGGGTTCCGGAGACTGCCCGACGGCGCCGAGTATTTTGCTTTCTATGACAAGTTCAAACAGCTGTTCGATTACATCACGATTTGGCGCAGCCGTTACGGAGAACTGACACCGTACGACAAACTGTTCCCGCTGATTACGTTTTTGTTCCCGACCGTGAGCGACCGCAGTTCGACGCTCCTGCGCACGAGCAGCTACGACAACACGATCTCGAGCCTGTTCATATACAGCCCGATCATGCTGCTTTTGATTCCTTCGCTCATCATGTCGTGGCGTCGTCATAAATTTGGCCATTTCATCCCGGTCGCCTTCTTCCTATTCGCCTTGTTCACGCCCTTCTTTTACAACCTTTTCCATGGCTTCACGATCGACTACGGGCGCTGGCAGATTTTCGTCGTCGTGGCGATGATCGCCTACATCGCCCTCAATTATGACAAACGCGAACAGTTCAAACGATGGTATTACGACGTTTCCTTCGTTGCCATCTTCGTTTTGGCCGTCTACACTTTCTATGAAGCCAGCACCTATCAGAACGATTATAGCTTCACGCAACTGGAAGAGCGCCTCTATGTCGGCCTGTACCAGCTCGTGGTCATCATTATCGCCTACGTCGTCACGCGGATTCACGCGCGGCGCGCCGTCTTCACGCAATACCTAACGTGGTTCGTCTCGCTCGAGGCCATCGTCATGGGCGGGATGACGATGATGATGCACGGCATGAATTTTTACGTCAACGATTACGACAACGGCCTCAAGACGGTCACCGACGAACGGGCGATCGTCAAACGGATCCAGGCCGACGATCCCTCGTTTTACCGCATCTATAACCTCAACGCCGGGGAATCGAGCAACATCGGGATGCGGTTAGGCTATAACGGCATGACGGCGTTCCATTCGCTTTACAATTTCTACACGATGGAATTCAACGAGTGGTCGCACATGAACTACAACCATAACGGCTGGTCGATGGGCTATCACGAGAAGCGGTACAACCTTGACCTGTTCCTGAACGTCAAATATTACATCCTCCGCAACATCTACGATTCCTACACGGCGGTGACCGAGGACGACGGAAGCCTGACTTATCTTTACCAAAACGTCCCCAACGGCTTCGTCCGCATGGACGAGTACACGACCGACCTGCATACCGTCTACATGAACACGAACTACATCGAGGGCGGTTTCAGTTACGACAATCTCATCTACACGAACTACGCGGAAACGAACGGCCGCTCCGATTTCTACAACAACACGCCCGACGAAGTGCTGCGGAACGAAGAGGCGTATCTCAAAGGCGCCGTTCTTCGGAACGAAGACGTCAACGAAATAATGGTCGCCGCCCCCGAACTGGCGATCGGGAGCATTCCCGTACTGGATATGGACCGCGAGGCGACCAACGTCAAAATCGTCACCTGCCCCGAGCAGTATTTCGATCCTTACCGCGACGACGACATTGCCGATTGCGTCGTCACCCCGGTTTCCAGCAGCGATTACCTGACGCAATACGTCGGCCATCGCTCGGCCATTTACGTCGAGCCGCGGACCAAGGAATATTTCGGTTCCGAAACCGATTCCTATTTTTACGGTTTGCGTCTTGGGTTATCCCATCACGCGACGGTGTACCTGTTCAATCGCGACAACGAAATCATCGTCCGCGACGCCCATTCGTTCGTCACTACCTCGTTTAAGTATATACGCGGTTTCTATGCCGACGAGCCCGTCAGCCGCATCGTCATCATCCCGAAATTCGTCACGGTGCGCCAATCGTTTTTCAACCCCACCGTCTTTAGCGAACCGTATTCCGCTTTCCTCGCCCGGCGCCAAGCGTTGGCCGATTATCCGCTTCAAGGTTTCAGCTACAGCGCCAACAAGCAGCGCTTCACGACGGATTACGACGAGCGCCGTTTCATCGTCTTGACGACGCCTTACGACCCGGGTTGGTCCGTGCGCGCCGTCACGAGCGACGGGACCGTCAGCCATCCCAAAGTGTATAAAGCCCAAGGCGGCTTCGTCGGGTTCCTGTCGGAAGCCGGCTTGACCTCGTACACCGTTTCCTACATGACGCCGTATTTGCCCGAAGGGCTGCTCGTCTCGTTGGCGGGCTTCGTCCTTTTCGGCGGTTCCTGGGCGGCCGTCTTCTTCATCGAAAAAAAGCGGAAACGTCCGCTTCAAGCCATGGAAAAAGAAACACCGGACCTTTAGTTCCGGTGCATGAGCTTATAGATGTAGTTTTTGTTGATTCCGAGCACTTGGCTCGCCTGTTTGATCGCGTCTTTGGTGGAGATGCCCACTTTCGTTTGCGAATTGATGAAGTTGAGGATTTCGTCGTCTCCGACGTTGGTCGCCAATTCGTCGCGGTTGCCTCCGACGACGACGACCATCTCGCCCTTGAGCGTTTCCAGATCGAGTTCGGCGAGCTCGCCGAGAGTGCCGTAGATATATTCCTCGAATTTTTTTGTCAGTTCGCGCGCAAGGCAGGCTGGGCGGTTGCCCAAAACGTCGCGCAGCGCCTGAAGCATGACTTTGATGCGGTGCGGCGCCTCATAGAACACAAGCGTCTCCGGCCGTTTGTACAACGCCGTGAGTTCGTTTTTGCGGGCATTGGCTTTCGAGGGCAGGAAACCGTGGAAGTAGAAATGGTCGCTCGGGAGCCCGGAGCCGACCAAGGCGTTGAGGATGGCGCTCGGCCCGGAGATGACGGTAACTTTAACGTCTTGGTCCAGCGCTTTGGCGACGAGGCGGCTGCCCGGGTCGGAAATGGCCGGATAGCCGGCGTCGGACACATAGGCCACTTTGAAATTCTGTTTCAACAAGTCGAGAATCAGTTCGCTGGCGCCGGCTTCGTTATGCTCGTGGCAGGCGATCAGCGGTTTTTCAATCATTAAATACTTCAGGAGTTTTCCGCTGACGCGGGTATCCTCGCAAGCGACGTAGTCGACTTGCCTGAGCGTCTCGGCGGCGCGGGGCGACAGCTCTTGGAGGTTCCCGATCGGGGTGGCCACCAGAAAGAGCCGCGCTTCGGGCGCCAAGAAACTCCGGTGGCGTTTCACTTGGGGCGGTTCTCCTGGGCGACTTTCGGAAGTTTGTTGACGTCGTCGAGGGACAGAAAGTGGACGCCGTTCGGGTTTTCGAGTTTGATGACGCGCGTCAGCACGTTCATCGAGGTGATGCGGTACGGCTCACCGTCGTACAAGACGCGCTGGCCGACTTTCGGGAACGCTTCCTTCAGTTCGGTGTAGGCGTCGTCTTCGTATTTTAGGCAGCAGATCAGTTTGCCGCAATGGCCCGACAGTTTCGGGATATTGAGCGTCAAGAGCTGGTTTTTGGCGCGGTTGATCGAAATGTTGTCGAATTCGTTCAGAAAGGTGGCGCAGCATAGGGGCAAGCCGCAGATGCCGATGCCGCCGATCATCTTGGCCTTGTCGCGGCTGCCGATCTGCCTGAGATCGATGCGCGTTCGGAAGTGGCCGGCCAGGATCCGCAGCAGTTCGCGGAAATCGACACGTTCCTCGGAAATGTAGGAAAAGATGAGTTTGCTCCGATCGAGCGTGAATTCGGAGGAAACGAGATTCATGGCCAAGCCGAGGCGGGTGATTTGCTCTTGGCAATATTTGTAGGCGTAGCGGCTTTGCTCGCGGTTGGCCTCGAACGTCTCGATGTCGGAGGGGGTTGCCAGCCGAAGAATCGGCTTTAGAGTCAAGGCGCTTTGATATTTGGCCAGCGACGTCGGCGTTTTGACGACGTAGCCGAGCTCGATGCCGCGGACGGTCTCCACGATTACCGGCGTCTCCAGTTCGAGATTGCCGTCCATCGTTTCGAAATAATATGATTTGCCGTTTTCGGAAAAGCGGACGCCGACGAAAAATCCGCTTTGCTCGAGTGGCTGTTGGTTGTCAGTCATCGTCATGGCGATACTCCCTAAGCAGCTGTTGGCAGGCGTGGTCAAGCAACAACGCCCCGTTGACGTTCAAGTCAATCTGGCTGCGGCACAATAATATTTCCAGAAGCGCCCCTTCGAGATGACGGAAGCGGCTGGCTAATGGTCTTAATATTTTATCATAACTGGCGAGTTTCGGGACACCGCCGTTTTGCAGCGCCAGGAGGTCGGCGACGAAAAGGGCGAAAACGTCGAGGATGAAACGCCATTGTTCTTTTTGGGCGAACCGTTCGACCAACGTCAGATGGAACGCCAGATGGGCTTGGCGCCGTCCGTGCGCCAACAATTTGAAAAAGTCGTTGCAAGCAACGATGACGTCATGGTAGGCGTTTTCGGATAACGCCGCTTCCATCGCCGCGGCGTCGTGATGGAAAAACGACAAGAGCTCGGCGTCTTGCTCGGAGATGCCTCTGGAAAGCGCCGCCTCGATGACCGGTTGCCGATTAATCGGCAAGACGCGCAGTTTCTGCGTCCGCGAAATGATCGTCGGCAGGACGCGCACCTCGTTTTCGGTCGTCAGGAAGGCATAGACTTCCTGGTGCGGTTCTTCAAGAAATTTCAACAGGGCGTTGACGGCTTCCGGCGTCACGTTCTCGACGAGATGGACGATGTATATCAGTTTGCCGGCCGGTTCGACCGGCGTCCGTTCGAAATTGCTTTCCAGCGCCTGGATCGCCTCTTTTTTGATGGTGCCGCGCTGGCCGTCGAACACTTGGATGTCGGCGTAATTGCCGTCGTCGATGCGCAGGCAGTTCCAGCATTTGTTGTCCGCCAACGGACGCGGTTCGGCACACACCAGCGTTTTGGCCAAATACATGGCGATTTCCAGTAGGGGGCTGCCGGCTTCGCCGCTTATAAGATAACTGTGCGACAAATGGCCAGACCGAAAAGCGTTGGCGAATTGGCGCGCCAGCATCGGCTGGTGGTCGTTTAGATAGCGAGCGATGTCCATGACGAACGCAAAGCCCGGCGGATGATCGTTTCCGTTTCGGCGATCACGTCATCGAGCGGCCGCGAGGCGTCGATGATGACGTAACGGTCCGGATAGCGCTTGGCCAAGCGGAGGAACGTGCGCCGCACCTTTCGGTGAAACGCCATTTTCTCAAGATCGAGGCGGTTGACTTCGCGCGAAGCCGTGCGGCTGATGCGGGCGAGTCCTTGTTTGGGGTCGATGTCGAACAAAAGCGTCAAGTTCGGGAAGCAGCCTTCGGTCGCAAAGAGGTTGATTTTGAGGACACGGTTGACGCCGAGTCCGCGGGCGCCGCCTTGGTAGGCGAGCGAGCTGTCGACGAAACGGTCGCAAATGACGATTTTTCCTTCTTTCAAGGCCGGCCACACCTTTTCGACCAGGTGCTGGCGCCGGCTGGCGGCGTAAAGCAAGGCCTCGGCGCGCGGATCGAGCGCCGTATTCGCCTTGTCGAGGATGACGGCGCGGATCAGTTCGGCGATCGGGGTGCCGCCCGGTTCGCGCGTGCGGACGATGGGATAACCTTCGGCCAGGAGTTTGGCGACGACGACGTTCATGACGCTCGTCTTGCCGCTGCCTTCGGGACCTTCGATCGTGATGAACATGCTATTCTCCTTTCCAGTTGGTGCGGTTGGCGAGACTGCGGGCCAAGGTGAGACTGTCGGCGTAATCGAGGTGGCCGCCCATCGGAAGACCGTAAGCAAGACGCGTCACCTTGACGGGACGGTCAGCTAAAAGCTTGGCGAGAAACAAAGCCGTCGTTTCGCCTTCGAGCGTCGGGTTCGTCGCCAGAATCACTTCTTTGACGTTTTCTGCGTCCAGACGTGTCAAAAGACCGTCGATGGCCAGATCCTCGATGCCGATGCCTTTGACGGCCGAGAGGACGCCGCCTAGGACGTGATAGACGAAATGGGAATCGGCGAGACGCTCAAACGCCAAGACGTCCTTGGGATAGCTGACGACGACGAGCGTGTCGTGGCTGCGGGAGGTGTCGGCGCATATTTGGCATTTGTCTTCATCGGTGTAGATGCCGCAGATCGGGCATGGATGGATGTCGGTTTGCACGACGTTGAGGGCGCGCATGAAATCGTCGATGTCTTCGTGTTTCAAATCCAAGACGGCATAGGCCATCCGTTCGGCCGACTTAAGGCCGACGCCCGGCAGCCGATGGAACGCTTCGATCAACTGATCCAGCACTTTAAGCGGTTTCATAGGTCATATCCTTCGATGGCGATTTTCAACGTCTTGCGGTCGGGTAGTTTTTTTATTTGGGCCAAATCGAGGTATTTCTTTTTCATGCGAACGCAGTCGGAGCGCGTCATGCCGTACACGAGCACCTCGCGACCCAACAGCGCGGCGATGATATGGCGCAGCGTTTTCTGATTGGCTTTGATGTTGAGTTTGTCGGCGATGCTTTGGGTGTCGCATTCGAGCAAAAGCACCTGTTTGCACAAGACGTAAGGCGTGGCGTCGCGGACGAGCGAGGCGAATTTTCCCAGATTGGGCAAAGCCAGCATCGGCTTGAGATCGTCCCAGCGGTTGTAGAGCCGGACTTTCTCCTCCTTGATGCCGCTGACCATGATATTGATGAGATTTTCATCGTCGATGACGGTTTTTTCGCCTTTGGTGACAAAAGTGGCTTCGAGGTCGTTGACTGTTGCGGGTTCCGGTTCGGCGGTAACCGTCAGTTCTTCGAATAACGCCGGCTTGTCTTCCTTCGCTGGTTCCGGTTTTGGTTCCGGCAGCGGAATGTTGGGGATGTGGTTGATCGTGTGGTTGGTCGATAAATCGACGGGTTTGAATTCGATCGTGTCGGTGCCGACTGGTTTTGGCGATTCCTCGGATTTTGGCGTTTCTTGCGGCTGCTCCTGCGGTTGCTCGGGTTTCTTTTCCGCGACACTTGTGGTTTCCTTCTTGGGTTCTTCGGGTTTGACGCCTGGCTCCGGCCGCACGAAGATAGGCGCCACCACGGTTTGCTGACCCAGTTTCAAAAGGACGACCTCGATCAACGAGCGGATGTTGGCCACGAACCGGAAATCGGATTGGGCTTTCAGCAACTGCTCGAGGTAAGTCGGGATCAATTCGTAATCGAGCGTCTCCAGCAGTTCGTCGGCTTCGATCGAGGAGATGACCGTCAATAAGTGCGTCTTGGACGTTTTGATGTAAACCAGCAAATCCTTGAGGATATCGAGGAGATCGGCCACCAATCGCTTGAAATCGACGCCGTGGGCATGGAATTGGTCCAACGTCGCCAAAATGGCGGGCGCGTCGCCACTAGCCACGTATTTCAACAAGTTGATTTTTTCGCTGGTGCCGGCCAAGCCGAACAGGTCGAAAATGTCTTTTTCGTTCAGCTCGTTGCCGCTATAGGCCAAAACCTGGTCGAGCATCGACAAGGCGTCGCGGACGCTGCCGTCGGCTAGGGAAATGATGGCGTCGACCGGCCGTTCTTCATATGCTATGTCTTCGGCCTTGAGGATTTCCACGAGGCGGGCATGGATGTCGTTGTCGTTGACCTTGGCGAAATCATAGCGTTGGCAGCGGCTGACAATCGTCGGCAGGACTTTGTGGGGCTCCGTCGTCGCCAAGATGAAAACGACGTATTCGGGCGGTTCCTCGAGCGTCTTCAGCAAAGCGTTGAAAGCGCCGCTGGTCATCATGTGGACTTCGTCGATGATATATACTTTGTACTTCCCCTTGATTGGGGCGTATTTGACTTTGTCGATCAGGTCGCGGACTTCCTCGACCCCGTTGTTGCTGGCGGCGTCGATCTCGATGATGTCGGGATGGCTCCCGTCGTTGATGGCCAGGCAATTGGGGCAGCGGTTGCACTGTTGCCCGAACCCTTCTTCGCAGTTGAGGGCTTTAGCCATCAATTTGGCCATCGACGTTTTGCCGGTCCCGCGTGGTCCGGTGAAGAGATAGGCGTGAGCAACTTTGTTGCTCGACAAAGCGTTTTGCAGCGTTTTGACGATATGCCGCTGGCCGGCGACCTCGCCGAACGTACTCGGCCGATAGGTTCGATATAATGCTTTGTATGCCATTGATTAACCTACGTATCATTATACATAATGATGGGCGGCCATTAAATAAAAACCGCCCTTTTCGGTCGGTGGCCGACGTGTCAAACCCGCTGTTTTATCATTGGTGGATATGCTAAAATACGAACGATAAAAACGAGACCATTATGGAAGAAAACCTCAAAGCGCGCCTAATGGCGATGCGGCAGCGGCTGCACACGATCGACGAACAATTGCTGGGAGACGGCATCACCGCCGACTACCGCCTTTTCCGCGACCTGTCGAAAGAGCGCGCGGATTTGGTCCCGGTTCTCGATTTGTTCGCGCAATACGAAAAAACGCAAAACGAGCTTGAAGACGCCGACGTCATGCGCAACGACGACGACCCCGACATCGCCGAACTCGGTAAAGAAGAATACCGTCGCCTATTCGATCAAGAGATTGAATTGCTTGAAAAAATCAAGCTGACATTGATCCCGCAAGACCCCAACGACGACAAAAACATCGTCGTCGAAATCCGGGGCGCCGCCGGCGGCGACGAAGCCAACATTTTCGCCGGCGACCTGTTCCGGATGTACGCCAAGTTTTCCGAAGCCAACGGCTGGAAAATCCAAATGCTTAACGATTCGCCATCGGAAGCCGGCGGCTTCAGCAGCGTGTCGTTCATGATCAAAGGCGATCATGTCTATTCGAAAATGAAATTCGAAAGCGGCGCCCACCGCGTCCAGCGCGTGCCCAAGACCGAAGCCTCCGGACGCATCCATACTTCGACGGCGACCGTCCTCGTGATGCCGGAAGTCGAAGACGTCGACATTCAGATCAATCCTTCGGAATTGGAAATCGATACTTTCCGCTCGCAGGGCGCCGGCGGCCAAAACGTCAACAAAGTCGAATCAGCTGTCCGCATCGTCCATGTGCCGACGGGAGTCACCGTTTACTGCCAGGTCGAGAAATCGCAGCTGCAGAACCGGGAACTGGCGATGAAGATGCTGCGGGCGAAACTCCAAGCGCTGAAGCAGGCTGAGCAAGACGAGAAAATCGGCGCCGAACGGAAACTGAAGGTCGGCACCGGCGAACGGTCGGAAAAGATCCGCACCTACAATTATCCCCAGAATCGGGTGACCGACCACCGTATCGGCTTCACGATTCAGAAACTGGACCGCGTCATCGAGGGCGACCTCGAGGAAATCATCGAAGCGTTGATCCATTTCGACCAACAGCAAAAACTATTGGGCGCTTCCTGATGACGATTGAAGACGTTTACCGTCATCGATCTATGCAAAAAGCGATGCCGGACATCGCCCTGAAACTTTTACTATGCCACGTCAACGGTTTTCCTACCGTCAGCGAACTTTTTATCCATTGGCAGGACGAGATGCGCGATGCGCCATTATTCGACGAGTTGGCCCGACGGGTCATCTCGGGCGAACCGCTTCAATACGTCATCGGTGAAGCCGTTTTTTTAAACCGCCGATTCGCCGTGGACGAAAGCGTCTTGATCCCGCGCCCGGAAACCGAGGAATTGGCGACCATGGCGATTCGGAAATTGGTCGCTCGTCCCCATGTCCGCGTCATCGACCTCGGCACCGGGTCCGGATGCATCGCCATCAGTCTCAAATTGGCCTTGCCTTCGCTGACGGTGTTGGCTACCGACATCTCCAGCCAAGCGCTCGAAATCGCCAAAAAGAACGCCGCCGCGCTCAGCGCCGACATCACATTTTACCAGGGCGATTGGCTTGTCCCGTTACTGGACCATAACCTGATGGTCGACGCCATCGTTTGCAATCCGCCTTACATCGAGAGCCGGGCGACCGTCGATCCGATCGTCTATGAATACGAACCGCATTTGGCGTTATTCGCTCCCAAGGGTACGTTTCACCATCGCCTCATCATCGAGCAGGCGCGGGACGTTTTGCGACCTCATGGGTTCCTGATGTTGGAAATCGACGAAGGACAGGCGGAGACGCTTGCTGATATAGCGACAAACTCCTTTCCGGATGCTAAAATTGAAATCAGCAGGGATTTGCAAGGAAAAAACAGGTTTTTAACCATCGAACGACCATGACCGAAACCAAAATATTCACCTACAAGGACATCGGAACCGCCGCCAAAATTCTCCGTCGCGGCGGCATCGTCGCTTTCCCGACGGAAACCGTTTATGGCCTCGGCGTCGTTTATGACGACAAGGCGGCCTACGATCGGCTTGTCGCCATCAAACGCCGCAAACCCGACAAACCGTTCACGCTGATGTGCGCCGGCGTGGCCGAAATCGGACAATACGCCGAAGTCAGCGCGAAGGCGCAGGCAATCATCGACCGGTTTCTCCCGGGTCCGCTTACCATCGTCCTTCCCGCGATAAAAAAAATTCCACCGTGGGTCGATCTTGGCACGGGAGCGGTCGGAATCCGCGTCAGCAACCTGCAGGCATTGCAGGAACTGCTGGTTAAGGTTGGTAAACCACTGTTGGTGCCAAGCGCCAACCGATCCGACGAAAAACCGGCTTTGTCCGGCGAAGAAACCTTGAATTTATTCGGCGGCGAAATCGAGGGCGTTATCATGGGCATGGTCGGCGGCGGTCAGCCATCGACCGTAATCGAAATCACGCGTACAGACGAGATCGTCTTAAGACGTCCGGGCCCGATAACGCTCGAAAAAATCATTGGATCATCGGAGGAAGAATTATGAAAATCATCGTAGCCAGCGACCACGGCGGATTCGAATTCAAGCAGGCGATCATCGCCCATCTTGAGAAAGCCGGCCACCAAACGATTGACGGCGGCACCCACGACAACGGCTCGTGCCACTATCCGAGTTATGCCATACCCGCCGGAGAAACGGTGGCTTCGGGCGCGGCCGACCGCGGCGTCGTCATCTGCAATACCGGCATCGGCATCTCGATTGCCGCGAACAAGGTCAAAGGCGTCCGCTGCGGCGTCGGTTACGCCGACCGCGTCACCGAACTGATGCGGCGCGACAACGATGCCAACATGATTGCCTTCGGGGCCCATTTCATGGCATTGGAAGACGTGCTGCGTCGTCTTGACATCTTTTTGAATACGCCGTTTGACGGCGGACGGCACGCCACGCGCGTCGACATCATCAAACAGTACGAAGACGAACGCTTCCGGAAATAACCAAGTCGCGAATGGGGAATCTATTGATAAATATGGATTCCCTTTTTGTTTGCCCGCGCTGCGGCAACGCCGCCACCGCTTCCATCGGCTATCTTAACGGCAAACCGTATTGTCGGGCATGCGTCTCCTTTAACGGCGAGGAAGCCGACGCCGATTATGTTTCATTCGGCGAGCCGACGCTCGACATCGACTACCAACTGAGCCCCGAGCAACGCCATTTGGCATCCGATCTGGTCGAGGCTTATCACGAAGGAAAAGACGTCCTGATCCACGCCGTCACCGGCTCCGGCAAAACCGAAATCGTCTTTGCCTTGATCCAGGTAGTCATCAACGAGGGCAGGAAGATCGGTTTCGCCATCCCTCGCAGAGACGTCGTCACCGAATTAGGCTTCCGGTTTCATAGAGCGTTTCCTCATTTGGTGGTTACATCCGTCTATGGTGGTCATCATCAGACGCTAACCGGCGATTTGATTGTCCTGACGACCCATCAGCTTTTCCGTTATCGCGATTATTTCGACGTCTTGATCATCGACGAATACGACGCTTTTCCTTTTCAAGGAAACAGGTTGCTGCAGCATTTCGCGCGCCAAAGCCTCAAAGGGATGTTGGTGGCCTTGACGGCGACCCCGACGGCAGACATGCTGGAAACGTTTTCCAAGGAAAAACACGCGATTCTGCGGCTATGGACGCGCTACCACCGCCATCCCCTGCCGGTGCCGTGCACGATCCGCCGCTTGCCTTTGTTAAAAATGGATTGGCTGATTTCGCGGATCAACCAGTATCGTAAGTTGGAACAGCCGCTGATCGTGTTCGTGCCGACGATTGAAAGCGGGCGCCGTTTGTTCGCGCTGCTCCGGTGGTTTTGCCCCAATGGGGCATTCGTCCATTCCCAAACGCCCGAACGCCAGTCGCTCATCACCGCTTTCCGTAAAAAGAAATACGCCTATCTCGTCAGCACTTCCATTTTGGAGCGCGGCATCACGCTGCCGCGGCTTCAAGTGATTGTCTATGACGCCCACCATGTTTTATATGATGAAGGGACGCTGATCCAAATGGCCGGTCGCGTCGGGCGCCGCAAAAACGCGCCGGAGGGCGACGTGTCCTTTTTGGCTTTGCGCGTAACGAGGGCCATGAAAGGCGCCATCCGCCACATCGAACATGCCAACAGCCATCTGTAAAATGTGTTTCAATCCCATCAGGATTTCGGGCGTTTCCTTGCTTTTCGACCGTACATTGTGCTTATGTGCTTCATGCGCCAGGACCTTGCGCCCGGCTTGGCGCACGTTTGAGTTGGACGGTATTCCGGCGTTGGCGCTTTACGACTATAACCAAACGATTAAGGAGAAACTATATTTGCTGAAAGGATGCGGTGATTTCGAGCTGGCCGTGGCCTTTCTCGACCGGCTAAAGCATCTGTTACGTACGATGTATCGCCGTTACGCGCTGATACCGATGCCCAGTTGGCATGAGGACGACGCCGTACGCGGATTTAACCACGTCGAAGCCATTTTCGCCTCGCTCAAACTGCCGTTGGTTGCCATTCTCAAGAAGACGGCGCCGCACAAGCAGGCGTGGCAGCCCTTCGAGAACCGCGAACGCATCAAGGACGTCTTGGCGCTTGAAAGCCCGGTTGATTTGGCCAATCGCCGCGTCCTGCTGGTCGATGACGTTATGACCTCGGGCGCCACCTTGAAAGCGGCCGTAGGTCTCGTGCGGCCATTGAGACCACGCTCAATCAAAATTCTCGTCATTGCCAAGACCAGACCTCCCGACGGCGAGATTGAACGGTAAGTAATTGGATTATGTTGTTTAATAAGTTAAAATATACAATTGGATTTGAAAGGAGGGTCGGATATTGGGATTCATCGACAAATTATTGCGCATTGATGCCCGAGCCTTAAAGAAACTCGAAAAACAGGCGGCCCAGGTCTTGACTTACGAAAAGACGATGGCGGCCGCCACCGACGACGAACTGAAGGCCAAAACGGACTATTTCAAACAAATGCTTCAAAACGGAAAGACGCTTGATGACATCAAATACGAGGCCTTCGCGGTCGCCCGCGAGGCCGCCAAGCGGACGTTGGGCGAATTCCCGTTCCCGGTTCAGATCATGGGGGCGATCGCCTTGCACCAAGGCGACGTCGCCGAGATGAAGACCGGCGAAGGCAAAACGCTGACGGCGACGATGGCCGTCTATTTGAACGCGCTTCAAGGCAACGGCGTCCACGTGGTCACCGTCAACGAATACCTGGCCGCCCGCGACGCCGAATGGATGGGTCAGATTTACCGCTTCCTCGGACTCAGCGTCGGCGTCAACCTGCGCGAAAAGACGACCTCGATGAAGCAGGAAGCCTATCGCAGCGACATCACCTACACCACGAACTCCGAACTCGGGTTCGACTATCTCCGCGACAACATGGCCAGCCGCGTCCAAGACCGCGTCTTGAGAGGGTTGTCATTCGCCATCGTTGACGAAGCCGACTCAATCTTGATCGACGAATCGCGGACGCCGCTGATCATCTCCGGGGGCGCCAAAGCCACCGCCAGCCAATATAACATCGCCGACCGTTTCGTGAAGACGTTGCGGCGCGAAAAGCATTTCACCGTCGACGTGAAGACGAAAACGTGCCATCTTACCGACGAAGGCAACAACATGGCCGAACGGATGTTCGGGGTCAAGAACCTCTACGATCCGCAATACGGCGATTTGGTCCATCGCATCCATCAAGCCTTGAAAGCCAATTACATCATGCAGCGCGACGTCGAGTACATGGTCGACAACGAGCGCGCAATCCAGCTGATCGACCAGTTTACCGGCCGCATCCTCAAAGGCCGCGAATACAGCGACGGTCTCCAGCAGGCGATCCAAGCCAAGGAAGGCGTCGAGATCAAGCAGGAAACGGTCACTTTGGCCACGATTACCTATCAAAACTTCTTCCGCCTGTTCAAGAAACTGGCCGGCATGACCGGGACCGCGAAGACCGAAGAGGAAGAATTCCGCAAAATCTACAACATGCGCGTCGTCGCCATCCCGACGAACCGCCCGATTACCCGCATCGATGCCGTCGACTTGGTGTACGCCAACAAGATGGCCAAGCTGCAAGCGCTCATCCGCGAAGTCAAGGAACGGCATGAAATCGGCCAACCGATCCTCATCGGCACACCTTCGGTCGAGGCCTCCGAGGAAATGGACCTCCTGTTGACGAAGGAAGGACTGAAACATGACGTCCTCAACGCCAAGAACCATGCCCGCGAAGCCGAAATCATCAAGCACGCCGGCGAAAAGGGCACGATCACGATCGCCACGAACATGGCCGGGCGCGGCACCGACATCAAAATCAACGACGAAGTGAAAAAACTGGGCGGCCTGTGCGTGTTCGGCACCGAACGGCACGAAGCCCGCCGCATCGACAACCAATTGCGCGGCCGCAGCGGCCGCCAAGGCGACCCCGGCTATTCGCGGTTCTACGTCAGCCTCGACGACGAACTGATGATCCGCTTCGGAAGCGACGCCCTCCGCGGCGTCTTTGCGAAACTCGGGGACGAGGCGATCGAGAACTCGCTCGTCATGAAGTCGATCACGTCGGCCCAAAAGCGGATCGAAGGCCAAAACTTCGACGCCCGCAAGAGCCTGCTCGAATATGACGACGTCCTCGCCAAGCAGCGGTCGATCACATACAAGAAACGCGACGACATCCTGTTTGCCGCGGAGATAAACTACCTGATTCAGGAATTCTTCGATCTGTCCGGCGCTTTTTTGGCCGCCAAAGCCATCGATCCCGAGGATCGGAGCCAGACCGTGCATGGCGAGCAGCTGCGTAAAGAAGTCGAGCCGCGCTTTTTGCCCGAAGGGACGATCAAGCCGGCGGCCTACGAGGAATCGCCTTTGGCGGAAGTGTCCGAGGATCTGTCGATCCTGATGCTGAACGCCTATAAGAAACGGCGGCGCGAGTGGCCTGACGAGATTGCCAACCAAATCGAGCGGCAAATCTCGCTCCGCTCGATCGACCGCAACTGGACCAAGCACATCGACACGATGGAGCATCTGCGCGAAGGCATCCATCTGCGCAGTTACGCCAACACCAATCCCTTGCAGGATTACGTCAACGAAGGCTACCGTCTCTTCAAGGAATGCAACGAAACGGCCGCCGTCGAAGTCATCCTGAATCTCCTCAACGCCAAAATCGAAGTGCGGCGCCAAGAGGCGGAACCGACACCGCCGCCCCAAGACACGCCAGCCCCGCGAGGTGATGCCTAATGGAATATTCATTGCTGAAGACGGAGTTAAATGACTTGGCCCCTTTAGTGCAGCAAGTCAGTGACTCTCTTTGACCTCGCCAAGATCAAACAAGCAATCATCAACGATCAAGCCTTGATGGCGGCCGACGATTTTTGGTCGGACACGAAAACGGCCAAAACGGTGACCGCGCGCCTCAAGGAAAACGAACGGCTGCTCGAAAGAGTCACGTATGTTTTCGACACTTATAAGACACTGCCCGACGTCATCGAGCTCGGCCTCGAGGATGCTTCTTTTCTTTTGGAAGCCGAACGCGAGCTCGGAGCGTTGAAACAAGCGGTCGAAGCCTTGCGCCTCGAATTGCTTTTTGCCCATGAGTTCGACACTCTCAACGCCATCATCGAAATCCATCCCGGCGCCGGCGGCACCGAATCGGCCGATTGGGCGAACATGCTCTATCGGATGTACGTCCGCTGGGCCGAGCAAAAGGAATTCGAGATGGAAGTCATCGACATGATACCCGGCGACGACGCCGGTCTCAAAAGCGCGACGATGATCATCCGCGGCCACCATGCCTACGGTTTGCTTAAAAGCGAGAAAGGCGTCCATCGGCTCGTCCGGATTTCCCCGTTCGACGCCGCCGGGCGGCGCCATACCTCGTTTGCCTCCGTCGGGGTAACTCCCGAGTTCGACGATACGATTGACATCCAGATTGCCGACAAAGACATTAAAATCGACACCTACCGGAGCGGCGGCGCCGGCGGTCAGAACGTCAACAAAGTGGAAACGGCCGTCCGCATCACCCACATTCCGACGGGCATCGTCACCGCGAGCCAGTCGGCCCGCTCGCAACTGCAAAACCGGACGCTGGCCCTCAACATGCTCAAAGCCAAACTCTACGAGCTGCGCGAACAGGAAAAACAGGTTGCGATGGACAAGATCGTCGGTGAGCAGAAGAACATCGAATGGGGCAGCCAGATCCGCTCGTACGTCTTTTGTCCCTACACGATGGTCAGAGACCATCGGACGGCCTTCCAAACCGGCGACGTCCACGCCGTGATGGACGGACAACTGGACGGCTTCATGTATGCCTATCTGGAAAGCGAGGCGAAAAAACATGGTTAACCCTTTGAAGAGAATGTCGCCCAAAGAGAAACGCCTGATGGTTCGCCATTGGCTTTTCATCGCTTTCGGCAGCGTCATCATCGCCATCAGCACCGGCATGTTTCTCGTGCCCGGCAACATCATCAACGGCGGCATGTCGGGCATCGCCATCATCCTCAAGGCCGTCTGGAACATCCCGGTCGACGTGACCGTGGCCGTCCTGTCCGTCGTGTTGTTCATCGTCGGGTTGTTGTTCCTCGGGTGGAAATTTTCGCTCAACACGTTGATCGCGACACTTGTTTATCCCATCGCCTTGACCATCGTCATGCGCGTGCTTCCGGCCAATCCGATCGGATTCGACCTCACCAACGAAACGCACTTGCTGTTGGCCGGCATCTTCGGAGGCGCCTTGCTCGGTTTGGGCGTCGCCATCACCTTTTTGGCCGGCGGTTCAACCGGAGGCGTCGACATTTTGTATTTCATCATGAAGAAATACTTTGACGTCAAGCAGTCGATCACGGCGTTTTTGATCGATGCCGTCATCATCGTCGGCGGCATGTTCGCCATCGGCATCATCACCGGGCTCTACGGCGTCATCTCGACTTTCGTTTCCTCGATGGTGATCGAGTTCGTCTTCATTGGACTATCCTCGTCGTTTTTGGCGACGATCATCTCGACCAAATGGCGCGAGATCAACCAGTTCATCCAAGACGACATGGAACGCGGCTCGACGATTATCCCCGTCCGCGGCGGTTACGTCGGAACGGAGTACCAGATGATCCAGGTGGCGTTCGACCGCAAGGAACTGAATCAGCTGAAGGAATTCATCGCCACGATCGATCCGAAGGCTTTCGCCATCTTCACCAACGTCAAATCGATCAACGGCTACGGCTTCGAGCCGTTCCCGCAACGCATTAACGCGAAAGCAATCCGTAAGAAGAAGCAAAATGACGGACCAAAAGTTTCGACTTAGAACCTCGTTCAAGCCGACGGGAGATCAACCGACGGCAATCAAGGAATTGGTGTCCGGTCTCGAATCCGGAACTAAGCTTCAGGTGCTTTTGGGCGCCACGGGCACCGGCAAAACCTTCACCGTTGCCAACGTCATCGCCGAAGTGCAACGTCCGACGCTCGTCTTGGTCCACAACAAGACGCTGGCCGGGCAGCTTTACGGCGAATTCAAAGACCTTTTCCCCGACAATCGCGTCGAGTATTTCGTCAGCAATTTCGACTTCTACCAACCGGAAGCCTACCTTCCGAAATCGGACACCTACATCGAAAAAAGCGCCTTGATTAACGAGGAAATCGAGATGCTGCGCACGAGCGCGATCAACTCCGTGATCGAACGGCGCGACACGGTCATCGTCGCTTCGGTCGCCTCGATTTACGGGCTCACCGATCCCAACGAATACAAAAAACTCGTCTTTTTCATCCGCGTCGGGGACACGATCAACCGCAAGAAGTTCTTCAAAGCCCTGATTGACGGGCAGTACCGCCGCAACAACCTCGACTTGGCGCCGGGCACTTTCCGCGTCCGCGGCGACGTCATCGAAATCGTCCCGGCCAACGCCGAGGACCTGGCCATCAAGATCGACACCTTCGGCGATGAAATCGAACGGATCGCCTTGGTCGACATCTTAACGGGCGAAGTCCGACACACATACAATGTCTATTACATTTATCCGGCTTACACCCATGCCTCGACTCATCAGCGCGTCATGGATGCCTGCCACACGATTTCCCTCGAGTTGATGGACCGCCTTTCCTACTTCCAGCGCGAGAACAAACTGCTGGAAGCGCAGCGGCTCGAACTCCGGACGAAACAGGACGTCGAATCGATGCAGGAATTCGGGACGTGCCCCGGCATCGAGAACTACACGCGCCACATCGACAAACGGGCGCCGGGGAGCCGGCCGTTCTGCCTCATCGATTATTTTCCCAAGGATTTTCTTCTGGTCATCGACGAATCGCATGTGACGTTCCCGCAACTGCACGGGATGTACAAGGGCGACCGTTCCCGCAAGGAAACGCTGGTCGAATACGGCTTTCGCCTCCCCTCGGCATTGGATAATCGCCCCTTGCGTTTCGATGAATTCGAAGAACTGATGCCGCAGGTCATCTGCACCAGCGCGACGCCCGGCGACTACGAACTCGAGCGGACCAATCACCAAGTCGTCGAGCAGATCATCCGCCCGACCGGTTTGGTCGACCCGGCGATATCCGTTCGGCCGAGTCTTGGCCAAATCGACGATCTGATCAACGAAATCAATAAGCGTGTCGCCGCCGGCGAACGGACGATGGTCGTCACCTTGACGATTAGGATGGCCGAGGATCTGACTTCATTCCTCAAACATCGCAACATCAAAGTCGTCTACATGCATAACGAGACGAAGACGCTTGAACGGACCGAGATCATCTATCAGTTACGCAAAGGGAAATATGATGTCCTGGTCGGCATCAACTTATTGCGCGAAGGACTCGACATCCCCGAGGTGTCGCTCATCGCCATCTTGGACGCCGACAAGGAAGGGTTCCTCCGTTCGACGCGGTCGTTGATCCAGGTGATCGGGCGCGCCGCCCGCAACGTCCACGGACAGGTCGTCATGTACGCCGACAAGATGACCGACTCGATGAAGGCGGCCATCGGCGAGACCAACCGCCGCCGCGCGATCCAGGAACGGTACAACGACGAAAACGGCATCATTCCGACGACGATCGTCAAGGACATCCAACGACCGATCAAAGCCATTGACGACAAGATCGGCGAAGCCGTGACTTCCATCGCCAAAGCCTCGCGGAGCGAAATCGAGCGCCGCATCAAGGACATCGAGAAACAGATGCGCGAAGCCGCCAAGCAATTCGATTTCGAGGCGGCCGCCCGCCTGCGCGACTTGATGTTCGAGTTGAAGTCCGAATACAAGATGTGACGGAAACGGTCGATATGAATGTTTCTCTTTTCAAAAATTATTTACATGGTAAAATATACCTTGTTCTAAACCTTAGAACGGCATAGCGGAGGTCAACATGGGCGCACTAGACATCATCTTTCTCATCGTCGCCATCCTCGTCATCATCCTGTCCTTGCTTCAAGGCGGGAAATCCGAAGGCGCTTCGGGGGCGATCACCGGCAGCGGCATGAACATTTTCGTGAAGACCAAGGAACGCGGGTCCGAACTTTTCATCTCGTGGCTGACGTTCGGCTTCGCGGTCGTGTTCTTCATCCTGGCCCTTCTCGTCAACGCTTTGGCCGCCGGCGGCGCCGCCTAATCCAATTACGAAAATCAAAGAGCCCTACGGCTCTTTTTTATTGCGGTTTTTCCAAAAGAAGCGGACTTGCTATGCTATAATCCAAACTATCGGGAGGAACTATGGATATCCGCACCTACGTCAACCTCAAAAAACAGGAATTGCGCCAAGCGGCGCTGGGGGCGATGCCCCGGCCGCATTTGGTGATTATCCAAGCCAACGACGATCCGGCCTCCGACACCTACATCCGCGGCAAGTTGGCCGATTGCGCCGAAGTCGGCTTTTTGGCGACGCACGTCAAATTGGCGCCGACGGTCACCCAAGCCGAGCTGTTGGCGACGGTAAAACGCTACAACGAAGACGAGACGGTGACCGGGCTGATCGTGCAGATGCCGTTGCCGAAACATATCGACGAGAATCAAGTCAAACTGGCCGTCGCCCCGGCGAAAGACGTCGACGGCTTCCATCCGCTCAGCACATTGAAGACATGCACGCCTAAAGGTATCATCGACTATCTGAAACATCTCGGTTTCGATTTCGTCGGCAAAAACGCCGTCGTCATCGGCCGTTCGAACATCGTTGGCAAGCCGTTGGCGGCCATGCTGACCGCCGAACACGCCAACGTGACGATTCTTCATTCGCGGACGACGAATGAAGACATGCGATTTTACATTGCCCACGCCGATTTGATCTGCGTCGCCGTCGGCAAGAAATGGTTTTTATCCGACGAGGAATTAAAACCGACGGCTTATATCGTCGACGTCGGCATCAACCGCGAGGACGGCGTCCTTTACGGCGACGTCAAGCCGGACCGTCCCGTCGCCATGCAGACGCCGGTGCCCGGCGGCGTCGGCTTACTGACACGCCTCGCCTTGATCAGAAACGTGTGGGAAGCTTACCTCCGTGGAATTTAACATTACCGGCACCGAGGTGTTCGGGCTCGAAAAAGCGATCAAAGCCAGCGGCAACCCGATGCGGACGATCATCGAGAACACCCCGATCGAGGACAAAGACATGGCGCGGGCTTTCCGCCTCGGCCAGACCCGCAACGGCGAAGGCCATGACAATTTTCTCAAGGGCGTCATCGTCCAGATGAACGTGACTGCCCCGCTATACTGGTGGAAGCAGGCGCAGCGTTACCACTGGTTCGATTTCGTCTCGAGCCAGTCGACGATGCATTGCCTCCTCAAATTCTCGGTTAAGGAACAGTGCGTGAAAGACACGCATCCCGACGTAATCGCGATTATTGAAAAACTGGTCGCCGAATATCAGTCGTTGCCCGACGACGAAATCAAGAAAACGGCCTGGCGCCAAATCGTCGCCTCGCTGCCCGCGGGTTTTTGCCTCGGAGCGACGATGACGACGAATTACCAGCAACTCAAAACGATGTATTTCCAAAGGAAAAACCACAAACTCGACGAATGGCGCTCTTTTTGCGCCTGGTGCGAGTCTTTACCCCATTTCCGGGAATTGACCGATTACCAAAAAGAAACCGGCTGCTGAGCCGGTTATTTTGTGTCCGTGAAGTCGATGTCGACCTTGTTAGGATCGTTGACCGCTTTCGTCTTAATCAAGGCGACGCCCAGAAGGTTGTTGATGCCGATGTAGATGGCGACGCCGCCGATGATGCGGGCGATGGCGTCCCCGGCCGCGTCGAGGCGCGAGAAGACGATGGCGCTGCCGAGCAAGGTGATGATGCCGATGAGCAAACGGATGATCCAGCCGTCAAAATGATAACGTTCGATCAAAGCGCGGCTGACGAGTCCGATTCCGATAAGGGCAAGACCGATGGCGACGATGAGCCCCATCGCCGTCTGGATCCAGGCGACCGGTATCAGGAGCATAGCGCCGCCGGCGCCGACGAAGACGATGCCGCCGACGAGCTGATACAGCCGTTCTTTTATTTCCTTAGGTGTTTTCGTGTATTCCCAAATCAAAATGGCTCCGTTGAGGATTAGTCCGCCGCCAATCAGATAACCCATGAAATTGAAGACGACCGCCGGCCACACGAAGGCGGCCACGCCGAAGAGAATCAGGGCAACGGCGAGAATCGTCTTGGCGATTTTCTGGTTTTTCATGGATATTCAAAGCTCCTTGTTGGTGACTGCCGGTATTTCATCATATAATTATATAACATAAGGAGTTAAACACATGCGAAAGTCCCAATTGAAGAAATACGCCAAGCTTGTCGTCAAGATCGGCGTCAACGTCCGCAAAGGGCAACCGGTCGTCGTCAGCGCCAACCTTGACCAGCCGGAATTCGTGACCATGGTCGTCGAGGAAGCCTATAAGGCCGGCGCCAGCGCCGTTTCTGTCGACTGGGGGCATCAGCCGCTGACGCGGCTCGACGTCACCTACATGACCGAGGAACGTCTTTCGACGATTCCTGAGTGGCGCGTCGCCAAGTTGAAACACCATTCGGAAACATTGCCCTGCCAAATCCATATCCTCAGCGCCGATCCCGACGGTCTTAAAGGCATCGACCAGAAGAAACTGAGCAACGCCCAACGGAAGATCTTCCCGATCATCAAACCGTACCGCGACGCGATGGAAAACAAATACCAATGGACGATCGTCGCCGTCCCGAGCGTCGCTTGGGCTAAAAAGGTCTTCCCGACGCTGTCGGACAAGAAGGCGGTGGCCGCCCTGTGGGACGCCATCTTCACTTGCGCCCGCGTGACCGCCAACCCCATTAAGTCTTGGAAAGAACATAACAAGGACATCCTTGCCCGCTCGAGTTATCTCAACAGCCTCCATCTCGACCATCTCCACATCACGTCGAAGGAAGGCACGGACCTCAAGGTCGGCCTGATTCCCGAAGCCGAATGGCTCGGCGGCGGCGAAACCTCGACCCGCGGCATCTACTACAACCCGAACATGCCGACCGAAGAAGTGTTCATCACCCCGAACAAGATGCGGACAAACGGCAAAGTGTTTGCGGCCATGCCGCTCAGCTTCAAGGGCGAAGTGATCGAAAACTTCGGTTTCGAGTTCAAAGATGGCAAAGTCGTCGACATCTACGGACCCGACAAAGCCAAGGACCTATTGAAACAGCTGATTACGATGGACGAAGGGTCGGCGATGCTCGGCGAAGTCGCCTTGGTCCCGTTCGAATCGCCAATCAGGCAATCGGGTGTCTTGTTCTATAACACTTTGTTCGACGAAAACGCCGCCTGCCACTTGGCCTTGGGTCGCGGGTTCTCGAATTGCGTCAAAGGCTTCGAGAAGATGAAGCAGGAAGACTTCCGGACTCTCGGTGTCAACGAGTCGATGATGCATGTCGACTTCATGTTCGGCACGCGCCACACAAACGTCGTCGGCTATACCAAAGACGGAAAAGCGATTCCCATTTTCAAGGAAGGCAGCTGGGCGTTTTGATCCTCGCCGGCAATTAGTCGAAATTATAAGCGGCGCTGCCGCCACATAAAGGAAATCATATGCATAAAATAAAATTACTCACTTTGGCGGCTCTCGGGCTGCTCTTGCTCGGCTCATGCGAATTCTCATTCGACATTTCGCTCTTTTCCTCGAACGCTACCAGCGCGACGAGCACGGTCAGCACGACGTCGACCACGTCGTCGACTTCGGCCACTTCCAGCGAAGGTTTTTATCGTCCGAGCTCGTATTCGATTACCCAACAGCAATACAATTTCAGTTCCGGATCATTCACGCTGGGTGCCAGCGGAAACAGAAAATTGCTGGTCATTCCCGTCTCCTTTTCGGATGCCCGCTGCGGTACGGCCGTTTGCGCCTCGCGCCGCGCCGACATCGAGGACACTTTTTTCGGCGAGACAAGCGACACCAGCTGGGAGTCGGTCGCCAGCTACTATTACAAATCCAGTTACGGGGCGTTGAACCTGACCGGCATCGTCACCCCGTTTTATGAATCGTCGTACACGATGGACGCCTTCGCGAGCCTAACGCGGACGACGGGCGACTATTACGAGTACTTCGATCCGACGTGGCAGATCGTCGAGGACGCCGTCGCCTGGTATAAGACGTACAGCGGATCGAATCTGACCAATTACGACACCGACGGCGACGGTTTGATCGATGCCGTTTGGCTCATTTACAACAATCCCAACGCTCTCAACGAAGTCTACAGCGACGCCGGCGAAGATGTGTTCTGGGCGTATACTTATTGGGATTATTCCCAATACTACGTCGGCACGATGAGCAATCCGGCTCCGATGACCTACGCCTGGGCCAGTTATGATTTCATGTACGAGGGCTATGGCTCGCTGGGTCTCGACGCCCACACCTACATCCACGAGACCGGCCATGTTTTGGGTCTTGACGACTATTATTCGTACACCGATGGCGACTGGGGCGCCGCCGGCGCCGTCGACATGATGGATTATAACATCGTCGACCATAACGCCTTCAGCAAGTTCCTGCTTGGCTGGGCCGACCCGTACGTCATCGATGGCACGGCCGCGACGACGGAAATCACGCTTGATCCGTTTGAATCGTCTGGTGATTTCATCCTTATCAACGACGACTGGAACGGTTCCGCCTACGACGAATACCTGATTCTGGAGTTCTACACCCCGACCGGCCTCAATTATAAGGATTCGCTCACCGGAGGCTACCCCGGTAACGGACTGCGGTCGTTCACCGAACCTGGCATCAAGATTTACCATGTCGACGGGCGCCTCGGAGCCTATAACGGCGAAAGCGGCAATTTCATCGGTTATACGGACACGCTCGATCTGTCGGCCACGCAATATGCCTTCATCGCCCACAGCAACACTGTCGATTACAGCGAAAACGCCAATTTCCGGCTCCTGCATCTATTGGAAGAAGGCGGCGTCAACACGTTTAAAGACGCAGGCGCCTATGCCACCAATGCGACTTTGTTCCAGCAAGGCGACAGTTTCAACCCCACGGATTACAGCGCGTTCTTTTTCCAGGCCGGAGGACGTTTCAACGACAATTCTTCCATCGGCTATTCGATCGCGATAACCTCGATGTCGAGCTCGCAGGCGACGGTTACGATCACCAAGATTTAGGCGTAAAACAAAACCGAAGCAAAAAAAGAAGGCCATTCGGCCTTCTTTCATTTCTTCAAATGGCAAGATACTTCTCGAGTTCCCAAGCGGTGATCAGTTTGCGGTATTCGTCCCATTCAAGTTCTTTGGCGTAGACGTATTTGTTGAACGTGTGCTCGCCCAGGGTCTCGATGATGAGCGGATCGATTTTCATTTCCTTGATCGCGTCTTTGAGGTTTTCCGGCAGATTGGCGATGCCTTGTGCTTCGCGCTGCTCGCGCGTCAGCGAGAAGATGTTGTCGTAAACCGGAGGGAGTGTCTCGTCGGACGGATTGTTGATGCCCTCGAGCCCGGCCGTGATGATGACGGCCAAGGCCAGATAGGGGTTGGCCATCGGGTCGACGTTGCGGATTTCGGCGCGGGTACCGCTGCTTCGGGTGGCCGGGATGCGGATCATGGCGCTCCGGTTGGCGTCGCTCCAGCAGGCGTAACAGGGCGCCTCGTATCCCGGAATCAGCCGTTTATAGGAATTGACGGTCGGGTTTGTGAGACCTGTGAGACCACGCGCGTGTTTAAGGATGCCCGTTATCCATTTGCGGGCCAAATGCGACAGTTTCATCTGATCGTCGTCATCGAAAAACAGATTGTTGCCGTCGGCGTCGCTGAGCGAGCAGTTGGTATGCATGCCGCTGCCGGCGATGGAGGCAATCGGCTTGGCCATGAACGTCGCGAACAGATTGTGGCGCCGGGCGATTACTTTCACCAACTGCTTGAAAGTCTGGACGTTGTCGCAGGCCGCCAAGACGTCGGAAAAAAGGAAATTGATCTCGTGTTGTCCTTGGGCGACTTCGTGATGGCTCGTCTGGACGACGAAGCCGAGTCGTTCCATCTCAAGGGCGATATCGCGCCGCGTGTACTCGTCCCCGTCAAGCGGCGCCATGTCGAAATAGCTGCCGACGTCGTTGGGAAGCGTCGTCTTCGGACGCCCTTCGGAATCGAGTTTGAACAGGAAGAATTCCGGCTCAAACCCGATGTTGATATTGGCGATGCCGGTCTCGTTCATTTTCCTGATTGCCCTTTTAAGGATGAAACGTGGGTCCCCTTGGAATGGTTTTCCGTAAGGCGTGTAGACGTCGCAAATCAGCCGCGCGACCTTGCCGTAGGCCATGTCCTCGAACGTCAGGATGAGCCAAGTATCCAAGTCGGGTCTCAGAAACATGTCGGCTTCCTTAATGCGGACGAAGCCTTCGATCGAGGAACCGTCGAACATGATGCAGCCGTTGATGGCGTCCTCGAGGCGCGACGATGGAATCTCGACGGCCTTGATGGTCCCGAGCATGTCCGTGAATTGCAGGCGGATGAAGCGGACGCCTTCGTCCGTCGCCGCTTGCAGGATGTCTTTTTTCGTATAATGATTTCCATTCATGATGTAGCCCTCTTGATGATAAGCACAATTATCGCTCAATCGGAAACGAATGCAATATCATTTTCCAATAAAAAAAGAAATGATGTCCGGGACGCCATTATTTTTTCATCAATTAAGAAAAGCGATTGGTTTTAAATTCCAAATGTCAGCAAGGACAATCGTTGCCTTCTTGGTTTCCGGTGTCCGGCGTCGATGTCGGCGGCATGTTTGAAGTGCCTTGGGAGCCGGTTCCGGTATCGGATGACGAAGACGTCTCTGAATCCATGTGATGGTTGCCGTGGCTGTCCATCCATTCGCTGATGTCGGAACCCCAACCGGAGCCACGGCGGTCATCGTCGTGCTCATGCTGGGAGCAACGGCTGTCATAGTCTTGGCGATATTGGCCGATCTGACTTGAGAAGTCGGCATAGCCCTCGAAATTGGCCGGCGCCAACCTCTCGTCTTCGTAGGCGGCGCCGTAGATCAGCTGGGCGCGGAAATAGGTTTCGAGTTCGGCTTTGAGATTCGCTCTCAATCTGACGTTATAGGTTTCGTCGGGTCCGCTGATGCGATAGGCGACGTAATTGCCGACGGCATAGGATTTGATATAACCGGCCCGGCGGGCGTAGCGGACCAACTCCAATGTCAAATCGACGGCTTTTTGCCGCAGGGTGTTTTCAAGTCCCAAACCGCCGGCGATGATCTTGGAGGCGTCGTTTTCGGCATGAAGGGCGTTATTGGCGTTGGCGTCGAGGGCGACCGTCTTGCCATAACGGTCGAGGCGGAATGAAAACACGGGCGTGTCCTCATCCGCTTCCTGATATTTGATGGTCGGCATAACGGCGGGTTCCGGAATGGGCTCTTCCGCCGGGATGATTTTCAGCCTGATCGAGGTTTCGCCGCTGGCGACGATGAATCCGTTGATGAAGGTCGGGACAAGCAAGACACCGATGACCAAAATCGTGATGCCCATGCTGAAAGTGCCGATCTTACTGAATGGCCATTGCCATTTAGGTTTCGGTTTGACGCGTTCGGGTTCGAGACCGACTTCTTTATAGATATTGCCCAAAACGTCGGGCATGATCTTGTCGGCTTCGATCCGCAGGCGGTTTTTCAGGCGACGGTCATCCATTCAATCCTCGGCTCCTTCCTTGAGGTTTTGCTGCATTTTTTTAACGGCGGTTTGGTATTTCCAAGTCACGGTCCCTAACGGAAGTCCCATGAGTTCGGCAATCTCGCGGTGCTTGTATTCACCGATCGCGTGGAGGAACAGGATGTTCTGCTCGTCCGGCTCGAGCACGCTTTTGGCCAGGTCGATCGTCGGCGTGTCCCAATTGGGCTTTTCGACGATGGCGCCAGCCCATTCGTGCTGGGCGTCGAAGTCGACCTGTTCGTCGCGGTGACGTTCCTTGATGATGTTCAAAGCCCGGTTTCTGGCAATCGTGAACAGCCAGTTGATGCCGCTCGTGCCCGGTTCGTAGCTGCCGGCGGCGCGATAGGCTTTGACGTACGTTTCCTGCATGATGTCTTCGGCCAGCTGGTAATCGTTGATGATCGGCAGCACGAAGGCGAAAACGGCGCGCCGCGTCAGCTCATACAGAAGAGCCAGCCCGTTGCCATCGCCGTTTTGGATGCTGATGATCGCCCGATCGATTTCCTGTCTCATTTTCAGATATCGTTATTCTATCATCCCATGAGACAATTGACAGGGGCCGGCCTCAATATATAAACAAAAGGTCATAAATATTTATTGGTCATTCTTCGACGTCAAGGATGTCGCGGTAGGCAATCGTTATTTCGTCGCATTCGATTTGGCGATTCAAGACGTCGATTCGCTTGATCGCGACGTCGCAAACGCGGATGAAACCGTCGGCGAAATAGGTGACGCGCAGCCGCCCGCCGCGATAATTCGTCAAAGTCCGCTCGATCAGTTCGGCCTGGTCGGCGCTGATGTGGGGGCGCGAGATTTTCTTCTTTTCGCGCAACATCCGGGCCATCGTGCCCTTTTGTTCGATCAAGGAGGCGTAGGGCGCCCATTTCTTCATGCCGCGGTCGCTCATTGACGGTGGCCTCCGATCAGTCGGTGGCGTTCGATCGTCGTCGAATGCTTCAAGAGGGCCGTCGTCTTCATGACGGCGTTGCGGCCGTAACGGAATTTTATTTCATCGAGGGCGCGCTGGAGCCGGCGTTGTTTATCCTG
>Ga0172374_1000367_pt1 | contig 34980 bp, 30 predicted proteins | sample LakKiv3m_FD_114536 | JGI IMG/M metagenome (GOLD analysis project Ga0172374, IMG submission 114536) | Freshwater microbial communities from Kabuno Bay, South-Kivu, Congo - kab_092012_10.3m | ecosystem: Environmental > Aquatic > Freshwater > Lake | place: Democratic Republic of the Congo... | reverse complement strand
TCCTCATGGATGAAATCGAGGAAGCGCGTCCCGTAACGGTATTCCGCACCGGCGTCCCGCGCCCAGCGGTTCATTCTCAGCGTGTAGGCATGCATGTGCATCCCGACGACCGTCCCGTTCCCGATCTTCGGATGATGGTTGAAGGCGGAGAAGGTGCGGTTGCCGGAAAAGGTGAAGGCGAGATCCTCGCCCTCGACCGGTGCGGGGAGACCGAAGCGGTCGAAGTCCGGAAGGGCGATGTGGAAGATGTCGTATTTCGATCCGATCCGGGCTTCGTCGCTCGCATCGACGACGAGGACCCGGTATCCCAAGACAGCCAATTTGCGGGCGAAGTAGCTTCCCGTCGTGGCGCCGCCGACGACGAGGACGTCGTAGTCTCTGTCCATGAGATTGTCGTCCGCCTATGCGGCGACGTTCTTTTCCGCGCGTTTGGCGGCGAGGTCTTCGATCAGTTTCGCGTGGGTCTTCTTGTCGATCGGATAACGCATCAGGAGCGGGATGCAGGAGACGAGGAGGACGACCGGGATCACCGAGAAGAGCAGGCGGATGCCGAGGAGGGAGGTCTCCGTCTGCGCGACGTTGTCGACGTAGCCGAAGATCTTGAGGCCCCAGCCGCAGATGGCGGCGCCGAGGGCGCCCGTCACCTTGCCGACCATGCCCCAGACGCCGTAGTAGACGCCTTCGCGGCGTTCGCCCGTCATCAGTTCGTCGTACTCGATGACGTCGGGCATCATCGAATGCGGGCAGACCCACTGTGCGGAGAAACCGAGCCCGGCGACGACGGCGATGCCGAAGATGATCATCGACGTCGAGTGGGGCAGGAAGAAGGCGACGAGGAGGGCGGCGGAGGCGATGCCGATGCCGAGGGCATAGGTCTTCGCCTTGCCGATCTTGTCCGCGACCATCTTGCAGGGGACCAGGCAGAGGGCGAGGGTCCCGAGCATCAGGAGCATGATCATCGACGTCGACGGCTCCATCTCCACCTGGTACTTGATGTAGTAGGCCATCATCGTCGTCACGAGCATGAAGGCGACGCTCATGATGCCGGAGATGAGCATGAACTGCCGGAACGGCTTGTTCTTGAAGGTTGACCAAAGCGAAGAAAACGGCGGGAACTTCGACGGCGCTTCGTCGACGACCGGCTTCAGGTCCTTCGAGAACGCGGGGATGAGGAGGGTCGCCGCCGCGAGCAGGCCGAAGACGAGGCCGACGACGCTCCACGCGGTGCGGGCAGTGACGCCCGCCGCGTCGGCGAGGATCGCGGCGAGCAGGGTCGTGATCCCCGCGCCGAGGATGTAGCCGACGACGTTGAACGTCATCCGGACGGTGGCGAGGCTCGTCCGCTCGTCGTAATCGGTCGTGAGCGAGGCGGTCATCGTCGAATAGGCGATGTTCACGAACGTGGCGAAGGTGTCGAAGATGACGAAGGTGCCGAGGATCGCGAAGAAGGCGGCGACGTTCGACATCCCCGCGGGGAGCGAATACACCAGCCAGAAGGAGAGCGCAAGCGGAATCGCGCCGAACATGAGGTAGGGACGCTGCCGTCCCCACTTCGTCTTCGTCTTGTCGATGATGAAGCCGAAGAGGCCGTCGTTCACCATGTCCCAGGTGAGCTTTCCGACGAGCATCGCCGTGCCGGCGACGGCGGAGTCGATGCCGACCACGTCGGTGTAATAGAAGAGCATGTAGAACTGGAGCGAGGCGATCACGATCGACATGCCGAAATCGCCGACACCGAAGCGAATCTTTTTTCCCAGCGAGAGTTTCACGTCCGTTTTCATCATGGAATTTCCCTTCTCATGGCGTTGCCGGGCGGGTTCTGCCCGGGTTCTTCAATGTTCCATTATACGCCACCTCCACCTTCCTTGAAAGCGCATCCATGAATTTCGATGAAAACATGCGTCGGCGAAAATGGAGATAAATTATTAATTTAAAAAAATTTATAATAAAGCATTGACATTAGTGTATGCCATACAGTATAATGATGATCGAGGTGGTACCATGATCGATTTGACATTGCTCGAAAACATGAAGGGCGAACTTCGGAGGGGGACGCAGATCCTCGCCGTCCTCAGTCAACTTGCCCGCAACCAGTACGGATACTCCCTGCTCCAGCGTCTGGAGGAGAAGGGCGTCTCGATCGAGGCGGGAACGCTCTATCCGCTCCTCCGTAGGCTCGAGTCGCAGGGCCTGCTGAAGAGCGAATGGGACACCACGGAAAGCCGGCCCCGCAAGTATTACCTGCTCTCGGACACGGGAACGGAAGTCTATGAGTTGCTGAAAGAGGAATGGAAGGCCATCGTCCGGGAACTGGACGGCCTCATCGAAGGAGCGAACACGAAATGAACGACCTGATCGAACGCTATGTGTATGACGTCACCCGCCGCCTGCCGGAAAACACCCGGGAAGAAGTCGGGAAGGAATTGCGGGCCAACATCGCCGACATGCTGCCGGAGAACGCGACCGAGGAAGACGTCATGAACGTCCTCGTCACCCTCGGCGAACCGCGCGAGCTCGCCGCCGGTTATCAGCCGAAGCCCCGCTATCTCATCTCCCCGAAATGGATGGACGACTATCTCCGCGTCCTCAAGATCACCCTCGTCGTCTTCGGCGCGATCGCCCTCGTCTTCGGGCTCATCGACGCGCTCCTGAATCCCGAGGCGACGACCGTCCTCGGGATCGTCGCGGAAGTGTTCGCGAAGACCATCTCCGGCATCATCCAGAGTCTCTTCCGCGCTTTCGCGATCGTCACCGTCGTCTTCGCCCTGATCGACAACTACGGTGCGAAATGCCGCAAGGAACCCTGGAACGCGACCTGCCTGCCCCAGCTGCCGAAGGAGAACGTCCGCAAGATCTCGCGCGCCGAATCGATCGCCGGCATCATCGTGTCGACGATCATGGGTACGGTCTTCGCCTGGTTCCTCTACCACAATCAGCTCTACATCGGCTGGTACGAAGATGACGGTCTGTGGACGCTCGTGACCCCGCTCTTCACCGATTCCGTCATCCGCGTCTTCTTCCCGCTCTTCGTCGCCTCCGTCGTCGTGACGGTCGCCGACCACGTCATCAAGCTCGCCGTCGGTCACTGGAACGTCACGACCGCGGTCTCCCACACCGTCGAGCATCTCTTCTCGATCATCCTCTTCATCACTTTCGCCAAGACCGAGAACCTCCTCAACGCGAACTTCCTCCTCAAGGCCTCGGACTACTTCGACGTCCCTGCCCTCGAGATCGCCGAAAACGTCGCGAACGCCGCGACCGGCTTCGCCGTCCTCATCGGCATCTTCGTCGCGATCGACCTGATCGCGACCTGGGTGAAGGTCTTCAAGTCCGCGGCGAAACCCGACAAGAAGTAGAATCCGCATCCGATCAGAAGCAGGACCGGCCTCCGCGAAGGAAGCCGGTCCTGTTTCGCTTCATCCAGCCGATCGAAAAAGTGAATGCGGCTTTCGAAAACCCCTTGACGGACCGAGCCGTTCATATTATACTGGTCGCAATACCAAATTTGACGAACAAGAAGAGTACTCATCCCATCCATGGAACAGCGAGTCGGGGACGGTGGAATCCCGGCGCATGCGGAATGACGAATGGCCTTGCGAAAAGAACGGCGATACGGTAGCCGTCTCCGGGAACTCCCGTTACAGGACATGGCGTTTGACGACGCCGAGAAGGAAAACGGATTCTGTTTTCAAGATTGGGTGGCACCGCGAGTCATCGCCCCAAGACGATGGCTCTTTTTTTATGACCTGGAAAACGGAGATTTACCATGCACGATCCGTGAAGGAATCGGACATCAGACCGCATCATCGCGAAACGAACGAAATCAGTCATCGAAAAGGAGAAACGACATCATGGAACAGCACGAATTCGGCATCTACGGCGGGCAGTATCTGCCCCCCGACATCCTCGCCGCGGTCCGCGAAGTGGAACGCGCCTACGACGCCTGCAAAGGCGATCCGGAATTTCAAGGGGAATTCCGCAATCTCCTGAAGACCTACGCGGGCCGCCCCTCGCTCCTCTATTATGCGAAGAACATGACGGAAGACCTCGGCGGCGCCAGGATCTACCTCAAGCGCGAGGATCTGAACCACACCGGCGCCCACAAGATCAACAACGTCCTCGGCCAGGCGCTCCTGGCGAAACGGATGGGCAAAAAACGCGTCATCGCCGAGACCGGAGCCGGGCAGCACGGCGTCGCGACGGCGACTGCGTGCGCCCTCTTCGGTCTTTCCTGCGAGATCTACATGGGCGAAGAGGACACCATCCGGCAGGCGTTGAACGTCGCCAGGATGGAATTCCTCGGCGCGACGGTCCACTCCGTGAAGACGGGGACGAAGACCCTGAAGGACGCGGTCGACGCTGCCTTCGCGGATTTCGCGCAACATCTCGACACCACCTATTACCTGATCGGATCCGCCGTCGGACCCCACCCCTATCCGACGATGGTCCGCGATTTCCAGAAGGTCATCGGAGAAGAGATCCGGGAACAGATCCTCGCCGCCGAAGGAAGGCTGCCCGACCTCGTCGTCGCCTGCGTCGGCGGCGGATCGAACGCGATCGGCGCATTCCATGCATTCCTCGATGACAAAGACGTGTCCCTCCTCGGTTGCGAAGCCGCCGGCAAAGGTCTCGACACACCCTTCCACGCGGCGACCATGACCCTCGGAAAAGACGGCGTCTTCCACGGCATGTACACGAAATTTCTTCAGGACGACCGGGGCGACGCCCTCCCCGTCTATTCGCTCTCGCCCGGGCTCGACTATCCCGGCGTCGGACCGGAACACGCCCATCTTGAGGCGACCGGACGCGCCGAGTACGTCGCCGTCACCGACGACGAGGCGGTCGATGCCTTCATCTACCTGTCCCGCAAGGAAGGCATCATCCCGGCGATCGAATCGTCGCACGCGCTCGCGGCGGCGATCACGCTCGCGCCGATGTTGGAAAAGGACAGGATCATCGTCGTGAACCTCTCCGGACGCGGCGACAAGGACGTCGAACAGATTTCCCGTTATCTGAAGACACGCTGACGCCGTCGGATCATCAAAAAAGGGAAGCCTGCAAGGGCTTCCCTTGTTCGTTTTCAGAAGCGCGGCGGAACGCGCCGCCTTGCCGACTTCTCATAATGATGTGCGACCCGGATGAGGTCGGATTCACGCCAGGGCTTTCCGACGAGGTTCAGACTGCGGGGGACGAGGCCTTCGAGCGGCCGCGCCGGCAGCGAGATGCAGGGTGCACCGGTGATTGGCGCATACTGCGTCCGCTTGGCGCAGGCGATGACATCGAGACGGTGTTCGCGGATGAGCGTCTGAAAGCGGGAGGCTTCCTTCAGGAGTTCGGCGCGATGACCGAGATACTCGGGGTCCGAGAGGTCGTCTGCATGCCGTTCGGATTCGACGAGGATGCTCTGACCGTAACGGAGGCAGCGGTCCGCATGGGCCAGGTTGAAGGCGATGACGTCGGTAAGCGACGCCATCGGGCAGTGCCCGCGGACGGAATCGAAGAAGCGGTTCAGGTCATGCTTGAATTCACAGGTCATCGTCTGATAATTGTTGAGGGAGCCGGTCGTGGTGGACAGCGTCACGACGATCGCACCGGCGGCTTCGAAGACGGTTTTCGCGTCGGCGAGGATGTCCTGTTCGATGTCGTCGTCGGGATTGTCCGTGAAGGAAACGAGACCGATGCGCATGCCCCGGATCGGCTGCCCGCAGGCGTCGGAATATCGTTCTTTTCTGTGCGTCGCGGCCGATGTCGCCGCGTCGCGGGGATCCGTTCCCGCCATCGCCTCGAGCAGCAAGGCGCAGTCCTTCACCGTGCGGCCGAGAGGTCCGGCGGTGTCCTGCAGGGCGGTGATCGGGATGATGCCGGTGCGCGAGACGAGCCCGAGCGTGGGCTTGATCGTCGCGATCAGATTCTGCTTGGCGGGAGCGGTGAGCGACCCGTTCGTCTCCGTGCCGACCGCGATCGGAATCAGATTCGCCGCGACGGCGACCGCCGATCCGGTCGACGAACCGAGCGGATCGATCTTTTCGTCGTAAGGATGCTTCACCTGGCCGTTGAGGGATCCGTAGCCCGACGGCATCTTCTCGAGGCTCATGAAATACGCCCATTCGGAGAGATTCGCCTTGCCGAGGATGATCATCCCGGCGCGGCGCAGACGCTTCACGACGTGCGCGTCCTCCGGGGCGAAGAAATCCGAGAGCGCGAAGGAAGACGCCGTCGTCGGCATGCCGTCCCCGGCGCTGCAGATGTTGTCCTTGAGGAGGACGGGGATGCCGTGGAGCGGACCGCGGATCTTTCCCATCCGCCGTTCGCGGTCGAGCCGGTCCGCGTCTTTGAAGGCATTCGGATTGAGGCAGGCGACGGCGTTCAGTTTCGGTCCGCGGCGATCGAGGCGTTCGATTTGTTTTTCGTACATGCGGACGAGGTCGACGGAGGTGAAGGTCCCCCGTTCCAATCCCGTTTTCAACCGGTCGAGCGTGTATTCTTTCATAGGATCTCCCCCAGAGCTTGACAGCGACTCCAAATCCGAGATAATCGCACGATTCGCGGGCGGCGAAATCGCGGTCAATGACGACAAGTGACCAAAAACGGCACCTCATCCCCTATTATGTACCAAAAAACGGCAAAACTCCACACATTTCAAGGATTGGCCGATACGAAAGCGGATCGAATGCGGAAAACGAGGCCGCGCCAGATGAAGATTCCGCCGCGCTTCGGCAGTCACTCACCCTTATGGGTGAGGCAAGTGAACCGTTTTCATCAATAGAAACGGCCATAAACGTCGATCCCTCACAGAATTCAAATGGACAACGCCTCCCGTATACGTTATAATGATGGTGGTTTGAGACCGCGCGACCGGCGCTTTCGCCGCGCGACGGAGGACTTGATCCATTGAGGTTGAAGATAAACTGGTTTCTCTGCTGAAATCGGATGAGATAGAAACGTTCTTCGTTCTACGTTCATGTCGACTCAAGTCAAAATCGGTTGTGAGGTACCTGATGGATTTCCTGGAATTCCTGGAAGCAATGACCGGCAACTGGATCCTCTTCGTCACCGTGATCCTGGTGCTGCTCGTGATCATGATCAACGGCTGGACGGATGCGCCGAACGCCATCGCCACCGTCGTCTCGACGAAGGCGATGACGCCGAAGAACGCGGTCCTGATGGCGGCCGTCTTCAATTTCATCGGCGTGCTGGTGATGACGGCCGTGAACGCTTCGGTCGCCGCGACGCTCTACAAGATCGTCGATTTCGGAAACAATTCCGCGGACGCGCTCGCCGCCCTGTGCGCCGCCCTCATCGGCATCCTGATCTGGGCGACGGCGGCCTGGTACTTCGGGATCCCCACCTCCGAGTCGCACGCGCTCATCGCCGGCATCTCCGGCGCCGCGATCGCCCTTCAGGGCGGATTCGCGGGCATCAACGGCGCCGAATGGGTCAAGGTCCTCTACGGCCTCGGGCTCTCCACGGTGCTCGGTTTCGGCTCCGGCTGGATCATCGTCAAGCTGATCGAACTCATCTGCCGGCGGATGAACCGCCGCAAGACGACGATCTTCTTCCGCCGCGCGCAGGTCGCCGGCGGCGCCTCGATGGCGTTCATGCACGGCGCCCAGGACGGCCAGAAGTTCATGGGCGTCTTCCTCCTCGGCATCGCCCTCGCGCAGGGCAATGTCGGCACGACCTCGTTCGCGGTCCCGCTCTGGCTGATGATCCTCGCCTCGCTCGTGATGGGGCTCGGCACCTCGGTCGGCGGCTACCGCATCATCAAGACGGTCGGGATGGACATGGTCAAGCTGAAAGAGTACGAAGGCTTCGCCTCCGACATCTCCGCCGCGGGCGGACTCCTGCTGTCCTCCCTCTTCGGAATCCCCGTCTCCACGACCCACATGAAGACGACCGCGATCATGGGCGTCGGCGCCGCGAAGCGGCTCTCCAACGTCAAGTGGAGCGTCGTCCGCGACCTCGCGCTCACCTGGGTGCTCACCTTCCCCGGCTGCGGACTCATCGGCTTCCTCATGGCCAAACTGTTCATCAATCTATTCTAAGGAGCGACTCTCATGGAAAAACTCAAGGAAAACTATTACTTTCAATCGTTCGTCGATCTTTCCGATTTCTCCGTCAAGGCGTCCCAGTACCTCTCCGAGGTCATCGCCGATTTCAAGCCGAGCGGGCTGCTCGAGAACAAGCGGGCGATGCACCACATCGAACACACCGCCGACACCGAGCGCCACAAGGTCGTCGCCAACCTCTTCAAGGAGTTCATCACGCCGATCGAGCGCGAGGACATCCTCGCGATCCTGCGCGCGATCGACGACGTCACCGACGCGATCGAGGAAGTCGTCCTCCGCATGTACATGTTCAATGTGACGGAAATCCGTCCGGAAGCCAAACTGTTCACCGACCTCATCGCCCAGTCCGCCGTCGCGCTCAAGGCGCTTCTCCTCGAGTTCGCGCAGTTCAAGAAATCGGCGAAACTGAAGGATCTCATCTTCGATGTCCTCCGCCTCGAGGAAGACTGCGACGTCGTCTATTCCGAAACCGTCCGCAAGCTCTTCACGAACGAAAAGGACCCGGTCAAGCTCTTCATCTGGGAAGACCTGTTCCTCCGCCTCGAGAACTGCTGCGACGCCTGCGGCCACGTTTCCAAGGAAATCGAAACCGCCATGTTCAAGAACCTCTAAACCATCGAACGAAGAAGGTGCAATCCATGACGAATGCCATGACGAACACGATCGAGCGCATCGGAACAGTGCTGAACGAAGCCGGCATCCATTGGGCGATCGGCGGCTCGGTGCTGTTGCAGGTGTCCGGCTTCGCCGTCGAACCGAACGACCTCGACGTCATTTTCGAAAAGAAGGACGCCGACCGGGCGGTCCGTCTCCTCGAGTCGCTCGGGGCGAAGCGCGCTTCCGACCCCTCGTATCACTACCAGTCGTACTCCTTCACGGAAATGATGGTCGGCGGCGTCGAAGTCGACCTCATGGCCGGCCTCACGGTCATCAAGGACCGCGTCCATTACGTCTATCCGTTCGACCGCTCGACGCCGATCGACATGCGCGTCGTCGGCACGGTCACGGTGCCGTTCATGACGCTCGAGGACTGGCTCGTGCTCTACGACCTGATGCCGGGCAAGGCCTGGAAGGCCGCGCTGATCGCCGACCGTTTCCGTCAGACGCCGCCGAAGCGTCCGGCCCGATTTTCGGAACTGATGCGTCTCATGGGAATCGACGGTGCCCGCGCCGATGAAATCAACAAGATGCTCTAAACTGAAAACGGATCCTTCTTGGATCCTTTTTTCTTGCATTCGCGAACTGCTTGCATTAAAATGGGGTTGATAAGTGTTTATTATATGAAGGATCATCGAAACGGAGGCGGTCTGATGAAGATCCGGAACGGGCGTCTCGTCCATGCGGGGGCGACGCTGTTCACGATCGCCATCGGTCTGTTCGCCGTCTTGATCACGACCGCGTGGGAAACGCTCGACTACGAGACGACGATGCCGCTGTCGTCCGGCGGGCTGACGACCGCCGTCGTGTGGACGTCGTACGCCGACTTCTCGGCGTGGTACGACGAAGCTCTTGACGCCTACGTCGGCGAGTCCGAAGATCCGCGCGATTTCATCGCCACGTTCAGGAGTTACGACGCTGAGTTCTTCGATGGCCACGCGCTCGTGTATCTGCCCGTCCGCGGGGAGATCGACGACGCGGACGTCATGACCAGGTTCGGCATCCTCCGCATCAGACTCGTCTATGTCAGACAGACGATCCCGTACATGCCCACGCTCTTCCTCCCCCTCCTGTTCATCGTGGACAATCCGGGAACCATCGAGTCCGTGTCGGTTCGCGAACGCTGGATCGAACCGCAGGTCGAATTTCCGGCGTGACAGCCGTGATGCATTCAATCAAGATGATCCATGCAGAAACCACGAAAGAGAATCGAGGATGACGATGATGCGAACGCTGAGAACGATTCTGCTCCTGTTCACATTCTTTCTGCTTGCCGGATGCCGTCAGGCGACGGATGGATTCCGCTTCGAAGAAACCGAAATCGAACTTGGAATCGGAGTCGAGCGCGACGTCGTCGTGCTCGACCGTCCGCCGTTCTACGTCCGTTTCCGGCTCGCGTGGCAAAGCGCCGATCCGGACATCGCCAGCGTCGACGGCGAGGGAACCGTCCGCGGGACGGGGCTCGGAACGACAAGCGTCACCGCAACAGACGAAGATGGACGCGCCGTATCCTGCATCGTCCATGTGCTCCCGGCTGTGGAGACCGTGACGATCGACGGCGCCAGCCTCCATCTGGACGTCGGCGACACCTTCGCGCTGTCGGCCGTTGCGTCGCCCGAGGGCGCGTACGGATCGACCGTCCGCTGGACCTCGTCCAACCCCGACGCCGTCACCGTGGACCAGAACGGAGCGGGCGTCTGCGTCGAAGCCGGATTCGCCGTCGTCAGCGCCGCGACACAAAACGGAATCGAGGATTCCATCCGCGTCTTCGTCAGCTATCCCTGGAACGCCCATAAAGTTGCCGAGACGGATCAAAACAGCGATCTCGCCCATGCGCAGATGCTCGCCATGAACGGCACGACCCTGTTCGACGCCTCGGTCAGCGCGTCCGACGTCGACTGGTACCGGATCGACATACCGCTCAATACCGACATCTCGCTGTCGCTCTTTCTGATCGACGCGGCAATGACACCGTACGTGACGCTCACCCTGTACAACTCAAGCGGCACCGTTCTGAAGACGACGACCGGTCTCGAGGGTCATTCCTCCATCCCCTTCGCCTACAATCCTTACGGTGGCACGACCTTCTACTTCACCGTGACGGCGACATCCGGAACGTCTTCGGATCCGATCTGGTTCAGATTGTACTACGAATTCTTCTGATACTCGGCAGGGACCAACGTTCCGACTGTCGCTTCCCCCGCTTCGCCGGGGCGGATGCCTCCGCGGTCGGAACGTTTTTTCATTTGTTCGCAATAAAGTCCCGATTCGCGACGTCTATACGGTTGGAAGGAGTCGATGGCATGAAGATATCGCAGGACGTCGTGCAAAGGCTCGTCCGTCGTGACGAAACAGCCTTCAACGAGACGTATTACGCCTATGTGCGCCTGATCCACTACCTTGTCTACACGCTCGTGAAAGACCATGCGGAAGCCGAGGATGTGGTCCAGGAGGCATTCGTCAAGATGTACGAGAACGTCGGCGGACTCGCCGATCCAGCACGCTTCCAGGCGTGGTTCGTGCGACTCGCGGAGAATCTCGCGTTCGACCATCTCCGCCGGAGGAAAGCGGATCCGGCGGCCGACGCCGCCCGGCTCGACGAGGACGTCGCCGACCGCCGGATCGGCTTCGCGCCGGCGAAGTTCGACTTCAACGGCATGCTCGAGCCGTTCGAGAACCACGTGCTCAACCTCCATCTCGTCCATCGCATGACCTTCCGGGAGATTGCCGGCGAGACCGGAAGGACGATGAGCGTCGTGACCAAGGCATATTACGGAGCCGTCGCGACGCTGAAAAAACAGTACCGGAAGGGGGCACTCTAGGATGAACGCATGGAAGAAACGCTATCTGGAAAGTTATCGGGCACATTGTCCGACGCCGTATCTGCTCGACCGCATCAAAAGCCGCCTCGTCTTCGGACCCGCTGCGGTCGAACGGCCGTCACGGCCGTTACGGCCGTTCGTCTTGTTCATTGCCGCCCAGGCTTTCGCCGCCGTCGTGCTGATCCTCGCAGGCGCGTCGCTCGTCTCCGGTGCGGACGGCTTCCTGTGGCCTTATCTGGTGACGTCTGATTTCATCCCGTACGTCTACTACTCCCATCTGCGCACCATCGGCATCATCGTCATCGGCGTCGGCGGACTGCTCCTCGCGGTCGACGCCGTCTGCGTCTGGCGGCATCTGAAAGACAACCGGGATGGACAGCGATGAAACAATCGCGCATTCGGACAGACACCGTGAAGAAGATCCTTCTGCTTGTCACGTCCGCGCTCGTGCTCGCGTTGTGCGGATGTTCCGGGATGACCGTCATCCATCCGGATGTCGATTTCGACGCCGCCGACCGGATCGCTTTTTCCAAAGTCGACCTGCCGGTGTCACCGATCCCGCATGTCTATGGCGAAGACGACTACTTCGAGGATGCGTGCGCGTTCTTCGCCGATGCGGAGTCCTTCTCGACATGGTTTTCCGTTGCGACGGAAGCGATGACGGAAGGCGACGGTCTCGCGGCGCGGTGGGAGCGTCTGGTCCTGGACTGGAAGGCCCGTCGCTACGACGAATCGTTCTTCGCGGATCACGTCCTCGTCTTCGTCGACGTCTGGGCGTCCTCCGGATCGTTCGAACTCGACGTCTGGCGCGTCTATGTCTCCGAAGGAATCCTGACGGTGGCGATCGAGACCCGCATTCCCGAAACGGGGACCTGCGACATGGCGCTGCACCGCTTCGCGATCGAATGCGAGACCGACGATGAAATCGTCTCCGTCGCCATCCGCGGATGACACACACGGGGACGGAAAAGATCCCGTGCAACTTTTCATCGGATTGTGGTGGAAAAGCGTTGCGTTTTTCCGATCAACTGGTATAATGGTTGTAGTTTAGGTCCTTTAAGCGGCGCCCGTGAGCGTCGCAAGGGTACTCCATCATCACACCCTCAGAAGGACACCCGCGTGTCCTTTTCTTTTTTCCGGGGCCGAGACTAAAATAGAGAGAGAAAAAGGAGAAGAACAATGGAAAACGTCAAGCTTCAACCGGTCGGCTATCTTCCCGACGAACGTCCCTCGTGGGGACGCCTGGTGCTCTTCGCGTTCCAGCAGATTCTGGTCATGTTTCCGGCGACGGTCCTTGTCGCGCTCCTCACCGGGTTCCACATCTCGACCACCATCTTCGCGTCCGGCTTCGCCACCCTCTGCTTCATCCTCATCACGAAGGGCAAGATCCCGCTCTACTACGGTTCCTCCTTCTCGTACATCGCCGCCATCGTCGGCATCACCGGCGCGACCTACGGCACGCCGGCGTCCGATTCATTGATCGGCCAGGCGCAGTTCGGCATCATCCTCTCCGGCCTCGTCTCGATCGCCGCCGGCCTCGTCATCGCCAAGTGGGGCGCGAAAGTGATCGAAAAGGTGCTTCCCCCGGTCGTCACCGGACCGATCGCGATGATCATCGGCTTCTCGCTCGCCGGCGTCGCCCTGACCCAGGCGGCCGGATACAACGCCGGGGCGTCCTCGTCGGCCGCGTGGGCGATTTCGATCCTCACCCTCTTCTCGATCCTCGCCTTCACCGTCGCGCTCAAGAAGGGCGTCGTGAGCCAGCTGCCGATCCTCTTCGGAATCCTCGTGGGCTACGTCCTCGCGCTCTTGTCCGACCTCATCTTCAAGACGAATCTCGTCGACTTCTCGAAAGTCTTCACCGAAGGCGTCATCAACGTGCCGCACTTCACGCTGCCGATCCCGTCGTGGGCGGCGGTGCTCGCGATCATGCCGATCGCGCTCGCCACGATTCCGGAATCGACGGCGCATCTCTACCAGCTCGACCTCTACGTGAACAACCTCGCCCGCGAAAAGGGCGCCAAGGAATATCCGATCCAGGACAAGCTCGGCATCAACCTGATCGGCGACGGCGTCGGCGACATGGTCTCCGCGCTCGTCGGCGGTCCCGCAGGCACGAACTACGGCGAGAACATCTCGACGATGGCGATTACGAAGAACTTCTCGATCTGGGTGCTCGCCGCCGCCGCGGTCATCACGATGGTCCTCTCGTTCCTGACGCCGCTCGCCAACCTGATCGCGACGATCCCGTCGGCCGTCATGGGCGGCGCCTCGGTGTACCTGTTCGGCGTCATCGGCGCGCAGGGCATCGCGATCATGATCGAAAAGAAAGTCGACCTCTTCAGCGCGAAGAACCTCGGCGTCATCGCCGTCATCCTCGTCATCGGCATCGGCGGGACCTATGGGTTCGCCAACGGCCTCATCGACATCTTCGGACTCCAGCTGCCCGCGATCGCGACCGCGTCGATCGTCGGCATCGTCCTGAACCTCCTGCTTTCGATCCCCGACGCGATCGCCGCCCGCAAGAACATCTGAGAAACCAGTCCGCACTGAGTGAAAACGCCCTTTCATCCGCCCGATTTTGCGTCAGGGGGTGGAAAAGAAGGGCGTTTTGTGGTATGTTGGCTAGTGGGCATCGGGACACCGATCCGGGGAGAGACATCATGAGCAAAGAAACCTTCCTCAAGAGCTTTTACCAATTCCGCGAGTGGGACTTCGACAAGCCGGTCTTGATCAATCCGAACGAGACGATGGGGGATATCGATCCGGTCGCCCTCTGGCGTTCGGACGACCGCATCGTCCTCGACGTCACCCCCGCCCTCGTCGACCGCGTCCGCCAGGCGAACATCACGCCGGAGCTTTCCGACCGCGAAATCGCCAAGCGCGTCCTCGGCAACGAGCGCTTCGCCCTCTACCGCGGCGTCGTGACCTTCACCGAACATCCCGTGCCCCAGCCTCCCTGTTGCGAGCATGCGAGCCTGCGCGTCCTGACGCGCAAGGACAAGCGCGCGCTCGAACTGATGAAGATGACCTGCACCGAACCGGAACTCGCGCACGGCCAGGTCGCGATCGACGACGACCTCGTCGTCGGCGTGTTCAAGGACGACGTCCTCGTCGGCGCCGCCTCGCTCTGGTTCTGGGGCAACGACCTCGCCGACATCGGCGTCATCACCGGTCCGAAATTCCGGAACAACGGCGTCGCCTCCGCGGTCGTCGCCGAGATCTGCAACCGCGCCATCGCGATGGGTCGGACGCCCATCTACCGCTGCGACGACGACAACATCGCTTCCGTCAAGCTTGCGCTCGCGCTCGGCTTCGAGGTGGCGGTCGTCGGCACCGACATCATCGTCGAGGAATAGTTCCCGACATCGGTCCGCCGTGATCCACGGCGGACTTTTTTTTGTTTCTGGGGGGAAGACGGTCCGATTCATGTGCTTTGCGTGAGGTTTGAGCCCGATCCCAATAACCGCTCCGCGGCGTCCGTATATATAGCAGAAAAACCGACAAGGAGGTTTCTCACCATGAAAAAGAATATCGTCAAGACCCTCATCGTTTCCGGATTCATCGCCCTCGGCGGCCTCGCGTTCACCCTCGCGACGGTCAATGCCGAACCGCTCGACGGCATCGGTGCCGATCCCGAAATCATCGCCGAACTCGGCGCCGACGGATTCACTGTCGAAGAAATGCTCACCTATGCCCTCCAGGACGAATACCTCGCCAAGGCGGAGTATGAAGCCATCATCGCGACCTACGGCGCGATCCGCCCGTTCACGAACATCGTGACGGCGGAACAAACCCACATCGACCTGCTCCTCCCGCTCTTCGAAGCCTACGGCATCGCCGTTCCTGCCGATGAATCGGCCGCGTCCGTCGTCGTTCCCGACTCGATCACCGCGGCGCTTTCGACCGGCGTCGCCGCCGAGGAAGCCAACATCGCGATGTATGAAGCCTTTCTCGCCCAGGAAGATCTCCCCGAGGACATCGCGGACGTCTTCAGCTACCTCAGCGCCGCGTCCGTGAAGCATCTGAATGCCTTCTCGAAAGACCGCTACGCGTTCGTCGGACAGGACATGATGAACAAGTTCAAGTACGCCTTCGGCAACGGCTCCAAGGGCGGGAACGGCTCCAAGGGCGGCCGCGGCAACGGCACCCGGAACGCCTTTGCCGGCACCAGCGGGAACGCCGGCGTCTGCCCGAATCTCTGAACCGGAACTCAACGCAAAAGAAAAGTTCGCAGTCATTGCGAACTTTTTTCGTTTCAGGCGTGGGTGCGGATCGCGTCGCGGAGGAAGCTCGCGGCGCCGGGACGGAAGCGGTCGTAGAAGGCGCGGAAGCGCGGATCCTCGACGTACGCGTCCCCGAGGGTCCTGTGGGCTTCCGGGGAATACTCCGTCCAGAAACACAGGAGCCAGTCGCGGTGCAGCCGGACGAGCTTTCCGGCGGTCGCGGAACCGGGATCGCCTTCATCCATCGCCGCGAGCAGCAGACGGATGATTTCGGACGACATCGACTGCATCCTGGCGAAGGCATCGGCGTCCATTCCGGCGTAGCGGGCATTCGCCGCATCGACGGCCGCGTCGCCGAATTTCGCACGGATCTCGGGTCCGTAGTCCCTTTCGTTCCTGACCAGTTCGGCCTTGCGCGGGTTCGGGGCGCGAGATTCGCCTTTCATCGCGAGTCCCGCCTTTGGGATCCGGCCGATCCCAAGCGGCGCTCCCTGCGGTTGACGATGAAGAACGGCAGATAGATGAGATGGAAGAGGATGAACACCATCCCGACGTAGCCCGCCATCCACCAGTCGCCGAACAATGCGCCGATCGGCCGCGCCGGCGTCGGCAGCTGGATCAGGAAGAGATGGTTGGTGCCGAGGGCGAGGTTGATCGGATACACGATGACGGCGAGGGCGATGAGGACGAGCCCGGACATCCAGAGCCCTTTGTAGGTGAGTCTGTAGCCTTTGACGACCGCCATGTAGAGAACGCCGAAGAGGAACATCCCGTGGTTTCCGAAGTAGTGGATGTAGCGGAAGTGCGGAAACTGATAGGCGAGATCGACGAGGATGAGCGAAAGCGCGGCGCCGATGATCGCCCAGGGGAAGATGATCGTGAAGAGCGTCTTCGACTGCGTCAAAAGCAGCGCCACGGTGACGTACATCGACAGGTGGCAGAGGCCGAGCGGAAGCAGTTCGAAATCAGCTTTGCCGGTTGCGAACATCCAGGCGTAATAACCGGCCTGAAGGACCAGCATCGCGATGGCGATGAAGCGGCGCAGGAACAAATCGAACCGCGGAAAAGTACGCAGTCTGCGACGGTAGACGACCATGAGCAGGATGAGGATGGCCCAGAACAGGTCGGCGAAGAGATGGGAAAGCGAGAAGATTTCAAACGTGGCGAGCCGTTCATCGAAGAAGATCATGGAATTCCCCCTCACATCCATTCGTCTGACGTGGATGGATGGCCTTACTATACAATAGGATGCGGCCGTTGTCAACGGCGTTCCACCCAATGGCGGGTGGCTTCGTTCCATTCGAAAATTCCATGGACGAGAACGACTGCTTATATGATACAATGATGAGGGACACGCAACCACTTGCAGGAGGATTTCATGGCAGCTTATGTCGACATTCATTTCGGCGTCGAGGCGATGCAGCATCTCATCGAAGCCGACCGGGCGCTTGCGCCCTACATCGAAAAGTACGGCCGGGTGAACGCGAAACGCAACCCGGACGTGTTTGCCGTGCTCGTTTCGTGCATCATCGGACAGATGCTCTCGGGCAAGGCGGCAGCCACGATCGAAGGCCGGGTGATCGCCGTTTGCGGCGATTTTACCCCCGCGAACATCCTCCGGTCCGATCCGGTGAAACTGCGCGAAGCGGGACTGTCGGCCGCGAAGGTCGACGCGATTCTGAATGCCGCGAAGAAGGTTTCCGCAGGCGAACTCGACCTCGACGACCTCCAGCATCTCACCGATGACGAATATGTCGGGAAACTCTCGGAACTGAAGGGCGTCGGCCGCTGGACCGCGGAAATGGTCGCCATCTTCGCCGAGGGTCGCCTCGATGTCTTCAGCTATGGCGACCTCGCGATCCAGAAGGCGGTCATGAAGGTGCACGGGTACACGAGCTATTCGAAGGAGCGCCACGAACGCCTGAAGAAGCTCTATTCCCCCTACGGGACGATCGCCTCGCTGTATTATTACGCCATCAACGACGCCACCACCGGCAACCCCGCGCCGTGAGGCGTTTTCCGCTTTTTTCCTTGACACGACGGGGCGCTTGATAGTAGAATTGTAGTGCCGGCGAAACGCCGGCGGGCGTAATGCGGCTTGTTGGAGAAACGGTTAACTCACATGCCTTTCACGCATGCATTCACGGGTTCGAATCCCGTACAAGTCACCACGGAGGCTTAGCTCAGTTGGCAGAGCACCTGGATCACAGCCAGGGGGTCGTCGGTTCAAGCCCGGCAGTCTCCACCACGCCGAAATAGCTCAATGGCAGAGCAACTGATTTGTAATCAGTAGGTTGCAGGTTCAAGTCCTGTTTTCGGCACCACGGGTATCCACTTACTTAAGGCCGAACATCCTTATGTATAGTCAAAAAAGTCGATCCGACAGATCGACTTTTTTGTTGCATTGAGTGCGGACCGGCGTGTTTCGTGGTTCTTTGGTCCGCTCGGCATCAGTTGGTCAGAAGACCGTCCAGCGCGAACCGAAGACCCGTCTACGATGGCGCCATCAGTTCGACATCGTTCGAGGGCGTTCCTCTTTGGTGTTTTCCTTGTATTCCCGCGGTTCAGGGCAACAGGTCGCAGTCGGCGATGAAGGCGGCGACCAGTTCATCAAAGAGACTGAAATCGACGGTTGCATCGACGGCTTCAAGGCAGGCATTCAGCAGATTGTCCAGTTCATCGAGACCGGAGGGATCGATGAGGATTTGATAATTCGAATACAGATCCATAACTTGATTCACGGCGCGATCGCGCATCGTCGCAAGCAATCCGTCAAAGAGTTCTTCCTTCACATACTCGTACTGGAGCAAGGCGTCGTACGGATTGATTGAATAGGTGAAACTCATGTCAAACACATCGAGATAGGGAACGACGTCAAAACCCTCGATATCGTAGTCTGAATACCAGGAGTCGTACATCAGGAAAAGCTGGTTGGCCAATTCGATTCCGAGCGATTCATACGGCAGGTATGAAATGGCATAATTCACCAGATCCGTTTTTGCGGCTGCAAGCAGAGTCTCGATTTCCGCTGGCGACTCCGACGAGCCGATCAAGGTCAGATGGGACTCGAAGATGCCATGCAGGCCGACTCCGTCCACCCCTTCCGGATCCAGATAGACCAACCCGGCCTCATAAAACAAAGTCAATTCGTTCACGGCCGATGCTCTCGCCTCGAGGATCGGAACCCATGCGGGATCGAGGACGTAACGCAGTTGTATCAGATTTCGAGTTTCCTGGACCAACAGCTCGAGAGCAAGGAAATCCTCATCGGCCAGGAGGTCCCTCGCAATGAGGAAGTCGTCGACCGCGGCCTGCATCATGAAGACGCTTTCCGGCGTGGCCGTGAGCGCCTGCTCGGCACGGAAGGAATCGATGTCAGTCGTCGCTTCCACCAGTGCCGCCAGCCACGGATCGACCGGCAGGTTGCTGGCGAAGAACTGGAAGTTTTCGACGTAGGCATCCATCGCCTCGACGGTGACGGCGGATTCCAGGAGCGTCTTCGTCCATGTGGATCCGTTCTGCAGCCTCGTCAAAGTGTCGGGGCTCAAGGAAGGTCCGTAGTCCGCGACCATCAGATCGATGCTCGCGGAGCGATCCGGCAGGAGGAAAGGCAACACGAACGCATGAAGTTCATGAACCGTCTCGTGGTATCGATAAAGCATGAGGAGAGGAGAAGTTTCCTGTCCCAGCGACTCGACCAAGGATTGATGAAGGAGGGATAGTTCCTCCAGATGATCGCCGGCATAAGCCATCAGCGACTGGAAATGGGCTTCGAGTTCGAACGTCAGGATGTTCAGCAACGGGATCGGGCTCTCCATGGTGAAATCAGCCGCCAGGAACGAAGCATACGCCGCCTCGTACGCCGCATCGAGGGATGCCATGTCGCCGGCGAGATTCATCGTCTCGATCGATTGTGCAAGAAGTTCGAAAAACACCGTCCGTTCTTCTTCGCTGCTGATGAAGTCGATGAGATTCGAATACATCATCAATTCGTTCTCCAAAATCTGGCGGTACGTCGCGACATCCAGCTTGATGAGGTCGATTTCACGCAACAGGAGAAGCGCCGCTTCATACTCTTCCACCAGTGGAATCAACTCGTCTTCCGTTGTTGCGGAAAAGACCAGAACCAAGTAGTCGTCGTACGCGTTTTCCATCAACAGGATGCTTTCGGTGGTGGAACAGGCGCGGTATGTGTCAAGAAGGGAGAGCATCGAATTGGCGGCGGTTTCCTGTTCGAGTCTCAGATAGTCGATCTCAAACGAATGCATGATGATGCTGTTCATTTGAAGCAGGAAGGCGTCAACGAGCGCATCGGGAGTGTCGAGGGGTGCCAGGCAAGCCAACGCTTCGACCGCCAGCACGTCGAACCCTTCGCGCGTCTCGGGCGTCGCCGCGTCGTAATCCCAAGACGACTTGACCTGATTGATGGCTTCCGAGAGCGATTCGACGAGATCGGCTTTGATGTCCGCGAACGGGAGAACGACGGAGGTCGTTCCGACATCACGAAGGTTGAATTCGATGCGGATGTCAAATTCCGATTGGGAATAGTCGAGGATTTCGACGAGTCCGCTCATCTCGATGGTCAGTTGATCGGTTTCGAGATTCAGGACGCAGGTCAGGAGAGTGGCGTTGAGCTCATAGGGCAATTCCATTCCGAACTGGCCGAAGACTTGATCGAAAAACGCGGCGACCAAAGCCGGCGTTGCCGGATAGTCATAAAGCAAGCCTTCTTCGCGTTTCACAAAGAGCGACGGATCGAACATGTCGAGATCGATGTCGATCGCCAGGACGGCCGACGTTGTGCTGACGTCCCATCCGTTCTGTTCATCGTATTGGAAGAGATAGAGCGTCAGTCCCTCATCCCCATTCGACCCCAGATACAGTTCGTAAGATTCTCGCTGGACAGCTATCGAGATGATCCCCGGCACCGAAGTCAGCCCGGCTTCGGTCCAATGGACGAGATAACCTCCCGCAATCGCCGACAGCATGACGGTGATGTCCGAATCCATGATGATGGTGTTCATGTCGTTTGTGATGCTCGAGTCGACGATTCGATTGATCGTGAAATGATCCGACTGCAGGGCCGCGAAAAACGCTTCGACCAGCCCGGTGTCGACGGTCCATCCGGCATAGAGATCGATATCTTTCGTCACGGGGATGTAGTTGGTGAATTGGGTGTCGTTGATCGTGAATCCGGTCATCCATCCGGTAAAGATGTATCCGGCCTTCTCGGGGATCGGCAAGATCAACGAATCCCCCTTGGGGACGGAGAGCGTCAGGGGGTGGTCGTCGGGCAGGACTCCGCCGTCCGTGTGAAAGGTAACGGTATAAGGGGATGGGGCGGGCGACAGAGCGGATTACTCGGTAACCACTCCGTTGATGACCCAAAACCCCGCTTCATTGATAGTGATCGTCGGAGAGACCGCGTCCTCGCCCTGGAGCATCGACAGTTCGCAAAGATTGCGCCATTCGATTTCATCGCGATATTTCCATTGAATGTAGCCGCTTTCGACCTGAAAGACGACTTCCTGGCCATCCGAACCGGGAAGCCCTTGCGGACCGGTCAGAGAGGTGAGTTCCACAAGGTTGGTCCAAGCGTCTTCGCCGGGATACTTCCATTGCAGATACCCTCCCGAGACCTGGAACAGCGGGTTCTCGCCATTGGTTCCCGCAGCCCCGGAGGCGCCGGTCAACGTGGTCAGGGAAATCAGGTCGGTCCATGTCGAACCATCCTCGTGCTTCCACTGGATGAATCCGTCCGCCACCTGCAGCTGGATTTCCGATCCTGATGCCCCCTGGGGTCCGATGAGGGCGGTGAGTTCGATGAGGGCGGTCCATTCCGCAGCGGTCTGATACTTCCATTGGATGGATCCGTCCGCCACTTGCATCACGACGGGTTCTCCGTTTTCTCCGGGCAACCCTTGCGGCCCGCGTACGGTTTCCAGCCACTCCTCGTAGGTCCCGACAAACGCTTGAGACGACACGGCCGAATCGTAAATCAGTTTCAACTGAATCGTCAAGGGCGAATCGGCCGTGAGGGCCGACGTTGTCGACTCGAGGGTCGTCGTGGAGATGGGCTCGGTGGTGAAGAAGGAGCAACCCATCAATGCGCTGAATACCACTCCGAACATAAAAACGCGAAATGCTCTTCGCTTGATCATCGATCTGCGTTTCCTTTCTTCGCTTTTCGGCCTCGGCCTCGTGCGATCTGAATCTTTCTATCTTCATAGTAAACCTTTATCTGGTGTAAATCAATTCAACCGTGAATTGATTCGGTAATAATTCGATTCAGTCCCTTCCCGCCGATCGCGACACAACATCCCCACGGGACATCATTCTCTCATGACGCCGGATCAAGGGTGGAACGGCGCATTCCTGAATTCGTTCTGACGATGCGACGTCATCCGCGTACAAAAATTCTCGAAAAAAACCATGATCCGGGTGAAGCGTCGTCATTTTGCATGGATGCACCCTTGATTGGGATTGGAAAATCAAAGATTATGATATAATCTTGACGGATGGAACAAAAGTGGACGTCACGAATCTGGCATCGTCTCCTTGGACTTGAATTCTTGCATTGCGAGGGTGTGGCACGATTACCGAAAAATCGTCCGGAATTCCGCGGTTGAACCGAAGGGAACGGATGGCCCCTTTTTCGGCACAATGCGAACGAAACCGCCCTTGAACGACGCACCACGGGTGCGTTTTTCTTTTCCGGAAGAAGGGGACAGCGTGGGACAATCGAAATCCGAACGGATGGAAAAGAAAACCGAACTGATCCTCAAGGGCGCCCCGATTTGGAAAGGCATGCTCCGTTTGAGCGTCCCGGTGTTCTTCGTGAACGTGCTCAAGACCCTGCACGACCTCATCGACGGGTTCTTCCTCGGACAGGTTCCCGGGATCGATGCAAGCGACGGGATCGCCAACGCGACCCACATGCAGAACGGCGTCGGACTGACGTGGGCGCTCTTCTTCATCTTCATCTCCTTCGGGATGGGGCTTTCCGTCGCCGGCAGCGCCCTCATCGGCCAGTACGTCGGCCGCCGCGACGGCAAGAACGCGAAACGGTATGCCGGCAACACGATCCTCATGGCTCTTGGTCTCGGCGTCGCCTTCAACGTCCTCCTCTATCTGATCGCCCCGCCGGTGATGAGGGCGATCGGCGCGACGGGGTCCGACCTCGCGTACGCCGTCACCTATCTGCGCATCCGCAGTTTCGAACTGCCGGTCCTGTTCTTCTCCTACGCCTATCAGGCGATCCGCCAGTCGACCGGCGACACGACCACGCCCGTCATCGTCTCGTCGTTCTCGATCCTCGTGAACATCATCCTCACCTGGTACATGGTCTCGGTTCTCTCGTGGGGCGTCTTGGGCGCCGGGCTCTCGACCCTGATCGCCAACTGGCTCGCCTTCCCGATCCTCGTCTTCCTGCTCGTTTTCCTGAAATCCGGCGTCAAGATCGACTTCCGGGAACGCTTCCTCGATGTTTCGATCATGAGGCATCTCCTCGGCGTCGCCCTTCCGGCGTCCGCCGGGCAAGCGCTTCAGGCGCTTGGCTTCGTGATCCTGAACGGCGTCGTGCTCACCTACGGGACGCACGCCTCCGCCGCCTACTACGTCGGGAACCGCATCAATTCGATCGTGATGTTCCCGGTCTCGTCGGTCTCGGCGATCCTCGCCATCTACATCGCCCAGAACGTCGGCGCCGGCAACGTCAAACGCGCCCGGGCATCGTTCCGGACCGGAATGACGATCGCAGTCCTCATGATGACGATCGGGGCGGCGATCATCATCCCCTTCCGCGTCCCGCTCGTGCGGCTCATGAACACCGATCCGTCGACGGTCGCGCTGGCCGACCAGTACATGCTCTTCCTCCATCTGGGGCTTCCCTTCATGGGCGTCTACCAGACCTTCCTCTCGACCTTCCAGGGCAGCGGCGAGACCCGCTATGGCTTCTGGCTGTCGATGATCCGCCTGTGGGTGATCCGCCTTCCGATCGTCTGGGCGCTCACCGCCTTCAGCGCCGCCGGCACCCTCGGCGTCTGGTGGGCGATGCTCGTCTCGAACGTTCTCACCGTCTTCGTCGGCTCCTGGCTCTACGCGAAGGTGACCTACGAGCCGAAAATCCGTCCGGTTCCGACCGAACCCGAGAAAACTCTGGTATAATAGGAATGCGATTCATCAACCTCCCGCGAAGGAGAAAGGGGGCGACGCCGTGAAACCGATCCGTCTTCCCGATTATGCGAATTCCATCATGAACGTCACCGCGTCGATCCTCGCGCATTACGGCGCCGATGCCGGCAAGCCGACCATCCCACTCCTCGACGAAGCGCTCGCGAACCGGCGGCGGAACGTCGTTTTGATCCTCGTCGACGCCCTCGGGGACGCGATGCTAGCGCGTCAGCTCGGACCAGACTCCCGGATCCGGAAGGACCGGAAAGGCTTCGTGACCTCGGTCTTCCCGTCGACGACGGTCGCCGCGACGACGAGCGTCCTCTCCGGCAGATCCCCGCTGGAAACCGGCTGGCTCGGCTGGGCGCAGTGGTTCGAACAAGAAGGACGCACCGTCATCACCTTCACCGACACCGATTTCTACGACGACGCCAAGATCGGCCATCCGGTCGCGAATGCCGTCATCCCCTTCGAGACCATCTACGACCGCATCGTCCGGGCAGCCCCCGACGTGAAGACGGCGGAAATCTTCCCCGCCTTCCGCACCCCCGAGAACGACACCTTCGGCAAGATCTGCGACGCCGTCCTCACGACCTGCGCCGAGCCGGGACGGCATTTCGTCTATGCCTACTGGGAAAAGGTCGACTCCCTATCCCACGAATTCGGTCCGGGATCGATCGAAGTCAACGCGATGCTGCAGGACGTCGACCGGAACTACGGACGGCTCGTCGACTCCCTCGACGACGCCACCGTCGTACTGATCGCCGATCACGGCCAGGTCGACGTCTGTCCGATCGCCCTTGACGATTATCCCGACCTCATGGCGCTCTGCCGCCACCTGCCTTCGATCGAAACGCGGGCGGCAGCCTTCTTCGTCCTTGAAGACAAAAAGGATGAATTCCAAACGCTCTTCAACCGGTACTTCAGCGAGTACTTCGCCCTCTACACGCCGGCCGAACTCGTCGAGAACGGATTCTTCGGAAGCGGCGAGAAGCATCCGGCCTTCGACTCTTTCCTCGGCGATTTCGTCGCCGTCGCGATCGAACACTATTTTTTCGCCTTCCGCCGGTTCCCGACCTATTTCCGGGGACAGCATGCCGGGATCCTGCGCGACGAGATGCTCGTTCCGCTCGTCATCGCCGACGTCAAGAGATGAAGAAAGCACCGATCCGCGGATCGGTGCTTTCGTTATGAAGACTTCAGAATTCCGTTTTCAGCGCGTCGATGATCAGTTCGCCGGTCGAGATGTTCGTCGCGAGCGGGATCTTGTACACGTCGGAAAGGCGGAGGAGCGCCGAGACGTCCGGCTCGTGCGGCTGCGCGGTGAGCGGGTCGCGGAAGAAGAAAATCAGGTCGATCTCGCCGTTGGCGATCCTGGCGCCGATCTCCTGGTCGCCGCCGAGCGGTCCGGAGCGGAAGCGGTGGACGTCGAGGCCGGTGGCTTCGATGATCCTGAGGCCGGTCGTCCCGGTGGCGAAGAGCTGATGTTTCCGCAGCACGTCCGCGTACTTCGTCGCGAACTCGATCATTTCCTGTTTCTTCTTGTCGTGGGCGATCAGGGCGATCCGCATGGCATACCTCCTGGGGACGGGCTTGACTCCATTATACCACGGACGGAACGCGATAGAAACCGCATAACGGGGCTACCGACGCGCGATTTTCAAATGGGGTTTTTTATATTGCTTTTTAAAAACCGATTTGATATAATGTAGTAGCCGATGAAAAACCGGCATCTGGAGAGGTAGCGAAGAGGCTAAACGCGGCAGACTGTAAATCTGCTCCCTATGGGTTCGGTGGTTCGAAACCACTCCTCTCCACCATGCAAAACCAAAGCGGACGATCGTCCGCTTTTTTCATGGTCCGGAGTCGGCATGGAAAAACCCGAAGGCAGATGCCTCCGGGCTTTTTCCGATTCGATCGTTCCGATTGTCATTTCGCGGTGAAGGGAATGATGCGGCCGACCGGGACCGTGAACATGAAGCCGGAGTTCGGCTTGTCGCGTTCGTTGATCACGCCGCGCAGCTTCGCCGCGACGACGTCGAGGAGGGCGTCGTTCTCGATCACGGTGAAGATCGTCTTGTTGTAGGGGTGCTCGTCGCCGAGGAGCGATTTGAGTGAGCCGAACAGCGGGATGTGGTCGTATCCGCCGTGGACGATCGCACGGGCCATGCCCTGCGAGTCGAGGATCGTGGCGCCGGCGACGCCGCACTCGGCCAGCGTCGAGAGGATGTCGTCGAGGTAATCGGTCTTGTTCAAAACGATGAAGAGTACGTTCATGGGATCGATCCTTTCCTTATACTGCTTCCGCCGGCTGGGGTTTCGCTTCGACGGGGAGGGCCATACCGTTGATTTCGCCGGCCTTCGAGATCGCGATCTTGGCGAAGATCGGGCCGGATGTTTCATAGATCAGAATCGAGAACATGATGATCGTCGTGATCGCGAGCGCATAGACGGGAAGTTCCTGCCGCACGATGATCGAAAGACCGATTGAGATTCCGCCCTGGGGCAGGAGCGTGAGCCCGAGGTACTTCTGGACCGCCCGCTCGGCCTTCGTGGCACGGGCGCTGATGAATGCACCCAGCCATTTGCCGAACCCGCGGGCGAAGACATAGCAGATGCCCATGATGCCGACGTCGAGGACCACGCCGAGTTCGAGTCCGGCTCCCGCGACGGTGAAGAAGAGCACGTAGAACGGGGTGATGAACTCGTCCACCAGGGCAAACACGCGGTTCGCATGGCGGTTGAGGTTGGCGAGCATCGTGCCCATCATGATGCACATGAGCAACGACGACAGTCCCAGCATCTTCGAAAGGCCGATGGCGACGACGACCGCGGCGATGGAGAAGATTTTCATCTCGTCGCGGTTCTTCATCCGTTTCGTGAAGAAGGACAGGATGAATCCGAGCAAGGCGCCGGCGAGGAGCGATCCGCCGATCTCCACGACCGGGTCGAGGATCATCGTCCAGATTGGAAGCGTTTCGGTGCTGATCGAGAGCTTGGCGAGCGGCAGGGCGATGCCAAAGGCCATGATGCCGTAGATGTCGTCGAGTGCGACGACCGGAAGCATCGTCCGCACGAGCGGGCCGTCCGCGTTGAATTGGCGGACGACGAGCATCGTCGCGGCGGGAGCGGTCGCGGCCGACATCGACGCGATGACGATCGAGAAGGCGAAGTCCTGTCGGAACACGAAGAACATGAGCGAGAAGACGAGGAGCACCGCCCCGCTCGCCTGCGCGAGGGTGATGATGATGATCCGTTTCCCGAGCTTCTTCAGGTCGCCGAGGATGAACTCGCTGCCGATCGAGAAGGCGATGACGGCGAGGGCGATTTCGGAAATCACCGTGAAGTCGGAGAGATCCGTGAGATTGACGACGCCGATGAGCGACGGGCCGACGAGAACGCCGGCGATGAGGTAACCCGAGACGTTGGGCAGTTTGAGCGCGCGGGCGATGCGTCCGCCGACGAGGCCGGCGATGAGGAGGATGCCAAGTTTGAGCAGTGTGTCCATGTACCTTTTTCTCCAAGTGTTTGGCGGGCGCCGTCCGGTCCTCGGCGTCCTCATTTGGCAAAACAAAAAGCGCATGGAAGGTCGATCGGTACCTTTCACACGCTTGGATCGCTCCTATGAGGTTAGCTGACGGGTTCGGGACTCCAAGCGTCCCTTCTTCCTCACGGAAGATTCACCCCAGTTGCGATTCGGTTCCCCCACCGTCATCTGCGTTCGGAGTAGTCGCGATAGATTGTAGCACCGAGCCTTGACCTTGTCAACGATTGTCGCATGCAAAAACGCTTACATCTCCGCCCCCGAAAAAGCGGCCGGACTCTAGACGAAATCCTCGTCGTTGATCGTGCGGTGCATCCAGGAGATGCGCCGTTCGAGCCAGTCGAAAAGGAGCGACATCTGATCCTCGTACGTCTTGGCGTCGTACACTTCCGTCGACGTATACCAATCCCAGTTTTTCCCGATGACGTCCCAAAGTTCGAAATTGAGATGGCGCGAACGCGCGATCGCGTCGGCGGCGGGATAGACGGAGGAAAGCATGCCGAGGACTTCCGTTTCATAGAGTTCGTTCCAGCGCTCCTGCAGGTGGAGGCGGAACGTCGGATACTTCATCAGATAGTAGAACCAGACGTTCTTGTATTCGAGCGAGGTGTACCATCCGGCCGGAGCGCGGTTGACGGCGTCGAGGTGGCCGGGATTGGACGACGAGAGGTCGAAGTCCCAGATCGGTCCCATCTTGAGGGGGCCGTCAGTGTCCTTGTAGAGGAAGACGGAGGAATATCCGGAATCGACGTTCTTGAAGACTTCCTGGACGATGAACCAGTCGATGAAGGACGCCTCGTCGATGTAGGGCGCGTAGTCGCGCTGGTTCATCAGCGTGATGTGCACGGTGGCGATGAAATCCTCGATATAATCGAACTGGATCGACGTCAGCCGATGTTCGTCGCCGTCCGGCTGCGGCGATTTGACGACGTAGGGAACGCCGTAGATGCGGAACCAATCGATCCCTTCGACGCCTTCCGGCCAGGAGTCCAGGCGCTTGTCCATCTCGAGCAGGTAGCCGGTGTTCACCGCGGAAGACTCCTCCTCAATGTCGATTCGAACCGAAGAAGCCTCGATCTGATCGGAAATCATGTAGTTGCCGGCGTAGACGCCGTTCATGTAGAGGTCGACGAACGTCGCCGAGGGGGTGTATTCCATCCCGATCGCGGCGGCGAACCGATAGGCGAGGAAATTGCGGATGAGCGTTTGATCGGTGAAGTTGGCGAGCAGGACCCAGTCCCTCGCCGCATAATCGGTGAACAGCGCCGTCTTCTCCGCGAACTTGATCTTGTACGGTTTCTTGGGCATGTACCACGTCGAGTTCCCGCGTCCGCGGATCTGCAGACTCCGGTATTCAAAGACGGTTTGGGCGACATTGTCCTCGTCATAGGTGTAAAGCGACGCAGTGCCGGAGATGTAGTCTTCCTTCGAAGTCACTTCGCTGTTGCCGTCGGTCCAGATGTACAGGTCGGGAATTCGCGGCAGGGACTCGAGCTCCTCCATCATGGCGAGGTATTCCTCATAGGACTGGGAATCGCTAGCGAAGAGGACTTGATAGGTGCGGCTGTCGGATAGGTCCCCGAAAGCGATGGTCATCTTGAGCAAGAACGTCGTGTCTTCAGATGGCGCGTCATAGACGAGCGTTCCGCCGATCGGTGTGCCATTGACGGTGTAGGCGACCGTGATCGCCTGGTTCGTCGGCACGGGAAGCACATAGTCGTCGATGATCGCCGCCGGCAGCGCGGACTCGAGTAGGGCGAATTCGGCATCGAGTTCGGCGAGGCGCGGATCGCTGGTCGTCGCACCGGTCGTCGTCAACGCGGTGGTCGTCGTGAACGTCAGAAAATCGCAGCCGGCGAGTGCGATGAAGAGGAAGAGGATCGAGATCAGGACAAGCACTTTTTTCATGGTGTCGCTCCGCGTGGTCAGGTGTCAGAAACTATTGTAACACAAAGCCGTCCGGATGGAAACGGCTTTCTCTCGTACCGCCCGGTAAGTTCGCGGATCAAGTCGCTCCCCCCGATGGCATTCCCTCGAGATCCGGTCGCTTGATAAAAAGAAAGTACGCCTGTCACGGCGCACTCTCGTGTTGGTTTTTCAAAAGATCAAGACCGCGTTTTTCTGATACAGCTTGACGGTTTCGGCGAGCTGGGCGATTCGTTTCTCCGGGTAAGGAGGAACCTCGACGCGGTCCGCGTCTTCCGGGCGGAAGAGCCGCGGCTTGCGGTAGGGATTGAGGACGTAACGCGGCAGCGGAGGCATTTCCTTCGCCATCCGGATCAGATCCTTTTCCCCGAGCTGGGGGACGACGGTCGTGCGCGCCTCGAAGTCGACGCCCGCCCACAGGAGCATGACCAGCGTCTCGAGGACGACGTCGCCGTCGGCGTCGGGTCCGCAGAGTTCCTTGTAGCGCCAGACGGGCGCCTTGTAATCGACGGCGAAGTAGTCCACGACGCCGGCGTCGAGGATCCGTTTCAGGACGTCCGGCCGGGAGCCGTTGGTGTCGAGTTTCGTCAGGTATCCGAGTTCCTTCACGCGGGCGAGGAAGGGAATCAGGTCGCGGTGGAGGGTCGGCTCGCCGCCGGAAACGACGATGGCGTCGATCAGGCCACGGCGCTTGAGGAGGAATTCGTCGATTTCGACGGGATCGAGGAGCGTGTCGATGTCCTCGATGATGGCGCGGTTATGGCAGTAGAAGCAGTTGTAGTCGCACCCCGGGGCGAAGAGGACGGTGGCGATTTTTCCCGGATAGTCGATCAGGGAGGATTTGACCATCCCCGCGAAGATCATGACTGGAGCGCCTCGGCGTCGTCGTCGCGGATCACGTACTTGACGCGGTCGACGTACTCGGCCTTCTTGCCTTTGTTGAAGTTCTGGACGGGGCGCAGATAGCCGACGACGCGGGTGTAGACTTCGGCGGGACGGCCGCAGGTCGGACACTTGAAGTGTTCGCCGGAAATGTATCCGTGCTCCGGACAGACGGAGAACGTCGGGGTGATCGAAATGTAGGGCAGCTTGTACTTGGTGAAGACCTTCTTGATCAGGGTCTTGCAGGTCTGGGTATCCTTGACGCGCTCGCCCAGATACAGGTGGAGGACCGTGCCGCCGGTATAGAGCGTCTGGAGCTCGTCCTGCATGTCGAGGGTCTCGAAGATGTCGTCGGTATAGCCGACCGGAAGCTGCGTCGAGTTGGTGTAATAGGGAACCTCGTTTCCGGCGGTGATGATGTCCGGGAAACGTTCCTTGTCGTGTTTGGCGAGACGGTAGCTGGTGCCTTCCGCCGGCGTCGCCTCGAGATTGTAGTAATGCCCCGTTTCTTCCTGGATGTCCTTGATCACGTCGCGCATGTAATTGAGCGTCTTGACCGCGAATTCATGGCCGGCGGGGGTGGTGATGTCGCATTCGCGTCCGAAGAGGTTCTGGGCCGCTTCGTTCATCCCGACGAGACCGATCGTGTTGAAGTGGTTGAACCAGTACGATCCGCTTTTCGCCTTGACGTCGCGCAGGTAGTTGGCGCTGTAGGGATAGAGACCGCGGGACGTCTGTTCTTCGACGACCGTGCGCTTGATTTCCAGCGACTTCTTCGCGACATAGATCGTCTCCCAGAGACGGGTGTAGAATTCCGATTCGGTGTGGGAGAGATAGGCAAGGCGCGGAAGATTGATCGTGACGACGCCCACCGAACCGGTGAGCGGGTTGGAGCCGAAGAGGCCGCCGCCGCGCTTGCGCAGTTCCGAGGTGTCGAGCCGGAGCCGGCAGCACATCGACATCGCGTCCTCCGGCGACAGGTCGGAATTGATGTAGTTGGAAAAATAGGGGATGCCGTACTTGGCGGTGATCGCCATGAACTTTTCCGTGACGGGGCTGTCCCAGTCGAAGTCCTTCGTGACGTTGATGGTCGGGATCGGGAAGGTGAAGACGCGCCCTTTCGCATCGCCTTCCATCATGACGTCGCAGAAGGCAGAATTGATGACATCCATTTCGGCTTGGAAATCGCCGTAGGTTTCGGGCATCAGTGTTCCGCCGATGATCACGTTTTGATCGCGGAGCGTGGACGGCGCCTTGATGTCGAAGGTGAGGTTGGAGAACGGACACTGGAATCCGACGCGGGTCGGAACGTTCAGATTGAAGATAAATTCCTGGAGCGCCTGCTTGACGCTCTTGTAATCGAGCCGGTCGTAGCGGACGAACGGAGCGATGTAGGTGTCGAACGAGGACCATGCCTGCGCGCCGGCGGTTTCGCCCTGGGTCGTGAATGTCGAGTTGACGACCTGGCCGAGGAAGGCGCGCAGATGCTTCGCGGGATTAGACTCGACTTTGCCGGTGACGCCGCCGAAACCGTTCATGAGAATCTGGCGGAGATCCCATCCGGCGCAGTAGGGGCCGAAGAAGCCGAGGTCGTGGATGTGGATGTCGCCGTTGGCGTGGGCGTTGCGGATGTCTTCCGTATAGATTTCATGGAGCCAGTAGTTCTTCGTGAAATTTTCGCGGACGTAGTTGTTCAGGCCGTTGATCGATTTCGACGTATTGGCGTTTTCGTTGATCTGCCAGTCGCGGTCGTTCAGATATTCGGTGAACATGTCGATGGTGGCGCCGATGAGCGCATTCGCCTCGCGTGACGCGCGCCGCTTCTCGCGATAAAGGATGTAAGCCTTCGCGGTTTTGGCGTGGCCGTTCTCGATCAGGACCTTTTCGACGAGGTCCTGGATCCCTTCGACGTCGGCGATTCCGGTCGGGAATTTCGTTTCGGCCATGCGGCAGACTTCCTCGGCGAGATATTCCGATCTCGAAAAATCGGTTCCTCCGACCGAGCTGGCGGCTTTGAAGATGGCCAGGACGATTTTCTCTTTGCGGAACGGGACGACCGATCCGTCGCGCTTGACGATTTGTTTCAACATGACGACATTCCCCCAGTGGCAGTTTGCACGGTGCAGATATGATAATAATGGAGTGAAAAACCTTTGTCAAGGCCGTTCGGAAAAATAAATGAGCGCCCGTTTTCGCGACGCGGACGGAATTTTGCGCCAGTTGGGGAGTTCACAATCGACAGTAAAAATTATAATAGTTCATTCATTAATGTAAACATTCTTCCATGTCGAAGCTGATTCGGGGGGAGTTTGCCGTAAAGGTAAACGATTTGATATCGAATCGCGCTAATCAAAAGCACTTTTCATCGATTCGGTCGGATCGACCGCAACCGACCGGCGGAAACGAAGCCGCGCGCCGGGGGAATCGAGAAGAACAATTGCGTGCTGATTAGTATTTTCGCGCGCTTGGGCCCGCGCCCGCGAGAAGGACGAAGAGATCCCAGCACGAGGCGGTTTCCACCCCTTCGATCGCCGATGCATTCGCCGGCCATTCATCGCACTGCTCCCAAACCTCGTCCAGCTTCGGAACTGATCGTCCGATGCCGGCACTATGTCCGATTTCGCGGAAGCAGAAAACCGTGACGGATTTGCATGCTTCGTTCCGTTCGTTCTCAACAGCTTCGAAAGCCGGTCATAAAAAGGCATTGTGAACGAAATCAACATCACAAAAAAAACATGTAAACATGACACGCATTTTGGATTAAATGAGCCTTGAAATCGACATTTTGACGACGCTTCCAGCATATCGCCCCATAATGAACGGGTTGCGACAGCAAGTCCGCCCGCAGCACATCCGCCCCGGCAAAAGAGAACCCCCCAAACGCGCAATTCCATCCCATCGCGAAGGCCTTCTTCGACGAGCGGTTTCGATGGCTTGCGATTGCTTTTCCGCAGGGATGAATGTATAATAATATATCGTTGCAGGGATGGGGGCGAGGCCGTGGACAAAGAGATGCTGAAATTCAAAATCCTGTATTTCGTCCGCTTTTTCGCCGACGCGCTCTTCTATCCGTACATGTCGCTCTATTTCATCCAGAAAAGCGTCACCGAAACCGACCTCGGATTCCTCTTGTCGATCACGCCGATCCTGTCGATCGTCGTCAATCCGATCTGGAACTACTTCGTCAAGGACATGAAAGTGAGCCGCATCATCCTGCAGGTGATGACGGTCGTCGAGGGCGTCCTCATCTTCACGCTCACGAAGGTCACCACGCTGGAAGCGTATGCGATCATCATCGGCCTCATCGCCGTCCTCTGTTCCCCGTACATCCAGATCCAGGACGGATTCGCCGCGACGTTCGCCAACAACAACAAGCTCGAATATTCTTCGATCCGCATCTGGGCGTCGATCACTTACGTTATCGGCACGCTCCTCGGCGGCTACCTCGGCGTCTACATCGGGTACGATTTGCTGTTTCTCGCTTCCGGCATCATCTTCGTCGCGACGGCGTTCCTCGTCCTTTGGATCAAGCCGATCGAAAAGCGGGCGGATCTCATCGTACGTCCGAAACGCGATTTCAAGGCGTTGCTCAAAAACGTCGAATTCTACAAATACCTCGTCTTCTACACGCTCGTTATCGGTTCGGTTCGCATCGGCGACACCTTCTTCGGCGTGTACATCATGAAAGATTTCGGCATCACGACGATCGACTACGGCTGGCTGTACGCCGCGTTCGTCCTCGTCGAAGTGCTCGTCATGCGCTTCCTGATGGCAAAGGGGTCGCAGTATTCCGACAAGGCGACCTTCATCGTCGCCGGCGCGATGTTCGTGTTGCGCTTCCTCGTCTACGCGCTCGAGCCGTCGCTGCCGGTCATCTATGCGGTCACGCTGCTTCGCGGGGCGGGATGGGGAATCATCCTTTATGCCCACATCAAATTCATCATCAAGATCGTCAAGGTCGAAAACGTGACCGCGGCGATTCTCATTCTTACCCTGATGTTCTCGATCTACACCGGCGTCGGCAACTGGATTTCCGGCAGCTTCATCGAGCGTTACGGATATCCGAAATTATATTTGGTCAACATGGTTTTGATCTTCGCCGGACTGCTGGTTTTCGTCCTGTTCACCCCGCGGATCAAACAACCCGAGGCCGGAAAGGCGATGGAACCCGACCATGCTGAGAGTCAGTAACGTCGAACTGATGTTCGGAGGGCGCAAGCTCTTCTCCGAAGTCAACCTGGAATTCACGAAGGGAAACTGCTACGGCGTCATCGGCGCGAACGGCGCCGGAAAGACGACCTTCCTCAAGATCCTCACGAAGGAAATCGAGACGACCGCCGGCGAAGTCTGGCTCGAACCGAACTGCCGTCTTTCCATCCTCGCCCAGAACCAGAACGCGTTCGACGAGTACACCGTCCTCGAGACGGTGCTGATGGGACACAGGCGCCTCGTCGAAGTCATCCATGAAAAGAACAGACTGTACGAATCGGGCGAGTTCACCGACGAAATCGGGATGCGCATCGGCGAGCTCGAAGCCGAATTCGCCGAACTCGACGGATGGAACTCCGAAAGCAACGCCGAGATTCTCCTCACCGGCCTCGGCATCCGCTCCGAAGACTACCAGAAGCCGATGAAGACCTATGACGCGAAGAAGAAGGTCAAGATCCTCCTCGCCCAGGCGC
>Ga0172374_1000366_pt1 | contig 34992 bp, 36 predicted proteins | sample LakKiv3m_FD_114536 | JGI IMG/M metagenome (GOLD analysis project Ga0172374, IMG submission 114536) | Freshwater microbial communities from Kabuno Bay, South-Kivu, Congo - kab_092012_10.3m | ecosystem: Environmental > Aquatic > Freshwater > Lake | place: Democratic Republic of the Congo... | reverse complement strand
CACCAATCTCGGCCTGCCCGGCATATCGGGACCGGTCGCGGTGATCGGCGCGGGCGCGGGCGGTCTCGCCACCGCGCGACTGGCGCAGGAGGCGGGCTTTGCCGTCACGCTTTATGCGAAGGCGCTGCCGCCGCACACCACCTCGAACATCGCGGGCGGGCAGATCGTCACCACCGGTCATTTCGACGAGGACGCGGTCACCCCCGAATGGCAGGGGCAGTACCGCGCGGCGATGGATTATAGCTGGCGGCGGTTCCAGATCATGGTCGGCGACGATTACGGCATCCACTGGGTGCCGACCTGGCAGCCCGGCCTCGTCCGCGCCGATGGCGACGAGGCATGGCTGCTCGCCTATCAACCCGGCCAGACGCAATTCTCCGAGGACCAGCATCCGTTCGGGAGCGGCACCATGCGCCGTTTCGACACGATGTATGTCGAGACCGGCCGCTATCTGTCGCGGATGATCGCCGATTTCCAGCGTGCGGGCGGGCGCATCGTCGTGCGCGATTTCGCGAGCCCCGCCGACCTTGCTGCGCTGCCCGAGACCGCGATCTTCAACTGTACCGGGCTGGGCAGCCACCGATTGTTCGGCGACACCAGACTGACGCCGATCCGCGGCCAGCTTGCCGTCCTCTTGCCCCAGCCCGAGATCGACTACGCCTATGCGGTGCGCGAAGGCTATATGTTCCCGCGCGCCGACGGCATCGTGCTCGGCGGCACCTGGGAGCGCGGGCAATGGGACGCGAGCCCGCAAGCGTCCGACATCGACGGCATCGTCCGCAGCCATGCGCGCGTCGCCGCGAAGTGGGCCTGCCCGGCTTGAACCCGCGGGCCGCGGGGCCATCTTGTGCACAACGAACCAGAACAGACGGACCCAACTCCCCATCATGAACGAAGCCCTTACCCCCAAGGCGATCGTCGCCGCTCTCGACGCGCACATCATCGGTCAGAAGGAAGCCAAGCGGGCGGTCGCGGTCGCGATGCGCAATCGCTGGCGCCGCCAGAAACTCTCGCCCGATCTGCGCGACGAGGTCAGCCCGAAAAACATCTTGATGATCGGCCCGACGGGGTGCGGCAAGACCGAGATCAGCCGCCGCCTCGCCAAGCTCGCCGATGCCCCCTTCATCAAGATCGAGGCGACCAAATTCACCGAAGTCGGCTATGTCGGCCGCGACGTCGAACAGATCGCCCGCGACCTGGTCGAGGAAGCCGTTCGGCTCGAAAAGGAACGCCGCCGCCTGGCGGTGAAGGACAAGGCGGAAGCCGCGGCGATGACGCGCCTGCTCGACGCGCTGACCGGCAAGGATTCGTCGCAGGCCACGCGCGAAGCGTTCCGCCAGCGGCTGAACGACGGCCATCTCGACAATAGCGAGATCGAGATCGAGCTTGAGGCTGCGCCCTCGATGCCGTTCGAATTGCCGGGTGCGGGCGCGCAGATGATCAATCTGGGCGAGATGATGAAGGGTCTGGGCGGCCCGCGCCTCCAGCGCCGCAAGCTCAACGTCCATGCCGCCTGGGCCAAGCTGGTCGAGGAGGAAGCCGACAAGCGGCTCGATCAGGACGAGGTCAGCCGTACCGCACTCGCCGACGCCGAGGCCAACGGCATCGTGTTTCTCGACGAAATCGACAAGATCGCGGTCAGCGACGTGCGCGGCGGCAGCGTCAGCCGCGAGGGCGTCCAGCGCGACCTGTTGCCGCTGATCGAGGGCACCACGGTCTCGACCAAATATGGCCCCATGAAGACCGACCATATCCTGTTCATCGCCAGCGGCGCGTTCCATGTGGCGAAGCCCAGCGACCTGCTCCCCGAACTCCAAGGCCGCCTGCCGATCCGTGTCGAGTTGAAGGCGCTGACCGAGGAAGATTTCATCGCCATCCTGTCGGACACCAAGGCTTCGCTGCCGCAGCAGTACAAGGCGTTGATCGAGACCGAAGGCGTCACGATCGACTTCACCGAAGACGGGATCAAGGCGATCGCCCGCATCGCCGCCGAAGTGAATGCCGAGGTCGAAAATATCGGTGCGCGGCGATTGCAGACGGTGATGGAAAAGCTGCTCGAGGAAGTCAGCTTCGACGCCGAGGACCGCGGCGGCCAGACGCTGACGGTCGACGCCGCCTATGTCGACAAGCAGCTAAGCGAAGTCGCGCGGAACACCGATCTCAGCCGTTACGTGCTGTAAAGATAACCCCTCCCGTTCGTGCTGAGCTTGTCGAAGCACTGTCCTTCTTCGTGCAAAGAAGGACAGTGCTTCGATACGCCGCTGCGCGGCTACTCAGCACGAACGGTTTTGACGTTACTAGCAATCAATCCCGCTCGTACGGCGTGAAACTGCCGAACCGGCAATAGCCCGACGGGATGCTGCTCCCGCGATCGACGACCCGGAACCGGTCGGTGCGGCACAGCTGGTTGCCGAATACCTCCGTGACCATCACCCCGTCGCGGCGCAGCCACGGGCATTCGCCCTCGGTCCGCGCGAGCCAGATGCGGCGCCCGCTTTCCCGGTACAGCACCACCCCGCCGCCGATGATCTGCGGACCGTTGGTGCGATCGATCGGCATGCAGTCCTGGGCCGCGCCGGGCGAATATCCGTCGAGCGCATCGGCCAATTCGGCAGCGCGCGCGGCCTCCGCCTCGGCCATCTGTTCGGGCGTGGTGGTGCATCCGGCGACCAGCAATGCTGCTGCCGCAACCGCGATTGCGCTAACGCGCATCGCGCTTCAGCTCGGTAAACTCGCCCAGGCTGCATGTGCCCGAGAAGAACCCACCCAACCGCGACCGAAGCTGGACGATATCGCCGGCGCAATAGGATGAACCGTTGATGCTCTTGAACACCAGAATATCGTCCTGATTGCGCCCGCAACCCGGCCCGACATCACTGCGATAGACATGGTTGCGCGACCGTTCGAACAGGATCGCACCGTCGTACAGCTTGGTCTGGCGCACCTCGAACCGGGGCACGCAGCTGCTGGTGCGACCGGTCGATTCAAACCCTTCGAGCGCCTCGGCCAGCCGCGCTTCCTCGCGCGCGGCAACCCCGTCCTGCCGCGCCTGTTCGGCGGGAGACATGGCGCAACCCACCAGCATGGCAGCGGCGCTGACGGCAATCATCGAACGTATCATGGCGACCTCCTTCGGGTGGCTCGCCCCCTGCAAACGAAAGACGATGCTACACCCGTTTACCCGGAAAAACCATCTTTCGCTGCGCGCAGTTCCGCCAATTTTTCAGCGCTTTCGGCGCGAAGGAACGGGTTGGTCGCGCGTTCGGCGCCAATGGTCGTCGGCACCGTCGGCTCGCCTGCGGCGCGCGCCGCATCGACCTTTGCCATCCGGTAGCGGATCGCGTCATTGTCCGGTTCCGCCACCAGCGCGAACCGCCCGTTCGACTGGGTATATTCGTGCGCGCAATAGATGACGGTTTCGTCCGGCAGCGCCGCGAACCGCTGCATGTTCGCAAACATCTGGTCCGCTGTCCCCTCGAACAGCCGCCCGCAACCCATTGCGAACAGCGTGTCGCCGACGAACGCCGCGGCATCGTCGGCAAAGTGGTAGGCGATGTGTCCGGCGGTGTGGGCGGGCACCTCCATCACCACGGCTTCGTGTGCGCCAAGCGCCACCACATCGCCCTCCGCCACCAGCCGGTCGGCGGTCGGAATGCGCGCCGCTTCGGCGGCGGGCGCGATCACGGTCGCGCCATGCGCTTGCTTGATCGCCCCGTTGCCGCCGGTGTGGTCGGGGTGCCAGTGGGTGTTCCAGATCGCCCCGATCCGCCATCCGCGCGCATCCGCCGCGGCCAGCACCGGCGCGGCTTCGGCGGGATCGACGACCATCGTCTCGCTGCTGTCGGGGTCGTGGACCAGCCAGATATAATTATCGCTGAGCGCCGGGATGCGGACGATCTGGAGCGTGCTCACCTCACCATGTTCCCGTGTTGGGCATCGACTTCCACGGCTCGGCGGGCGCCAGCGCGCCGTCGAGTTGCAGCAATTCGATCGAGATATCATCGGGCGTCTTGACGAACGCCATGTACCCGTCGCGCGGCGGGCGGTTGATCGTCACGCCCGCATCCATCAGCCGCTGGCAGGTGTCGTAGATATTATCGACGCGATAGGCGAGATGCCCGAAATTGCGCCCGCCGTCGTAGGTTTCAGGCGCGCTGCCATCCTCAGGTGGCCAGTTATAGGTCAGTTCGACCTCGGCGTCGGCGCGCTTGCCCTCGCCCTTCATCTCGCTTGGCGTCGCGAGGAAGATCAGCGTGAAGCGCCCCGCTTCGCTGTCCATCCGCCGGACTTCCTTCAGCCCCAGCAGTTCGAAGAAGGCGACGGTCGCGTCCGGGTCCGACACGCGGATCATGGTGTGGAGATATTTCATGGCGGCACCTTTCGTTTCGTCGTATGTCAGCAACGGTTCATCGACAGCATGTCAATCGAGTCGAAGACAATATCGGGAAGGGGAACGCGCGTGGAAAGGCGAATTTCCGACAAATCGACGATGGTGCTGCTGATCGCGGCGGCGGTCGTCGCGCTGGGGCTGATCGTCGGCGGCTATCTGCTCGGCAACGGACTGGTCCGCGCCAAACATGCCGATCGGTCGGTAACGGTGCGTGGATTGGCGGAGCAGAATGTCACGGCTGACCTGGCGGTCTGGACGCTCAACTACTCGTCGCAAGGGTTGGACTTGGCCGCGGTGCAGGCCGATATCGACCGCGATACCCAGGCGATCCGGCAGTTCTTCGCATCGCTCGGCTTCCCCGCCGATACGCTCAGTCCGGCGGGGGCGAGCGTCAATCAATTCTACAACAACGGCGTCCAGACGGTGACGATCAACCAGCGGCTGCAACTGCGCACCACCGACATCGCCCGCGCGCGTCAGGCGGTGGCGCGGCAATTCGATCTCGTCCGCCAAGGCGTGGTGCTGCAGGAAGGATCGGGGATCGTGTTCAGCTTCACCAAATTGAACGACATCAAACCGGCGATGGTCGCGGCAGCCACCAAGGACGCACGCGCCGCGGCCGAACAATTCGCCAGCGACAGCGGCGCAGGCGTCGGCGGGATCAAGAGCGCGACCCAGGGCTATTTCTCGATCGAAGCGCGCGATGGCGAACAAGGCGGTTACGGCGTCGCGGATACGCCGTTCAAGAAGGTGCGGGTGGTGACGACGGTCGATTTCTATTTGAAATAGGGCGACCCGCTCCACCCCCCCCGCCCCAAACGTCATCCCAGCGAAAGCTGGGATATCAAGCGGTTCGCACGGGGCCTGATATCCCAGCTTTCGCTGGGATGTCGTAATTTGATACGCCACCCCCTCGGTTCGTTTCGAGCGCAGTCGAAAAACGGTATCTTGGCCTATGTGGCGCGTTTCTCGACTTCGCTCGAAACGAACGGAGCGCGGGGGCAACGCCTACCCGCCCGGTTTCGCCGCCAGCGCCGCCTTCGCCGACGCCGCTTGCGGGCTCTCCGGTGCAAGCTCGATCACCCGCTGCCACGCTCCCCGCGCGCCGACATCCTCGCCCAGCCCGGCGGCGATGTTGCCGACTTCCAGCTGCACCGCCGGATTGTCGCCGTCACGCTCCGCCGCCTCGACGATATCGTCGCGTGCGCGCTCCAGATCGCCCATCCGCCGCGCGAGCGTCGCCGAGAGCAGCCAGCCGAGCGGGTCTTCGGGCGCCTCGCGAACGGCAATGTCCAGATCGGCGCGCGCCGATGGCAGTTCGCCCATCCCGACGAATGCCCGCGCACGGTCGATATGCGCCTGGCCCAGTTGCAGGTCGCGCAGCAGCCCCGGATTGATCGCATTGTCGAGCGCCGCCCTGGCCCGCGTCGGCTCGCCTGCCGCCAGCCAGGCATTCCCGGCCTGCGCCCAGGTCGGATAGGCGACCGAATGCCGCGCGCCTTGCGCCGCCTGCGCGGAAAATTCGAACATCGCCGCCGCCTGTGCCCATTGCCCGCCGGTCGCAAGCGCCAGTCCCTTGCAGCGATCGGCCAGGAACCCGCCGCCTTCCTTCGCCCACGCATCCGCCGCCGCCACGCCCCTTGCACTATCGGCCTCGGCAACTGCCGCACATGCGCGGTAACGCTGGGGGTCGGCGGGAGCAGGCGCGGGCGCAGGTGCAGCCTGGGCGAGCAACATCAGGGCGGCAATCATTCGATTTCTCCGAAAACGTCTTCGATCGCGCGCAGGATCATCGCGATATCCTGCGGGCGCGACAGGCGATGATCGCCATCCTTGATGAGCCAGGTCTGAACGTCCTCGCCCGCGATCAGCCCCGCCAGGCGAACCGTGCGTTCCCACGGCACGTCGGGGTCGCGCTGCCCCTGCACCAGCCGGATCGGCATATCGAGCGCGATGGGATCATGCATCAACCGGTTTGCCTCCCCCGATTGCCAGAAGGTCCGCGTGGTGACGGTCGGCTGGTCCGAATAGTCGGAAGGCTCCTCGATCCGCCCGTCCGACAGCATCGCCATTTTCTGCGCGTCGCTGAACCCCCAGTCGGTGAAATCGGGCGCAGGCGCGATGCCGACTATCCCGACGACCTGACTGGGGCGTGCAAGTGCGGCGAGCAGCATGATCCAACCGCCCATCGACGATCCGACCAGCACCACCGGCCCAGCGACCAGATCGATCATCGCCAGCGCATCGTCGCGCCAGTCGGCCAGCCCCTGATCCTCGAACGCGCCGTCGCTCTCACCGCATCCTGCATAGTCGAACCTGAGCGCGGCACGGCCCGTCTCGCGTGCCCATTGCTCGACGGCGACCGCCTTGGTCCCGCTCATGTCGGACGCATAGCCGGGAAGGAAGACGATGGTGGGTCCGCGCCCTTGGGTCTGGTGATAGGCAAGCCTGGGGCGGTCGGGGCGTTCGAGATGCCGCATGCGAGAAATCCTTTCGACTTTGACCCCAGTGCTCCCGCGCAGGCGAGAGTCCAGGGAAATGGAGCGCGTCGCCTGCAACCCTGGGCTCCCGCCTGCGCGGGAGCACGGGCGCGCAACCTAACGTCGCAGCTTCTCCACCATATCCTGCGCCAGCAGCGACAATGTGTCGTCGCGCGCGCCCATCAGGACGATGCGGTCGCCAGATTGCGCCATCTCGACCAACGCTGCCGCCGCGTCGTCGCGTGCGGGGATGTGGCGGGCGTCGCGGCCAGCCGCCTGCACATCGGCGACGATGTCTGCGCTGGTAACCTCTCGCGAGGTGGTTCCGCCCTGATAGACCGGATCGGGCAGGACCAGCACATCGTCCTCGTCCAGTTTCGCCGCGAACATATCGACCAGTTCGCGGCGCATCACCTTCAACGGGCCGTAACCGTGCGGCTGGAACATCAGCAGCAGTCGTCCCGGATGGGCGTGCAGCGTGTCGAGCGTTGCCGCGATCTTTTCCGGGTTGTGGCCGAAATCGTCGATCACCGCGACGCCGTTCGCCTCCCCCACCCATTCGAAGCGGCGCTTCAGCCCCTTGAACCCCTCGATCGCCTTGGCAGCCTCCTCGCGCGGCACGCCTGCCGCGATCGCCGCACCGATCGCTGCCAGCGCGTTTTCGACATTGTGGCGACCCGGCACGCCAAGCCGCACCCGCAACCGCTCGCCGCGCGACACCAGGTCGAAGGAAATCGCGTAACGCTCGGGCGACAGATTTTCGGCACGCAGGTCGGCGGAGGCGTTGATCGCCACCGTCATCAACTTTGCGCGGTCCATCGTGTCGGCCAGCGCCTCGGCTTCCGCATCGCCGACATTGACCACCGTCACCCGCGCCTTGGCTGCGAAATCGCCGAACAGCACGCGCAGTTCCTCCAGCGACTTGTGGTCGAGGCTGACATTGTTGAGCACCGCGATTTCGGGCGAATAGAGCGCGATCGACCCGTCGCTCTCGTCCACCTCGGACACGAATGCCGCGCCCTCGCCCACCAGCGCGCTGGCAAAGGGCGCTTGCGGACTCGCGAAATTCTTCATCACCGCGCCGTTCATCACCGTCGGGTCGCGGCCGAGCCTGTGGAGAATCCAGCCGATCATGCCGGTGACGGTCGATTTGCCGCTGGTCCCCGCCACTCCGATCCGGCTGGCGGACGCGTTGAACAGCGACGCCAGCAGCTCGGCACGCGTCATCCGCTGAGCGCCCACGGCTTCCGCTGCGACCATGTCGGGCACGGTCGCCTCGACCGCAGCGGAGGCGACGACGATCTGGTCCGCCGACACGATCCCGCTGCCGTCCTGCGAGTGGAGCGCGATACCCCGTTTTGCAAGGTCTTCGAATTTGGCTGGAAGTCTTCCCGAATCGAGACTGCGGTCCGACCCCGCCACCGCCGCGCCACGCCCGGCGAGGATCATCGCCAGCGGCATCATGCCCGAACCGCCGATCCCGACGAAAAAGAAGGATTTGCCCGTGTCCATGCGAGCGCGCTATCGGCGGGGGCAGGGCAAAGCAAGTCGAGCGCCCCCTCCCCCGTTCGTTTCGAGCGCAGTCGAGAAACGCTTGGTCGAAGGAAGCGCTTCTCGACTTCGCTCGAAGCAAACGGGTGTTGGGAGTCTGTAGCGGAATGGCAAAGCGGATCGGTGTGGTGGCCCCCGGCAGGTCGATCGACGAAAGCGTGATTTCCCGCGTTCAGGCGCTGGCCGCGATCATCGACCCCTCGGTAGAGGTCGTCTTCCACCCGCAATGCTTTGCCCAAGACGGCCATTTTGCCGGATCGGACGGCGTGCGCGCCGCCGCCTTCCTGGAATTTGCCAATGATTCGGGATTCGACGCCATCTGGTTCGCGCGCGGCGGATATGGGGCGAACCGCATCCTAGACGCGGTGCTGCCCCAGCTTGGCCCGGCGGCACGCGCGAAACGCTATCTGGGTTACTCAGACGCGGGTTTCATGCTCGGCGCGCTCTATGCCCGGCGGATCGGGCGCCCCGCCCATGGGACGATGCCGACCGAAATCGGACGCCGCGATGCGGGCGCATCGGTCGGCCGGGCATTGTCGTGGCTGATTCGCGAGGACCCGCGCGCGCTGGAACCGTCGCTGGCGGGCGGGGTGCCTGCGGTTGCCTTCAACCTGTCGATTCTGACGATCCTGATCGGCACGCCGTGGCTGCCCGACCTGACCGACCATGTGCTGATGATCGAGGACGTGTCCGAACCGCTCTACCGGATCGACCGGATGCTGTTCCAGCTTGCCAATGCCACCCAGTTGAAGGGGCTGGCCGGCGTGCGGCTGGGCACGATCAACGACATTCAGGAAAACGACCCTGCCTTTGGCGAAACGCCGGAGACGATGATCGTCCGCTGGTGCGGAGACATGGGCGTGCCCTATCTGGGGCGGGCGCAGATCGGGCATGTGTCGGACAATTATGTCGTGCCGTTCGGGGTGGCGTAACCGGCCGCCCCCGAATCGACCCTTTCGCCCCGATGACCGCGACGTTCAGCCTGGGCATTCCATTGAGATGCTAGAGGTGGTGCCATGAACATTCGTCTCGCCCCCATCGTCCTCGGCCTCGCCATTTTCGGTTCGGTCGCCGTCGGCCAGACGCCTGCCGACCGCCAATGGCAAATCGGGCCGATCGTCCGGGGTGAGAATTATTCGGCCGGGATGCCGCCCCGTCCGGTGCCGACCCGCACCGGCTGGTATTTCGATTTTCCCCATGACAGCCGCGCCGACGGGCATGTGAATGCGGTGACCATTGCGCCCGGCTCATTGGCGGGCAAGTCGCAACTGGTGGTGCATTACCGCGTCCGGTCGGCAGCCGGCGTCCGTTTCGTCCCGCAGGAACAGCCGAATCTTCCGGGCACCGTATCGCTGTTCCTGCAACGCCGTGGCGACAACTGGTCCGGCAGGGGGCGGCATGAATTCTATCGCTGGTATGCGCCCCCGCATACGGTGCGCGAGCTGGCCCCCGGCGTTCACCGCATGACCGTCGATCTGCGCGATGCCGGCTGGGTTTCGGTTCAGGGCCGGCCGATCGGCACCGCCCCGGCCGAATTCACCGCCGCGTTACGCGATGTCGGGCAGCTCGGGCTGGTTTTCGGCTCGTCGTCGGCACGCGCGCACGGCGTCTTCGCGACTGGCCCGGCCCGGTTCGAACTGATCGATTTCAGGATCGAATAGTCGGCGCGTCGGCGCCACGGCTGCCCTGCCCGGCTTGGCTCGGCTTGGCGCTTCGGGACGTGACGCACATCGTCGCCTTGCCTATAGCGCAGGGTGCGGCATAAGCGCGTGTCGCTAAACCACCGATAAAGGCCGAAACACCCATGTCCCAGATGTTCCGCATCACGCTACCCGACGGCTCCGTCCGCGAAGTAGCGCCGGGGACTACCCCCGCGGACATCGCCGCCGCAATCGGGCCGGGACTGGCAAAGGCAGCGCTCGCCGCGCGGGTCGATGGCGAACTGCGCGATATCGGGCGGGCGTTCGATGGCGACGCGCAACTCGCGCTGGTCACGTCGAAGGACGAGGCCGACGCGCTCGAACTCGCGCGCCACGATTTCGCGCATGTGCTGGCCGAGGCGGTACAGAACCTGTTCCCGGGCACGCAGATCACCTTCGGCCCGTCGACGGACGACGGCTTCTATTACGACTTCGCGCCCAAGGACCGTCCCTTCACTGAGGAAGACTTGCCGGGAATCGAGACCGAAATGCGCGCCATCATCGCTCGCGACGAGAAATTGGTGCGCGAAGTGTGGGCCCGCGCCGACCTGATCGCGCGCTGGAACGCGCAGGGCGAGACGTTCAAGGCCGAATGGGCCGCCGAACTGCCCGAGGGCGAGGAACTGACCGTCTATCGTTCGGGCAGTGGCGAGGACGCATGGCTCGACATGTGTCGCGGGCCGCATCTCGCCTCGACCGGCAAGCTCGACCCGCAGGCGTTCAAGCTGACGCGCGTATCGGGCGCATACTGGCGCGGCGACCAGAAGAACGCGATGCTCAGCCGCATCTACGGCACCGGCTGGCTCAACAAGAAGCAGCTCGACGCGCATCTTCACAAATTGGAGGAAGCCGCCAAGCGCGACCATCGCAAGCTGGGCCAGGAAATGGACCTGTTCCACCTCCAGGCAGAAGCGCACGGGTCGGTCTTCTGGCACCCCAATGGCTACATTATCTGGCGCGAGCTGGAGGCCTATATGCGCCGCGCGATCGACGGCGCGGGCTATCGCGAGGTCAAGACGCCGCAGGTGATGGATGCCAGCCAATGGGAACAGTCCGGGCATTGGGGCAAATATCGCGAGAACATGTTCGTTATCCCCGACGAGGTACCTAACACCGAGGATGAAGGCCCGATCGTCAGCGACGACGCCGACTGGATGGCGTTGAAGCCGATGAACTGCCCCGCGCACGTCCTGATCTTCCGCCAAGGGATCAAGTCGTATCGCGACCTGCCGCTGCGCTTCTACGAAAATGGCTGTTGCCACAGGAACGAGCCGCATGGCGCGCTCCACGGTCTGATGCGCGTTCGCCAGTTCACGCAGGACGACGCGCACATCTTCTGCCGCGAGGACCAGATCGTCGCCGAGGTGCGCGCCTTTTGCGAACTGGCCGACCGCATCTACAAGGATTTCGGCTTCACCTACGCGATCAAGCTCGCGCTGCGTCCCGAAAAGCGGTTCGGCAGCGAAGAGATGTGGGACCTCTCCGAAAACGAACTGCGCAACGCGGTGGTTGAGGCGGGTTTCGCGACCGAGGACTATGGTTGGGGCGAACTCCCCGGCGAAGGCGCCTTCTACGCGCCCAAGCTCGAATGGCATCTGACCGACGCGATCGGGCGGACCTGGCAGGTCGGCACGATCCAGTCCGACCGCGTTCTCCCCGACCGGCTCGATGCGAGCTATGTCAGCGAGGATGGCGAGCGGCACCGCCCGATCATGCTCCACCGCGCGATCTTCGGCAGCTACGAACGCTTTATCGGCATCCTGATCGAACATTTCGCCGGGCGCCTGCCGACCTGGCTCGCGCCGGTGCAGGCGGTGGTCGCGACGATCGTGTCCGACGCCGATGGCTATGCAAACGAAGCGGTTGAAAAACTGAAGGCGGCTGGCATCCGGGTGGACGCCGATCTCCGCAACGAGAAGATCAACTACAAGGTGCGCGAACACTCGCTCGCCAAGGTTCCGTATCTGCTCGTTATCGGCAAGCGCGAGGCGGATGAAGGCACCGTCGCGATCCGCCGTCTAGGCAGCCAGGGGCAGGAGGTCGTCAGCCTCGATGCGGCGATCGCCATGCTCCGCGACGACGCGACTCCGCCCGACCTCAAGCCCGCGTGACCCCGCAAACGCTCGCAATCTACGCCGCTGCCGCGGTGGCGGAGATTGCGGGTTGTTTCGCCTTCTGGGCAGTCGTCCGGTCGGGCAAGTCCGCCTGGTGGCTGATCCCCGGCATGGCGGCGCTTGCGCTGTTCGCATGGCTGCTGACGCTCAGCCCGGCGGATGCGGCGGGGCGCGCCTATGCGGCCTATGGCGGCATCTATATCGCCGCGTCGCTCGGCTGGCTGTTGCTGGTGGAGGGGCACGCCCCAACGCGCTGGGACCTGATCGGCGTCGGCCTTACGCTGGCAGGGTGCGTCGTCATCCTCGCCCAGCCGCGTTGAATCGCGATCACGACCCACCCTCTCCCGTTCGCACTGAGCTTGTCGAAGTGCTGTCCTTTTCTTCGTGCCAAGAAGGACAGTGCTTCGACAAGCTCAGCACGAACGGGATTCGGGGAAACATCGCGATCCATATTCAATCACCCCGCTTCCAAAAGGCGCGCATCGCCCCTATATGGAGCGCTCGAACTGACGACAGGAGAAGCCAAGATACGTCCCCCCATGTCCCGGCGTGGCAACACGCCGCCGCCGATGAACGGCCCGCGCTACAATGAATTCATCCAGTCGCCCAAGGTCCGCGTGATCGATCACGAAGGCGAGAATCTGGGCGTCCTCTACACGCGCGAGGCGATCGAGCAGGCCGCCGAGGTTGGCCTGGACCTGGTTGAGGTATCGCCCAACGCCGATCCGCCCGTCGCCAAGTTCCTGGACGTCGGCAAGTTCAAATATGAGGCGCAGAAAAAGGCGAACCTCGCGCGCAAGACGCAAAAGACGCAGGAAATCAAAGAAATCAAGATGCGTCCGAACATCGATGATCACGATTACGATGTGAAGATGCGCAACGTGCACAAGTTCATCGGCGAAGGCGACAAGGTGAAGATCACCCTGCGCTTCCGCGGTCGCGAATTGTCGCACGGTCAGCTCGGCATGGCGCTGCTCCAGCGCGTCGCCGAGGATTGCAGCGACGAAGCCAAGGTCGAAGCCTATCCGCGCATGGAAGGCCGTCAGATGCTGATGGTGCTGTCGCCCAAATAATCCGCATTCTGGGGCAGCGTGACGAACGATCGCCGCTGCCCCCGCCACCCGGTCGTCATTTGCCGGATCAGTCCGCCCCCGTTTGCGGCTCCTCCCACAATTCGATCGCATTGCCCTCGGGATCATGGATGCGGGCAAAGCGCCCGACTTCGGGCGAATCCCATTCGTCGCGCGTTTCGATGGCGATGCCCGCCGCGTTCAGCCGCTCGAGCATTCCCTCAAGGTCGGTAACCCGGAAATTGAACATGAATTGCTTGTCGGCGGCGAAATAGTCGGTGTCGGCCTTGAACGGCGCGAACACCACTGGCCCGCCCAGCGTCTTCCATGTCCATGCTTCGGGGTCGCCGCCCGCACCTTCGGCGTTGCATCCCGCGCCGATGCCCAAATTTTCGCGATACCAGGCGTTCAGCGCATCGGGATCCCGCGCGCGGAAAAAGATGCCGCCGATGCCCAGCACTGCCATTGGACCGCTCCCGTTCATGCGATCGCCTGACGATACACGCTTTCCCCCGGAACGTCACTTGCGGCGGGGCGACCATCGCGGTCGGCGGCGGCTGCCCTCCCGGATGTACCAGACCCTAGTCGCCCGCGAAGCCCAGGGGCGACAATCCGGCCTCGCGGTCGTTGACCAGCATTGCCCTTCCCGCGGGCAGCGCGCTGCGTTGCGCGCAGTCGGCACGGGTACAGGCGCGGCAACCCAGGCCGATCGGCATCGCACGCCCACCCAGATCCAGCCCGCGCGCGATGGCCAGCGCTCCCGCTTCGCCGGCCGCCAGACCCAATGTAACGGCAAAGCGGGCGCGCGACCCACCAGCGCGATCGCCTTGTGGACGGACGGTGCGGCTAAGCGTGAGCCACCGACCGGAATCCTCCGTTTCGACCAATTGCACGACCGCTCGGTCGCCGCAGGCAAAGGCTTCGAAAACGTCCCACAGCGGACACAGCCCGCCCTCCACCAGCGGCGACGCGCTTGCGCCGGCATAGCGTTTCGATACCTGGCCTGCGCGATCGACGCGCAGCATGAAGAACGGCAGTCCCCGCGCGCCCACCCGGCTGAGTGTGGTCAGCCGGTGTGCCACCTGTTCGAATCCGGCACCGAAGCGCCGTCCGAGCAATTCGACATCATATCCCGTCGCCTCGCACGCGCGGAGAAACCGGGCGTAGGGCATCATCAGCGCGGCAGCGAAATAGGCGCCGAGATGGCGACGGAAGAGGCGTTCGGCCACCCGGTCGCCGAACCCCGCCCCGCGCACGAGCGCGTCGATTTCGCCCCGGGCCTCCAGCCCGCCCAGTTCGCGCGCCAGCGCAAAGCTGCGCGATGGCGGCGCCAGCAATTCCGAAAGCTGGATTTGCCGGGCATGCAGGTCGATACGACGCAGCCGGTCGGGCATCACATCGACGGGCAGGATGCGGACCGACAATTGATGTTTGACCCGTAGCCGCTCGCCCATCGCCGCGTACAGGTCGCCGCCCGACTGGCGTAGCGTGTCGGCCAGTTCCTCCGCCACCGCATCGAGATCGGCGAAATGATTGCGCCAGCGTTCGATCTCGCCGCGCACCTGCGCCGACGGATCGGGTGTCGCGGCTTCTCCTGCGACACTTACCCCCTGCCCCGCCATGCGATCGTAAGCGCGCGCGAACGCCTCCGCCCCGCCGGGGGCGGCCGCCAGCCATTCGGTGACTTCGCCGCGGTCGATCTCAAGGTCGGCGAACACCGGATCGGCAAGCCTACGTCGTAGCGCCTTTTCCCCGCCGCCCGGCTCGCTCGTCGCCAGCTTGCGCGGGTCGTAATCGAATCGCTCGACCAGCCGCAGGATCAGCGCCGCCGATACCGGTCGCTGATTGCGCTCGATCAGGTTGAGGTAACTGGGCGAGATCTCGAGCAGGTCCGCCATCGCCGCCTGAGTCAGCGCCAATTGTCGGCGCAGCCGTCGTATCGCGTGCCCGGCGATCAGCTTCGTTTCGGCCATTTTCCACCTGCCCCGGCTTGTCGGGCACAAGCTGCCCGGCGGTCCCGGCATTGTCAATATTTTACAATAAGACACGCACATTGCTGGTTGGACCATACAGCATCACGTAGATTCTCGGGACGAGCGATTGCCCAACGCGTTGATTTCGCCAATCTGGCGCCAACGAAACCCGCGATCTGTAAAGGATGCGACAATGTCCGTGACGTTCGAAGACCTGATCCCCGCCCCCGCCGACCGGTTCGACGGCATCACCCGGCCCTATACCGCCGACGATGTGGCGAAGCTGCGCGGATCGGTCGTGGTCGAACACACGCTGGCCCGGAAAGGCGCGAACAAATTGTGGGAACTGCTTCAGAGCGACGATTACATCAACGCGCTGGGTGCCATGTCGGGTAACCAGGCGATGCAGATGGTCCGCGCGGGCCTGAAGGCGATCTATCTGTCCGGCTGGCAGGTTGCCGCCGATGCCAACACTGCCGGCGCCATGTATCCCGACCAGTCGCTCTACCCGGCCAATGCCGGGCCGGAACTGGCGCGCAAGATCAACAACGCCTTCCAGCGCGCCGATCAGATCGAGCATTCGGAAGGCGGCGCCCAGCGCGACTGGTTCGCGCCGATCGTCGCCGATGCCGAAGCCGGGTTCGGCGGTCCGCTCAACTGTTTCGAGATCATGAAGGGCTATATCGCCGCGGGTGCTGCGGGCGTCCATTACGAGGACCAGCTGGCGTCCGAAAAGAAATGCGGTCATTTGGGCGGCAAGGTGCTGATCCCGACCCAGGCGCATATCCGCAACCTGGATGCCGCGCGGCTGGCAGCGGACGTCAGCGGCGTGCCGACGATCATCTGTGCGCGCACCGATGCGGAAAGCGCAAAGCTCATCACCAGCGATGTCGATGAACGCGATCGCGAATTCCTGACCGGCGAACGCACGCCCGAGGGCTTTTTCCGCCTGAAGGACGGCACCGGCGTCGATCACTGCATCAAGCGCGGGCTGGCCTTCGCCGAACATGCCGACCTGCTGTGGTGGGAAACATCCAAGCCCAACATGGACGACGCACGCCGCTTCGCAGAGGCGATCAAGAAAGAGTATCCGAACAAGATGCTCGCCTATAACTGCTCGCCCAGCTTCAACTGGGAAGCCAATCTGGACAAGGACGACATCGCCCGCTTCCAGCGCGAAATCGGGGCGATGGGCTACAAGTTCCAGTTCGTGACGCTCGCGGGCTTCCACCAGCTCAACTACGGCATGTTCGAACTGGCGCGCGGCTACAAGGATCGCGGCATGGCGGCCTATTCCGAACTGCAACAGGCCGAATTCGGCGCCGAGCAGCACGGCTATACCGCGACCCGCCACCAGCGCGAAGTGGGCACCGGCTATTTCGATCTGGTCGCGACCACGCTGGCCGGGGGCGCGAGTTCGACCACCGCGCTCGCCGAATCGACCGAAGCCGATCAGTTCAAGAAGCAAGCCGCCTGAAAGGAGCGAATGCCATGACCACCGAACCGCAACGCAGCCGCGCCGTCTTTTCCAACGAGGACTTCGCCCTCATCAAGGAAGCGATCGGCGGCTATATCAAACAGATCGCCGACGACCCGCGCTCGTCGAAATTCTCCAACCTCTATCATCGGCTCGGTCGCCTGAGCTGATACCCCGAACACGCTTTCCTGGGGAGGAAAGGTGCCCGTCGCGGAGCGATCCGCGGCGGGCATTTCCGCATGTGGTCAAACGACCTCTATCCATGCCCCATGAGCATGCGCCAGGCCGATCCGTCGCGCAGCATCGCCCGGCCAAGTCTCCACCCATATCTCGTGGCGCGCCAAGTCCCGGTCGGGTTCCATGCGGACCCAGGCGAGCGGTCGCGTCGCGTCGGCGCGGGCGCATGCCGACCGCATCGCCGCCGTGATCGCCGCCTGCTGCTCGGCACCCAGATATTGCCAGACCACCGAGTGCATCAGCACGCGGCTGGTGCCCGCCGCCTGCGGTTCGGCCAGTCGCGCCTCCAGCCAATCGGCGGCATCGCCCTTGTCGAGTTGCACCGGGCGTTCGCGCAACATGGCGATGGCGGCGTCGGTGCGCGCGAGGCGTTCGGGTTTCTCCGCCCAGACATAGCTGCGGAGCCTTTCGGCCTGCGCGGGATCGGTGGCGTCGATCGGCGCGATATCGACTCCGCGGATCGAGGCGAAGCGCGGCTGGGCAGGCTGGGGCGCAGGGCCGCGCCAGTCGGGCGCGATCCTGATCGGCGAACCCTCCGGCCCCACACCCACGCCCCCCAGATCGAACGCGAACCGGTCGATCAACAGATTCAGCCCCGCGCTCGATCCGATTTCCAGCAGCTCGATCGGCTGACCGAATGCGCGCGTCACCGCCATCAGCCCCAGCATCAGCGCCGCCGACCGCCCCGCCTCGTTGGTCTGGGGCGGCCCGTCCAGCCAGGGCAGGATCGCCGCATCCTGGCGCACGATCAGGCGGCGTAGCGCCGCAACCGTCTCGGCCAGTGGCGTATCGCTGGCAAAGGCGCGCACTGCATCCACTTCGCCCCGCAACCGCGCGGCATTCAGCCCGCCGACCAGCCGCAGCGGCAAGGCATCGTCGATCGGATGCCCCGCCCAGTCGAGCACCCGCCGCCCGGTCGCCGTGGTCTGGTCCAGCGTCCCGGCCAGCGCTTCGCACACCCGCGCGGTGACGGGCGCTTCCATCGCCAGACAGAAATCGCGCTGGGTCAGGAGTGCCTGCCGCACTACCGCCTCGGTCATCCCGGCCTCCACTGTTCGCAAACCGGGCGTTTCCCCGCCCCAAGCCGTGCGCTTGTTGCACGCCCGCGCGCGCCCAAGTAAAGCCCCGCGACCCTTATGCCCGATCCCGTCCTCCTCGCCGTCCCCAAAGGACGTATTCTCGACGAAGCGCTGCCGTTGCTGGCAGGGGGCGGAATCGTGCCCGAACCTGCCTTCGCCGACCCCGAAAGCCGCGCGCTGCGCTTCTACACCAACCAGCCGCATATCGATATCATCCGCGTCCGCGCGTTCGACGTCGCGACCTTCGTGGCGCATGGCGCGGCGCAGATCGGGATCGTCGGATCGGACGTGCTGGCCGAGTTCGACTATTCCGAACTCTATGCGCCGGTCGATCTGGGCATCGGCGCGTGCCGCCTGTCGGTCGCCGAACCCGCCAGCCTCGCCGAGAGCGACGATCCGCGCGGGTGGAGCCATGTCCGCGTCGCGACCAAATATCCGCACCTGACGAGCCGCCATTTTGCCGCGCGGGGGGTGCAGGCCGAATGCGTCAAGCTGAACGGCGCGATGGAATTGGCGCCGCTGCTCGGCCTTGCGCCGCGCATCGTCGATCTCGTCTCGTCGGGCCGCACGCTCAGGGAAAACGGGCTGATCGAGGTCGAGCGGATCATGAACGTCACCAGCCGCCTGATCGTCAACCGCGCCGCGTTCAAGATGAAGAGCGCGACGCTCGGCCCGCTGGTCGATCGGGTGCGCGCATTGGTGGGGGCTCAGGCCGCATGATCCGCCTGTCCACCCCCGACGCTTCGTTCGACCGCGATTTCCGCGCGCTGGTCGAGGCACGCCGCGAGCCCGATGTCGATGTCGCGCGCGACGTCCGCATGATCGTCGCCGCTGTCCGCGACGAAGGCGACGCCGCGGTGCGCGCCTTCACCCAGAAATTCGACCGGCACGATCTTGACGAAAGTGGCTGGCGAATCGAACGCGTTGACCTGACCGCCGCGCTCGAAGGGCTTGAGCCGGAGCTTCGCGCCGCGCTCGAACTCGCGCGCGACCGGATCACCGCCTATCACGAAAAACAGCGCCCGGCGGACAGCGACACCACGGACGCCGATGGCATCCGCACCGGCGCGCGCTGGAACGCGGTCGATGCCGCGGGGCTGTATGTGCCGGGCGGGCGCGCGGCCTATCCGTCGTCGGTGCTGATGAACGCCATCCCCGCAAAGGTCGCGGGCGTGCAACGGCTGGTGATGGTCACGCCGACCCCCGATGGCGAGGTGAACCCGCTGGTGCTTGCCGCCGCCGAACTGGCGGGCGTGGACGAGGTGTGGCGGGTGGGCGGCGCACAGGCGGTCGCCGCGCTCGCCTATGGCACCGGACGGATCGCGGCGGTCGATGTCATCTGCGGTCCCGGCAATGCCTGGGTGGCGGAGGCAAAGCGCCAGCTCTACGGCGTGGTCGGCATCGACATGGTCGCGGGGCCGAGCGAAATCCTGGTCGTCGCCGATGGCAAAAACGACCCCGACTGGATCGCCGCCGACTTATTGAGCCAGTCCGAGCACGACCCCACCAGCCAGTCGATCCTGATCACCACCGATGCCGGGTTCGCCGATGCGGTCGCCGATGCGGTCGATCGCATCATCGGCACGCTGGCGACCGCAGACGTGGCCCGGCAAAGCTGGGACGCGAACGGCGCGATCATCGTCGCTAGCAGCTTCGATGAAGCCCCTGCGCTCATCAACGCGCTCGCGCCTGAACATCTCGAACTCGCGATCGACGATGCCGAAGCGATGTTTGCGCGAGTCCGCCATGCCGGATCGGTGTTTTTGGGACGCCACACGCCGGAAGCGGTCGGCGATTACGTCGCCGGTCCGAACCACGTCCTCCCCACCGGCCGCCGCGCGCGCTTTGCGAGCGGCCTATCAGTGCTCGACTTCATGAAGCGCACCAGCTTCCTCTCGCTCGACCCGTCAGGGCTGGCGAAGATCGGCCCCGCCGCGGTCGCGCTGGCAACGGCGGAGGGTCTCCCCGCCCATGCCCGATCGGTCGCGATCCGATTGGAGAACTAACCTTACAACCGTTCGCCCTGAGCTTGTCGAAGGGCTGTCCTTCTTTCTAGAGAAGAAGTGCAGGGCTTCGACAGGCTCAGCCCGAACGGTCTTTTGTCGAACCGGAACCCGATATGCCAAGCAAGACTTCGAAAACCCGTACCCAAGCCCGCGCCGCCGCTCGTCTCGGCGCCGTCCAGGCGCTGTATCAGCACGACATGGAGGGGACCGCGATCCCCGCGCTGCTCCACGAATTCCACCAGCACCGGCTGGGCGCGACCATCGAGGACGTCGAATATGCCGATGCCGACATCATGCTGTTCGACGATATCGTGAAGGGCGTCGATGCGCGCCGCGACGAAGTCGACGCCGCGATCACCGCGCGTCTGGCGGCAGGCTGGAGCCTCGACCGCCTCGACAAGCCGATGCGCCAAATCCTGCGCTGCGGCACCTACGAACTGATCGCTCGCCACGACATCCCCAAGGCCGCGATCATCAGCGAATATCTCGACGTCGCCCATGCCTTTTACGACCGCAAGGAAGCCGGGTTCGTGAACGGCGTGCTGGACGCGGTGGCCAAGGCAGTTCGGTAAACACCGACCCCACCCGTTCGTTTCGAGCGAAGTCGAGAAACATGTCGCGAGCGTTGGGAATGCGTTTCTCGACTTCGCTCGAAACGAACGGATGGCGGTGACGAATTAGCGCGACTGGGCGTGTCGGCATTTGGCCCAGATGGAGGCGAAAAGGGTGATTTCCGAGTACCGGAGCGCAGCGTGCTTCCGGCACGTGAGCACCGGAGCGGACGAAATCGCGCTTTGCAGCCCCATGTGGGCCGAATGACGACACGCCCAGAAATGAGAGAGGTCGCCGAGGCCGTCTCCCGACGGTCCCGGCGACCCCAAACATGGTCAGCGGCCGGAGAGCTCCAGCCCGGGAGACCATGCGGACCGCTAATCTGGATGCTCGATGCGTTGACTGGAGGAGGATACCTCCCGCATCGCTACGGACGGAGGGCTTCCGTCCGCCGCATCCGGATTAGCGGCGCGTCTCCCGAACGAACTGAACCGACCCCATTGCTGAACCATGAGACATCGGATCACCTCCTTTCGCTAGTTGAAGCTAGATTTGCGCTTAAGCACGGTCGAAAGGTGAATCAAATCGGCGCCAAGAACAAGTCTTGTAATGCGCGTCGATTTATACGATTCTCAACGGTCTGTGCTGAGCGATGCCTCAGCGCCGACAATCCTCCACCACCCGCTGCACTTCTGCCCAGGTCGGCAGGATCAGGCCCGGCGTGCCCGCCACCTCGACCGCAAACCGCCCGCGGCTGAACCCGATCGCGTCGAGCAGATTGTCGCGCGCAGGCAGCACCGCGACGACATTGCCGCCTTGCGCGCGCGCAGGCAGCGCGCGCGTCGCGCTGGTCGTGCGGATGGTCATCGAGGATGCGCCCGACGCGCCGGCGCGCTCCAGCGCAACCTGCCCCCCGACACACCGCATCGCGAATTGCGACCCGAACCGTGCGACGCTGCCGCCGCCTTCGCGCGCATAGGTCCAGTTGCCGGGCGTCGCCGCGCGATCGGCCCAATTGGGCGCGGGCGGCGGCGCGGGCACGGGGGCCGGTGCGGGCGCTGGCGCCGGGCTGGGTTCGGGTGGCGGCGGGGGCTCCGACGGACGGACGCACGCGGCAAGCAGAACCAGGGGCGCGATCGCGACGAGCGGGGAGAGACTGAAACGCATGGCCGTCAGCATGGCGGATGCGCCGCTGATGCTCAAGCCGCGAACGCGACCGTATGAGCGAAAGCTGCGGGTGCGCGATCGCCGCCCGCCGGTCGGGGCCGCTCAGCCAAAGGTGGCGTGCGGCAATTCGAGCCGCACGACCAGCCCTTCGCTATCCCACCGCCTGGACATCGCCCCGCCCAGCTGGCGCCGGACGACGGTATCGACCATGCGCGATCCGAATCCGCTGTGCGCGGGTTCGGCGCCGTCGGTCAGCGCCCCGCCGCGTTCGCGCCACTCGATCGACCAGTTGTCTGGCCCACGCGCGATCTCGATCTCGATACTGCCTTCGGCCTGCGACAGCGCACCATATTTGGCGGCATTGGTCGCCAGTTCGTGAAAGACCAGCGACATCGGCGTAATCAGATGCGCGCCGACCGACGCATCTTCCCCGCCGATCCGGTGCCGCAGCGCCGCGGCATGGCGATAGGGTGCGAGCAACGTGTCGAACAGTGCGTGCAATCCCGTCGCAACCGCCCCCTCCGACGCATCGCGATCGGTGACCAGCCCGTGCGCCCGCGCCAGCGCCGCGGTGCGCTCGACCAGATCGCGGTGGCCATCGGCACCGCTCGTTTGGCTTGCTGAAAAATGGATCAGGCTCTGGAACAGCGCGAACAGATTCTTGATCCGATGGGCGAGTTCCTGGGCGATCACGTCGCGGGCATCCGCGTCGCGGCGCGCCTCGATGATCGTCATGACGTTCGACGCGAGCACGCGCATCGTCTCGGCCTGGATCGGCGTCAGCCCCGCACGCGGCACCCGGTCGATCACGCACAGCGCGCCCAGCGGGATGCCGCTGGCGGTCACCAGCGGTGCGCCGGCATAGAAACGGATGCCCGGTTCACCCGTCACCAACGGATTGTCGGCAAAACGCGCATCGAGCGTCGCATCGGGCACGACCATGATGTCGGGCATCCGCATCGCGTGCGCGCAGAAGGACGCCGACCGCGGTGTCGCCTCCACCCCCAGCCCGATCCGGCCGAGAAAGCGCTGTTCTTCCGCTTCGACCAGGCTGACGAGCACGATCGGCGCGTCGCAAATCTTGGCGAGCAGCGCGACGACGTGGTCGAACCGACCCCCGCCATCCCAATCGGCCAAGCCATGATTGACGATCGCCAACGCACGCGCCGCTTCGTTCTGGGAATGGGGGGCCGATGCCGTTGCAGGGTCGGCGCTGGAATCGTGCGCAGCCATCCCCCGCGCGCTACACGCGCGCAAGCGATTTGGCTATCCCGCTGTGTTACTTAGCCCGCACGACATGGCCGATCGGGCCAACACCCGATCAGGCGGCGCGCGGCACGATCCGGTCAAGCTCGCCGTTCAATACGCGCGACGTGCGTTCAAAAATTCGTGGTCGAGCTGCAATGCCAGAAAAAAGCCTTCCGACATGCGGAAATAGCGTGCGAGCCGCAGGTCGAGGTCCGCGTCCATCGATCGCTCACCATCGACGACATCGCCAATCCGCTGCGGTTCGACGCCAATCGCATGCGCAAGATCGTTCTTGCTCATGCCCAAAGGCTCCATGAACTCGGACAGCAACAACTCTCCGGCATGGCTGTTATGGAGCCAGTCGGGGTTAGTGATAGTCGATGATTTCGACGTGCTCGGCATGTCCGTCCTTCAGCTACCTCCCGAACTTCCGCTGCGTCTTGCCGAACCGCGTCTTGCGCGTGCCCGGCTTGCCCTCGTTCGAGCGACCCATGACGGGCGCCTTGTGCTCGCTCGCAGGCAGACCGAGTTCTTCCTGTTCGAGGCTGCGGATCTCGTCGCGCAGGCGCCCGGCTTCCTCGAACTCGAGATCGGCGGCGGCCTTGCGCATCTTCTTTTCGAGTTCCTCGATGTACGCGCGCAGATTGTGACCGACCATGTGCGGACGGTTCTCGTCGATCTCGACCGTCACCTGATCCTTCGAAGCGACATGGGCGATGATGTCGCCGATCTGCTTCCTGACCGTCTCGGGCGTGATGCCGTTCGCCGCGTTATATTCGAGCTGTTTCTCGCGGCGACGGTTGGTTTCGTTGAGCGCGCGTTCCATGCTGCCGGTCATCCGGTCGGCATAGAGGATGACGCGTCCATCGACGTTGCGCGCCGCGCGGCCGATGGTCTGGATCAGCGACGTTTCCGACCGCAGGAACCCTTCCTTGTCCGCGTCGAGGATCGCGACCAGCCCGCATTCGGGAATGTCGAGCCCCTCGCGCAGCAGGTTGATGCCGATCAGCACGTCGTACACCCCCATGCGCAGGTCGCGGATCAGCTCGATCCGCTCCAGCGTCTCGACGTCCGAATGCATGTAGCGGACCTTGATCCCCGCTTCGTGCATATATTCGGTCAGATCCTCGGCCATCCGCTTGGTCAGCGTGGTGACCAGCGTGCGGTATCCAAGCGCTGTGGTCTTGCCGACTTCGACGATCAGGTCCTGGACCTGTTCCTCGACCGGCTTGATCTCGACCGGCGGGTCGATCAGCCCGGTGGGGCGGATGACCTGTTCGACGAACACGCCGCCCGTCTGCTCCATCTCCCAGTCGCCCGGCGTCGCCGAGACATAGGTGGTCTGCGGGCGCATCGCGTCCCATTCGTTGAAGCGAAGCGGGCGGTTGTCGATCGCCGACGGCAGGCGGAAGCCGTATTCCGCAAGCGTGATCTTGCGCCGGTGGTCGCCGCGCGACATCCCGTTGATCTGGCCCACCGTCTGGTGGCTCTCGTCGACGAACAGCAGCGCATTCTCGGGCAGATATTCGAACAGGGTCGGCGGCGGTTCGCCGGGCAGCCGTCCGGTCAGGAATCGCGAATAATTCTCGATCCCTGCGCAGCTTCCGGTCGCCTGGATCATCTCGAGATCGAAATTGGTGCGCTGTTCCAGCCGCTGCGCCTCGAGCAACTTGCCCTCGGTAATCAGCTCCTTCAACCGCTCGTCCAGCTCATGCTTGATCGCATGCGTCGCCTGTTTGAGCGTCGGTCCGGGCGTGACGTAATGGCTGTTGGCGTAAATCCGCACCGACGCCAGCGACGCCACCTTCTTCCCTGTCAGCGGATCGAATTCGACGATCTCCTCGATCTCGTCGCCGAAGAAGGACACGCGCCACGCGCTATCCTCATAATGCGAGGGGAAGATTTCGAGCGTATCGCCCTTCACCCGGAAATTGCCGCGCTGGAACGCGGCGTCGTTGCGCTTGTACTGCAGCGCGACCAGCTTGCGCACGATCTCGCGCTGGTCGTGAGTCTGACCCTTTTTCAGGTCGAAGATCATCGCCGAATAGGTTTCGACCGACCCGATGCCATAGAGGCACGACACCGACGCGACGATGATGACATCATCGCGTTCGAGCAACGACCGGGTCGCGGAATGCCGCATCCGGTCGATCGATTCGTTCACCGAGCTTTCCTTCTCGATGTACGTATCCGACCGCGGCACATAGGCTTCGGGCTGGTAATAATCGTAATAGCTGACGAAATATTCGACCGCATTGTCGGGGAAGAACGACTTGAATTCGCCGTAGAGCTGGGCGGCGAGGATCTTGTTGGGCGCGAGCACCAGCGCCGGGCGCTGCAACTCCTCAATCACCTTGGCCATGGTGAAGGTCTTGCCCGAACCGGTTACGCCCAGCAGCACCTGGTCGCGCTCGCCATTCTTTGCTGCTTCGACCAGCTCGGCGATCGCCGCGGGCTGATCACCGGCGGGATTGTAATCGCTGGCCAATCGGAAAAGCCGCCCGCCCTCGACCTTGTCGGGACGCGCAGGGCGATGCGGGATGAAGCTCTGCCCCGTTTCCGGTTCGTCGAGCGAGGTGCGAATCTGGATTGCCATCGCGGGCAAATATGGGAAGGTCGCGCCCCACGCGCAACGCGCGGATGAAACATCTAAGGAACACTCCGATGACCCGCGCCCTTGCCTTGGCCCTCCCCCTGTTCGCGCTCGCCGGTTGCGACAGCCTTGGGATCGGCGAACCCAGCGTCGACCTGTCGAACGCGACCATGGCCGAGGTCGCGGCGGAAGCCGTCAAGGTTCAGCAGCAGCGCCCCGGACAATGGGAAATGACGACCCAGCTCGTATCGCTCGAGGTCGAGGGCGTGCCCGAGGATTCGCCGATGAACGCGATGCTCAAACAACAGATCGGCCAGGCGAACACCGACAGCCAGTGCCTGACCGAAGAGGGCGCAAAGAAGACGATGGTCCCGCAGGATGTCGATCCCAACAATCGCTGCCGCTTCGCGCATTTCCGCATGAAGGGCGGCCAGATCGATGCCGACATGACCTGCCCCGCCCCCGACGGCGCTGGCACGCTTCGGATGACGCAACAGGGCAGCTATTCGCCGGATGCCTATGACGTGACCTCGACCCTGACGCGCGCAGGCGGCACCGCGCCGGGCGAAAACAACACGATGACGATGAAGGTCAGCGCCAAACGCACGGGCGAGTGCAAGGCGTAAGTTCGCGCCCTAATCTCCGTCCGTATTCCCGCGAAGGCGGGAATCCAGGATGGCATGCGCAACGCTAGTGACCCTGAGCTCCCACCTTCGCGGGAGCACGGGCGCTGATTACCGCATCGCGCGCACCGCATCCGTATCCAGACACGCCCTCAGCGCATCCCGATCGGTCGGTGGCGCGATGCTCTGATCCCCGGCCTCCGCAATCCGCTGCGGCACCCCTATCGCCACCGTATCGATCGGATTCGGCAATCCCACGCACGCCGTCACCGCATCCAGCAGGCGCGGCGGCGTGTCATAGGCTTCCGCCGACAAACGATACGTCCCCCAGTGAATGCCGATCCCCCGGCTCGCGCCCATGCGACGGAACAGCTCGACCGCATCGACCGGCCCGATATGCGTCGCCGTGCCCATCTGCCCCGGCACGAACCGGAACGCACCGATCGGCATCAGCGCCAGCCGGATCGGCCCGTAGGCGCGCGCCTCATCGGCCCAGCGATAATCGCCCGCCCCGGTATCGCCCGCAAAGAACAGGTTGCCGCCGGGCAATGTCACGACGAAGCTCGACCACAATGCCCGGTTGCGGTCGGCGAACCAGCGGCTGCCCCAGTGATGGTTGCGATTGACGATCACGTCGATGCCGGGCGCGATACTGACTCTTCCGCCCCAATCGACGGCGGTCGAGGGCACGCCCGCTTGCGCGATCACGCTGTCATTGCCGAGCGAGGTTACGATGCGCGGCCGGTCGCGCTCCCACAACTTCCTGAGCGTCGGCTTGTCGAGATGATCGTAATGATTGTGGCTGACCAGCACGACATCGATCTTCGGCAGGTCGTCGAACGCAACCCCCGGTCGCGTCACACGCTGGGGTCCGAAAATCCCGAACGGCCCGGCACGCTCGGCATAGATCGGGTCGGTCAGGATATTGAGCCCGCCCGCCTGGACCAGCACCGTCGCATGGCCGATCCAGGTGACGAGCATGTCGTCGCCCATCACGCGCGCGGGCGGCTTGGCCTGCGCGACCGGCACGCTCGACGGCCAGTCGGGCCGCCCGTCCTGCCCGGTCGCCTGCCCCCAGATGAAGCTGCCACGGCTGCGCCCGCCCGGCAGCCGGTTGTCGTCGCCGGCATCGTCGGGATTGAAGAAACGCGCGCCGTCGAAATGATCGCTGACAGCACCTTCATAATAGATGCGGTCGAGGAAGCGCGGCACGATCGTCACGGCCAGGCACAGCGCGATGACCAGCCACAGCAGCACCGTCCCGACCCATTTCAACGCGCGCATCATTGTCCCCTAACGCCCGGTATGCGCGAACGGGCGCGCGTCGATCGTCCGTGCGAGAAATTCGAGTATGCGCGCCTCGTCCTCGCGCGCCGACCGTCGCCCGATCCACCAGATCAGCCCGGCCATCGCCAGCATCGCCACCGGAATCGCCAGCATCGGCAGCACCATCGCCAGCGGCAGCCGCGCGAGAATCAGGATCGGCAGCCCGCCGGCACCGAACAGCACCACCAGCCCCATCCAGAACCACAGGAACATCCGGGTCGCGGCATGCGGCCCCAACCGCCCCACGATCACCGATCCGCCGCCATCCGCTGCGATCGTCGCCGACAGCACCGATTTGAAACTAGCGGCGAAATTGGGTCGGTGCGACCAGAGGGTCATCCGCGCCTCGGTCCCGTATCCCGTCACTTGCGCGGGTGCGCCGCTGGTCATCGTCGCCGGAAGCGCCGTCTTCAGCCGCTCGGCAATCGCGACAGGCGGATGGGGCGAATGGAGACGGATGGCGGGCATGCCCTCCTTTGCCCGCCCACGCCCATGGCGTCAAAATACTTGTGCGGGTCGACAATATGTTGTCTATAGACAACGAATCATCCGCACTGGACATACACTCCTTGTACAACCGCATTGCCCTGTTCCGCGCCGAACGCGGTCTTTCCCGCCGCGAACTGGCGGATGCGGTCGGCGTCAATCCCCAGACGATCGGCTATCTGGAGCGCGGCGACTACGCCCCCAGCCTGGAGCTTGGCATGAAGATCGCCGCCGCGTTCAGCGTGCCGGTCGAACTGGTCTTTTCCTTCACCCCTTTCCCCTCGGTCGCGGACGCGCTGCGCCGCGCAGGAGATGTTTGATGGCTAACCCCGCCAATCGCTACGATCTGAACCGATGGGCAGCCGAAGAGATGGCGCGGTTACCCAGGCGGAAGCACTGGGGCTGGGCGCTTGGCCTGGCGATGGCGATGACGTTGACGATCCCCGCTATCGCACTGTTTGCGCCGGTCGATGGCGATTTCAAATTTACCGCGGTCTTCGTCTCCGCCCTGCTGCCGCTGATGGTGGCGCTGCAACAATCGCCGTTTGCGCGCGAAATGTGGTTCGGACGCGAGCGCGCGAACCTCGACGAGTTCGAGCGCGAGGCACTGTTGAGGGCGACGCGGCGCGCTTACCGCCTGTTGATGGCGCTCATCATCGCGCTGTGCGTCTGGCTTTGGGTCGCAACGGCGCTGGATTGGCCGACTCCGCAACGCTTCGAACAATGGACGGGTATCGCGATCAGCATGACCGCCATCGGCTTGGCCTTGCCGATCTTCTTCGCGGAAACATCCGTTCCGCACCCGCCCGAAACCGACGAAGCGGAGGATGTTTGATGGCTGAGCGCTACGACCCGATCCAGTGGACCCACAGGCAATGGGCGTCTCGCAAACGGTCGCGTTCGGTTCTTTGGTTCGGGGCGCTCGGGATCGTCATCGCCGCGGGCCTGCCGATCCTCGAAATGCTCGACACCGCCGAGGACGAAGACCGTCTGGCGGCATTCCTGCCCTTCATGATCCTGCTGCTCGTACCGGCCATGTCGCCTTTCGGACGCAGCCGCCTGTCGATCGGCGCGAAGGACGAACCCGAGTTCGACGAACATGAACGCGCCATCCTGAACCGCGCCAGCGCGCGCAGCCACATTTGGACGATCGGGTTGATCCTGATGTCCTTCATCTGGTTCCATCTTGCGAGCCTGAAGGGCTGGCCGATGCCGACGACCGCCATGGATTGGTCGAGCTGGGGCTTCGGGCTGGTGGCGATCTCGCTCACGCTGCCCGTATTGTTCGCCGAAATCATGGTGCCGCTACCGCCTGCCGGCGAGGAAGAGGATTTCGCGTAAATGTCCTACGATCCGATCCAATGGGAAGCGAATGCCCGCCGGATGCCGCGTCGCCGCAACCTTGCCGCGCTGATAGGACTGGGCATCGTCGCGGCGGCGCTTGCGCCTGCGATCGAGATTTTCACCGACCATGAAAGCCCGGACGGACTGGTGTCGCCGCTGTTCATGATGTCGCTGCTGCTGATCCTGTCGGTCACCCAGTCGCCCTTCGCGCGCACCACCTGGGTCCGGGCAAAGGGACTGGCGGCGTTCGACGAATTCGAGCGCGCGGCACTGGTCGATGCCACCCAGCGTGCGTTCGCGGTCGTGCTGGTGATGCTGCTCGCGCTGTTCATCTGGCTGTGGGCGGCGAGTGCGGCGAGCTGGCCAATGCCGGTTCGCCCGCGTCAATGGTTCGCGCTCGGCTGGGCGTTTCTGGCGATCGCCGCCGCGCTGCCCGTGTTCTTCGCCGAACTGGCGATCCCCTATCCGCCCGATGCGGAGAGCGACGACGAGAACATGGCATGACTCGCAAGACCATACCCGAACGGCTCGACGACAGCGTGCGCTGGACTGGCATTCCGAGCGCGATTGAGGTGTTCGAACGTCAGGACGACAGCCAGCGGCGGCATCTGCGCTGGGTTCCGCTCATTCCGCTGATCGCCTATTACGTGGGAGCGGGCTTGACGTTGTTCGGCGAACGTCCGCAGATACTCGGGCCGCTGATCGCCTGGGGCGGCTTTCTCGGCTCCGCACTGGTTCCGGTTTTCGGCCCGGTAAAGGCTTGGGGCAGTCTGACGCTAGACGAATATGACCGCGACGTCCGGCGGCGCGCGTTCCTGTTCGCCTATGCCGCATGCACGATGTTCGCGCTGGCCGCATTCATCGGCATCGCTGCGATGGTCGGGCTGGAGTCAAACGAACCGTGGCGTGTCATCTATGCATTGCTGCTGGCACCCGGCGCGATCCTGACGATGCAGGCGAGCTTACCGACGCTCTACACGAGTTGGCGAACCAGGCCGGTAGAAAAGGAATGAATGTCGTGCTCCTGCGAAAGCAGGAGTGTTGGCCGCCAGCGACGCCATCCGAACCCAACGCCCCTGCTTTCGCAGGAGCACGGGGAGTTACCTTACGCCCGTTCCAGCAGCCCTTCCTTTGCGATCTTTTCCCGCCACACAAGAGGCGCGAGATGGTGCACATTCTCGCCCGCCGCATCGACCGCGACGGTTACCGGGAAATCCGCGACCTCGAATTCGTAGATCGCTTCCATGCCCAGGTCTTCGAAGCCGACCACTTTCGACCCCTTGATCGCGCGCGCGACCAGATAGGCCGCACCGCCGACCGCCATCAGGTACGCGCTTTTGTGGTCGCGGATCGCCTCGGTCGCGGCGGGGCCGCGTTCGGCCTTGCCGACCATTGCGAGCAGGCCTTGCTCCAGCATCATCCGGGTGAACTTGTCCATGCGCGTCGCGGTGGTGGGACCGGCGGGACCGACCACTTCCTCGCCCACCGGATCGACCGGGCCGACATAATAGATGACGCGGCCCGCGAACTCGACCGGTAGCTTCTCGCCCTTGGCCAGCATGTCGGCGATCCGCTTGTGCGCGGCGTCGCGGCCGGTGAGCATCTTGCCGTTCAACAGCAGCCGGTCGCCATGCTTCCAGCCTTGTACGACTTCGGGCGTCAGCGTGTCGAGATCGACCCGGATCGCGGCCTTGTCGGGCGTCCAGTTGACGTCGGGCCATTCGTCGAGCTTGGGCGCTTCCAGATAGACCGGCCCCGATCCGTCGAGCGTGAAATGCGCGTGGCGAGTGGCGGCGCAATTGGGGATCATCGCCACCGGCTTGGACGCGGCATGGGTCGGCCAGTCGAAAATCTTGACGTCGAGAATGGTGGACAAGCCGCCCAGCCCCTGAGCGCCGATGCCAAGCGCGTTTACCTTGTCGAAAATCTCGATCCTGAGCGCTTCGATATCGTTCGACGGCCCGCGCTCTTTTAGCTGCGCCATGTCGATCGCGCCCATCAGCGATTCCTTGGCCAGCAGCATCGATTTTTCTGCCGTCCCGCCGATGCCGATCCCCAGCATTCCCGGCGGACACCAGCCTGCGCCCATCTGGGGAATCATCTCCAGCACCCAGTCGACGATCGAATCGCTGGGGTTCATCATCTTGAACTTGGACTTGTTCTCCGACCCGCCGCCCTTGGCCGCGACGTCGATCGAAACACTCGCGCCGGGCACCATTTCGACGTGCAGCACCGATGGCGTATTGTCGCGGGTATTGCGGCGGGTGAAGGCCGGGTCGGCCAATATCGACGCGCGCAGCTTGTTTTCGGGATGGAGGTACGCGCGGCGCACGCCCTCATCGATCACCTCTTGCAGGCTCCTATCCGACTCCAGCCGACACTCCTGCCCCCATTTGACGAACACGGTGACGATGCCGGTATCCTGACAGATCGGGCGATGCCCTTCCGCGCACATCCGCGAATTGGTCAGGATCTGCGCGATCGCATCCTTCGCGGCGGGCGATTGCTCGGCCTTGTACGCCTCACCCAGCGCACGGATGTAATCCATCGGGTGGTAATAGCTGATGAATTGCAGCGCGTCGGCGACGCTTTCGATCAGGTCGGCTTCGCGGATGATGACGGTCATGGGCATGCTCGAATTGTCTGGTGTCGCCTCGCCCTAGCGGCTGCCACCGGTGTGCGACAAGTTTTTGCGGTCATAGAGGATTTGGCAAACTCTTGGCTGCTAGTCATTGGCGATGGCGGGCATGCTCAAGGCAATCAGGAACGGTCTGAACGATCGGCGCGGGACGGCGCGCGATCCCGGTCAGCGTTCGCCGCGTGAGGAAGCCTTTGCAGGGGGCCAGCAGGCGCTGTCGCTGCTGCGCGCGTTCGAGGAAATGGGGTCGGGCTGGTTCTGGCAAACCGATCGGGCGGGCCGGCTGACCTATCTGACCGCAAAGGTCGCCAACGAAATCCGTGAAAGCGCCCAGGTCGAACCCATCGGCCAAGTGCTGACCGACATATTCCAGATCGACAGCGATTCGCCCGACACCGAACGCACGCTGGTCTTTCACATGTCGTCACGTACCTCGTTCGCCGAATATTCGATCCGATTGGCACCCACCGAAACCGGCGGCGGTGACGAGGATCGCTGGTGGTCGATCTCTGGCAAACCGCTGATCGATCCGCTGGGTCATTTCCAGGGATTCGTCGGCCATGGCAGCGATCTGACCGCGAAGCGCCGGTCGGAAGCGGAAATCACCAAGCTTGCGCTGTTCGACGGGCTGACCGGCCTCGCCAATCGGCAACGGATGCGGCTGTCGCTCGACCAGACGCTGGCGCAGGGGCGTGCTTCCTATCGCTCGACCGCCTTGTTCCTCCTCGATCTCGACCGGTTCAAACAGGTGAACGACACGCTCGGTCACCAGACCGGCGACCTGTTGCTGAAACAGGTGGCGCAGCGGCTGCAACGTGCGGTCGGCGAAATGGGGCTGGTCGGGCGGCTGGGCGGCGACGAATTTCAGGTGGTGATCCCCAACGGCCGCCACCGCGACGACCTGTCCACCCTGTCGCGCACCATCATCGATGCGCTGTCGCAACCCTATTTCCTGTCGGGTTCCTCGATTTCGATCGGCTGTTCGATCGGCGTCGCGGTGGCACCCGACGATGGCGAAGATTCCGAAATCCTCACCCGCAACGCCGACCTCGCGCTTTATGCGGCAAAGGCCGACGGGCGCGGCGTGCACCGGTTCTACAAACCTGAAATGCTCGCCGGCGCACAGGTCAGGAAACGGCTGGAGGATGATCTGCGGCTAGCGCTGACCCAGGACCAGCTTCACCTCGTCTACCAGCCGGTCGTATCGATCCGCACCCGACGCATCGTCGGTCACGAAGCACTGATCCGCTGGGACCATCCCGTCCACGGCCCGATCAGTCCGACCGATTTCATCCCCATCGCCGAGGAATCCGGGCTGATCGAAACGATCGGCGAGTGGGTGCTCAGAACCGCCTGTACCGAAGCCGCGACCTGGCCAAGCGACGTGCGCGTCGCGGTCAACGTGTCGCCCGTCCAGTTCGCCAACCCGGCGCTGCCGTCTATCGTCACCAACGCGCTGGCGCGGTCGGGACTGGCGCCCGACCGGCTTGAACTCGAAATCACCGAAGGCGTGTTCCTGAGCGACGATTCGTCGTCATCGGCGATGTTCAGGGCGTTGAAGAATGTCGGCGTCCGGCTGGCACTGGACGATTTCGGCACCGGCTATTCCTCGCTCGGCTATCTGCGCCAGGCGCCGTTCGACAAGATCAAGATCGACCAGAGTTTTGTGAAGGGTGCCGCCGCACCCGGCAATCGCAACGCCGCCATCATCAAGGCGATCGTGACGCTGGCCGACACGCTGGGCATGGAGACGACTGCCGAGGGCGTCGAAATTCAGGATGAGATCGAACTGATCCGCGACCTGGGCTGCACGCATATCCAGGGCTATGTCTATGGCAAGCCGCGTCGCTGCGACGAAGTGGTCGATCACCTCACCGCGCATAATGGTACCGCCGAGCCGGAAGGCTATCGCATCAGCCGCCCGCCACGGGTCAAGATGCTGCGCCGTGCGATGCTGGAGGTCGGCGACCAATCGGGCGAAATCCGCATTCGCAACATGTCCACCGCAGGCGCGCTGATCGACGGCATCGAATTCCCCGCAAGCGCGATCGGAATGGCCGTTCGCATCGAATTGATCGACGGCCAGATGTTCGGCGCAACGGTCCGCTGGACCCGCGGCGCACTGGCGGGAATCGGCTTCGACCAACCGTTCAACATGGACCGGCTAGCCCCCCAGCAGCAGCGCCGCATTCTGAAGCGGGCTTGATCCCCGGCCCGTCGCGGTTCTACCGCTGCGGGTCATGACGCAAGCGATGCCAGAAACCGATGAAGAAGCCGCCGCCGAGCTGGAGGCGCTGGCCAGCAGCATCGCGCACCACAACCGCCTCTATCACACCGACGACGCGCCCAAGATTTCAGACGCCGCTTACGATGCGCTGGTCCGCCGCAATCAGGCGATCGAAGCCGCCTTCCCCCATCTGGTCCGCAGCGATTCGCCGTCGCTGGCGGTCGGTGCGGCCGTCGCCGCATCGCCCTTGTCCAAGGTCCAGCATGCCCGCCCCATGCTCAGCCTGGAAAACGCATTCGGTGAAGATGAAGTCGTCGATTTCGTCATCCGCATCCGGCGTTTCCTCAAACTCGGCACCGACGAGCGCGTCGCCTTTACCGCCGAGCCCAAGATCGACGGGCTGTCCTGTTCGCTGCGCTACGAAAATGGGCGGCTGGTCATGGCCGCGACCCGCGGCGACGGCCAGACCGGCGAGGACGTGACCGCCAATGTCGCGCACATCCCCGACGTCCCCCAGACGCTGACCGGCGACGCGCCCGAGATTTTCGAGGTCCGCGGCGAAGTCTATATGTCGAAGGCCGATTTCGCCGATTTGAACGCGCGTCAGGCCGCGAACGGCGGCAAGATTTTCGCCAACCCGCGCAACGCCGCCGCCGGATCGCTCAGGCAAAAGGATGCGCGCGTCACCGCCGCCCGCCCCTTGCGATTCCT
>Ga0172374_1000365_pt1 | contig 35014 bp, 30 predicted proteins | sample LakKiv3m_FD_114536 | JGI IMG/M metagenome (GOLD analysis project Ga0172374, IMG submission 114536) | Freshwater microbial communities from Kabuno Bay, South-Kivu, Congo - kab_092012_10.3m | ecosystem: Environmental > Aquatic > Freshwater > Lake | place: Democratic Republic of the Congo... | reverse complement strand
CCTTTTGTAAGACAAGCATATGCTTTTCCGGTTCGTTCCCAGCGGTTATCACGATCCATGGCGTAATAGCGGCCGGAAATTGAAGCAATTTTTCCGACTCCAAGTTGGGTAGTTTTTTCTTCAATTGTTTTAATCACACCGAGAGCCGATTTAGGAGTAGAATCGCGTCCGTCAGTAAAAGGATGGATAAATACATTTTTTATTTGATTTTCTTTGGCAAAATAAAGCAATGACCAAAGGTGATCAATTGAGGAATGCACTATTCCATCACTGACAAGTCCCATCAGATGGAGCTTGCTGTCATATTTTTTGACGTGGTTAACACAGTCAAGAAAAGACTGGTTTTTGTAAAAACTGCCGTCAGCAATCGACATATTAATTCTCGGAAGATCCTGATAAACAATCCGGCCGGCACCAAGATTAAGGTGGCCGACTTCGGTATTACCCACCTCTCCTTGTGGTAAACCAACCGCCTCACCAGAGGCTTTCAAGAGAGTGTTGGGGTAGGTGCTAAATAGTCCATTAATAAAAGTTGAATTAGACAGATAAATGGCATTTCCTGGACCTGGAGGAGCTATGCCAAAACCGTCAAGTACAATCAATATTACGGAGTTCATTTAAATTTATTGTAGCAATTTATCGTTTTGAAAACAATAGGCCAACCCGCAGGCAATAGCATCGTACTCATCATCACCGATTTTTTTATTTTTTAACGGTAGCTGCAAGTCAACCATTTTTTTTATTCCTTTTTTATCGGAAAAACCATAACCTGTCACTCTTTGTTTAATTACCAAGGGTGATAGACTTTTGACTGTTATATTTGATAAGGCAGCTGTTAATAAAATGACGCCCTGCGCTTGACTTACGCCAACGACAGTTTTTTGGTTTTTAAAAAAAAATATATCCTCAATAATGATTGTTTCCGGACGAAATTTACGAATTAACTCATTTAATTTATGGTAAATGACCGATAATCTTGCTGATTTAGATGACTTGACATCAGTTTTTATCAATCCAGAAGTAATATAACGAAAATTATCAGAATAAACTTTTTTTTTATCAAAAACTGCGTATCCGGTCCGATCAAAACCCGGATCAAGTGAAAGAATAATCATTAAATATCAATGTTAGTTAACAAAAATGATGGGAGATTGCTTTTAGTACGTCTTGGCTAAACTTCTTGCAAAGCTTACACCTAACGCCTATTAATCCCGTAATCTACGGGAAAGCTAATATGGATTTCTAATCTTGAGACTCGCTTCACACTTGAGATGCATTCAGTGTTTATCGAATAAAAATATAGCTACCCGGCAATGCTATTCACAACCGGTATACCAGGGATTTTTTCTCCTAGGTCCTCTCGTACTGTAGGAAATCTCTCTCAAAAATCCAAACGCTTACACAGGATAGAGTCCGAACTGTCTCACGACGTTCTGAACCCAGCTCGCGTACCGCTTTAACGGGCGAACAGCCCGACCATTGGGGCCGACTTCAGTCCCAGGATGCAGTGAGCCGACATCGAGGTGCCGAACCGCGTCGTCGATATGAACTCTCGGACGCGACCAGCCTGTTATCCCCGGGGTAGCTTTTATTTGTTAAGCCCCGCCGGCAATCATAGCCATGCGGGGGATCATTAATACCTGCTTTCGCATCTGATCGGATGATAATCCTCACAGTTAAGCCAGCTTATGCATTTATACATACATTCCGATTTCCATCCGGAACAAGCTGACCTTTGTACTCCTCCGTTACTATTTTGGAGGAAACCGCCCCAGTTAAACTGACCGTCAAACACTGTCTCCCGCTGTAGCGGAATAAGGTAAAAAATAATCAAAGAGAGGTGTTTCATTGATCCCCGCCCGAAGGCGGGGTCCCTCCTACGCTCAACAGTTAACTATTTCTTATCAATATCTAACTTCAGTAAAGCTCCCGGGGTCTTTTTGTCCATGTGTAAGTAGGCCGCATCTTCACAGCCATTTCAATTTCGTCGGGCGATGATTCAAGACAGTTGCTAACTCGTTAAACCTTTCATGCGGGCCGGAACTTACCCGGCAAGGGGTTACGCTACCTTAGAACTCTCAGGGTTAGAGCTGTCGTTCACTGGAGCTTAAATCAAAAGCTTGTCTGATGATTGCTCGCCAGACTTTACCCTCGATTCTTGACTTACCAGTACTGGACAGGTTTCAGCCTCTATACCTTCCTTATTGAGGTTTGCAGAGACCTGTGTTTTTGCTAAACAGTCGGTTAGCAGACGTTTGCTGTGATCCCGCCTTTCAGCGGGACAGAGCATCTTGTATAACTTACGCTCAGTTTTTTTGCCGAGTTCCTTAAATCATCATTACCCGTATGCCTTGGTATTCTCTACCAATCCACCTGTGTCGGTTTGCGGTACGGTTTAATATAAAACTCCTAAAATTGACTTTTCCCGGAAGCTTAAGTATTCCCTCTTTCCTGTCTCGCGACAGAATTGTATTCATCACTCGCCTTAATCTTGCGATTAAGATTTATGATTTAATCCCGCAAAGCGGGAAGGGCTTATCAAACTTCGTCATCAATTAAGTGATAACGTTTTATATTAAGAAGTCGAATATTAACGACTAATACATCCCTTATACCAAATTAAGTATAAAGTTAGATCCGCCTTACCCTCAGACGACTGACGTTGCTGAGGAAACCTTGGATATTCGGCATCCCGAGTTTTCATCGGGAGAATCACTACTCATTCCAGCATTCTCACTCCGCCAGCGCTCCACAAAACCTTACGGTTTTGCTTCACTGGGCGGCGGACGCTCCTCTACCCCCGCCCTCACTGCCCTTACGGGCTGAGAGGCGGGTTCTGTCTTCGGTTGACAATTTAGTTCCGATCATTTTTGGCGCTACTCTTCTATCCCGCCCGAAGGCGGAATTATTCAGGTGAGCTGTTACGCACTCTTTCAAGGATGGCTGCTTCTGAGCCAACCTCCCTGCTGTGTTAGAAAAATAACGGCCTTTTTCACTTAAAAGTCAATTTGGAACCTTAGACAAGAATCTGGGCTGTTTCCCTTTAGCCGATACTCGCTTATCCGAGCACGACTGACTGCTTCGTAGTTAAAATTAGTATTCGGAGTTTAGTTGATCCTGATCGCTAAAAGCTCTCAAGACCATCTAGTCGCTCTAGCCCTAACTTTTTTACCGAAGCGCTATACCTAAATATATTTCGAGGAGAACCAGCTATCTCCAGGTTCGATAGGCATATTACCCCTAACCACAAATCATCCCATGCCATTTCACCGACAACGGGTTCGGGCTTCTTCCCGACTTTCATCGGGATTCACCCTGTCTATGGTTAGCTCACCTGGTTTCGGGTCATTCCGCTAGCGCATGACGCCTTGTTAAGACTTGCTTTCGCTGAGCCTACTCCCGATAACGGGATTAAACTATAAGCGCTTAAACGGAATACTCGCTGGATCATTCTTCAATAGGCACGACATCATCCGCGACAAAGTCGGGACTCTGTCTGTTTGTTAGCTAATGGTTTCAGGTTCTATTTCACTCCCCTTACCGGGGGACTTTTCACCTTTCCTTCACAGTACTAGTTCACTATCGGTTAGTTCAGGTATTTAGTCTTGGATCATGACCGACCCAGCTTCCCACAAGGTTTGCCGTGACTCGTGGTACTTGGGAAATCCACCGGAATATTTCTTCGTTTCGTTTACAGGACTGTCACCTTCTATGGTTAAGTTTTCCAAAATATTCAACTACAAAAAAATATTTCCTTCTGTGGTCCCACAACCCCCCGCCCGAAGGCGGAGTTTAGACTCTTCCGGGTTCGCTCGCCGCTACTAACGGAATCTCGTGTGATTTCTTTTCCTTTAGGTACTGAGATGTTTCAGTTCCCTAAGTGCCCCATCTTCCAATAAATTGGAGATTCCTCTTGCCTACGCAAGAGGGGGTTGCCCCATTCGGAAACCAGAGGCTGATAACGTCTACTGGAGGACTGACCTCTGTTTTTGTGCTCAAGAACACATCCTTCTTCGGCCTAAACTACCAAGGCATTCACCATTAGCCTTTTCTCTCCCATCACTCTTATTAACTAAACAAATCAAATTAAAAAAGCCTACTATTCATTAATTGTTAAAGTGCAGTGGACCCGACCGGACTTGAACCGGTCACCTTCGCATTGCAAATGCGATGTTCTAGCCAACTGAACTACGGGCCCATTCCCATAATTCTATCCGGCGCTCCCTGCCTGCCGGCAGGCAGGTAGCCGTTTATATATAACCAATTACAACGTTCAAAATTTAAGGTGCAAAGATCAAAGTCCATCAAACAGCAAAATATTGATCTTTTATTTTTTCTTATGAAGGCTGTTAGGAGAGCTGATTGTAGTCTCCAATGGTGCCTTTATTTAAGCGAAATTTTCATTGGTAACTACGATTTTAATAAAAAATAAAGCTATTGTCAATAGAAAAAATTAAACTTGCAACAACGCCCGTTTATCCCTTATCATGTAAATATGGTAAAAAAATCTATTGTTTGGTTTAATGAGGTGGGAAAGCATGATGTTGGTCTGGTCGGTGGCAAGGGAGCTAACCTTGGTGAAATGGTCAACGCGCACTTACCGATTCCTTACGGATTTATCGTTACCGCTCAAGCTTATTTTGACTTTATTGAAGAAAATAAATTGGATGACAAAATAAAAAAAACCATTAATCTGATTAATTATGATAACCAATCAGAGTTACATACGGCTTCGATTCATATCCGTAAATTAATTAATGATGCAGAATTTCCCCATGCACTTGCTCATCAAATCGTCGAATATTACAGTCATCTTCATGAAGCCGAAGAGAAAAATTATTTGAGCAATCAATCGTCCTTCAAGAAAGTAAAACATTCTGTCAAGAGTTTATATAGTCTGCCTTTATTAGCGGTCCGTTCATCGGCCACAGCTGAAGATTTGCCCACCGCCTCTTTTGCCGGCCAGCAGGAAACTTATCTTAACGTTAAAGGTGAATCACATTTATTGCAGAAAGTCAAAATGTGCTGGTCGTCCTTATTTACCGAGCGGGCGATTTATTACCGCCACGAACAGGGATTTGACAAATATAAAGTTGGTTTGGCGGTCGTCGTCCAACGGATGGTCCAGTCGGAAAAATCAGGCATTGCTTTTAGTATCGATCCGGTGACCAACGACAAGACAAAAATTACCGTCGAAGCGATTTTTGGTCTCGGTGAATATATCGTCGGCGGCAAAGTCACCCCGGACCATTATATTATCGATAAAAATTCCTTGTTGATTCTGGAAAAACAAATTAAGTATCAGAATTTAAAATTAGTCCGTTCCGGTGTTTCTAACAGGGAGTATAAATTAGCAAAAAAAGACGGTCAGATTCAAAAAATTTCTGAAGAAGAAATTTTAAAAGTAGCCATGCTCGTTAAACAGATTGAAGACCACTACCAATTTCCCCAAGATATTGAATGGGCAATAGAAAAAAGTAATGTTTATATTGTCCAGTCGCGTCCGATTACCACAATAACTCAAAGTTCAAAACTCAAAGCTCAAAATTTAGAATTCCAATCTCCAAGCATCGAGCATCCAATTCTTTCAGGTGCTCCGGCATCACCCGGAATTGCTTCCGGACCGGTGAATATCATTTTCTCACCGAAAGAAATAAATAGAATCAATAAAGGCGATGTTTTGGTTGCACCTCAAACTAATCCTGATTACGTACCGGCAATGAAAAAGGCCAGTGCGATTATTACAGAAAAAGGCGGCCGGACATCTCATGCTGCCATTGTTTCCCGCGAGTTGGGAATTCCGGCAGTTGTCGGAGCGGATAATGCAACTAAAATTCTAAAAAATGATGCCATTGTTACGGTAAACGGAGCGACCGGAGAAGTTTTTTCCGGAGGAATGCTTAAGAACTACAAAACAGAGGATCTAAAAAAAAACTCACAAAAAAAGGAAACCAATCATCTAAAAACCGTAACCAAAGTTTACGTCAATCTGGCCGAACCCGATCAGGCGGAAAAAGTCGCCAAAGAAAACGTTGACGGAGTAGGTTTACTGCGAGCGGAATTCATGATTGCTGAAATCGGGACACATCCCAAGGAATTTATCCGTGAAAAAAAGCAGGCAATATTTATTAATAAATTAACTAAAGATTTATTAAAATTTGTCAAACCGTTCAATCCCCGCCCGATTATCTACCGAGCGACAGATTTTAAGACAAACGAATACCGTCATCTTAAGGGCGGAGCCAAATATGAGCCGACGGAAGAAAATCCGATGCTTGGTTTTCGCGGGGCCTCCCGTTATATTGCGAGTCCGGAGGTATTTAATCTGGAGTTGGCCGCAATTGCCAATATCTGGCAAATCGGTTTTCGCAATCTTCATCTGATGATTCCGTTTGTTCGCGTTCCCTGGGAGATCATCAAAATCAAGGAATATGTCAAAAAATCCGGTTTACTCAATTTGCCCGGATTCAGATTATTAATCATGGTTGAGGTACCATCGGCTGCTATTGGCCTGGAAAAATTTCTCGACGTTGGAGTTGATGGAATTTCAATCGGAACCAATGATCTGACGATGATGCTTTTGGGCGTCGACCGGGACAATCATGAAGTTGCCAATGTTTATGACGAAAGAAATCCCGTAGTTATCAACACACTTAAAAATATTGTCAAAACGGCCCAGAAATATGGAGTAACATCATCGATCTGCGGCCAGGCCGCTTCTGATTATCCGGAAATTGTCGAAGAGTTGATCAAAGCCGGTATAACCAGTGTTTCGGTTAACCCGGATAGCATTAACCGCACCCGCGAATTAATATACAATATAGAAAGAAAACATTTTAGTAGAATATAAAATTATGGCAAAAATAAAAAAAATTATTGCCTATGAAATTATCGACTCAAGGGGTTTCCCGACAATTGAAGGACGGATGACCCTTGATAATAATATTGAGGTTGTCAGCTCGGTTCCGTCCGGTACATCTGTTGGAAAATATGAAGCAGTGGAGCTACGAGATAGTAATAGTGCCCGTTTTATGGGTCAAGGTGAGAATCGTGCAGCCACTTTTATCAATGAATTAATCGCACCAAAAATAATTGGTGTTGCCTCAGATAAATTGATGGAAATTGACGCCTGGCTGATTAAGGCCGATGGCACAAAAAATAAAAGCAATCTGGGAGCAAATACCACTTTATTGGTTTCGGAACTGATGGCAAAAGCCGGCGCGCAAGACATCAATCTCCCACTTTTTAAATATATCAATAAAATTTACGAAAAAAATCACAAAGAAAAAATCGCGATTGAGAGAATCCCTACCCCGATTTTTAATATTATTAACGGTGGAAAACACGCGCATAACAATTTGGAGATTCAGGAATTCCACGTTATTCCTACATCGACATTCTCTTTTTCCAAATCTTATCAGACGATTGTTGAACTGTATCACGAATCAAAAAAGATTCTAAAATATCAGAGTGCCAACGTTGCTGTCGGCGAAGAAGGCGGTTTCACTCCGGCTCTGGTCGGCAACCTCGATGCCATAGAAATTCTTACCGAAGCAATTGCAAGCCGGGGTTTAAAAGTAGGATTGGATATTTTTATCGGACTGGATCTGGCCGCTTCTAATTTTTATAAAAACGATCATTATAATATCAAAGATGTCGCGCATCCGATGAAACCTCAAGAATTTATCGAATTTCTTTTAAAGATCGTAAAAAAGTATTCGATTTTAGTTTTAGAGGATCCGTTAAACGAAGATAACTGGGATGACTGGATAAAATTAAACAGCTCAATTTCCAAAGAAACATATCTCGTTGGAGATGATCTACTGACGACGAATAAAGAACGGCTCGAAAAAGCGATTAAAACCAATGCATGCAATACGATTTTGATTAAGCCCAATCAGATCGGCACGGTTACCGAGACACTGGAAGTTATTAATATGGCAAAAAAAAATAAAATCAACACGGTTGTCTCCCACCGTTCAGGCGAAACCAACGATACCTTTATTGCCGATTTTGCGGTCGCCGTACAATCGGACTTTGTCAAATTTGGTGCTCCGTGCAGAGGTGAACGCGTCGCGAAGTATAATCGGCTATGGCAGATTGAGAGAGAAGAGTTAAAATAAATTTTTAATTTTTAGTTCTTAATTTTTAATCAATCCTTAATTTCTAATTATTAATTATTAAACATTAAGAATTTAGAATTAGTAATTGAATAAAAATTAGAAATTAAGAATTAGAAATTGCATTATGATTGGCAAGATCAAAGGTACTTTAATAGAGGTTGACAATAACGTTGGTCTGATCGAAACAGTAAGCGGTCTGTCTTATAACGTTTTTCTCACTCCGTCCCTATTATCCACTCTCCATCCTCCATCTTCTATCGAAGTTTATACTTATCTTCAAGTCCGCGAGGACGCCTTGGTGCTTTTTGGTTTTGAATCGAAAGAACAGAGTAAATTATTCATGTTGCTCTTGACCGTCTCCGGTGTTGGTCCGAAAACCGCCTATACTGTAATTTCTTACTCGAAAATTAACGACTTGTTTGCAGCGATTAAAGAAAACAATATTGATTATTTTACGAAAATTCCAGGGTTAGGAAAGAAAACCACCATGAAAATAATTCTGGAACTGTCACAAAAATTAAAACAGGAATTTTCATTGGAAAAGATGTATCTAAGTGAAGATGATAAATTAGTTATTGATGCCTTAGTTTCCTTAGGTTTCAAATCAGGCGAGGCAAAAAGGATGCTTCAGCAAATTCCCAAAGATTTAACCGTTGAGGAAAAAATAAAAAAAGGATTACAACTCTCCAATAATAAAAAATGATAAAATAGGGTTTATGGCGCAATCAGAAAATGTTTACAACTTGCTTCGGCCGAAAAACTTAAAAGACTATATCGGCCAGAGTAAAATCGTGCAAAGCTTAAAATTGTTTATCGATGCCTCAAAAAAGCGCGGCAATCCTTCAGAACACCTCTTGTTTTACGGACCACCGGGAATCGGAAAAACAACCCTTGCCTATGTGGTTGCCAACGAGCTTGGAGGCAACATTAAGATTACCTCAGGCGCTGTCATTCAAAAAAGCGGCGATCTGGCGGCGATTCTTACCAATCTTAAAGACCGAGATATTTTATTCATCGACGAAATTCACCGTTTGCCCAAACCGGTTGAAGAAATCCTCTATCCTGTTCTTGAGGAATATGCGCTGGATATTGTCATTGGAAAAGGCCCGTCAGCCCGCTCAGTCAGATTAGATGTCCCTAAAATCACCATTATAGGTTCGACGACCAAACTGGCGTTGTTATCTGCGCCGCTGCGCGACCGATTCGGCATGTTATTACGTCTGGATTTTTACAATCACGACGAAATGATCCAACTAATTAAAAGATCGGCAAAAATGCTGGATTTACCGTTAGACAGTAATATTATTGACAAAGTTTCCAAAAGATCACGAAAAACGCCACGTATTGCCAATCGTATCCTCAAGCGAATTCGCGATATGTTTGAAGTAGGAAAAAGCAAGTCTATTGATGAAAAAATGATTGACGATCTGTTTAAGCTGCTGGAAATTGATTCGATGGGTTTGGCCAATATTGATTTAAAATACTTAAAACTTTTGGCCGAAAAATATGCTCAAGCGGCGGTTGGTATCGAAACGATTGCTTCTTCCCTCTCGGAAGACCGTCAGACAGTCGAAGAATTTATCGAACCATATTTATTACAGCTTGGTTTTATCAAAAAAACTCCCCGGGGAAGACAGATTACACCCAAGGCATTAAGCCATCTGAATATAACACTGGTTTGATATAATATTTCTAAATAAATAGAGTTTGATTTTTTAGATTTTGATGTTTGAATTTCATTTGTTATTTGAAATTTATAATTTGACATTTTCTTAAGCCGGGGTGGTGAAATGAGCATACCTGCCTGCCGGCAGGCAGGCACGCAGGACTTTGAAAATTAGATATGAATAATTGGTTTGTTTACATACTTAAAGGGAAAAACGGTCAATTATATAAAGGAATTACGAACAATATTGATAAAAGATTGCATCAGCATGAATTAGGTCAAAGCAGAACAACTAAAAACATGGGTGGTTTTGATTTAGTTCATGTAGAATTATGTAACTCAAGATTAGAAGCGAGAAAGTTAGAAAAATTTTATAAGAGTGGTTTTGGAAGAGAAGTATTAGAAGAATTGTTTAAATGACATCGCCGGGGTGGTGAAATGGCATACACGCAGGACTTAAAATCCTGTGACCGTAAGGTCGTAAGGGTTCGACTCCCTTTCCCGGCACATTTGCCGAGATAGCTCAGCGGTAGAGCAATTGTTTTGTAAACAATAGGTCCGGGGTTCGAATCCCCGTCTCGGCTCACTATAATAATACATATATGGGCGAGTGGTGGAATTGGTAGACACGCAGTCTTGAGGAGGCTGTGCCGTAAGGCGTGGGAGTTCAACTCTCCCCCCGCCCACAAGTTATGTGGAGGTTCAAGTCCTCTCCCCGACACCTATTTTATTAAATAAATGAAAATTGTTTGTCTTGCACCTATTAAAAATGAAGCTTGGATACTGGATAATTTTTTAAAAGCTGCATCAATATGGGCCGATTATATAATCGTTGCCGATCAAAACTCAACTGACAAATCAAAACAAATTGCCCTAAAATATAAAAAAGTTATATATCTTAAGAATACCCAAAATACTTTTAATGAATCTTATAGACAAACATTATTGATTAATGCTGCACGAAAAATTCCAGGTTCTAAAGTGTTAATAGCTTTGGATGCAGATGAATTTTTAAGCGCAAATTCCTTAAAGTCAACTGAATGGAAAAAAATAAAGAAACTTAAACCTGGTACATCTCTTTATTGCCATTTGTGCAATGTAAAACCCAGTCAAAAAATCTACTGGGAACCAATTAAATTATTACCGTGCGGGTTTGTTGACGATAATAAATCAGAAGTTAAGGATCTGGCAATTCATAATGCTCGAATTCCAATCGTCAACAAATCACGAGCAATTGTTTTAAATGATTTACAAATTTTACATCTTCAATTTGTTAATAACGAGCGGATGGAGAGTAAGGGTCGCTGGTATATGTGTTATGAAATGATTGAGAATCTTAAACCTTGGTGGAAAATATACGTTCAGTACCATCGTATGCATGCTGTGAATAAAAAAAGATTAAAAACTCTTCCTGATGAATGGATAAATGGGTATAAAAAAAGAGGCATCGATATTCTAAAATTTAAAAAAGCAAAAGAATATTGGTGGGATAAAGAAGTTATGAATTATTTTGATATTTATGGGGTGAATAAGTTTAAAATGCTTGATATTTGGTATGGTAAATGGAATAAATATAACGATCCTCAAAGCTGTTTTATTAAATTTTTTTTCAAAATTACAAAATTTATTTATCCTTATATCTATCGAACCTATATTTCTTTATCAAAGAGAAGAATTTCATGAATGTTAATTTAGTTCGCTCTGGCAATTCTTTGCACTCTATTTTTTGTGAACTACCGTTGTCTCATTTCGAACTCTGTAATATATGAGTTTATTATTTTTTTAAAGCAAATCCTAAATGTTTCTGTTTTTCCTTCTCTAAGTGTTGTCAAATAAATAAAAGATATGCTCTAATCAATTGGGGCTTTAATATATGACTATCTTAAAGCATATACATACTGTTCTTCTCCAGATTCTGCTTGTTGTTTAATTCTGGAATAAGGTAGAGAAGATTGGTCAATCGGAGCATATTTACCTGCTTTAGTTCGTTTTAAGAATTTAAATAGTACATCTTTATTAAAAGACATAACCACCTGGCCTTTTTTTACGATATTTCTCTTTTTTATTTTCATGATAATTTTATTATACTACCGGAATTATACCTAATCTATGATCTTTTTTCCAGTCTGAGATTCAATTTGACCTTTTAGCGGTGTTAAATCAATCTCAAAGTTACATTCACAGACTAATTTGTTATCTTTCGGAAATTTTATATATCCTTTCTTTTGAAAGTCTTGGTCTATTTTTGAGTTTGAAATAAATTTTGCATATAGTTTGTAGTGTTTACTACATTTAGGACATACTACCTCCATTTCAACAACCTCTGGTTCCTTAGGTTGTAGGTTAATTGGTTTGCCTATCGGGTTTGCAATACCAACAATTTTCTCTTTTTCCGTTGCAGTGATTTTATAGGTGTTTGATGAATGAAAAATAAGCTTAATGACAGTCTGAATTCTATAGATAATATCAGCAAGTTTTTGATCATCATCAATTTTTGTAATTTTTAAACCCATATTCTCCAATTCATTTATCTTAAGAGATCTTCCGTGAGATCTCCATTTTTTATGATTTATTAATTCTTTTACAATTTGTTCTGCCCTCTTTTTTTTCATTTCTTCCGTGACGACCTTTTTTGTAGTTTCAGTTTTAATCCAATCTTTAAATTTATACTTTGGTAGCCATTCGATTACTAAATCTTCAGCAAAACTAAGAGCATTGGAAACACCATTTAATTCACCCGGACTAATTTGTGCAACCATCGTGGCGTCAAACGGATTAAGTTTATCGTTCTTCACTGCTTCTTTTCTTTTTTCATCAACCCATTCCATATAATCATATGCGGAAACCGTACTTCTTCCTATTCTTATTTGAGCGTCTATCGGTCCCAAACTACCACTTTCAGTCATAAGTATTTCATGTCCACATAAAACCATTAGTGTACCAGCACTCTTTGCTTCGCCAGATACAATAAAAGATACCTTGTCAAATTTCTTATGAATATATTCAACTATTTCTTCTGCTGCTTCACCGCTTCCTCCGGGTGTTTCGATATACACATCCAAATTATTTGCTCCGGTATTTTTTAGCAGATCAAAAATAATATAATAATCATCCATGTTGAGAGAAATATTCGGGATAGGTTTTTCAAGACATGCGGAATACACTAGTAGAAAACTCCCGCGGAGTTTGTTATACTCCTTAATCAGCCTCATTAATTCCTGCTCTAACTCAATCACACTTAACTTTTTTTGTATATATTCACTCAATAATCCCATGTTTTAAACAACTTTTAAAAGATTAACGAAATATTATTGTTTATTCGAAATTTTTATCTTAATTCCACTAAGCAATATTATATACCAGATTTTGATCAATAACCGATTTATTAATTGAGTTATATCCTAAAGTGACATCCGATACTTTGTTTGTTCTCCCAGGCGGCCTCAGTAACAAGAACCGCCGTTCTAGCAATATTTCTTAAACCGATAAGTTCATCTGAAACTTTACTGTTATAGTAAAACTGTTCAACAGAACGTTCTATATGACTTAATTCAACTCTTGCCCGAGCGAGCCGGGAAGTTGCCCGTTCTAATCCAACATAATTCCACATGATTCCTTTTATTGTTTGTAAATCTTGGGCAATAAGTGACGGATCAACGTCCAAATTACCAGAATATTGCCATGGATTAATATCGCGTAAGGAAATTTTATTAAGCTTATCAATTCTATTTTGTATTGCGACTGCCGCCCTTTTTCCCCAAACCAAACCTTCGAGTAATGACGTACTGGCAAGACGATTGGCACCATGTAAACCAGTACAGGCTACTTCCCCGATGGCGTATAGATTTTTCAGATTTGTCTCCCCTGTTTCTACGTCAGCATATACACCGCCACAGGAATAGTGAGCAGCCGGAACAACAGGAATTAATTGCTTTGTGATATCAATTCCATATTCGAGCAAAGTTTTTCTGATCATGGGAAAATGCTTTAGAATTTTTGCTCTAGGAATATAGGATTTTAAATCCAGATAGACGTTATTTACTCCCGTTGAAACTATTTCTTGGTATATTGAGTGAGCAACAATATCACGTGTTGCTAAATCTCTTTTGTTGTCATATTTTTGCATAAAGGGTTTTCCTTTTGAATCAACTAATCGGGCCCCTTCTCCTCGAACGGCTTCAGTAATCAAAAATCTGGGTGCTTCGGGATGATAAAAAGCAGTTGGATGAAATTGAATAAATTCCATATTGATTATTCTTGCTCCTGCCCTATTAGCCATTGCAATTCCATCTCCTCTTGCTCCATTAGGATTAGTGGTAAATTCATAAATATGTCCCAGACCACCGGTTGCCAAAATTGTACTTTTGGCAATACAACGAATTACAAAACCTGTTTTTTGATCAAAGAGATAAGCACCGACACAACTGAGAGGTTCATAAATTGCCAGTTTATTCGAGAAGTGATGAGCTGGAGTCAATAAATCAATTGCCGTAATATTGGATAAAGAGGTGATTTTAGGATGGTGTGATATGGATTTAATCAGAGCTGTCTCGATTGCCTTTCCTGTATCGTCATGATGATGAATGATTCTGTTTATAGAATGACCACCCTCCCTTGTTCGGCTCAATTTATGGCCACTTTTATCAAAATTAACGTTTAACCGATTAATCAAAATATTTTCTACTAATGTTGGTCCTTCGCGAGCAATAATTTCCGCTGCTTTAGGATTACCTATTCCTGCCCCTGCCTCTAAAATATCGTTGATTAAGTTTTTTGGTGAATCTATTTCGCCTTTATAAATAATTCCGCCTTGAGCATAATACGAATTAGATTCCAATAATGATATAGTACGAGAAACTAAAGTTACACTGATTCCAGAGTCAGCAAGACTTAGTGCCGCAATGCCACCGGCAATACCAGAACCTATAATCAAAACGTCGGTATAAATGTTTTCTTTCATATATTTAGTTAATGGTGATCATTCTTCTAACCGATAATTCCGCTTTTTGTCTAATCTTTTTCGGAACTTCGACTGGATAGATATCGAGCATTAAAGTATCTAACAGTTGGTCAAGTGTGATCATGTGCATAAAGCGACAACGCAGATTACACATCCGGATAAGATTATCTGTATATTGGGGAAAAACAGTCAAAATATTATTCGTCATCGAACATTCTGTTAACAAACCTATTTTATTATTTTTACCATGTTTCTTTACAAAGTCTACCATCCCGGAGGTGCTTCCCGAATAGTCCGCGGCCTTCACTACTTCTGGAGGGCATTCAGGATGGGCTAAAACGATTGCTCTTGGATAATCTTTACGAATTGCCTTAACGTGTTCTACCGTATATTGTTCATGAACATAACAGCGAGCATCCCAACTAATAATCGTCGATTTATTCGCATAATCGATTTTTTTATCCCAATTACTGTCTTTTTTAGGAATATAGACATCCATCTTTTTTTCAGCAGCAATGTTTCTGGCCATATATTTATCGGGAATAAAAATAAGCGATTTCGTTCGGAACTTTTTTAATACCCATTCAATGACTTTGATAACATTACCCGATGTACAACAAACATCCGATTCTGCCTTAGTTTCCGCAGTGCTGTTAATATAAGTCACAACCGGTAAGCCAGGAAATCTTGCTTTTAATTCTTTGACATCTTTAGAATTAATGCCATCGGCTAGAGAACAACCGGCTTTTAATGATGGAATTAATACCTTTTTTGATGGATTAAGTATCTTGGCCGTTTCGGCCATAAAGTGAACTCCGCAAAAAATAATTGTATTTGCTTCTGTTTCAGCGGCTTTTCGGGAAAGTTCCAGAGAATCACCTTTATATCCGTTAACCGCATAAAAAAGAATCGGCTCCATGTAATTATGCTTGAGAATAAGAACTTTCTTTTCCTCCGCTAGACGATTGATCTCAAAAACCTGTTCTGCCTTGTATTTCAATTCAAAATCCGGAACAACATTTTCCGGAACGGCCGTTCTAATAGTCTTTTGCAAATGACGATAAAGTTCAGTGGCTGAAGAAAATATTTTATTCATGGAATATTATTCATTTTTAATTTCCAGACTGATATCCAAGGCTTTTACCGAATGAGTAAGGGCACCGACAGAAATATAATCAACGCCTGTTTGGGCAATCTGGGAGACTGTTTCCAAATTAACACCTCCTGATACCTCAATAGGAAATTTACTATCGACTTTGGTAACTGCTTTATGAATTTGCTTTAAATCCATGTTATCTAACATTATTCGGTCGGGTTGTAGTGATAACGCCTCGTCCAATTCCTTAAAATTTTTGACTTCAATTTCGATCAATAAATTTTTATTTTGCTTTTTCACCGCGTGGAAGGCTTTTGTGATCGAGCCGGCAGCCGCAATATGATTATCTTTGATCAGATACATGTCAAAAAGGCCAAATCGGTGATTTCGTCCACCGCCATCCCTGACTGCTTGTTTATCGAGGACCCGCAATCCGGGAACGGTTTTCCTGGTATCGAGAATTACGGCTTTTGTTCCGGAAACGGCTTTAACATATTGCCGCGTCAATGTTGCAATTCCCGACATTCGTTGCAAAAAATTTAATGCGATTCTTTCTCCAGCCAAAATAGATCTTCCACTTCCTTTTATATCAGCTATTATCTGACCAGCCTCAATTATTGATCCATTTTTAAGACAGGCGTTAAAGACAATATTTTTGTTTAATAATTGAAAAACTAAATTTACAATTTTAAGTCCTGAAATTACACCATTGTCTTTTGCTATAAATTGTCCGGAAAGAATAGATAATTTGGAAATTGTCGCTACAGAAGTGATATCACCGGTCCCAATATCTTCTTTCAATGACTGAAGAATAATTTTTTTAACAACATCATTATTTCGAGTATTTAATTGAATCATACGGTTGAAAATAATTTACGGGTTTGCTTAAATTTTCTCGGATTCCTTTGCAAACGGAATAATTTTAAAGCAATTTCTATATCACGATAATTTTCCTGAGCAATTACATCTAAATATCGATCAAAACATATTTGAATTAGTTTTATTCTTTCGCCGGAGTCTAACTTTTGCTTAGCGACCTGTGTGCAATCTTTTGCGATGAAGGTATAAATTACCCAATCAATTTTATCAACAAACTGGACAGCATCCCATAAAATGAATTCTTTTGCTTGAAATCCTGTTTCTTCCAAAAGCTCTCTCTTTGCTGCCAATAACGGGTTTTCATCATTTTCAATGGCACCGCCAACACAGCCAATGAAAGGATCGGAACCTGGCTGTTGCTGATAAGATAAAATAATCTTTCCATCAGGAGTTACTGGAATAACATTCACTGTGTCGATTCTCTTTGCTTTTTCAAAGGTCTTTTTTTTGCCATTAAATAATTTTTGTTGCCATTGGTAAACATCAAACATTATTCCATTGAATACTTTCTTGGCATTTTTAGGAATAGGTTGTCTGGAGGATGGTCTTTTTATATTCATAAATTGATTATTGCAACCAAATAATTATACAAAATAAGTTCGTTATTAGTGGGACTTAAAATATTCATCAAAATAAATTTTATGTGTTTAATATAAATGGACCATAAAAAAAGCCGCCGGCATAAAGATTACTCTTCACACCAGCGGCTATTTGATAACTTTTAACTCCGGTCCTTTACATTCCAAACGTAAAGATTAAATAGTTTGACGTATTCGGTATTTTCTTGAGAAGTTGGTCTTATCTCTGTTTTTCCGAGATAATATCCCATGATTTTTCTTCTCAACTGGTAATGCCGAGATAATTGGTTAGTACTCATAAGATTAAAATTAAATTTTTAATAATTAGATCAAGGATTTTTCCTTGAGGCTGGTATAGGAACTGTTGGTGACGATAATATGGTCAATCAGTTCTATGCCCAGCAGTTCACCGGCTTTTACTAACCGTTTGGTTAAAGCAATATCATCTTCCGATGGATTTGCTTCACCTGACGGGTGATTGTGAGCAATAATAATTTGTGCTGATCTTTCACCCACTGCTCGGGTAAATACTTCCCTGGGATGAACAAGAGATGAATTTAATGTCCCAAGCGAAACAAGTTCCAATAATTTAATCTTGTTCCGGCAGTCAAGGTGAAATACCCAGAAATGCTCTTTATCCCGATCTACTTTATCCTCTGATCGTAAATAATCAGTTAGGATCTGATAAATATTACCAGGTTTTAAGATTTCTTTTTTATTCTCCGAAATCTTGATAATCATGTTTGTTGAATTCTTGCTAAAATAATAATGTGCTTAGGTCCGGAAGGATTTAGCACTGGGATCAAATAGCAATATTTGTGTCCCGCGGGTGAGGGTGTAAACTACCCTCACCTTTTTTTATCCACGATCAAGTTTATTCATGACTTCTCACCTCCTTGAACATTTCAACTTCTAACGCCTTCTGCTTTCTCCTAAACTCATCTGATCGAAGATACTTTCGGAATTCATTTAATTCTTGCCATTCCGGTTTTTCTCTTTTGATAAGTTTGCTTCCAGGTAAAACAATCAAAAGCATTGATAACCAGTAAATAAGAAAAATGAAATAAGCCATAAGATTAAAAACAGAAGAAAAACTAATAAAGTCAGTCAAGTTCGTTCTGTCCTTCAAAAATAGATAAAATCGCTCGTGCAATGACACGGCGATGGAGACTGAACAAGACATTACAAAGGGTAAAGGGGTCAAAAAAGTAAGAAAATCAGGCGATTATCCCGCTAAGCGGGATTACGAATATACTTTACCTGATTTTATGGTTGTCAAAAGTTTTGTTTCTTATATTATTGAAAACAAAAGCATATTTACGCCTGTCATAAAAATTCGAGCGTTTGCGTCAGCAAACATTACAAATAAATAAACCTTACGAGAATTTTTATACAGGCTAAATAGCCACCTTTTGACAAACTTTTTTACCCCTTATAATTAGGTTCAAGGACAGAACGAACGAAACATAAAATCTATTCGGTGCTATACTATCTTAGAATATGGGTAATCATCACTGGAGTATTCATGAAATCCACATCATCCAAAAGCAATTTAAGATTATGCCTGACTTTGTTATGGTCCGATTGCTTCCAGGCAGAACTGCCTGTGCTATTGCCTGCAAAAGACGTACATTAAATCTCAAATATACCCAGGAATGGATGAATGAGCAAATGAAACTTGATCGTATTTCTCCTTATGCGTTTTGCTAGTGCGATCCTCCGTTTCCACTCCGTACACGTACCACTCCAAAAACGTATAAAAACCGGTGTCAGACTATTCTTATTTCACTATCAAATCTTACTTTGAAAGCGGTTTGTGAGGAACGAACAAACCGCCTATTGTCTTCGGGCAAGTCTCGACTTCCAGCGGAAGTCGAGAAACTGACTTCCTTTTCTCGAAGGAGGGCGTCGTAAAATAGGTCTATTTTGCGATGACCAGGAACCACTAACAATTTAGAGACGTCGTAAAAAATCTTTTTACGACTGTCTCGTAAATAAGTTTTATTAAAATTAGGGGTTCCGTTCCGAGAGAAAACAGCCCGGAGCGAAAAATGGAGGAGATGGTGAAGGAGGACTCCATTTTGAGCGGAGGGCTGACTACTTGCCCGAAACAATTATGTTTGTCAGCAAGCACACAGACGATAGCCTTTTAGTTGAAAAAGACAATGTTGTGTGACTTTTCTTCTTATTACCCAAGCTTAAGGAGGCAAGGCAGTGATGGGCTTGCAACAATATAAAACGAGACGGAAACTTTGTGTTTTGTTCTTGGCTAATAACCATGCTCGGTATCGTTTGAACACACCGCTTACGGGTTAATTCGAGGCTAATTCGTTTACCTTAGTTCCTGGAATAGCAATTATTATTTTCCGACCGACTGTAAATCATTACTTTTCCGATAATCTTTATCGAAGTTGACCAAAGCTCGTGGGGATGGCCAGTTGGCTTTTGGGTTTTGGCAGTTGCCGTTCTACTTTCGTTATTTACAAAAGATCTACGAATTTCTTCTGACTTTTCTTTTTCCATTATACTGTTGAAGTGTATAAGGCAGATTTGGTCAAAATTTGAAGACTTTCTTGTTTTTCCGATGGTAGATACTGCTTATATGGTTTCCTAAAGTTTTCTTCATTTGGTATGCGGGTGAAACCGTGGTTATTTTCAAATTTGATGTAAGAAATGAACGGTTGCTAGTGATTTTATAACTTTTACCATTTTCTTCATTTTTCTATTCCCTGTTATTCCTTTTCGGTTTTCCCTCAGGTTGACAGTTTGGTTGTGGTATCACCGGTGTTTTCCCGTTGTCGGATTTGGATTGTGTAGGGTTGGTGGTTAATTTGATAGAATAAAATTAGATATTGAAATTAATATGCAAATAACCATTGATCCTTTTTGGAAATCGTTGGAAATTGAAGATGATATTATTCTAATTGCTACTATCTATGACGCTTACGGAAAAGAAAAAAATAGCGGAGAAATCATTGTTTTGGACAGTTTAAATGAAGCAAAATATTTTGAAGAAAGAGACAATATAGCTGCTGCTGGAAAATTAGAGACAATTCAAAAATTCATAACAAAAAAGATTTTGTCACCTGTAAATCAAAAACAATTTCCAGTTAACGATAAAAAAAGAAATGTTAATATTTACAACGTAAAAATAAATTGGCCGCAACTAAATAAATATGCCTCGGTCCTTCATGATACAGAGGCAAAACCTCCTTATGGAATACAAAAACAAGCACTTATTCTTAAAGACCTTATTATTAAAATGGCACAAAAACTTAAATTGAACAAATTTGAAATCACGGAAAAGATTTTAGGTTCATATATGGCAGAGCGATGGGATTATGATACATTCGTTCATTACGAACGACCAGATTATTATATATCCTTTGTAAAAGCTGTTACAAAACTTCAAGAAAGCAGATTTTTAAAGATTTTAGATACGCGATTTGACTTTAATGCTTGGCCAACGCCGACATATTCTAAGGGTGTTTTTGATGATTATATTCCAACAGGTGTTGCTGCTTCTTTTTATCCGGCAGAACATTGTCATCTTCTTATTAAAATAAATTTATCTGATATATTTATTCCTACACAGTCCGTTGATAGAACAGATAATCATTTGTTAAATACTGATTTATTTCAAAAACCAACAATAAAAGTTCCGGTAAAAAAAATTTCATATAATCGTAAATCTGCCGTTCTATCCTTAGACGGTATAATCATTCAAATACCATCTAATACAAATCAAGACGATCTTTGTAGGGTTATATTCTCTAATAAAGAGTCAATGATAACTAAATGGGAAGCAGCAGATGTTGTTAATAATGAGGCTTGGGGAGAACATGAAGAAGACAATCATACTGAATTTTCGAAAAAAATATATAATGCTGCTCATGAAATTAACATTAAAATCGCCACAAAAACTGGCATAGAAGATTTCTTACTTACAAAACCTATGATTACAGTTCAAGTTAATCCTCGATACCTTCCTTCGTCAAAATCTTAATTTTGATCAAATTCCACTGAAATTTAGATTAATACCTTCCTGATAGGATAAAGTCAGTTATTAAAACTGGCTTTTATGGCAATATCAGTTCAGAACTGTAGAAAAATACTTGGAGATGCCGGAAAAAACTTAAAGGATCAAGAAGTTGAGACGATCCGCGATACGTTTATTGCTTTTTCGGACTTTGTTATTGATATGGAAATTGAAAAATTGAAATTAAAAAATTATGAACATCAACATGAAAATGCCAACTCAAACCACTAGATACGCGGAAACCATTCTGAAAAAACTATTAAAAAATAATCAATCAGAAAACATTTCCCGTTTATTTACCCGTCTTCGATCCTATAAACGGTTGTCTAACTTTGGCAACTTCCAAATTCTTCATCTTATTATTTCTACGATAGCCGGATTAAAAATAGAAGTGAGAAAAAGCAATCTTCTTTACGCCTATAACAAATCCGAAGAACTAAAGAGAAACACAAAAGAAGAAAAACACGACGACATTAACAATCTCTTTAATTTGCTAAAACCTGTTAAAAATCAACCGTCTTTCCGACAGAATTTCAAAGATGTCAAGGAAGTCGACCAATTCTCCGTTAGAAATTCATTATCAATCATCTATGCCTGAATTTCAAAGAGAAGTTTATAAAACAAAAGATTTAGCTGAAAGTGCCGCCCTTATTACCAAAGGACAAAAACTTATTTCTATGGAACGGGAAGGCAAAATTTGTTGGTTTATTTTTGGTGATAAAAATGAATGTAACAAACTATCTCAAGATTTTTTCTTTGGTGAATATTTGGTCAATGCCCGCGAATATTATGAAATTATCGTCCGGCTAAAGCACCGGATATTCTCAAATGAGATCTGAAAAGGATTTATTAAAAAAATTAGTTGGTTGGTATGGAACTTATAGAGGCATATTTTTATTGCTAAAAAATAAGATTTTAACTAAAGAAGAATTTATTCTTTATGAGGCAAGTATTGCCTTTGCTGACTGGGATAAAGATCATACGAATACATACGGGTATCTTGATTTAAAACAAGATGAGTTTGAAATTTTATTGGGTGTAAGCGACGGGTTTGTTTCAAGATATGGAAAAAATCTATTTACGAAAGGCTTTTGGAGAAAAAGAGAAGATGGCTTTATTCAAGTAATGGGATTTGAACTGATTGAGATAAATTTACTGAATAAAATTACTAAAAAAGATTTAATTGTTGACGTGCAAAAATATATTGCAGATTTGCAAACTAAAGTTGCAGATCCACAACAAGAAAATGCAAATTTACAACAAAATTTCTCTAAAGATGAGGATATAAATCAGTCTCAAAAAGTTGCAGATTTGCAACAAACCGTTTCTAAATCTAATTTAGTTTTTTATAAGGATAAGGTTATTATTTTAAGAAGTGATGAAGAATATAAAAAAATAATAGAAGAATTCTCTTTTAGTCAATTATCAGTTGAAGATATGAAATGGATTGATACAAACATCCATGAAGATATTAATGTTCCCAGTTGAATTTTATTTTTCGACGTGCCATACTTATTAACGAGCACAAGTTAACCATTCGGCTTTTTAATGGCCGTCCTATACAGATCCGAATGGGTTTGTGCTCAAATAGGGCGGCCGTTTCAATATATGGACATATGAAAAAAGCACTAATTTACGTTCGAACCAGTAGTGACAAGCAAATTGACAATACCAGTCTACCCGTCCAAGAGGAAAAATGCCGGATATATTGTCAAAACGAAGGATACGAAGTCTTTGAAATATTAAAAATGGAGGCAATTTCAGCCAAGACGGAAAATGAAAAAAGAGTTGAGGATTTGTTAAATTACTGCAAAAAACACAAAAGTAAATTTGACTTGATTGTGATTTATAATTTCGATCGCTTTGCTCGTGATGCTTATCAGCATTTATATTTAAGAAAAGAATTAAAGAAATTAAATATTACTGTCCGATCAGCCACCCAACCTATTAAAGACGATATTCTAGGCAATTTTATGGAGATTGTTATTGCCGGCTTTAACCAGACTGATAATGAAACGAGAAGACTGAAAGTAAAAGACGCGATGTATCATCTTGTTGATCAAGGCCTTTGGCCATGGTTTCCACCTCTTGGCTACTACCGGCCAAAAACCTCCGGTGTTCGCCTTGGAAACTGTGATTGGGACCCAAATTGTTCAAAAGAAATAATTCGTCTTTTTGAATTGTATTCCACCGGCTCTTATACTTTTTCTTCTTTGGCTCTGTTATTCAGTCAAAAACAAATTAAAAATCATCGCGGTAAAACAATAAAATTCAGCAAACAACTAATTCAAAGAGTTCTTAACAATCAATTTTATATCGGTATCCTGAAAGTTAGGAATTATCCAATTCATGAAGGCAAACACAAACCCTTAATCTCAACGTCTATTTGGCAAAAATGTCAAGATCTACAAAATAGGAAAAGCAATCATGCAACAAATCATCGGTTAATTGAACATCCTGATTTTCCGTTAAGACGATTTGGTCGTTGTGGTTTTTGCAGTCATCCCTTAACCGCTTGTTGGACAAAAGGAGGAAGCGGAGGAAAATATGCGTATTATTACTGTGTCAACAAATACTGTGATAAATATGGCGTTATGATTAAAAAAGGCGATTTACACGATGAATTTTACGATTACCTTGAAATAACGAAACCGATTAAAGAATATTTACCGTTATTTAAGGAAGTTTTTATTGCCCGATATAAAGAAAGACAAAACGATTTTCAAAGCGATTATTTACGAAAAGAAAAGGAAATTAACCAACTAACCCAAGAGAAGAAAGAAATTGCTATAAAAGGAGCAAAAGGGATTATTCCAGATGAAACCCTTAAAGAAACGCTCACCGATTACGAACAAAATATTATTCTTGCTAAAAACAGCCTGAACGAATTTCATCACGAAGAACTTAATCTTGAGCCAATGTTAGATAAAGGTTTACAAACTATTAGAACTCTTGAGAAAAGTTGGCATGACGCTCTACCCGAAAGGAAACCAAAATTGCAGAGGCTAATTTATCCTGCTGGCGTTTCTTACCATTATTCTGGCTTTTCGAACTCTGGAATAAATCCTTGTTTCGCTCTAATCAATCAAGTTGCGGCTTCGCCGTCAACAAATGTGAGCTTGGCGCGACTCGAACGCGCAACCTACTCCTTAGAAGGGAGTTGCTCTATCCAGTTAAGCTACAAGCTCAATCTAATTAATTATTATAGCAGAAATTATCACTTCCTTTTTACCGTATAAACGTAGGGATAGTACAGAAAAATAGCCGGAGGATCTTCGGTTATCGTTTTCTGGAACTCCTGATAGATTTTAGTTCGATCCGCCACATTAAAAGTGCTCCGTCCATCTTCCAGAAGTTTATCTATTTTTAGATTCTTATAACTCCCGATATTTGAATTGGTTTGGGCCGAATGCCAGAAATAATACTGATCTGGATCTTCGGGGATTTTCCAGTAGGCTAGAAACAGATCGTAATTATTGCCCGGATTCTGAGTAAGATAGTTAAGATTGATTTTTAAGGAAAGTTTCTGTAACTGATCAATGACCACGTCACTTATGTCTGAATATTCATAATAGGTAACGAGATTGAGTTGGCCGGATTGCGTTGAAGTCAATGAATTGGTGACAATCTTCTTGGCGGTATCCAGATCATAGACGACGGGTTTCGTTTTCGCGCTATATGCCCATGAAGTGGGTGGTATCGGATTATTGGCAATCTGTCCGTAATCTTTGATCAGGTTGGCATCTATTCCCATTCTGATTGCCGTCCGCACATTACGGTCTTCCAACAACTGGTTTTTAAAGTTAAAAAAAATCGTTAATAATCTCGTGTAATCGGTGGTAGTCGATACATTAGTATTTTTCCAAGTATAAAAGGACTCAATTAAATTTTTTTTACTGGTCGAAAACTCCGATATCTCCCCTTTTTTGTAAGCTAAAATCAACTGATCTTCATTGTCGTAAAATTTGTATGTAAGAAATGGAATACCTTTTTTATTGGGTGAAAGATAGACTTCTTTTACGACGTTATTTTTAAAAGTAATCTTAGTTGTTTTATAAAGTCCTCCGACACCGACAAGCGGCGATTTTATCAATGGCTTATTCAAATAACTAATAAAAACCGGCAATGAATTTTTTAAAGTGAAGATAATGGTGTTGTCATCCTTAACAGTTTTAGTTACATCGGTGAAGTTATAGTCAATATTCTCGGCTGAAAATTTACTCCCGTTATTCCAAATCAAATTTTGTTTTAAATGGACTAGGAATTCTTTTCCGTTATTTCTAATTTCCCAGGTAGAAGCCAGAGCGGGAATAATGCTTCCGTCTTGTTTTACAAAAACCAAACCGTTGGATACTTTATTAGTGATCTCGGTCGGCAAATCTTTAACATTATATTTTCCTGCCAAGCCGATTGTTTGTTTTCTCACAAAAAAAATATTTTCCAAGTAAGGTGAAAGAGAAACAAGAGCCACCACTAATACAAAGCTGACAATAAAAGTAAGAATGATCAGTTTTACGTTTTTTTTAATGAATTCGATCAACACCCAGTAATAGTAACGGATGGTTTTTTTAGTCGATGACATTCTGGATTAGATAAATAAATTGATTACCGAAACGATAAAAAAAATTACGATTAATGCAACGGTAAGCGTCATTGTAAACCGTTCAACACCGCGGCGGGTTTGAAATAATTCTGAACCTCCGCCCCAGGCGCTTCCCAAGCCGGCCCCCCGTCCCTGCATCAAAATTAAAACTACGATAATGATGCTGATAATAATATTTATGATTAAAAAAATATTTTTCATAATAATGATTCCAAAGAATTAATAATAAATGACACCGATAGAGCGGATAAACAAACATTTACGAAATATGACAGATGCATTTTACTGATCGTTAATCCGTTAATAGAGAGCCCGGGAAAAACCCATGGTTTTATCTCTATTATTGAAAAATAGTTAACTAAAAAGCGAAATAGGAAAAAATAGACCACGATTGATGCCAATCCAAGCGTCAAAATATTGATGGGCAGTAAGATTATTTTTGCGATAGGGTTGATTAAATAGAATATCGCTGCAATCACGACCACAGCCAGTAAAAAGTTTTTCCAATTATAGTTCAAAACAAATCCTTTGTTCCAAAAAGAGGTGATATATAAGGCAGTGGCGGAAAAAATCAGCATCCGGAATATTTTTTTCATTAAAATATTATATCAATAATCTAAAAAGATTGCGCCTTCTTTCTTAATAGAAGATGATACTTCTTGGCAAAGCGATGCGATTCGTCGCGAATTTGCCTGATTAAATTAAACCCAAGATGATTGACACTTGGTCTAATCATAGACAGTTCATTGTTGCCGATGATCAAGCGATCCGGTCTTTTGGCAATTCCAATAATCGGAATATTTCTATTCGCCAGTTTAATTAGCGTCACAGCCATGCGAACTTGCGGTCTGCCGCCGTCGACAACCAAGAGATCAGGGTTTGACCAGTTGTTCTTAAATCGGCGGTTGATCACTTCAGTCATCCGCTCAAAGTCAGACCGGAAAAAAATATCTTTGATTTTAAATCGGCGATACTGGGCCTTATCCGGTATTCCGTTCATAAACACAACCAAGGAACCGACTGCGGCTTTAGTCGTGAAGTTGCTGATATCTATAGCTTCAATTTTTTTTAGTGGGTTAAGCAAAGGAAAAAATTTACCCAATAATTGGTTTAAATCGTTTACGGCTTTCTGGTTATCGACAATATAATCATCTTCATTAAAATTAAATGACTGGTTTTTGCTCAAATATTCCAATCTAAAAATCTGGTCACGGATTAACAGTGCTTGTTCATACAGCTGATTTTTCGTCAATAAATCCAGTTGTTTATTCAGCTGATTGATTAGCGGCTCAATTTTTCCCTCCAGAAGTTTAATTAATCGGCGGATGTTGGAGCGGTAAATACCCGTTAGTTTTCCCCGTTCCTTCACATCTTTCAATTGAGAAATTTCGTTGGGACAGGGTGAACATAGGCCGATTTTGCTGTAAAAACAACGCCGCAATGTGATTTTTTTTTGGGTACAAAAGGGAAAAATCTTCCTCAGCACGCGGATAAGATATAAAACAACCCTCTGACCGGAATATGGACCAAAATACAATGACTGGTCATCAATAATCTCGTTCTTTCTGACGGGATAAACTTTTGGATAACGGTCCTTAACGATGATTTTTAAGTAAAGATAACTTTTATCATCGCGGTTTCGGACATTATATTTGGGCTTATATTGATTAATTAGTCGTGCTTCCAGAACCAGGGCGCGGAAATCTGACTCGGTTAAATAATGCTCAATGGTGTCCGCTTCACCGATTAAAGCAGCTTCTTTTTTGTCTAACTTTGCATTATTCCAATGGGATAGCAACCGCGCTTTAATATTGGTGGCTTTTCCAATATAAATCGGAATGGTTTTTTTCCTGAAAATATAGACGCCAGGCGACGAAGGAGCCGCTTTAATTTGATCTTTTAACATACCGTAATATAATTATTAGAATCAGCAAGCCTGCACTCACATAGCCAAATTTTAAAATCAGATCGTAATAATAAGGATAGATAACGACGGGAAGTTTAGTAATATCAGATTGACCGGTCAGTGTAATTGTCATGAGGCTGTTTTTTTTGCCAATTACTTTTTTCGGAGAATACTCAACCGTAATTTCTTTTTGCTGATAAGGCGCAATCTGATCAATTAAAAAGTCGGCTTGTGCAAAATCAAGATCGCGATCACCAATATTTATTTTCTGGTCATACAGGAATACGTTACCAGTATTACTAATGAAAATCTTTGAATAATATTTTTTTTGGTAATAAACCACTTTTTGAAAATCCAATGTTTCTATTTTTAAACGGTTGTTATCTTTCGGTTCGTAGCTGATTGGCTGAATGATTATATCTTTGGAATTCTCCGTCTTATACATTCCGGCCGGGTAAGGAAAACTTGGATCGTTTCCATGAATGGCAAAAGTGATATGGTTGAGATCAAACGAAGAAAAATAATCAATACCTGAAGTGTTTTCCCATGTAGGATCAACTGTCTGCCATAGATGATGAGTCATATCGTAATATTCCGGCCAGGCATGAAGCGTGTCAGAAACAAAAGACATTGGCCGCAGCTGGGGATCAGCCGAAAACCCATAACCTTCGATTTCCCGGCTATAGATTCCCTTTTCTCTGGCCAGTCCGATGAACAGATCGGTAAACTCGGTACAGACGGCTTTTGTCGGGTTCTTTAAGGCACTATTGGCACCGATTCTTCCTTCTTTGGTATTTAATTTCTGATAGTCATAAGTAAGATTATTGACGACATAGTTATAGATATCACTCACGTTTTTTAAATTGGAGAATTTGTCCGGATCATCAATCTGCCAATAACTTTTCTCAGTCAATAAATATTTTTCCTGAAGCTTTATCTGGTTATTATTCAACGCGCGCAGCTCACTTCTCGGACTGGCATAGACTCCGATTACTCCCTGAAAAGTGACTGTCTTTGACTCTTTAGGTTTAAGATTATAACGGGCTAAATAATTGCCATCACTATCAATGGAAACAGAATTCGGCTGAGGAACCAACTGGCTGATAAAAACTTTTTGATAAAGCGTGTCAGGCGGCAGGGCAATGTCGGTGTAAACAGGATAAATTTTGGGATTGATCAAATTATATATTAAATTTGTTTGGTAATATTGTTTGTCGCCAAAAACCGCATATATTGTTTTGGTTGCCGGATTGTTCCATATTAATTGGTTACCTGAAACATAGTCGGGTTTCGGTTTGGCAATCGAGATTTTTTTATTTGTACTTAACGGAAGGTAGACCAAAACGGCATAATCCCCGTCATTTTGATTTTCGATAACCGGGAGCATCACCTCCCAGACATTACCGTTGATCTTAAACAAATTATCCTGGGAAAAATTAATGTAAAAATTATTGATGCTGTCTTTCCCGGTTTTGGGATTGGAAAATTCCAGTTCAATAACAGATTTTTGGCTGTCCGATTGGACTATCGGCTCAATCTTACCGTTATCATCGGAGGCACTTATATTCTTTATGGAAAAATATTTGGGAAATGACAAGCTGAATTTCCTTACGTAGGTATCAGAACGCAGATGGGTAATCTTAATACTGAACTTAACATCAGAAACCAATTGTGACTCAATTTCCTTTAGATAATATTCGACTTTAAAATCTGTTTTAAAATCCGCCGCAATCGCTGGTTTGGTTAAAAAGCTAAAGAATAAAACAGTAACAAAAAAAAACTCAAACCATTTTGTGTATTTTTTAAACATTTATCAATTAAGACTTAAAATTTGTTTAGTAATTAGAAATTAATATTTAGTAATTTTTTTTAAATATTGTCCAGTATAGGATCTTTTTTCTTTAATTAATCCTCTAAGATCACCTTGATAAATAATTTTGCCCCCTTCATCTCCACCTTCTGGTCCTAAATCTATTATATACTGACAGTTTTTAATCACGTCAAGATTATGTTCGATAATAACGACAGTATTGCCACGGTTAACCAGTTCGTAAAGAACAGAGATTAATTTATCAATGTCATAAAAATGCAGTCCGGTCGTCGGCTCATCGAGGATATACATTGTTTTACCGGTATTTTTTTTGGAAAGCTCCGAAGCTAATTTGATTCTTTGAGCTTCTCCCCCTGAAAAAGTGGGAGCACCCTGGCCCAATTCAATATATCCAAGACCAACCTTCTGCAGTAACAACAGTTTGTTTGATATGACCGGATTGGCTTGAAAAAAAATTACCGCTTCATCGACTGTCATTTTCAGGATGTCATAGATTGTTTTATCCTTAAAACGTATTTCCAGCGTTTCCTGATTGTAGCGTTTGCCATGACAGACATCGCAGGTGACATAAATATCCGCTAAAAACTGCATTTCCACCTTGATCACGCCCGCTCCCTGGCATTTTTCGCAGCGGCCACCTTTAATATTGAAAGAAAAACGGCCTTTTTTAAAACCGCGGGATCTGGCATCAATCGTCATGGAAAATAAATTGCGTATTTCATCAAAAATGCCGACATAAGTGGCTGCATTGGACCTTGGCGTTCTTCCAATCGGTGACTGATCAACAAGATATATGCGTTCCAAATACTGGTAACCTTCCAAACGTTCAAACTTTCCCATGTGCTGCTGATAATATCCCTCAAGATAGTAGCGTAAAGCCGGATAAAGAGTCTCAACCACCAAAGAAGATTTGCCTGATCCGGAAACGCCGCTAACGGCAATAAGGTTTCCCAATGGAAAATCAACATTTACTTGTTTAAGATTATTTTCTTCTGCCTTTTTTAAGGTAATGGTTCCTTGCGCCTGATTAATTGCTGAAGAGTGAAAATTTATACGTTTTTTGCCGGACAGATATTGTCCCGTCAGCGATTGGGGACTTTCTTTCGCCATTGTCACAGATCCCTGGAAAACGACATGGCCGCCTTTTTTTCCGGCTTTTGGGCCAAGCTCGATCAAGTGATCGGCAGATTCAATCGTTTCCGCATCATGCTCAACCACAATAATGTTGTTACCCAGATTACGCAAATCTTTAAGAGTATCAGTTAAGGCATTCACGTCACGTGCGTGCAGGCCAATTGAAGGTTCATCAAGGACATAAAGTACACCAGTAAGACCGGTTCCGATCTGTGAAGCCAGTCTGATCCGCTGTAGTTCGCCGCCTGCTAAAGTTTTAGCGGTCCGGTCAATGGTTAGATAAGTCAAACCGACGTTTTTTAAGAACGTCAGTCGCACCAAAATTTCTTTTATTATCGGCTTACTGATTTGAAGTTCATAAGCATTCAAACGGTCATTAAATTCATTTTTCAGGTTATACAATAATTTATTGACAGGAAAAGCGGAAATTTGGGAAATATTCAGTTTGTTAATGGTAATCGATAAAATCTCCGGTTTCAGCCGGGTTCCTTTGCAGGTTGGACAAGTTCTTTCCCGGATATATTTTTCCAGATCCATGTAAGTCGATTGGCTGTCAAAGTAACGTCTTTCCAGCTCATTAATGACGCCGTCAAATTTCTCGTAGATCATTGTCGGCCGGCCAAAACGATTTTCACCCAAGACCTGATAAGTTTTATCGGTCCCCCGCAACAAAATACTTATTTTTTCTTTTTCAATATTTTTTATCGGGATATCCATGTTGATATTCTCTTCAAGCGCCATCTGTTTAAGCAGTCGGATATACCAGGTCTCATGAAAAAATAGTTTGTTAAAGGGCAGTATGCCGCCTTCTCTGATTGTTAAGTTTTCATTTAAAATCAGTTTAGGATCTACCTGGTAAATCGTACCAATTCCATTACACTTGGGACAGGCTCCCATCGGTGAGTTAAACGAAAACATGCGCGGTTCTATTTCCGGCAGAGAAATGTTGCAGTTCGGGCAGGAAAATTTTTCCGAATACAAATGTTCGTCTTGGTCGTTTGCCAGAATTACCAAGCCTTCAGATAAAGATAACGCTAACTCCAAAGAAGGAATTAACTCAGACTTCAGCTGGTTTTTAAATACGTTTTTTTTAAAACTTGAGGCGCTGACATTAAAATGCTTTATAAGAACGGCAATTGAATGCTTATTGGTTTTTATCAGATCGATTTCCTGATTTAAATCAGCAATTTTATTGTCTATCTTTATCTGATGAAAACCTTTTGCCCGCAGGTTTTCAAATAATGATTTAAACTCGCCCTTTTTTTCACGGACAATTGGTGAATAGAGATAAAGACGATGAGGTTTAATTTTATCGCCGGCCGTAATTTTTTCTATCTGAATAATCATCCGATCGGCGATTTCATCAATCGACAAACGGCTGATTTCCTGACCGCAGTTAGGACAGTGCGGATGGCCAATTCGCGCATACAGCAATCTCAGGTAATCATAGATTTCCGTAATTGTCCCAACTGTAGACCTCGGATTATGACTGGCTGATTTTTGGTCAATTGAAATAGCTGGTGACAAACCTTCAATTACATCAACATCAGGCTTCTCCATTACGCCTAGAAATTGACGTGCATAGGCGGAAAGCGATTCGACATAACGGCGCTGTCCTTCGGCATAGATTGTGTCAAAAGCCAACGACGACTTACCCGATCCGGATATCCCCGTGATGACAACTAATTTGTTTTTTGGAATATCAACATCGATATTTTTAAGATTATGTTGCCGAGCTCCCCTAATTTTTATGAAATCCATATTTAAAATTCAAATGACAAATAACAATTCAATAACAAATTACAAATAAACAAATGTTTAAACATTTGAGTTTTGTTATTTAACATTGAATTGATATTTGAATTTTGATATTTATTATTAGTTCTCTTTAATTTCCTTCAATTTGTCCCTTATTTTAATCGCCATTTCAAAATTTAATTCCAGTGCCTGTCGTTTCATTTCTTTCTCCAGTTTTTTACCGATTTTTTTCTTATCATAGGGTGTTAATGATTCCGGTTTGATATTTTCGACGGCTTCCGTGTTGAAATACGGATTTTTTCTGTCCTGAATGAGTAATTCTTCCGGCCGGTCGATTATTTTTTCCCGTATGGGTTTATAGATATTTCTGGCGGTAATTTTATGTTCCAGATTATACGTATTTTGATATTTTCTGCGTCTTTCAATCTCATTAACCGCCGCCGTAATCGATTTAGTGATTTTGTCGGCATAGATAATAACCTGGCCATGAATATTTCGGGCGGCTCGTCCCATAGTTTGGATGAGAGCCGTTCTTGAACGTAAAAAACCTTCTTTATCACCGTCGAGAATTGCGACAAGCGTTACTTCCGGCAAATCCAGCCCTTCCCGTAGTAAATTAATTCCGATTAAGACATCAAATTTTCCTTTTCTTAGATTATCCAGAATATCCGACCGCTCCAGAGTTAAAATTTCGGAGTGTAAATACTCGGCCCGGATATTTTTTTCCTTCAAAAAAGCCGTCAGATCTTCCGCAATTCTTTTGGTTAGAGTTGTTACCAGAACTTTTTCGTTAACTCTAACTCTTTTTTCGATTTCTTTTAATAAATCTTCGATTTCATTCTTAGCCGGTTTAATAATAATCTTCGGATCCGGAATTCCTGTTGGTCTTATTAACTGCTCCACTAATTCAGAATTATCTTTAAGCTTGCCTAATTCCCATTCGTCGGGTGTTGCCGAAGTATATATAATATGAGGCGGAATCGGATAAAATTCGTCGAATTTAAGTGGCCTATTATCAAAAGCAGCTTTTAAACGGAATCCAAAACCGGTTAACACTTTTTTACGGGAATAATCACCGTTGAACATTCCCCGGATCTGGGGAACGGTCATATGTGATTCGTCAATAAATACCAAAAAATTATTGCCATAAGTCTGCTTAAAATAATCCAGCAAAGTATAGGGGGCACCGCCTGGTGCCCTCCCGTCAAAATAACGGGAATAGTTTTCGATCCCGTTGACGTAACCGACTTCCTTGATCATTTCCAAATCATAATTGACTCTCCGGGTTAATCTTTCGGCTTCGATAAACTTTTTTTCTTTTTTTAGTTGGTTTACTTCTTTGACTAAGTCTGCTCTTATTTCTGGCTCGGCCGCTTCAAATGCTTTTGGATCGGTCATATAATGTTTCGCAGGATAAATTATTAAATTACGGATTACGGATTTCGAATTATAAGTTTCCTTACCGGAAATCGGTTCGAAAAATACAAATTTTGTGATTATATTATTTTGATGATAAATCCTGTAGCCGTTATCTTCATATGCAGGATAAATATCCATATAGTTGTTGCGTATACGGAACGTTCCACGTTTAAAATCAAACTCAGATCGTTCATACATTAATTGAGCTAATCTGGAACTGATCACGTTTAAATTGAATTGGTCATCGATTTTTAATTCAAGAATAAACTTTCCGTATTCCAGCGGAGAACCGATGTTGTAAATACATGAAACAGAAGCGACGACAACAACGTCTTTACGGGTTAAAATGTTGGTTGTTGCCTGCAGACGGAGTTTGTCAATTAGCTCGTTTATTTCCGCTTCTTTTTCAATATAAGTATCCCTTTGGGGAATATAAGCTTCAGGCTGGTAATAATCGTAGTAAGAAACAAAATAGGAAACTGCGTTTTCCGGAAAAAAATCCCGCATTTCCTGATAGAGTTGCCCTGCTAAGGTTTTGTTATGGGAAATTATCAGAGTCGGCATCTGCAGTCTTTGAATCACGTTGGCGATCGTAAATGTTTTTCCCGATCCAGTCACACCAAGCAAGACCTGGTTCTTGAATTTATTTTTAATACCCGTAACCAGTTTGTCTATCGCCTGCGGCTGATCCCCGGTTGGTTTAAATGACGATTTTAGGTTAAACATATTTATTGATTAAAAGCGAAGATACCAATTTTGAGTCAATCGCTTGGGGGACCCCCCGCCGACTTAGGTGGGGGTGAAGCGGACGAAAAACTTGGTATCAAGCTTTTGAACTAAACTTTTTATTTTAGCACTTTTCTCAAGCAAAGTCACCACCTTGACATCCGTCTTCCCTATATGCCATAATTAGTCCTTATGGCGCTGATTAAATTCATGATCGATTTTATTCTTCACCTTGATGTTTATCTGGGTTCAATCATCAACCAATACGGAACACTGACTTATGCGATTCTATTCTT
>Ga0172374_1000362_pt1 | contig 35166 bp, 16 predicted proteins | sample LakKiv3m_FD_114536 | JGI IMG/M metagenome (GOLD analysis project Ga0172374, IMG submission 114536) | Freshwater microbial communities from Kabuno Bay, South-Kivu, Congo - kab_092012_10.3m | ecosystem: Environmental > Aquatic > Freshwater > Lake | place: Democratic Republic of the Congo... | reverse complement strand
GTGATGGATATGCTCCGGTACCACAAATTCACCATCGGCTGGGCCTGGGCAACGGATTACGGCACCAGCGACACGGAAGAGGGGTTCAACTTCCTGATCAAATACTCCCCATTGCAAAATATCAAGGATGGGGTAAGCTATCCTGCCACCATGGTAACCACGGCAGATCATGACGACAGGGTCGTCCCGGCACACTCCTTCAAATTCATCGCCCGTTTGCAGGCGGCCAATGCGGGACCGAACCCCGTCCTGATCCGGATTGAGACAAAAGCCGGTCATGGCGGTGGAAAACCCACATCAAAGATCATCGATGAGTATGCCGATATCTGGTCATTCATGTTCTGGAATCTGGGTATGAACCCAAAATTTTAATCCCGGCACATCGTTCGCCCAACTTTTTTCTTTCCCGGTTTGTCTTGTACTATAGGGCGTTCTGTAAGTACGCCCTATAGTTTGTTGAATTTTCCTTTAAAAAAGTTTTCAACACGGTGAAACCTTTCGGGGGTGAACCTGATTAATGTCTGAAGACAAATCAAATGGGATCATTTTCAAATAGTCATCTCATCGAGGGGATCATTGAAAAAAGGCGCGCAGTCATCCAGTTTATGTATGAGGATTATTTCCCGTACATCCTGGCCATGGTGGAGAAAAATTCGGGTACGATCCAGGATGCGCAGGATATCTTCCAGGATGGATTGGTGGCATTGTATCTTCGGTGCCGGGATAGGGAGCTGCTGTTGAACTGCAGCCTGCGGAGCTATTTCTATGCGATCTGCAAGAACCTGTGGTTGCAGCGGCTGGAAAGAAAATACAGGATGGTCTTTCAGCCTGATCTTATCATCCATGAAAGGGAAGAGAGATATCGCCTGCAAGAGACGTTGACCTCCGAAAAGAGACTGGCGCGCTACCGGCTTTTCTGGAAGCACCTCAAAGGACTTCCGGAAGATTGCCAGAAGGTGCTGATGATGTACATGGACAGGATCCCCTATAAAAAAGTGGCTGAGATACTTGGCTTTGTTGATGAGAATTATGCGAAAATGAAAAAATACCATTGTAAAAAAGCATTGATCCGGCGAATCAGACGAGATCCTGAACTTCCAAATTGTATATAAGATGGATGACAACCTGAACATTGACGAACTGATATACCGGTATCACGAGGGAGAACTTTCCGGTAAGGAGTTGGAGGATTTTCTTCGTCTGGTTGCTTCTGATCCGGCTGTCCGTGCAGATGCCGAACTGGAAGGGGACCTCAGCGACTTCCTGCGCGACAGGGATCTCCTGGATTTCCTTGACATGCTGGATAAAGTCAACACCCGGAAACGACCGGGCTTTGGCTTGAACAACCTCCTGCTGGCAGCTTTGCTGCTGGTGATGATTGCGTTGGGAAGCTTCTGGCTTTTCAGGAATCCGATCTATCGTGTTCATCCCATGCTGCACAACCCGGTCACTCAGCAAGGAGCCGGACAAAACTACTCTTCAGGAGCCACGGAAGTTTTTCCTCATCGAAATTCTCCCGGATACCCGCTTATTCCGGCCACGTTGCCGGAGAGAGGAGAGAAGAAGGAGAAACCGGAAGAGCTATTGGCGGTCAATTTCAGGCCCTTGGCTTACATGGAAGAGATGGTAGGTGTAGTGAGCAGGGCCGCATCGTTCAGACTGCTTCAACCGGGATGCGACCTATCCGTCACTCCCGGGGATACCCTGCAATACAGGTGGTTGAAGGAAAATAGAGGTGAGCTTTCCTTCAGGGTGATCAACAACCAGGGCGAAACGATGATCAGCCGCGACGACATCCCGGGAGCATCCATGGACCTCCCGTTAACCCGATGGGAAGAGGGACTCTATTACTGGAAATTCATCGAAGGGGATCAGCTGGTGAATGTTGGAAAGATCGTGGTCAGGAAATGAGAAGGATAAGGAATATGGCCAGGATCCTGATCCTGCTTCTTATGGGAAATTGCTTCCCCGGATATGGTTTGGCCTATGTGATCCCCGTGGAGGACTCCGCGGCGGTGGCCGGTCATTGGTTCCGTCAGGGGAATGGTCATCTGATCCACCGGGAGTGGACGATGGCGCTTCAGGCATACCGGCATGCCCTTCAGCTGAGTCCGGCTGAGACCGAAAGGGCATCCATCCATCAGAATCTCGGTGCACTCTATTTTTTATTGGCGGATTATGAGCAGGCTTCGATCCAGTTTGAGCACGCGTTTCACCTGCTGGTCAAACAATCTCCCGAACCCTCGCACCTGGCGGAGGTTTGTCTCAACCTGGGATTTACATGCCTTGAAAAAGAAGATCCTGCTGCCGCAAGGCGCTGGTTCGACCAGTCTGCAAGCTTTCCGATTCAGGAGAGGAATGTCTGGCAGACCAGGCTGGCTCTGGGTTCCGGGAACGCACTCTTCGCCGATGGCCGGTATCTTGAAGCGATCTCAACCTACCGCCGGAGCCTCTCCTCTATCCCGTTGACCGATCCTGTTTCAGAAGAGGAACTTTGGCTTTTGAAAAATCTTGCCTGGAGTTTTCAGGCAACCGGAGAACCTGATTCAGCCCTGGTTGTGCTTGACCATGCGTTGAACCGGATCAGCCTTTGCGGCAGGAGAGACCCATTCGTGGTTCCGGAGATCCTCTTGCAGAAAAGTATCCTGCTGACCTCGACAGGTAGGCTGACCAAAGCCGATAAGGTGCTTGGCGATGCCTTGTTGCTGACCGGCGAAGTTGGCAGCCCCGCCGCTGTACCCCACGTCGAACCCTGCCGGCTCACTACGTGGGATCTTCTGACATACAGAATTTTATGCGAAAGGGTACAGGTGAGGTGGCGGATGCTTATTCCTGGAAAGAGAGACTCACTCGCCGGCGAAGCCCTGTTGAAAGAGACCGTTGCTGTGATGGAACTGGGTGAATTGCTTTTAATGAACGGGAAACTGAAGGAGCTGGTCTCACTGCAACCCGGGACGCAGAGGATACTGACAGGAATCGCGCTGGAGCTGATCCCGGATCAGGAAAAGGGCCCTGAGCAAATCCTGGAACAATTCATCTGCTTTCAGGAACGGCTGATCCGGTTTGAAAAGCAATGCCGCTTCACCATGAACATTTCGAGGGAGATGCTGCCCGACACACTGAAATCGGACCTGATCAGACTAAAAAAGCAACTCTTCAGACTACACAAGCGACGGCTCTTTGAAGAGGAGGGATCGTTGCTGCCTGCCCCCGATCTGGTGGAAAAAGAGGTGAAGATACAGGAGCAGCTGTCGCAACTGGAACAACCTCAAATCCCGGGGCCAGAGAATCCATTCTTACCCGTCCGGGATCAAATGACATCAGGGATTCCTTGCAACCCCTTGCAGCTGAGATCAATGATGCAAAAGGATGAGGCCCTCATCACCTATCTGGTGGCCGATAGTCTCTGTTATACTTTGCTGTTGACTTCCGATACGGCACTGTTCCTGAGACAGCCTGGTGGGAACGGGATCATCCATGAGGCAGGCACCTGCATCAAGGCATTGAGGGGATTGGATCCGCAGGTTTTCACAGGGGCAGCCGCTCATCTATATGCTTCCCTGGTGAAACCGGTGGAGAAGCACCTTCATAAAATTTCATCCATCAGCATCATTCCCGATGAAAAGCTCCGGGAACTTCCCTTTGATGTGTTGTTGACCAACGAGGCTCATGATCCGGGGGCGCGACAGCAATACCTGATCCATCGGTTCGAAACAAGCTGTTATACATCGATATCCTCCTGGTTCACGGAGAGAAAAGGGGACGCCTTGCCTGCCGCTCATTACAGCTATTCCTATGATTTTGTCGGTTGTGCCCCTCTGTTCTCGGGAGCTGAGAGACCATCCTTACCCTATGCGGTTTCTGAGGTTCAGAAGATAGCCGCGATGTTCAGGTCGGAACGAAAACAGGTAAAAGTATTGACCGGTACTGGCATTATACCCGATACCCTGATTTCGTTGGGGGCCAGGTCCCGTATCTTTCATCTGGCAACCCATGGATCCAGGGATCATGCCCACCCCGAATTATCGGGTTGGGTTTTACCGGGAGATCCGGCTCCCTCTCCCGACGGGGGTATTCCGGCTGAAGATATGGAGATGGGCGCTTTGCAGCATTTTCAGATGGATGCTGATCTGGTAGTGTTGAGCAGTTGTCCGGTCACAACAGCGAATGCGAAAAGTTGGTACCGGATCACCGGTTTCCCCGAGAATTTTTTTCATGCCGGCGTCCATCATCTCCTTTATGCGTTATGGGATATCTCTGATCGCCACACGGATGAATTCATGCATTCATTTTATCGCCATTACCTGGATGGAATGAGTTACCAGGCTGCCCTCAGGGAGGCAAAGCTTCAGATGCTTGCTTCTCCCGAAACGGCGTTTCCTACATTCTGGGCGTCATTCGTCCTGTGGACGGATTGATCTGTGAACTGATCACCTACCGGGCGGAAAGGTTAATCGGCTTCAGGGATTTTTTACTGCAACAGTCTCGATCTCAACCAGCGCCCCCCTGGGAAGGCCAAGAGCGGCAAAGGCGGCTCGTGCCGGACGGTTCACTGCATAGTAGCGGTTGTATACCTCATTCATCTCCGCGAAATGGTCCATAGTGGTGAGCAACACGGTTGATTTCACCACATCCTCATAAGTGTAACCGGCTGCATCCAGAATGGCGCCAATGTTTCTCAGAACAAGATCGGCCTGGGCTTTGACATCCCCGTCAATCATTTGCCCGGTGGCCGGATCAATGGCGATCTGTCCCGAGATGTAAAGGGTCCCGTTGATCTCTGTCGCCTGGCTGTAAGGTCCGATCGCCTGCGGAGCTTTCTCCGTCTCAATGATTCGTTTCATTTGTTGGTGGTAAAGGATTTAGATGTTGGAAATTGGATTATCGATGCCGGACACCGGTTGCCGGATACCGGGTTTTTTTTTCGCTATTTCGCTACTTCGCTACCTCGCTTTTTCACCTTTTCACCTGTCCGCCTGTCCGCTTGTCCGCTTGTCTTCTAGTAGTAGTCCCTGAAATCCTTCTTCTTGTTCAGCTTCAGATCCTGGAGGAGACTCGCCTTGACATTGATCGAGAAATTCCACTGCTGCTGGGCGCCTTTCGGGACCCAGCCAAACGACATCTCCCAGCAGTGGAGGTCCCGGTAAATGTTCACTGAAGTGTATCCCAACTGGTTGTTCGTGAAATCCCACCCGGTAGTCAGGGTGATCTTCCATTTTGGGGTGATGTTGAGTTGCCCGCTGAAACTCAGGGTCTGGATGATCTTCGGGACCCTTTTTTGCTGGGTGTTGTCCCAGGTGGAGGCATACCGGAAATTGTAATTGAAGCTGAAACTCCAGGGAATATCAAAATCCACGTAATAATCGTAGTACCTCTGCAGGTCCTCCTGCTCCTGCTCAGTCCCCTTCGTGGCCTCTTTCTTCTTCCCCACTTTATCAGACGACAGGCTGTAACTCAACCCGATATCCCAGGTGGTGTTATCCAGCCGCAAGAGGCGGTGGTTGACTTTCCATTCCGAGGCGTTGGTCCTTCTTCCCAGCGAGTCGAGAGCATAGGGGTCCCACCGGCTCGAGTACTGGATGTTCAGCCCTCTGAAAATGGATGTTCGCCCCGACATGGTGATGGGCGACCAGTTCAGGGAGTCTTTTGAGATATCATAAGAAGTTGCAATCACGAAATTATCGATCAGCACGATCTTTTTAACTCCGGTAACCGTGTCTTTGCGGTTCCTGACCTTCATCTCCAGGTTATTGCTGAGGCTGAAGGTGACAATGCCCGCCTGGCTGGCAGGCGGCCCGCCATAGAGGCTCCCCTGAAAGATGGAGTAGGTGCCCGGCGTCGCGCTGGTATCATTCTCGATCTCTTTGTAATAGCCCCAGCCAGGAGCCCCGAAATTCGGAGTGTAGCTGAAGGTCACAGCCGGCGTCAGCACATGCCGGATCGCTTTCACCGGTCCCCCTTTGAACTGGAACATCCCGTAAATCCGGGTATTGAGGGAGGAGGAGAAGTTGAAGTCAAAGGCGTTCTTGAATCCATATATCGTATCTGTCTTGTAGTAAGCTGGGTAGGTGGTGTCGGCCGTGACAATGGAATCCACATAGGATTTGTGAATATAAGAGAAATACATTCGATCGCGGAGGCTGAGGCTGTTGGTGAAATTGATGTACTTGAAAATACGCCATGTCCCTGAAATGGGGATGCTGTGCCGGATACCGTTCTGCATATCCTTGTACCATCCCGGCTGGAAAAGTGCCGAGTCGTAGGTGTTGTAACGGTTCTCAAGATCGAGGTTGTATTTCAACCCGATCTGCTCATACCACTTAAGCTTCCCTGATCTCAGTTTCTTCCTGAAAGGATAGAACTGGTTGACCGAAAAGGAGATCTGTGGAAACGAAAAATTGATCTCTTTGGTGATGGTGTTCTGGCTGTGGTTGAAGTTCAGGTTCAGGTAGTAATTGCCGCCGAAACTGGTTGAGTAGTTGATGCTAGACTGAAAAGTGTTGGAAAGATAGGCTTCGGTGGAGGAGGAGGGGTTGTACTTGTTGAAGGTATTGCTGACGATGTTGACGTTGGCGGAGAAATTGCTGTTGGGACGCGCTTTCCGGTCCTGGTTGTGCACCCACCTGAACTCAAAATCCTTTCGTTTTTGATAATCGGGAGATCCCGGAACCCCGATTTTATTCAAGGCATACCCGAATTTCAGTATGCCGTTGTATTTATATCTTTTCACGTAAGTAAAGGTGGGTTTGATCGCCCAGCTTCCGCGGGAGTATATGTCGCCAAGGATTTTAAGGTCCATGTACTGGCTGATCGCCCAGTAATACCCTCCGTTCTCAAGAAAGAATCCGCGGTTAGCCGACTCCCCGTATGTGGGCAGGATGATCCCGGAGCGTTGCCCGCTCTTGTTCGGGAAGTAGCCAAAGGGAATGAAGATGGGGGTCGGCACTTCGGCGATCACCAGGTAGGCCGGCCCGGTGATCACCTTGTTGTCGGGGATCACTTTGGCTTTGCTGAACCGGAACTCAAAATGGGGATGCTCCTCGTTGCTGCAAGTGGTGTACGATCCGGTTTTGATGTAAGTGATATCGTCGGCCATCTTTTTCACCACCTGGCCATGCAGGTAGCCTTCGTCCTGTTGTGTAAACACCCGCCGGATATATCCTTTCTTTGTCTTGTAATTGTAGTTCATGATCTTCGATTTGAACTTCAGGTTGCCCTGGGTGAATTCGGGTACACCGATCTCCTTGTCGAGGGAGTCACGAGACCCGTGGGCATAGATCATGTTTTGAGGGAAGTCGATTTCTACATAGTTGGCTTTCAGATTGATGTCGGTATAAGAAATATCTCCCTGGTTGAACAGGAACATCCGTTGCTTTTTAATGTCAAACCGAAGGGAATCCTCCGCCTTGTAATCCACTTTTGCCTCAAGGGAACTTTTTTTCTCGGGCTCCAGTGAGGAGGAGTCTGCCGACAGGGAATCCGAAGAAATAAAAAGCGAATCGCCGGTCAGCAACAGCGTGTCACCACTGATTCTGATAGAGTCGTCAGGGGCCAGGGAAAGGGTGTCGGGAACAAGCGACCCGTTGGGTGGGGGTGAACCAAGCCGGAGGGTGTCCTGCCCCCTGACGGGGATATGAAAAAGCAGCAGAGGTGTAAGAAAAATTGGCAGGAAATACCCGATTCTTGTTAATATTTTCGTTAACAACTTCTGTGGCAAGGTTGATGATTAAATTCTATCTTTGTTTGACCAACAGCGACGAAACAAAGGTCTGGGATCTCGTTATTCTCCGGGCTTCAAAGCTAAAGAAAATAATGGTTGGCCCATTTTTTTTAAGATACTTTAACAAACCTTTCAGGAAAGCGGTATGGATCACTGGCTGCCTGCTATTGCTCACGATCCTGTCATCGGGGCAGGAAAAAATGACGATTGATAAGGTGGTGATCGATGCAGGACACGGGGGTAAGGACCCGGGGACTGTCGGCCGCCGCATACAGGAGAAGAATGTTGTACTCGCCATTGCACTGAAGCTTGGAACGCTGATACAGAGGAATTTCAGGGGTATTGATGTGATTTATACCCGTGACCGGGACCAGTTTATCGAACTTCATGAACGGGCTGCCATCGCCAACAGGAACAATGCCGACCTTTTCATCTCCATTCATGCCAATGCCAACAATGTCAAAACGCTGAGGGGGGCGGAGACCTATATCATGGGATTACACCGTTCGCAGGCTAACCTGGAGATCGCCAAACTTGAAAATGCCTCGATCCTGCTGGAAACTGATTATTCATCTCAATATGAAGGTTTTGATCCCAATTCCGATGAGTCATACATCACCTTCAGCCTCTACCAGAATTCCAATCTGGAATCCAGCAGCCGCTTTGCAGCCGAGATACAGGAGCAGATGAAGGACCGGGTAGGACTGAATGATCGCGGGGTACGTCAGGCAGGCTTCCTGGTGCTGTACAAAACCACCATGCCGAGTGTGCTGGTTGAGGTGGGATACCTCAGCAATATAGAGGAGGAAAACTTCCTGATCTCGGAGAAAGGACAGGATTACATTGCTTCTGCCATTTTCAGGGCATTCAAACAGTACAAGGCAGAGATCGAAAATCAAGGCAATGAAATCCATTCAGGGACGACTAAGGAAAGTCCTCCGGCGACGACCAAGCCTTCCGGCGGCATCCTTTTCAAAATTCAGATCGCCGCATCGACGGATCAGATCAGCCTCTCCTCTCCCCGTTTCAGAGGGGTAAAAGGCATAGAGATGTACCGGCACAACGGGATGTTCAAGTACACCTATGGATCGGAACCAGACCTGGAGAAGGCGCAACAATTGCTAGAAAGAATGAAGGCAAACGGATTTACCGACGCCTTTATCGTCGCCTTCCGGAACGGCGACCGGATTTCCCTCGACCAGGCAAAAAGCCTTTTGGGTTTGTAAAAGGAAAATAGAGTTCACGGGTTTGCTCCCGAGATCATTAAAAGTTGTATATTTGACCGTATCCAATACCACGAAATCAGATGGCATTAAAAAAATATCATATCCGCAAGGAGATCAAGGTGGGGGCGGTTTTTATCATTGCATTCACCGTGTTGGTCTGGGGTATCATGTACCTTCAGGGGATTGAGATCTTAAAGCAAAGAAGGATCATCTATGCCGTATATGATCGGGTGAACGGACTGGTTGCCGCCAATCCCGTGACAATCCAGGGGATGAAGGTCGGACAGGTGAAAACCCTCTATTTCTCCCCCAAGGATCCCAGGAAAATCATCGTGGAAATCTATCTCAGGAATATGACCTATCCGATCCCGAAGAACTCCATTGCCCGCATTTACAGTTCAGACCTGATGGGTTCCAAGGAGATCGAGATCCTCCCGGGCGATTCACCCGAACTGATCCAGAGCGGAGACACCCTGATGTCGCGAACAGAAGCCACCCTCGGAGAGGAGGTCAATCAGCAGCTGGCGCCACTGAAGCGAAAAGCTGAGAACCTGATCAGTTCCATCGATACCCTTGCCACCATTCTGCAGCAGGTCTTGAATAAAAATACCCAGGCGAGCCTGATCGATGCCATTGAAAACATCAAAGTGGCCATTTCGAACATTACGAATATGACCTATGCTGCGGATACACTGGTCAGGGAACAGCGCTCCAATCTCTCCCGCATCATCATGAACATTGAATCGATCAGCAATAACCTGAAGAAGAACAACGACAAGATCACCAACATCCTGACCAATTTCTCCAATGTAAGTGATTCCATCGCCAAGCTGAACATCCCTGCCACTTTCCTTCAGGTGGATGAGGCGGTCAGGAGCCTGAACGATGTGATGGCAAAGATCAACAGCGGGGAGGGAACCATTGGCCTGTTGGTGAATGACACCTCGCTCTATTACCAGGTCGACAAAGCTGCCCGTGACCTGAACCTCCTGCTGGAGGATGTCAAGGCAAATCCAAAGAAATACGTGCATGTATCCGTATTCTAAGGGGAATAAATCTCCTCTTTTGTTTTCGGCCTGAGATTCTCCAACCAGTTGAAACCCTTTAGCTTCAGGTCGTATGGGGAGATCTCATCTTCGGGATAAAGGGTCCCCTCCGGTTTTTCAATATAGGTGATGGTCTGGATGTCGTTGTCTTTTACGAAGATCAGCATATCGCTGGCATACAGCTTGTTGATCCCGATCAGTGTCTTGTCTTCCTCCCTGGCAAAATAGACCGTTTCGGAATTTCCGAGCACTTTGATCTTGTAGAGTTTGTTGTTGATAAAATAGGCGATCATGTCCTTCCCCTTGATCTGGTTGAACCTGGTGGTGTCATCCTGGGAGACGATGAAAGCCGACCGGTACATCACCATCGAATCCATTTCGTTGTTTTTTATCGTCAGGGTGATGGTGTCGGCGGTGATCTGGTTATGTCCCGACCAGATGACGGGATCGTAATACATGTAAACGGTGGAATCGGAGCTGTGATAAGCCAGAGAATCGCAGGCTCCCTGGAGGTCGTCCCTGAAGAACTTCACATGGTGAAAACAAAACATCGCACGGATCTGGACCTGTTCATCCTCCGGATCAAAGATGGCTTTGATCGTATCGCCATGCAGAAAAAGCGAATCGTGCTGGTCAATCAGGATCGCGGTGGCCCGGTCGGTCATATAGCCGACCCCGCGTTTCCGGATCAGTTCACCGTAATTGCCGGTCATGGCAATATCCTGAACGGTATCCAGTAAGAGGGCATTGTTGAAAACCTGTCCGAATCCGTTCAGGCGTTCGTAATAGATCGTGTCGCCGGTCAGCATCTGAGCCCCGTGGTAAATCTCCCCTCCGTAGCGGAGTCGGGTGATATTTTTCTCGGTATCATACCATCCGTCAGTGCAATAGATGGAATCCTCCTTGTCGTTGGAGACGATGATGGAAGGACCGTAAAAATAGGCGATCTCCGTCACGGTGTTGTACATCAGGGTGTCGGATCTCATGATGTAATCGGGATTGACAAGAATCACCTTGTCCTTGAAAAAGAACTCCTTGATGCTGGTGTAGTAGTAACCGTACAAACTGACCAGGCTATTTTCATGGTTCACGATCTTCCCCCAGTTATCGTACCAGGCAATCTGTGTATTCCGGTCGAAATCGAGGCTGTCGGTCGTCAGGATCGTTTGATTGTCAATTAGTTTAACATTGCCCCATATCTCGGCGATTTTTGTATTCCCGTTGTATTGAAGGGAATCGCCGAAAAGGTTCAGGGTATCCGAGGACTTGATATGGACATTCCCGTAAGCTTGTACCATGTTGGTCACGTCGTTCAGGTAGGCGCTGTCACAATAAAGGTATCCTGTATCATGCCGCAGGATGACGTTGCCGATGATCCGCTGGATATCCGGCCCGATCGCTTTGTTGTATTCCCAGGTGTCGGCCTGTTCCAATACAATCTTGGTCGTATCCTGGGCGTTCAGGGAAACGGAGGATCCGAGCCCAAAGAGAAGAATAAGGAGAATAAAGAGAGCCTTTCGGTTGAGAGGATGCTTCATATGATTCATATTCCCTGCAAATTTCAGCATTTTTACCTGAATAATACCTACATTTGTGCCTTCTTCCCAATTTTATTAAGCGTACATGATAAACGACTCTTTTAATCCTCGGAAAAACTATGAGGATACTCGTGAAGCCATTGGATATGTTCCACGAAAAGCCGCCACCCAGAAGGATTACAACCGTATCGGGTTTATGTCGGGGCTGGAGGTTCACCAGCAACTGAAGACCAGGGAGAAACTCTTCTGCCATTGTCCTGCCGGGATCTACCAGAAGCCGGATGAGTTCGATGCAGAACTGATCCGCCATATGCGGCCAACGCTCTCCGAACTTGGGGAATATGACGGCACCGCCCTGATGGAGTTCAAGACTAAAAAGGAGATCATCTACCGGATCAGCAACCAAACGGCCTGCACCTACGATGTGGATGACACCCCGCCCTTTCCGCTGAACCGGGAAGCGCTCGGGATTGCCCTGGAGATCTCGCTTCTATCCAAACTCAAGATCGTGGGAGAGGTGCATATCACGCGGAAGCAATACTTAGACGGAAGCATCCCGACAGGCTTTCAGCGGACTGCCATCATCGGGGTGGAAGGGGAGATCCAGCTAAAGAATAAAAAGGTGAGGCTGATCCAGCTCAGCCTTGAGGAGGACTCCTGCCGGGAGGTCTCCGATATCGGTCACCGGAGGATCTATCGCACCGACCGCCTTGGAATGCCCCTCATCGAGACTGTTACCTATCCCGATTTCAAGAATCCGGATGAGGTGAAAGAGGGCGCTGACTATATCCGCTTCCTGAACCGCAGTACCGGGAAGGTAGCTACCGGAGTCGGTTCCACCCGTGCCGATGTCAATGTAAGCTGTGCCGGCGGAACCCGCGTTGAGATCAAAGGGGTGGCCCATAACCGCTGGATGCCGGAACTGACGCACAATGAAGCTTACAGACAGTTTGCCCTCCTCAGGATCAGGGAGTTGCTGAACTCGAGAGTCTCTGATCCGAAACGCTGGAAGATAGGTTCAGTAAGGATCTCCCCGAAGGATTTGCCTGGGCGTGTGCCCCTGATCGAGGAGATGGCCTCCAACGGGTATCCGGTCTTCCTGATCAATCTTCCGCATTTCCGTGGCATGCTCTCCCATTTCCTTCAACCCGGGATGACCTTTGCCGATGAGCTGACCAACCGCCTGAAGGTGATCGCCTGCATTGAGAAGCCGAACATGCTGCACTCGGAGATGTTTGAAGAGGTGGTGGGCCAGGCAAACTGGATGAAGATCCGGGAGCTTCTTGGCGCCGGGGAGGAGGATGCCCAGGTGATCCTCTGGGGCCCCGAAGCCGATATCCCCACTGCCCTGGAAACGGTGGAAGAGCGTTGCCAGATGGCATTCGCCGGGGTGCCCAATGAAACCAGAAAATCGTTTGAGGATGGCACCACGATTTTTGAACGGGTCCTCCCCGGAGCCGACCGCATGTATCCGGATACGGACTCCGCCCCGATTCCCCTGGTCGACAAGGAAATTGATGAGATGGCGGAACAGCTTCCCCTCCTTCCGGCCGAACGCATCGCCCAGTTAATCGGGTGGGATGTGCCGGAAGATACCTTTACCTACATTCTGAAGAAAAATCTCGTCCCTCTGATCGAAAAGGTCCGTAACAACCTTGGGATACCTGCGCGGTTTACCGCTACTCTTCTTGCCCACAGACTGAATCACATCGAACGGACCCTCGGCCCGTCCGACGGGTTCGGTGACGACGACGTATATCAATTGCTCGCATTCCTGAAATCCAGGGAGCTCGATCCCGAAATCGCCAAAAAGATGCTATGGATCCTTTACCATCATCCGGAGAGGAAACCTGAAACCATCCTGGAGGAGGTCAGCTTCAAAAAGAGCTCCTTGAAGGAGATCACCAGTCTGGTCCCTTCGCTCAGGGAGGAATATAGGGAGATCAGGATTTCAGGGAAAGAGGGAGCGGAATCTGCCTGGATCATGGGGCAATTAAGAAAAAAAGCCCTGGGAAATGTTCCCCTCTCTGAGTTATTTAGGGAAATCGGCATCAATTGAAAACATATCCGAAATCTGATATCTGACATCTGACATCAAACTGTTATTACCTAGACATCAATTATGGCTGACGACAACTTTCAGGGCTACAAAGGAAAAGCACTCGAAACACTGAAAAAATTCAACGCACGGGTATGGGCGAAGGTCAAGGTGGACACCACCCGAGGGGTCTTTGAAGGCACGATCCTTCCCCGTGCCGAGAACACTGACGACATGCACCTGGTGATGAAATTCTTCACCGGCTACAATATCGGCGTGGATGTGGGAACGATCACCCATATCGAAGAACTCGGTTACAAAAAGGCCAATTACAAAATCCCGGAGAAAGAGTTTCCCTACTCCAAGGAAAAACCCAATGTCAAATTGCTGGGCACGGGAGGGACCATTGCTTCACGGCTCGATTACCGCACGGGAGCTGTCATCCCTGCTTTCTCCCCGGGAGAACTTTACGGGGCCGTTCCCGAACTGGCCGACATTTGCAACCTTACTACCGAAAAGCTCTTCGGTGTGTTCAGCGAGAACATGGGGCCGGCACAGTACAAGGAACTGGCCATCGCCATTGGCAAGGAGATTGAAAAGGGAACAGACGGGATCATCATCGGTCATGGCACCGACACCATGCACTACACCTCCGCCGCCCTGACCTTCATGGTCCAGAATTCACCGATCCCCATCGTCATCGTAGGTTCACAGCGCTCCTCCGACCGCCCCAGCTCCGATGCCGCGCTCAACCTGATGCACGCTGCCACGGCAGCCGGTCATGGCGACATCGCCGAAACGATGGTTTGCATGTTCGGACCAACTTCCGATGAATATGGCTTTTTACATCGCGGAACCCGCGTACGGAAAATGCATTCCTCCTACCGCTCCACCTTCCGCACGATCGGAGATACGCCCCTCGCAACGGTCACCCGCCTGGGGGTCTTCCCGATCAAACAGGATTACAAACGCCGCCGGAAGGACCGCAACGTGACCATCCTTCCCTATTTTGAAGAGAAGGTAGGCATGATCTATTACTATACCAACATGCATCCCGACATGATCGATTCGATGGTGGACAACGGATACAAGGGGATCATCATCATCGGCACCGGGCTTGGACACGTCAACAAACCGCTCTACCCGGCGATCGTCAGGGCGGCTGAAAAAGGCGTGGCCATCTACATGACGGTGCAGACGCTTTGGGGGTTTGTCCACATGTTTGTTTACGATACCGGCCGCGACCTGATGGCCAAAGGGGTGGTACCGGCCGAAAACATGCTTCCCGAAGTGGCTTACATCAAGCTAGGCTGGGCGTTAGGCCAGACCAACGACCTGGAAAAGGTGAAACAGATCATGCTTACCCCCATCAACGACGAGATCACACCCCGCGAGCCTTACAACGGATACCTCATCTACCAGGGCGGTGTGCCCGAGGTGGAGGAGTTCATCCGGAAATTCCATAAGTGAAGTCAGAAGTCAGAAGTACGAAGGTAGAGCTGGAAGGTAGAAGGTAGAAGTTGGAAGGTAAGGGACAGGAAATTCCTGCTTAGAACTGGGTATATGGCATCCGGTATATTGATTCGTTTCATGAATTTTAGCTCCATGGTTGAAAAAAAACAAACTCCGAAAGTATAAACCTTTTCTCCTTTATTTAATTTTATTCTTTATTTCGTTAAGGGAAGTAAAAAACAATCACCCTTTAATCCCTTTTTTCTATGAAAAAGTATTTTGCAGAATTCATCGGGACCTTCAGTCTGGTACTCTTTGGCTGCGGTGCGGCTGTCATTGCGGGTATCTCGCAGACCGGACCAAGCGGGATTGGCCTGCTGGGAATTTCCATTGCTTTTGGCTTTGCCCTTGTAGCTATGGCATATGCTATCGGTGGCATCTCAGGATGTCACATCAATCCTGCAGTTACCATTGGTGTGCTTACGGCAGGTAAAATGAGTGTCAAGGATGCAGTTTGGTACATCATTGCCCAGTTCCTTGGCGCTATCCTTGGAGCGGGAGTCCTATATCTGATTGCATCGGGCCAGCCCGGCTTTGCCATGGGGGAATGGGCGCTCGGCTCAAACGGATGGGGTGAAGGATACCTCGGAGGTTATGATACTTCCAGCGCATTCGTCATCGAAGCTGTCATGACCTTTTTATTCATTTTTGTGATCCTTGGGACCACCTCCCGGTTTGGAAACAGCACGATGGCAGGCCTGGCTATCGGAGTCACCCTGATGCTAATCCATCTGGTAACCATCCCGGTAACCGGAACATCGGTCAACCCGGCCAGGAGCCTTGGTCCTGCTATCTTTGCCGGCGGGAAAGCCCTGGCCCAGTTGTGGCTCTTCTTTGCAGCCCCCATTACCGGCGCAATCATAGCTGCCATTGTTTGGAGGTTTGGGTTTGACCATGAGAAGAAACACTGATTTTTTTCCTGTTAATTCACCCTCTTTCTTATAGCTGAGAGACCGGAAGCGGGTGGTACAACCATCAAGGGATGAAGAGAAAGAGGCTGCTGATTAAAATCCTCCTGATACTATGTGTTTCAGGTAGCGTTCTTTTAACGCTCCTTCTGGTTTCCCCTTTTCTCTTTAAGGAGAGACTGGAGAAGGCTGTGAAACAGACGGCTAACAATACGTTGCTTACTGAGCTTGATTTCTCCGGAATGGATGTTTCATTTCTTCGCCATTTTCCATACCTGACCATCTCACTCAACGATTTCTCCCTCCGCTCTTCCCAACCCTTTGGTGACGATACCCTGATTGCGGCGAAAGAGGTATCTCTTGGTATAAACCTCTACAGCCTCGTTCGCGGACCCATCAGGATCACCAGGATCTATATTGAAAAAGGCAGCATAGGGATCAGATATAATGAGGCTGGCCAATCCAATTACAATGTCTATCAATCGGTGCCAGATTCTTCGGCCACCGTGGGTGACTCGTCCGATGCTACAGATATCAGGATCGATCACATCATTTTCAGCGACCTGACCTTCAGCTATTCAGATCCTTCCATTCCTTTGGTGATGGAAGCCCGTGGAATCAGTTACCGGGGAAATAATGATATCTCCAATGCCCTCATGAAGCTCCGGTCAAAGGTCAGGATCGATTCACTCAGCGTGGTGTACGATCAAATCCCTCTGATCAATTCAAAACCTGTCGCCGCTGACCTTGAGACGCATGTCGATCTTAATACGTTCGATATCAACCTGCAGAAGAACGACCTTGTTATAAAAGACATTCCGTTTGAGTTCCGGGGTGAGATGAATTTCCGGAAGAATGGCTATGAACTGTTCCTCGGTTTCTTCTCCATATTTGACGAAGAATACCTCAGCGGCTCTGTTTGGCTGAAAAGTACTGATTCTCTTTGGCTTTCAGTGAAAACGGATATCAATGTGACCATTGAAAACTGGATCCGGGGACTCGATATTAAAGATGTGGACCTCCGGGGACATTTTGCTATGAAAGTAAAGGCCGAGGGCTTCTATTCCACTGGTCAAAATCCTGCGAACAGCCAACCGGATACGATCCTGCTCAGTATTCCCGATTTCAATATCTCGGTATCGTTGCGTGACGGGTATTTCCATTACCGGAAAATGCCGGAAGCTATCAGCGGGATCTCTTTTGTTCTTTCCACCTCTGCAGACCGGCATGATTACCATACCGTGCAATTAAGCCTGGATTCCATCAATGCCCGGTTTATGGATAACCGGTTAGGCGGTTTTTTCCGGATGAACGGAATCGACGATTTTCCTGTTCAAGCACACTTCACCACTCAATTGGACCTCTCCGACCTGCATAAGGTTATCCCGCTCGATAGCCTTTCTTTACGGGGCTTACTGGATCTTAGCCTGGATGTTGAAGGGAAATACAATCCACACAAGCACCTCTTTCCGGTTTCAACGGTACATCTGGCGCTGAAGGAGGGAGTCATCCGGACCGTGTACTCACCGTTTCCCATTGAAAACATCCTGGTCAACGCCAATATACAGAATAAAACCGGAGAGCTCTCCGGAACGACGGTTCACGTTGATACGCTTTGTTTTCGGTTTCTAGAGAACCCATTCAGTCTGAAGGCGGAATTTGAAAACCCGGAGAACCTGACCTATGATATTGCATCTAAGGGAAGCATAGACCTTGCCGGCATTTATAAGCTCTTTTCCCGGAAAGGCATGGATCTCGCAGGGTTCATTTCCACTGACCTGATGCTGAAAGGAAATCAATCGGATGCGTTGAACGGGCGATACAACCTGCTGCATAACTCAGGGCGGCTTATTCTGAAGAATATCCGGCTGACAACTGAATATCTTCCTCTTCCGGTCATCATCAAAGAGGGCAGCTTCCTTTTCAGTAATGACTTGATGGAATTCAAAACATTCGACACTAGGTACGGGGCTTCCGCTATGGAGATGAACGGTTCCCTGAGTAACGTGATCAATTACATCCTCAATGAGAATCAGCCGTTGATCGGATCCTTTTCCTTCCGGTCGGGTTGTCTGAATGTGGATGAATTTATGGCGGCGGCTGACGACCCCCATTCGGCAGTTAGCTATGAGGCGGCGGCAGAAGCCGGTTCACATACTCCTGAGCCCGGAACGGCAGATGGTGTGATCGTCATTCCCGGCAACCTGGAGATCGGACTCAATGCGGATTTAAAAAAGGTCAGGTTTGCAGGGCTGACCATTGAAGATTTTATAGCTGATGTGGAGATTAAGCAGGGGTTGTTACTGCTGAAATCGGCTGGTTTTAATCTAATCGGATGCCGTGTGGCAATGGATGCAACTTACGGATCCGTGAATCCGGCGAAGGCGTTTTTCAATTTTCATATCACGGCGAAGGATTTTGATGTCAAACGGGCCTATAATGAGGTGGAGCTTTTCAGAAATCTTTCATCCTCTGCCGGAAAATGCGAAGGGATCATTTCTTTAGACTATTCGCTAAAAGGGAAAATGGGTGCCGGGATGAATCCCATCCTTCCTTCCCTGGAAGGCGGGGGCACGCTTACGTTGGAAAAAGTGAGCGTGATGGGATTGAACCTTTTTACAGCGATGAGCCGGAACCTCGAAAGGGAAGAGTTGGGCAATCCCGACCTTTCCAGGGTAGAGTTGAAGACCACCATGAAAGACAATGTAATTACCCTTGAGAAAACCAGGATGAAGATCGCGGGCTTCAGGTTCCGGGTGGCGGGAGAGACCAATTTCAACGGCCAGTTGAACCTGAAGACAAGGCTCGGATTGCCGCCACTTGGTATTATCGGTATCCCGATAAGGATCCTGGGAACCATGGATCATCCGAAGTTCAAATACGGCCGCGGACTGAGCGATGAATCGGTCGAAACAACCGAATATGTGGATGAATTGTCTCCTGAAATGTTAGAGATGGTTGGTAAGGCCAGGGGAGATACACTGGAGAGCGAAGGGGAGAGGTGATTTATTATAAACTCACTCCCCATAAAAACCGCCAGGCCCAATTTCCTTCATCCGGCAGGTAAACTCCCTGAACTCCCAGCTCAAAGGGTGCCAGGAAACGCAGGATATGCAGTTCGGAGGTAAGTTCAAAGCCGGTTGACCCGGTGAATGTATCCTCTCCCGGCTCCCAGCCATGCGACCAGTCGTAGAAGAGATTCAGCTTGAACCGCTTGATATAGAGTACGGATCCCAGGCTGGCATCAATTCTCAGGAATGGAAATTTGTAATTCGCTGACAGGGAGATGAGTTTCTCAGGATAGATCACCTCTGTTCCGCGTGGCAGGGTGATCAGGTTGGAAAACTGGTATCCATAGACAAGCTGGTTCCATCTGCGTTGATATCCGCCATAGAGCGCTATCCCGTGATGCCGGAAGAGCCCTGGAAAATAGAGGCTTCCGGAAATTCCAAATACCGCTCCCAGGTCGTTGCCTGAGAAGGGTGTGTGGCGGTAGCCGACATCCAGCCGTTGTCCCCATTTCGGGAACATATCCTGGTAGTTCGACCGGAGATAATTGTACAGGAAAAGCCGGTAATCGAGGGTGTTGATGGACCCTGTGGTAAAGGCCTGCGGAGTAGTCTTATCGTGGATCACGTAAATCCATGAACTTCCGATCGACGGCTGGATTTTACGGTACCAGATCCCCCTCGTCAGGTTCAGCGGAATACTGACAGTCACCTGCAGATCGCTTTCATTCCAGGTGAACCGCAGCGCTTCGCCGGTTTGCGAATTGCGGGCCGTCCCTGCCCTCTTACCGTACGAATAGGTCAGATCGATCACTGGGAACCAACCCTGGTAGGAGAAGTTGAAGTAGCCTCTTCCGGTGCGTTCATTCAGGTCGTATTCATAGCCGGCTCCGGCAAAAGCCGTGCTCAGCAGGTTCTGGGAGAGAACGGAAACACCCGGTTTCAGCGTCAGATTGTTGGCATCGATAGAGAGCGGCGCCCAGGAGTGCACGTTGAAGAGATGGGAAGCTTTCCGGTAACGGGAAACGCTGTATTGTGGTGCCGTGGTGCCGTGGTGCCGTGGTGCTCGTTTCCGCTTGTCCGCTTGTCCGCTTGTCCGCTTGTCCGCTTGTTCGTCTGTCCGCCTGTCCGCCTGTCCGCTTGTCCATTGCCAACTGCTGACTGAATCCTGAATATTCACCCCCTCCTGTCCTGCCATGGCTTCGGCCAGGGGGAACCGGTAATCCGGCACACTGTCCAGAGTGATCCAACCGGAGGGATTGGAAGGTGCTGAGGCTATCATCCAGCCATCAGCCGTGTAATCGGAATAAACCAGGGCCGATTGGCCGGGAGACAATGCCGGCTGCCGGGCGCCGAACCTGGAAGAGGTCACCTGGTAAAGTTTCCGGCTGATGGTATCAACTGCAAAGATGTTTCCGATCCCGGTGTAATCGGCCGAAAAAAGAAGAAAGTTGCCGTAAAACAGTGGCGGGCCGGAGATATCCCGGAAAGAGGGAGCCAGGATGGTTGCCACGGAAGATCCGGTGGTATCCATCACCTGCAGGGATTTCCCCTCTGATGTCAGCAGGATGAACCCGATCTTCTCCCCGGGAACCGACCAGGAAGGTTGCAGAAACAGTCCCCCTGCAGGTGCCGGAATGGAGTGCAGCACCCTGCCGGAAGAAACCTCAAGGATATCGATGAAGGAGCGGTTCTCCTCCGTGATCCTGACCGCCAGCACCCTGCTGCCATCCGGCGAAACCGCCGGCGCAAAATACCGGCCCTTTATTGTAAGGACGAGGCATGCCTCGTCCCTACCGGTCCGCTTGTCCGCTTGTCCGCTTGTTAACGCCTGTCTGCCTGTCCGCTTGTCCGCTTGTCCGCTTGTTAACGTCTGTCCGCTTGTCCGCCTGTCCGCCTGTCCGCCTGTCCGCCTGCCTATTTGTTTCCACCTTATAACGGAGTAGTTACGGTTTGCCCACCGGATATCAGACCAGGATTCTGTCCAAACGATGAAATCTCCGGCTACGGATAGACTTCCGGGTTCGTAGGCGCCGAGTCTTTTAATCGGTTTTTCATCACCTTCTGGATGTATTGACTTGATCTTCGGAACCTTTTCATTACTCCAGCAGGCAGCGATCACCTCACCATTGTTGCCGAATTGTGGACGGTCCCAGGTGGTGTAATCTCCCGGATCCGGATTGGTCAACCTCTTGAAGGGAGATTGCCAGGAATCATCTTCCTGGTGTTGCCATTCCACCAGCAGTTCCTCCATGATCGTCTTGTAGAAGCCGGTTTTCCATAATCCGGTTTTCTTCCTGATCCCGGAGTTGAAAGGAACCACCATAAAGGGGTATCTTGCCGCCTTGTCCAGGCTGGAATCCCATAGTTCATATCCCCAATGTTCCCGCCCTTTTGCCACCAGCTGATAACCGAGGGTATAATCATCGGGGGTGAAGGTTTTATAGGAACCCAGTGTGGCCAGGTCGTAAGGGTAGATCCCTTTTTGAAGGAGCTGAGCCCGCAGGGGTGCTTCAAAAGATGCCATTCGTCCGCGGCCTGAATTGCTGAGTGCGGTCTCGGTCACGGTGGCATCCCCCTCCAGGAACCAGGTGGGGATAAAAAGGCCGAGAACAGCTCCTGTCGCCTGCTCCCCGAAGAGATAGAAAAGGGCCCTGGAGAAGCCCTGGTTCATCTTGCTGGTTTGCACGGCATGGCGGTATTCATGAAGTGCCAGTTGCTCGAGCCACTCCTCCGAATAGGTGTCCTGGGGAGGACAGGTATACAGTTCGATCCGACGCGGCGCCCAAACGGTGACCCCGTTCGAGGTGACCGATTCCGAATGGATGATGAAGGGCATCCGTGGAACCTTCGCCTTCAGGGTGTTGGTTTCGTACCTTGTGGTCAGTTCCAGGATGCCGGCAAGGTACCGGCTGTTGGAGGTGAATTTCTCGGGAAAGATGATCCGGAAGGAATCAGTCTTGATCTGAAACCATCGCAGGGAAGCAGGATCCTGACCCGTGGAATAGTACTGCCCCTGCATCAGGAGTGTGCAGCCAAGGAAGAACAGGAGAGTGGAGAAAATCGATTTTGCCATCAATGATCCGCAACAATGTGTAAAGGTAAAGAAATATTCCACCATGACCTTATGACCCCTTGATCCCATGACCTCTTCATTGTTTCCAAAAAAAAATTACTTTTGAATAGCAATTGCACACAACCTGTTATGCTTGACAAGATCATCACTTTTTCCATAAAAAATAAGCTGGTCATCGGTTTGCTGACCATGGCGCTGATTGCCTGGGGTATATACAGTTTCATCCGTCTGCCGATCGATGCGGTTCCCGACATCACCAACAACCAGGTTCAGGTGATCACGATCTCTTCCTCCCTCGCACCCCAGGAGGTGGAACAGTTCATCACTTTCCCGGTGGAGGCGGCTATGGCGAATATCCAGGATGTCACGGAGATCCGTTCCCTATCGAGGTTCGGATTGTCGGTGGTCACCATCGTCTTCAAAGACAAGGTGGATGTCATGCGGGCCAGGCAGATTGTGGCTGAACAGATCTTAATCGCATCGCAACAGATCCCCGAAGACTATGGAAAACCCGAAATGATGCCGGTCACCACCGGTTTGGGGGAGATCTACCAGTATGTGCTTGAACCGAAGCCAGGCTATGAAGATCAATACTCGCTCTATGACCTGCGCACGATCCAGGACTGGATCGTAAAACGGCAACTTGCCGGGATCCCCGGGGTGGTTGAGATCAGCTCCTTCGGAGGGTTGTTGAAACAATATGAGGTGGCCATCGATCCGAAGCACCTGGTAGGAATGAACATCACCATCCCGGAGATCTTTGACGCGCTGGAAAACAACAATCAGAATTCAGGGGGAAGCTACATTGAGAAACGGCAGGAGGCTTATTATATCCGGACTGAAGGCATTGTAAAGGATATCCATGACATCGAACAGATCGTGGTCAAAGAGGTAAACGGACTGCCGATCACCATCAGTGACGTTGCCACCGTGAAGATCGGCTCGGCTCCCCGGTTTGGCGGGATGACCAAAGACGGAAAGGGGGAAGCGGTTGGAGGGATCACGCTGATGCTGAAGGGGGCCAACAGCGCTGAAGTGACCGAACTGGTCAAGAAGCGGATTGAAAAGGTGGAGAAGATCCTCCCTCCCGGACTGGAGATCAATCCTTATCTTGACCGCTCCCTGCTGATCAATAAAACCATCAAAACAGTCACCCGAAACCTGGTGGAGGGAGGGTTGATCGTGATCTTTGTCCTGGTCCTCCTGCTTGGGAACATGCGTTCGGGGCTCATCGTGGCCTCTGTCATCCCGCTTGCCATGCTGTTTGCCATCGCCCTGATGAATGTATTCAAGGTGTCGGCCAATCTGATGAGCCTGGGGGCAATTGACTTTGGACTGATCGTCGATGGATCGGTGATCGTGGTGGAAGGGATTATGCATCAGCTCCAGAAACATTTCAACCTGCAGCGCCTCGACCAGCAGCAGATGGACGAAACGGTCTTTAAAGCGACGAACAGGGTCAGCCAGTCCGCTGTCTTCGGGGTGCTGATCATCCTGATCGTCTATGTGCCGATCTTTGCGTTCACCGGGATTGAGGGAAAGATGTTCAAGCCGATGGCCCAAACCGTCAGCTTTGCCCTGATCGGGGCTTTGATCCTCTCGTTCACCTATGTCCCCATGATCTCGTCCCTATTTCTCTCGAAGAATATCCGGTTCAAAAAGAACCTCTCGGAAAAGCTGATGGACCGGATGCACCGGTGGCATGACCGGACCCTCAATGTCGCCATGAGGATCCCCGCTGTCGTCATCGCCGGTGCGACGGTGATTGTCCTGATCAGTTTATGGATTTTTACCCATATGGGAGGGGAGTTTCTTCCCACCCTCGAAGAGGGGGATCTTGCCTGCCAGCTGACACTCACCCCAGGCTCCTCCCTGTCGCAGAGCATTGCCACCACTACCCAGGTGGAAAAGATCCTCAAGGAGCAGTTCCCGGAGGTGATCCATGTGGTCTCCAAGATCGGGTCGGCTGAAGTGCCTACCGATCCTATGGCCATCGAAGACGCAGACGTGATGATCACCATGAAGCCGAAGGAGGAGTGGGTGACCGCTCAAACCAGGGAAGAGATGGTTGATAAGATGAAAGCGGCGTTGGCAGTGATCCCCGGTGCGAGCGTCGAGTTTACCCAACCCATCCAGCTTCGCTTCAATGAGCTGATGACGGGAGTGAAGACCGATGTGGCGGTGAAGATCTTCGGCGAAGATCTCGATCTCCTTTTCGAACAGGCAAACCGGGCCGCTTCCATCATCAGCAAGATCCCCGGGGCCGGGGATGTCAAGGTGGACCAGATCGTGGGGCTGCCACAGCTGGTGGTGACCTTCAACCGGGATAAGATTGCCCAGTATGGCCTAAACATCCGGGAGATCAATTCCATCATCCGTACCGCTTTCGCCGGACAGGCAACGGGGCTTGTATTTGAGGGGGAACGGAGGTTCGACCTGGTGGTGCGCCTCGATGAGGAGTACCGGAAGGATCTCAACTCCCTAAGGAACCTGCGGGTAAACCGTCCGGATGAGGAGCTGATCCTCCTGAACCAGGTGGCGGACATCCGTGAGGTGAGCGGCCCGATGCTGATCTCCAGGGAAGAGGCCAAACGCAGGGCCACCATCGGAATCAATGTCAGAAACCGGGATGTGGAGTCCTTCATCGAAGAGGTGGACAGGGAGCTTTCCAGCAAGATGGAGCTTCCTGCAGGGTATTTCATCACCTATGGCGGACAGTTTGAAAACCTCAAAACCGCGAAACGAACCTCCGCCATTGCCGTTCCGGTGGCCCTGGTGGCCATTTTCATCATGCTCTTCTTTACGTTTCATTCCGTCAAACAATCCATCATGGTCTTTTCAGCCATCCCCCTGGCAGCAGTCGGGGGCATCTGGGCATTGCTGATCCGGGGAATGCCGTTCAGTATCTCAGCCGGAGTGGGATTCATTGCCCTCTTCGGGATTGCCGTGCTGAACGGGATCGTCCTGATATCCCATTACAACCAGCTGGAGAGGGAGGGAATATCCGACATATGGGTGAGGATCAAACAGGGAACATCTGACAGGCTTCGTCCGGTAATCATGACCTCCCTGGTCGCCGCCCTGGGTTTCATCCCCATGGCAGTGAGCACCGCTGCGGGGGCGGAGGTGCAGAAACCGCTTGCAACAGTGGTGATCGGCGGGATCCTGACAGCTTCCCTGCTGACCCTTGTTGTGCTCCCCGTCCTCTACCTGACATTCAACAAGGGAATTCATCGCACCCCGCCCCGCATCAGAAAGCGGGCCCATCGTTCCGCACCACCCGCTGCCATCCTTCTCCTCTTCCTGCTGACATGTCCCTTATACCTGAACGCGCAGGATCAGCCGGTTAGAAGGGAACTCACGATGTCGCAGGCCGTGGATATCGCCCTTCAGAATTCCCTGGAACTGAAGAATTTTGAGATGGAGAAGAAAGCTGAAAAGAGCCTGATCAAGTCTGAATTCAGCCTGGCCTCTCCAACGGTCTCCATTGAAACAGGACAGATCAACTCGGCCCTAAATGATTACAAGGTCACCGTCAGCCAGGAGATCGATTTTCCCATGGTCTATGTCGAGCAGGTAGCCGCTCAGAAAGCAAAAACCGAACTCACTTCATGGCTTTCCGAGCAAAAAAAGGTGGAACTTCTGACGGAGGTCCAGTCGGTGTACATAAACTGGTGGATTGCTTCAGCCAAGTTGAAACTGAAAGAGAAACAGGACAGCATCTTCCGGATCTTTTCCAAAGCGACTGCCACAGGGTTCAAAGCAGGCTCAGTGAGTCAGCTGGATCTTTATATCAGCGAATCAAGGATGTCGAAAGCCGAGATGGATGTCAGGACTCTCAGTTCAGACATGGAATCCATCCTGAATGATCTGAAGACCCTTCTCCACACCGATTCGGATTATGTTGCTCCGGCAGTTTTCCCGATCAGGATGCGGCCGCCTGCCATGCCTCAGGAAGGGTTTGCCGACAACCTCACGATGAACTACCTCCGGTCATCACTGGATTACGAAAAAGCCATTCTCAGGAAGGAGTCCTGGAAACTGGCCCCCTCCTTCACCATAGGTTGGTTCACACAGAGTCTTGATGAGGTGGAACCCTTCACCGGCTGGACCTACGGGATCTCACTTCCGGTGTGGTTCTGGGTGCCGGCGGGAAAAATAAAAGCGGCCAGAATAAAAAGGGATATTGCGACCAATGAGATCCATCATGGCATGCATTACCTCCAGAGCCGGTGGTACCATTACAGGAAGGAGCTGGAAAAGGCAGAATTTGCATTGAACTATTTTGACACAAAAGGGCTGGCTCTTGCCGAGTCGATGGTCAGATCCACCGAAACTTCTTACCGGGCAGGGGAGATCAGCCTCTTTCAGTACGTCTTCTCCCTGAATGAAGCATTCTCCCTTCAACTGGAATACCTCGATGCCCTGAACAGTTACAATCAAACCGTTATACAAATCAACCGATTACTGGGAAAAATTTGACCATGAGAACATTCGCAGGAATATTGATTCTACTGATCTTTGCCGGGTGCCGGCATGCGCCTCCCGCAGAGGAATCTTCCGCAGAACAAACGGCCGGCCAGGCCGGGGTGACCCTCACCAGGGAATAGATCGCACTGGGACATATCCAGTTCGGAACATTGGAGAAAAAGGTTCTTTCACAAGATATCAAGGCCAAAGGGAAGCTGATCCTCAGGTGGCAGAAAAACGCCTCTGTCGGAACGATGATCGGCGGAACCGTCGAACAGATCTTTGTCGATCTGGGTGATCTTGTTTCCCGCGGAAAGCTGTTGGCTGTCATCACCTCCCCCCCGATCATCATGGTGCAACAGGAGTATATCTCCACGAAAGGCCTTCTTGAATTGCAGAAGAGAGAATTCGAACGGCAGGAACTGCTGAACAAAGAGAAGATCAACGCTGAAAAGCAACTGGAAGAGGCCAAGAACAGCCTGGCTGACCTGGAGGCCAGGTTCCAGTCGCTCCGGATGCAAATGGAGATGTTCAACATCCCGCTGGAAAAACTGGATCAGGGGGAGATCCAGCCATATGCAGGGGTAGTGTCCCCCATAGAGGGTACAGTGGAAAAGATCGAGGTCTCTATCGGCCAGTATATGGATCCAAACGAAGTCATGTTCCAGGTCATCGACAAGTCCAACCTTCTCCTGGAGTTAAGGGTTTTTGAAAAAGACATCCCGCTGATCAAACCGGGCCAGCGCGTCTCCTTCACGCTGGCCAATCTCGGTCCTGAAGTGTACGAGGCCACCATCACCAGTATCGGAAAAACCGTGGAAGAGGATACCCGGACGGTCAAAGTCATCGCAGGCTTCAAGAACCTCTCCCCATATATCCTCCCAGGGATGTTCGTCTCTGCCGAGATCCACACGGATGAGCAGGAGGTGGATGCCCTTCCTGAAGAGGCGGTGCAGGGGGAAGGCACCGAAGATGCCTGTATCTACTACACACGCTCTCCCGAGAAGGATTCGTTGATCATTTTTCAACGGATGAATGTGAAAACCGGCTTTACCGAGGCTGGGTTCATCCAGGTCTTTCTTCCTGACCCGTTACCCTCCGATGCCCGCATTGTGATCAGCGGAAGCTACTTCATCAAATCGGAAGAATTGAAGCAGAGGGAGTAAGCTTACTCCACGATGATCTTCCTGATCTCCTGATGCCTTTCCCCGGATATCAGGATCGTATACATGCCTTCAGGCAGCGGGCGCAGGTCGATGAAATGTTCCGAAACACCCTGACGGGCAATCAGTTGTTTTTCGGTCAGATGAACGCCAAGCTGGTTCATCACCGTGACGATGTACGTTTCGTCCGAAACCTGGTTGAACCGCAGGGTAAACGTGCCGTCGTTGGGGTTGGGGAAGAGGGAAACGAAACTTCCGGAGGAGGTCTCGATCCCTGTGATGATCACATAGATGTGATTGGATGTATCGGAAGCACATCCGTTGACGATTACCTTATCCCAGTACTCTCCCTCTTCTTCCGCAAGAAAGCTCTGGCCATTCGCTCCGGGGATCATCACGCTGTTGAGGAACCATTGATTGCCTGTGGAGACATTGCTTACCAGAAGATCACCCTCCTGATGGATCACCGGAGCATCCGGGACGGGTGTCACCGTGACGGGCAATGGAGGAGAGGGAGCGCCGTTGCCGCAGGCGTTGCTGGCTGTCACCGCCACATTTCCGCTGGTGGCACTGGCCGGATAGTCCACCAGGATGGAGGTGGTGCCGGCTCCGGAGGTGATGATGGCTCCGGGAGGCACGGTCCAGTTGTAGGAGGTGGCATTGGCAATGGGATCGGCCGAGTAGGAGATATCCACCGCTTCCCCGCAAATGGTATCGGTTCCGCTGACCGGACCCATCTGACCGGGTGCCGTGCTGACGGTGACGGAGAGGGTGGTGGCTGACGGGGCCGTACATCCGTTCCCGTTGGTATAGTTGACAGCCACCCACTGTGAACCCGCCCCCAGCCAGTTGATCTGAACCTGACTGGTCCCCGATCCTGAGACGATCTGGCCTCCTGCGGAGAGAGTCCACTGGTAACCGGTCATTCCCGATTCCGTTGAATAGGCGTAATTACCCCCATTCTGGCAGGGATTTGTCTCCCCTGAGAGGGTTGGAACAGGCAACGAGTGTACGGTCACATTATACACTGTCAAGGGATCGGAAGTGCATCCGCTGGCATTCGTATAGCCCGCACTGACGCTTTGGGAACCTGTGGAGTCCCAGGTGACCGTTACGTAATTCACCGAATCGCTGCCTCCGGCTGTCACCGTGCCGCCATTGGACACCACCCACTGGTAGTCAGTCATGCCCGCCTGGGTGGTGTAGGTATTCCCTGTTGATCCCTGACAGGTGGAGGCCGGGCCTGTGATGGTCGGAACGGGCAAGGAGAGGACCTGGACATTGAAGACAATCGGTGCGGCAGCCGAACAGCCGTTGCTGTCGTTGTAGTTCACCGAAACCGACCTTGCCCCGCTCAGGTTCCATGAAACGGTGATGGTATCAGTCCCGGCACCGGCTGTGATGGTCCCGCCGGCGGAGATGCCCCATGTGTAGTTGAACATCCCGGGTTCCGTCCAGTAGAGGTTGCCGGAGGTATTGACGCAAACTGTATCGGGACCTTCTATGGTTGGAACGGGCAATGGGTTGACCATCACCGGATAGACGGTGGCAGCAGGGGCAGTACAGCCGTTCGGGGCGGTGTAGTTGACGGAAACGGTCTGGGTATCAATCACATTCCAGGTGATATCGATGAAGTTACTCCCTGAAGTCCCGCCGCCTGTTGTCGTGTTTCCGGATGAGACGTCCCATATATAATTCACCATCCCGCTTTCGGTGGTATAATGATTTCCCGAAATTCCTTTACACACTGGTGTAGGCCCGCTGATGGTGGGATATGGACGCGGTTTGACCGTGACGTTGTAACTGGTTGGGGTGAGGGCGTTGCAACCGGTGGCAGGGTTGATGTAATTGACCATCACCTGCCTTGTTCCTGCTGAATCCCAGTTCACCGTAATGACATTTGTTCCGGATCCCGACATGATGGTCCCTCCCCCTGAGAGCGTCCACTGGTAAGCGGTGTTCATCGGCTCTGTCGTGTAACTGTGTCCTCCGGTGGCTTCACACACGGAGTTCGGGCCCGAGATCGTTGGGACAGGCCGCGAATATACGGTGACATCAAGGGTGTCGGGAGCAATTCCCGTGCATCCGGCAGGAGAGGTATAATTGACGGTCACGAACTGGCTCCCGGCAGCATTCCAGGTGATGGACACGGCGCTGGAATCCATCGTAGAGGTAATGTTCCCTCCCGGTGAGACGGTCCAGGTATAAGCGTTCATTCCTTGCTGCGTGGAGTAGAGGTTGCCGGTTGACTGGACACAGGCTGAACTGGGTCCATACAGTTGCGGCGCCGGGATCGGACTTACCAGTACAGGCAACAGGGTCGGGAGTTCTGCAGTGCAACCTGAGGAATTGGTGTAGGAGACACTGACGGTCCTGGTTCCCGTGCTGGTCCAGGTAACGGTCACGAAGTTGCTTGACGTTGTCCCGCCGGCGGTGATGGTCCCTCCCGTGGAAACAGTCCACACGTAACCGGTCATCCCTGCTTCAGTAGTATAAGTTTGACCGGGGATGTTCAGGCAGGTGGAATCGGGTCCCGACAATGAAGGCACCGGAAGGGGGTGTACCGTTACAGGCAGGCTGGTAGGAACAAGAGCGTCACATCCATAGGAATTGTTGTAGTTCACAGAAACACTGCGGGCTCCGACCGAATCCCATCGCACAGTCACGCTACTGGTCCCTGATCCCGCCAGGATCACTCCCCCGGTGGATACCGTCCATGAATATCCCGTCTTTCCCGTTTCAGTCTGATAGGCAACAATGGAATTTCCGCATACACTGGGGGGGCCGGTGATCGTTGGCTGTGGGAGTGGATTTACGGTGACCGGAAAGGGGGAAGGAGTGGACCCTGTGCATCCTGATGAATTGGTGTAAGTGACAGCGACCCAGCGGTTGCCTCCCGAGCTTACCGAGTCCCAGGCAACATGCAAGAGGCTGTCGGTTGACTGGCCGATCACGGTCCCTCCAGAGGAGATGGTCCATAGATAGGACGACATATTTTTCTGTGTTCGGTACCAGAGTGTATCATACCGGCAGGCCACGGAGGGGCCGGAGATGACAGGAACCGGAAGGGGGTTGACCACCGTGGTGGTGGTGGCCGGGGTGCTGGCCTTGCATCCGTTCAGGTTTGTATAGTTTACACCCACCGTCTTGGTACCCGGAGTAGTCCAATGAACGACGATGGAAGCTGTTCCCGACCCGCTTGAGATCGTGCCACCGGAAGAGATGGTCCATCCGTAGGCGGTCATGCCTGATTCTGTCTGATAGGAAGCCGAACTTCCGGTACAGACGGCAGCATTGCTAAGGAACACTCTCGCCAGGTCGAGGTAGCAATCATTCCCGAACTCCGAAATGAATCTGAACGCGATATAGATTGCCGGTTGCTGCCCGGCTGCCATCGGGAGTTGCACGGTCTTGATCTTCCATCCTTGGGTAGTGTTGTATCTGGGGAAGGAACCTACCGTGTTCCATGTTGTGCCGTCGAGCGACCATTCCACCTCCACCCGGTCATTAGAGGCAGAAAACGAACTGCTTTCCAGCCAGGCAAAGGAGACATTGACATTTAACGATCCGACGGTGGATACAGGAACAGTGCGTTTCAGCCGGATCTCCCCATTTCCGGCATCATACGAATTGAAACGGACCATATAGGAGCCACTATACGGGCTGTAGCCGGAAGGATGTGTGGTGGTGGACGGAAAGGTGATTGCATTATTGAGTGCAATCTCCTCAGTCACCCATCCGGTCGGGATGGTCCCTCCGTTCTCAAAGCTCTCAGACATCAGGGGAGCGGCCGAGATGGTAGGCACCGGCAGCGGATTTACGGTGACATTCTTCACGGTGGAAGAGACAGGCGAGCAGCCGTGGGTGTCAATATAGCTTACGGACAACGTTTGGGATCCGGCTGTATTCCAGGTGACTGTGACGGAGCTGGTTCCGGCCCCGGCGGTGATGGTGCCGCCTGACGAGATGGCCCAGGTGTAGCTGGTCATACCGGCTTCAGTTGTGTAGATGACATCGGGAGTGTCTGCACATTCAACGGCAGAGCCCGTGATGGTGGGGACGGGCAGGGGGTTGACCGTTACATTTATAACCGCCGGTGTGATGGCAGAACAGCCGTTTGCGTTCGTATAATTCACCGTGATCATCTGGGCTCCTGCTGTATTCCAGGTCACGGTCACCGTGTTGTTGTTCGATCCTCCGCCGCCCGTGACAGTCCCACCGGCAGAAACGGTCCACGTGTAGCCGGTCATTCCGCTTTCGGTCGTGTAGGTCTCACCCGAGCTGCCGGTGCAGACGGAACCGGATCCGGTGATCGTGGGTGTTGGGAGAGGGTTGACGGTGACCGGATAGGTAGCAGGTGAAGGGGCAGGGACGCCCGCCGAGTTCTGATAATTCACACTGACCGTCTGGGGGGAGGCGGCCGTCCATGCCACGGTGACGGTATCGCTTGTAGTGGTTCCTCCGGCCATGATGGTCCCTCCGGCTGAGACGGTCCAGGTGTAATTGGATTTCCCCAGTTGCGTGCGGTAGGTGGAATTCCCGGATCCGGCACACACTGTGGCAGGCCCGGTGATGGAAGGAGAGGGGACCAGGTCAAAGGTCCTGTCGCTTCCGGTTGTGGTTGAACTCCCGTACTCGGCTTTAAGCCGGTAATGGTAGAGGGTGTTTGGGGTCAATCCGGTCAGGGTACCTGTGACAGGCGTGGTCACCCACCCTGTAACCTGAGATGGAACCGCTGTCACCGAAGAGCCGTACGATGTGGTGGGGCCATACTCGAACGAAACGGTGGTGACGTATCCGATGGCATTCACCGTGCCGTTCAGAACGGCACCGGTAGAGGTGACCGAGGTGGCGGCCTGTGTGTTCAGTACCGGGTGAGTGAGCAGGAAGGTGTTCCATGTGGCCGCCACCTCAGCTGCACTCAGGGCCCGGTTGTACAATCGAAACTCATCGATCAGACCTCCGGTTGGCAGGAAATTGTAATCTCCATAGGCACCGATCTTGAAAGGGCCTGTCCCTGTGATGGAAATGGATGACTGGAGCACGGTAACGATCAGTGTTCCGTTGAGGTAGGCTTTAACATCAGTTCCATTGTAGACAAAATGAACTACCGATGGTCCGGGAAGGACATTGGGGATTAGAACAGCGTTAAGCCCTCCCCCGAGGAGCTGAATCCCGTTCGAAGCAACTCCATTGACAAAGCAACGAAATTCCGACGCTGTCGTATCCCCAAAGAGATATTGTTGGGTGGGGGATCCCGCCGGAAGGTTGTTGAACCAAAGGGCGATTGTCCATCCGGAAGCCGGCAGATTTGTTGCCCATCCTGTGTTCAGTCCGCTTCCCGCTGCAGCGCCGCCGTTACCAACGAGAGCAGTGCCAAACTCTCCGGTCCCTCCCACAGTCAACCCGGTGAGGGTGGCAGGATTGGTCCCAACCGGTGAAGAGGCAAAGTTCGTCTGGTCCCCCGTTGCGTCGAAAGTGAAATACATCAGCTCCGGCAGGCTCTGGGCATGGGTTTGCAGAACCGAGGCAAACATGAGTGACAGAAGGAGAAGAATAGGGACGATCAGGGTTTTCCGGGGTACTTGCCGTATCATATGTACTTTTTTTCCAATATCCAAAATTACCGCTGACCCTGCAAGCTGTCAAGCGAATACCCGGCAAGTTATTACGTGTTATGAACAAAGAAAAAGCCCCGGAACCATTGCCGGGGCTTTGTTTTTATAGCGTATCAGCTGGCGGTTTTCAGTGGTCATCGGTCAATGGTCTGGGATCAGTTCGCTATTCGTCTTTCCTGTCCGCCTGTCCGCCTGTCCACCTGTCGAGGCGAGGCATGCCTTGCCTCTACCTGTTCACCAGGATCCTTCTGACGATCCGGTTGTCGCTGGTGCGCAGCACAACGGTATATACGCCATTGGGGACAGGCCTCAGATCCACGGGTTGTTCCACATGTCCCTGTAAGGGTTTGATCTTGCTGATGAAGACCGGCACCCCAAGGTAATTGTACACAGTCATTTCCAAAGGTTCATCGGAACCTGTGACAAGGTTGATCACAAACTGCCCGTCGTTGGGGACCGGGAAGATGACCAGAGAGGCGTCATCCATTTCAGCCGTTCCGGTGATGACCACCCAGATATTATTGGAGGTATCGGAGGTACACCCGTCGACGGTTACAACATCCCAGTACTGACCGGTGTATTGTGCTTCGAGGGTTTGGTGTGTCGCCCCTGTGATCATAGCTCCATTATAGTACCATTGGTTTCCGTCAGGGATGTTGCTGGAGAGGAACATTCCATCGATGGTGATGACGGGAGCAACGGGTTTCGGGGTTACCGCAACATCAAAATCCGGTGATTCGGGGCCGCTGCCGCAGGCATTGGTTCCATGGACGGTGATGACGCCTGAAGTGGCATCCACGGCAAAATCAACAGTGATGTTTTCGGTATTGGCTCCGGAAGCGATGGTAGCTCCTGCAGGTAAGGTCCAGGCATATCCGGTTGCTCCCGTCACAGGAGCTACAGAAAAGGCTTCACCCATCGATCCGGCGCAAACAATATCAGGACCTGTAATCTCGCCTGGGGCATCGGGAATAGTAGTTACCACGACAGGGAATCCGGGGGATGGGGTTCCGTTTCCGCAAATGTTGTTCCCCATGACAGTGATCGTCCCTGAAGAGGCATCTGAGGCAAAATTGACCGTGATGCTGTTTGTTCCTGTCCCCGAACCGATGGTGGCGCCCGGAGGAAGGGTCCAGATGTAGTAGGTGGCGTTTGGAATGGCAGCGACAGAATAGGAAACCCCCTGGGTTCCTTTACAGACTTCACCGGTACCGGTGATGGCACCCGCAGGATCGGGCAGCGGATCCACCGTCACATCCAGTGTGGCTGGGGCCAGGGAATAACAACTCTGGGCTGTGCTGTAATCCACCTCCACCCACTGGGCCCCTGAACCTGTCCAGTCAACCATGATCTGGTTGGTCCCCGATCCCTGGGTGATCGTGCCTCCTGAAGAGACGTCCCAGGTGTAGTTGAGAAATCCCGACTCTGTGGTATAGGTATAGGTTCCTGAGTTTACGCACATGTTGGCCTGCCCGGTAATGGTAGGATCAGGAACAGGGTTCACGGTGACAGCTACACTGTTCGGAGCTCCGGTAGCGCAGGTACTCGTTCCATAGACACTGACATTGCCTGATGCTGTTCCAAAGGTCACTGTGATGCTTGTGGTATTGGCTCCTGCCGTGATCGCTGCGCCAGTCGGAACGCTCCATTCGTATCCTGTGGCATTGATCAGCGGAGCGATACTGTAAACATTACCGGCGCTATATGCACAAACAGCGGTAGGTCCGGTAATGGGACCTGCGGGTGGGATCTGGGGACATCCGGCAACGAAGGAGAGGGTTGCTCCGTAGGTAGTCCCGCCGGCATTGACGCCAACACAGCGATAATAATACATCATCGTTTG
>Ga0172374_1000358_pt1 | contig 35304 bp, 34 predicted proteins | sample LakKiv3m_FD_114536 | JGI IMG/M metagenome (GOLD analysis project Ga0172374, IMG submission 114536) | Freshwater microbial communities from Kabuno Bay, South-Kivu, Congo - kab_092012_10.3m | ecosystem: Environmental > Aquatic > Freshwater > Lake | place: Democratic Republic of the Congo... | reverse complement strand
GGGCCAGATCGGCCGGAACAGGGCCTTCAGGAAATCCGGCGCCCAGGAGGAATACCACCGCTCCTTCGCGCTCCACTGCGACGGGTCCTTCAACACCACGGTGGTTTCCATCATCGAGAACGGCGCCGGATCCGTTGACGTGTCAGCGCGCCCCGCCTTGCCGAAGACGCGCTCGACTTCAGGGAAGCTTTTCAGCAGCTTGTCCATGCGGATCATCAGGTCCTGCGCCTGCGCGACGGAAAGCCCCGGCAGCGTCGTCGGCATGTAGAGCATGGTGCCTTCGTTGAGCGGCGGCATGAACTCGCTGCCGAGCTTGAAGTAGACGGGAACGCTCACCGCCATCGCCACCAGCGCGGCGGCGATGGCCGTTTTCGGGCGGCGCAGCACGAAGCGGCACGCCGGCTCGTAGATGCGGAACAGCCTGCGGCTGATCGGATGCCTCTCTTCGGAATAATATCTGCCGACGAAGGCGTGCGTGGCCAGTTTCGCAAGGAACTTCGGCTTGAAGACATACGGATCGATCCGGGCGAACATCATCCGCTGCGCCGGGTTGAGCGTGATCGCGAGAAGCGCGGCCAGCGCCATCGCCAGGTTTTTCGAATACGCCAGCGGCTTGAAGAGCCGCCCCTCCTGATCGACCAGCGTGAAGACGGGGAGGAACGCGACGGCGATGACGAGAAGCGAGAAGAAGACGGAGGGACCGACCTCCTTCAGCGCCTCCAGCCGCACGTCGTGGAAGTCGCCTTTCCGCCCGTCGGCGTCCCAGTGATGGATCTTGTTGTAGGCGTTCTCGACCTCGATGATCGACCCGTCGACGAGCACGCCGATCGAGATGGCGATGCCGGCGATGCTCATGATGTTGATCGTCACCCCCATGTAGTAAAGGGGTATGAACGACAGCAGCACGGAGACGGGGATCGTGACGATCGGCACCAGTGCGGAAGGCGCGTGCCACAGGAAAAGAAGGATCACCAGCGCGACGATGACGATCTCGACGATGAGCTCGTGCTTGAGCGTTTCGATCGCCCGATGGATCAGGTCGGAGCGGTCGTAGGTCGATACGAACTCGACCCCTTTCGGCATCGACGGCTTCAGTTCCTTCATCCTCTCCTTGACCCGCTCGATGACGTTCAGCGCGTTTTCGCCGTGCCGCATTACGACGATGCCGCCTACGTGGTCGCCCAGCCCGTCGAGGTCCGATATGCCGCGCCGGATCTCGGGGCCGAACACAACGCGGCCGACGTCCTTCAGTAGGACGGGAGCGCCCCCGGCGCCCGTCTTCACCACCACGTTTTCGAGGTCGGACGGCTTCTTGGTATAACCGCGCCCCCGAACCATGTATTCGGCGCCCCCAAACTCGATGAGGCGTCCGCCCACCTCGTTGTTGGACATCCGGATCGCTTCGGTGACCATGGTGAGCGGGATGCCGTAGGACGCCAGCTTGTTCGGGTCGACCGTCACCTGGTACTGCTTCTGGAAGCCGCCGATGGACGCGACTTCCGCTACGCCCGGGACGGACTGGAGGGCGTAGCGCAGCGTCCAGTCCTGGTACGAGCGGAGTTGGTCGAGGGAATGCGTGCCGGAGCGGTCGACCAGCGCGTACTGGAAGACCCAGCCCACCCCCGTGGCGTCCGGCCCCAACTCGGTCTGCACCCCCTTGGGCAGCCGCGACTGGATCTTGGACAGATATTCCAGCACTCGGGAGCGTGCCCAGTAGATGTCGGTGCCGTCCTGGAAGATCACGTACACATACGAAAAGCCGAAGTCGGAGAAACCGCGGATCGCCTTGACGTTCGGGGCGCCCAGCAGCGCCGCCACGATCGGGTACGTCACTTGGTCCTCGATGATGTCGGGCGACCGGTCCCACTTCGAGTAGACGATCACTTGCGTGTCGGACAGGTCCGGCAGCGCGTCGAGGCGAATCACCTGGAAGGTATAGACGGCCATGACGCACAACGCCGCTACCCCGAACAGCGTCATGTAGCGGTTGACCGCGCAGAATCCGATGATGCGCTGGATGAAGGTTTCCTTCACGGGATCACCGGGCGATCCCGCGCCGTGAGGGTTCATCGCCCCCCTCCGTGACCGGCGTGACCGCCCTGCCCCTGCGGTTGTGGTGGCGGTGGGGTTTGCGATTGCGATTTCGGTTGCGGAGGCGCGGACTCGCCGCTGGTCATCTTCGTGAGCGCCGCCCTCAGCTTCGACTCGGAGTCGAGCAGGAAGTTGGCGCTCACCGCGACCTTCTCTCCCGCCTTCACGCCGGAGAGGACCTGCGCCTTTCCGTTCCCCCGGACGCCCACCTTCACCTCGCGGGGCTCGAAGGAGCCGTCGGCCGTGCCCACGAACGCGATCACGCGGACACCGGTTTCGATCAGCGCGGAGTCGGGGATGACCACACCGGTCACGCTGTGCAGGTCGAGCGAGACGTTCGCGTACATCTGCGGCTTCAGGCGAAGGCCGGGATTGGGGAACTCGAATCGAACCTTGAGCGTGCGGGTTTCTGGCGAAAACGTGGGATAGATGTATGCGACCCGCCCCTTGAGCTTCGTCCCCGGATCGGCCACCGTATCGAGAAGGGCCGTTTGCCCGACGCGTACGGACTGCGCCTCGAATTCATAGAGGTCCGCGTCGATCCAGACGCGGGATAGGTCGGTCACGGTGAGCAGGTCCATCCCCGGCATGACGCGTGTCCCCTCGAAGATCTCCTTCCCCGTGACGTAGCCCGACGCCGGCGCGTTCAGCGTGACGGTGCGCCGCACTTTGCCCGTACGCTCCAGTTCCTCGATGAAGCGTTCCGGCACATCAAAGAGCTTGAGGCGGGTCCGGGCCGCCTGCGCGAGCCCCGAGGACATCTCCCGCGCGTCCTGGTATGGACTCTCCTTCATCCGGCCCGCGCCCGCACCCGCCAGCAGGTACTCCCGCTGCGCCGACACGAGGTCCGGGGAGTAGATCTCCAGCAATGGCTGGCCCTTCGTCACCAGCTGGCCGGTGAAGTTGGCATGCAGCTTCTCGATCCAGCCTTCCACCTTCGACTGGACGCGACGTACACGCGTCTCGTCGGGCACGACGATCCCGACGGCCCGGACCGGATGGCTGATCGTCTCGCGCATCGCGGTCGCGCTCTGGATCCCGGCCAACCGCGCCCTCTCCATGCCCACCGAGACGGAGGCGTATCCCTCGGGCAGATCTCCGCCGCCCGCGCCCGCCTTTGCCTCCTCCTCGTACACCGGAACGTAGTCCATCCCCATTTCGTCCTTGGCCGGAGTCGGCGACGTTACCGTGGGGTTCATCGGGTTGCGGTAGAAGAGGATCTTCCGGGCGCCTGCGGAAGGTTTCGCGGCGGGCGCCGAAGAGGTCGCGGCAACCCCGCCGGGAGCCGTCGAGCCCTCGATCTTCGTCAACGCCATCCCGCAGATGGGACAATTCCCCGGCTTGTCGGAGATGATGAACGGGTGCATGCCGCAGGTGTACTTGTCGGCGGTCGTCGCCGCGTTGTCACCTCCGGCATGCGGATGGAGCAGCACATGGAAGACCGGGACATTGTAGAACGCGACGACTCCGACAAGGAGGAGCCCCAGAACAACGGAGAGAACAAGGTAGAACCTGGCCTTCCCCCCGCCTCCGGATCCGGGCGCGTCCCTCTCCGGTCCGGCCGCCGCCTTCTCTTCGGTATCCTGCGGTATCACGTCCTTTTTCTCGTCGCTCATCGTCCCTCTCCGTCCGCATTCTTTCTATTCGGAGGCGCAATTTCTCGGGGAGCCGGTGCCGCACCATCAAGTTCCCTCCCCACTGTGGCCTCCAACCGGGCCTTCGTCGTGTGCATCTCGCCGACCATTCCGAGGTACTCCCTTCGGAAATTGAGGACGGTCATCACGGAATCCATGAGCATGGGGAAGTCGATCTTCCCTACCCGATATGCCTCGAAATTCGACTGTTCGGACTGCTCCGCCTGGGGAATCAGGGTGGTCCGGTACAGCGTCGCCACCGACGCGAAATTCCCCAGGGAGGACAACGCCGAACCGATCCCGTTCGCGGTTTCGTTATCCAGGGTTTCCTGCTCGCGGACCGCCATATCCTTCTCCGCGGCCATCGCCCGGATCCCCGGGTCCACCTTCCCTTTTCTCCACACGGGAAGCGTCATCGACACCATCGCGGACACCATGTCCGACCGCTTCATCCCGTCGGGCGCGTTGTCCCGCTGCATGTAGGAGGCCGAAACCTCGAAATCCGGCTTCCCCTCGTACTCAGCCTGCGCCACCAGGAGATCCCCTTTTCGGATTTTCGCCTGGACGGCCTTGCGTGCCGGACGGTCATCGAGATAGATCTTCCGCAGTTCGTCCGCGGATAATGCCACGGGAAATTCCTCGAGCGATTCGAGCGGGGGGACCGACTCTCCGGGCGGAAGGGCGGAGAGGGTGTTCAGGCGGATCGAGAGGACCTTTCCCCGGTTCTCCAGCATCAGGAGCATCTCCCGCATCTTCTGATACTCAACCTGCCCGCGCAGGACATCGGCCTGCGCCCCCTTTCCCACGGCGAACATCTCCCGGGATACCTCCACGATCCGTTCGAGGACGGCCCGGACTTGTCGCACGACTTCCGCCTGGGCGCGCACCGTGGAGAGTTCCGCGTATGCCATCTTCACGTCCGTGCGGAGCATGTTCCTCATCTCCGCCAGCTCGAACTCGGCCTGCTCCTTCTCCTGGATGACGATCCTCGAGCTGTTGTCCCGTTTCCCGGGGAACGGGAGCATCTGGGAGATGCCGACTTCCTTCCCCGTCATGTCCTCCTCATTGAGCGACCATGTATTCGTCGGGACACTGACCAGCCCGATCCACGCCTTGGGATCGGCCAGAGCCCCCGCGCGCACGGCCTCGTTCTCTTTCCCCGCGATCCGGGCCTTCATCGAAGCCAGGGACGGGTTGTTCGCCAACGCCGTATCCACGTAATAATCCACCGGTCGAGGCGGTTCCCCCGCCCGGAGGGGGCTCGCCCACGACGATACTGCCGAGACCGAAAGGAGGAGGATGAGGAATTTTCCCGGTGTCATGGTTTCTTTGCCGATCCTCATCGCCTGTCTCTCCATCCCCTGGTCACCCTTCCCACAACCCGCCCGGGTTATTTGGCATCGCCCTTATTTTAAGACTCAAATAAAAATAAAATCTGGAGACGATTGAAAATAAATAGATAACGATAATGCATAGCGCTAGGGACTCCGTTTGTCTCCGTCGGTATTCCGCAGACGATCCCACTGCGTCACAGCGTCCCCATCAGAACCACGGTCCCCCTCCACTGCATCGTTCGAACCCCCATGGTGCTCTCCAGAGCGAACCTCTGACGCCGGATGCCTCCCCCCGTGCATCCCGGGCATATGGGAGTGCCCGGAGAACATCCAGTAGATCAAACCGCCCACAATCATGACCCCCATGACCGCGAGCATCACAGCCTCACCCTGCTTGTCACGCATCGTCATCCCCAAATTCTCTTTTTCTCCCTCCGAATAACCGCCGGGAAATCCGGATAGATGGAGATCCGTGTCGACCTCCGTATAAAACTCACTTCACTTCCCCGCTTCCGCCGGCGAACAGCAGCTGCCACCGGTCCCTGCCGCGCCAGAAACCGCCGCACGATCCGAACGGGAGGAACCGGCCCCTCCCAGGAGCAGCGTTGCCGTCACCGACAGCACGATCGCCACGAGGATGGAGAGCACCCATCCGCGCCAAGTCGGGCCTTGCCGATCTTCCTCAAAGCGGCGGGCTCCCGACACGTCCGTATCCTCCGATGCATTCTGGCCGGTCGCCCCCCGACCTTCCGGCGAACCCTGCATTCCCGTCTCCTCTTCCATCGTCCCGTCCTTTCTTCCGTCGAAGACCCGCGATCAGACCGCCATCGGCTTCGCGGAAGGCGACCGCAGCAGCCGATCCTCCACGACCCGCCCATCCCGCAACCGGGCGGATCGCGTGGCCCGCGCGATAATCGAAGGATTGTGGGTAACCATCAGGACGGTCTTTCCCCGGGCGTGCAACGAAGAAAACAGGTCGAGGATCTGCTCCCCCGTCGCGCTGTCGAGGTTTCCCGTCGGCTCGTCCGCGAGCAGCACGGGAGGATCGTGGATCAGCGCCCGCGCGATCGCCACTCGCTGGCTCTCCCCTCCGGACAGCTGCGAAGGGAGACGGTCCTCCTTCCCAGCCAGCCCCACGGAGGCGAGAAGGTCGTCGGCCCGTCCCTCCTTCTCCCGGGGTGGGACCCGCGCCGGCGACATCGGCACCATCACGTTCTCCCGCGCCGTCAGGTACGGAAGAAGGTGGTACGACTGGAAGACGAAACCGATCGTCTCCCGCCGGAAATCGGCCAGGCCGTCCGCCGGAAGCGCGGAGAGCTCGGCACCGCCGATCCGAACCGCCCCTTCCGTAGGGACCTGGAGCCCCCCGAGGATCGTCAGCAACGTGCTCTTCCCCGACCCCGATTCCCCCGTAATGACGACGTACTCCCCCCTCCGAATATCGAAGGAGATCCCTGCCAGCGCCGTCGTCCGGGTACCGTTGCACCCGAAGACCATCGAAACGTCCTTCAGGTGAATGATCGGTTCCATCGTTTCTCCCACTCGTGTTTTTTTCAAAGACTGCGGATCGCTTCCGTGGGCGACAGGGCCGCTGCCCGTCGGGCGGGCGGGATGGCCCCGAGCAACCCGAGGGAGAGGCCGGCGATGGCGCCCAGGATCGCCGGGAAAAAGGCAACCGAAGGATGCTCGATTCCGAACACCGGCGACGTCAGGTACGCGACCGCGATTCCCGTTCCCGCCCCTAGCAAGGAGGAAAGGAGGGACACCCAGCCAGTCTCCCAGAACAGGAGAGAGAAGATCGATCGTTTACGGAAACCGACCGCCCGCAGGACTCCGATCTCGCGCGTCCGCTCTTGCACACCGCCCATCACGGTCACCAGCACCATGAGTCCCCCGATCAACAGAACGATCGCCGAGACGCCGAACCCGAGACGCCGAAGTTGGTCCACCGCGGCCTTCCGGCTTTCCACCACTTGCCGGATCGCCGACACCCGCGCTCCAGGCAGCGCCTGCCCGATCTGCGCCACGATGTCCTCCACCGGGCAATCCTTGCATAGCGCCGCCACTTCGAAGTACGTCACGGCCCCCGGCTTTTTCGCCAGCGCCTGCACGTCCGCGATGTCGGCGATTACCATCCCATCTTCCTTCTCCCCCGTCGGCTGAAGCACCCCCGCCACCCGGTAAAGGCGGTTCCCTGCCGTCAGGTTCCTCCCCGGACCCGTGTCGAGTAGAGCCGCGGCTTCGGCGCCCAACAGCACCTCGCCGCGCGTAAGCGTCGCTTCCCCCCGGATCTTCCACCATGGGCGTGCGGACGCTACATCCACCCCGGGGAGCCCCAACCAGACGAGGTTCTTCCCGGAGGCATCCGCGGCGGTCATCAGGAAGGGGACGATGGAACGGATCCGGTCCTTGTGGTGAATCGACGCGATGCGCTCCTTGTCCGCCATCGTGAGCCGGGAGTGCGCCACCTCCGTACCTCCTAGGGCGATGTCTCCGAACCCGAGGGATACCTGCTCGGTCCGGGGGGACACCACGATGTTCGCCCCGAACCGGTCCAACTGGTCCTGGACCGCCCCTTCCATCTGCGAGGTGATCGAAGAGATCGCGACGAATGTGGCGATCCCGAGGAAGATTCCGAGGCCGGTAAAGACCGCGCGCGACCTGCGGCGAAGCAGGTTCTTCCAAGCGAGTTTCCTGATGTTCATGAGTCGCTACCCGTCGACAATTTGCGGTGGGCGCTCATGACCGCTTCCGGGCAAAATAGTCCTTGCGCGCGACGATCTCGGCCTTTCCGATCACGAGATACGGCCCTTCGATCCTCCGGGCGAGAGGATGGGGGTTGCACCCGCCTTTCACCTCGCCAATCTTGTCGCCGGCAAACTTCTGCCCGCAGTTGTTGCACACCATTTCGTCCATTTCCTGCCGGTACCCGCGGTTCGTCCGGTAGCAGACATCGCAGGCATCGAGCGCCGCCCGGTAAGCACCGTCCGGGCTTTTCAGCGCGAAGTAGTAAAACTGCCGACCCTCCGACTCCAGCGAGAGGAAGAGGGCTTTCCCGGAATCGAGGGCCTTCAGGGGGATCCTCACCGCGTCTGCGTTCTCCACCACCCCGGCCGCTTTCGCGCTTTCCGCCGGCGATTTCTTGAAGAGGCCGCTTAAGGCGCCGGAATATGCAAGCGAACCGATCCCCGCGAGCAGAACCACCGACACCATGATTCCCATCCCCTTGCCGGCGATCTTCGCCATGCCATTCAACCCTCCCGAATAAATTTGCCGAGTAACCGTAAGCACGACCCGTGCCTATCGGAGCGATAATTAAATTCCTATTGTTATCGATAGGTTATATGTTGCAACTGGAAACAACTAACGGAACAGGAGGAGTCGCCGAAGAATATTCTTCAATCGCCTGAAGAGTAATCCGCGCCTCCGGGTTGTCGACGGCGATATGGATGTCTTCCTCCGGGCCTGACGCGTAGATCTTTCGCGCGAGCCTGAGCAAGCCGAGGAGGTTGTCGCCCCGGTCCTTCTTTCTTCGCTCCTGGACCCCGCCGATCTGTACCATCGTCTTCTTCACGTAATCCACCCGGTACACCGTGACGGTCCTCATAATCTCCCCCTTCAACGCTATTCATCTTCCGACTGCGACGGTGCCGCTTCCTGAGCGGAGTGGTCCGATCGCAGGAGCAGCGAGCTTCCGCGGCGGATCCCGTATTTTTCGAGCCGGTAGATCAGGACATGCCTTGGGATGCGCAGGAAGGCGGCCGTCTGGGTCATGTTCCCGTTCTTGATCCTCATGGCACTCTCGATCACCTTCCTCTCCAGGTCCACCAGTGAGAGTCCTTCGGGCGGAAGGGATGGTAGATCCCCTCCGATTCCGAGAAACGGCGCCATTTCCATCCGCAACCTGTCGGATGGCGACGGGAGGTCCTCGATAGACACCTCATTGCCATTGCAGAGGATCACCATCCGCTCGCATGCGTTTTTCAATTCCCTGACGTTGCCGGGCCAGGGACGGCGCTTGAGTTCCTCCATAACCGGGGGCGGCACCGTGAGATCCCGGCCCTCCGCCAGTTCCCCGACGCAATGCAAGACAAGATCGGGAATGTCTTCCGGCCGTTCCCGCAACGGGGGAACGTGTATATCGACCACGTTGAGGCGGTAGAAAAGATCTTCCCGGAAGGTCCCGTCCCGGATCCGGCCCTGCAGGTCCTTGTTCGTCGCGGCGACGATCCGCGCGTCCACGGAAATGGGCGCATCCCCGCCCACCGCATCCACCACCCTCTCCTGGAGGGCCCGTAGGAGCTTTGCCTGAAGCGGAAGGGGAATCTCCCCGATTTCATCGAGAAACAGCGTTCCGCCCTGCGCCTGTCGAAACCGGCCAAGCCGATCCTTGACCGCCCCCGTGAAGGCGCCCTTTGCATGGCCGAAGAGCTCGGATTCAAGAAGCTCCCCCGGAATCGCCGCGCAGTTGACCGCCACAAATGGCCCCTCGGCCCGGGCGGAGCGGACGTGGATGCGCCGGGCGATCATTTCCTTTCCGGTGCCGCTCTCGCCGGTGATGAGAAGGGTGGCGTCGGTCCCCGCGACACGATCGGCGATCTCCAAAACCCGATTCATGGCCGAAGAGGATCCAACGATTCCCCGCTCCACGCCGCTGGCCTTGATCCGGAGCTCTTTTACCTCGCTTGCCAAGCGGCTCCGATCGAGCGCCCTGTTCACGGAGAGAAGAAGCTGGTCCCGGTGGAATGGCTTTCCGATGTAGTCGTAGGCCCCTCCCTTCATCGCCTCGACGGCCGTCTCCACATTGCCGAAGGCCGTGATGACGAGGACCGGGATCTCGGGAGCCTGCTTCTTGATGCGCCGCAGGACCTCGATCCCCGATAGCCCGGGCATCTTGACGTCGGTAATTACGACGTCAAATGTCTTCGAGGAGAAAAGAGAGAGCCCCTTCAGTCCATCGGAGGCCGACGTGACTTCATAGCCGGCGCGGCGAAGATTGTATAGGGCAACCTCGCGGCCTGCTTTGTCGTCGTCGATGAAGAGGATGCGACCCATCATCGACTTCTCCCCCCTCCGGCATCTTTCCTTATTTCGGGCACGTTCGAATGGTGAGCCACCAACCGCTGCATTTTTTGGACGCAACCGCTGTGCCATGGGAACCCCCATATAAACATTCTTGGCAATCAATGACTTACACGATTCTTTGGAGTATGGAGCAATCGAATCCTGCGGAAGGCGGAGAATAGTCTTCAACGCGATGAGACTTTTCTTCAATACAATGTGGGAAATTGGGTTTTATTTTCGGGAAGACCTGGCCAGGATGATCGCGCGGTCGTTCACCGGCGCCCGGGTGATGCACGCGCGCTGCTGTCCCCTCCCGAAAGTTGAGAAGGCTCGCACGGGCGACCACCGTTTATTTCCGCGGCGCTTATTAGCATTTCCCGGAGGACAACGTTGGTTGGCGATCCGATTCCGTACGCTCCCCCGCCCCGATTCCGTTGTATGTGTCCTCGGCGATGCGCCCGTGATTGAGCATGATCCTCCGCCGCGCAAGGTTTCCCAGGACACGGTCATGGGTCACAACGATGATGGTCTTGCCCCCCCTGTGGAGCTCGCGGAAGATCTCGAAGACCTTCTCCTCGTTCGCCTCGTCCAGGTTTCCCGTCGGCTCGTCGGCCAGGATGATCCCGGGGTCGTTCACCAACGCCCGGGCGATGCACGCGCGCTGCTGCTCCCCTCCGGAAAGTTGGGAGGGAAGGTGCGAGGCGCGAGGCCCCATCCCCACGGATTCCAGCATCTCGCGGGCCTGTCTTTCATCCACCATCGAGTGGAAATACTGGGCCAGCATCACGTTCTCCAGCACCGTGAGATAGGGGATAAGATAGAACTGCTGGAACACCAGCCCGATGTTCTCCCGGCGAAAGACCGCCGCTTCCGCCGGCGCGAGACCGGCGATGTTCGTTCCCGACAATCTCACCCGGCCGCTCGTCGGCCGGTCGAGCCCGTCCAGAAGGTTCAGAAAGGTCGTTTTTCCGGAGCCGGACGGTCCCATGACGGCCACCCATTCTCCCCGCGGGATCCGCAGGCTGATGCGGTCGAGGGCCTTCACCTCGCCGGGATACACCTTGCTGACCTCGGTAAATGTTACGGCCGCTTCTTCCATCATTCCCCCCTGAGTGCTATGGCAGGTTCCACTTTCAATGCGCGCCTTGCGCCCGCGCCGCCCGCCAGCAAGGCGACGCCCACGGTGACGGCCAGGGCGGCCAGAAACGACGTCAAATGAGGCGTGACCGAGACCTGGAAAATACGGCTGGTTACGGCCTGGGCCATGAATGTACCGAGGAGGAAACCGGCGGCGGCGCCTACGGTCCCAAGTATCGCGCTTTCATAGAGAAGAAAGAGCACGATCAACCGCCGCTTCGCCCCCAGCGCCTGGAACAGGGCCAACTCCTGCCGGCGCTCCGCCACGCGGGCCAGGACGGCGGCGGACACCCCGAGGGACGACAGCGACAGGACGGCAAGAAGCGCGACCGCCGACAGGAGCTTGATCTTTTCAAGCGTCTTCTGCTCGCCGTGCAGAATCTGGCGCAGCGGTTTCACGGAGACGCCCGCATGCCCGGCATCCAACCGTTCGGCCAGAAGTTCGATCCCTTTCTCTCCCCCCGGCACGGACAGCAGGGCGTAGGAGGTCAGGGGCGGCGGCATCCCGGCCGTTGCGGCTTCCGCCCCCGCTGTAGTCGTAGAGGAAGAAACGGGGAGGAAGATCCTGTCCTCATCCTCGTCGCCGGATTCGAAGACCCCGGTAATCCGTATCCGGCTTTCCTGGTCGGGACGGTTCCATCGGATCGTCCATTCCGACCCCTCCTTGATCCCGAAGGAAGCCGCGGCCCGCTTGCCCGCCAGACCCTCCCCCGGCGACACGGGGCGCCTGCCCCGCACGACCCAGTAAGGGGTCATTGCGGACAATTCCTTCGGATCGGACGTGATGACGGCGACCGGCTTGCCTTTCAGGGTGCCGACCCGGCCCTGGAGCACGGCGACTCCTGCGTCCGCCCTCACCGCCGACTCCTTGACCGTCTCCCATTCTGGAGAAGTACCGGCCGATCCCGGCTCCGTCACCCCATCGGTAGGTTCCGAGTCCGAATAGACGACGGCGTTCGCCCCGAGACGGCGCAAGGAGCCGCTCATTTTCTTCTCCGCGTCGACGGCGAGGACGGCGAACAAGGTGACCAGCGCCGCACAGGTGGAAAGGGTCGCCAGAGTCCAGACGGTAATCCGGACTCTCTTGAGCAAGGAATTTCCGACGATCTTCACCAGCATCGTTTTCTCCTTAATTTCCGTGCAACACCGCGGCGGTATCCTGGTGGAGCGCCTGCCAGACGGGCCAGATGCTTCCGGCCAGTACGATCATCAATCCGAGAAACGGAGAAAGCACGGCCAGTGCCGGATGGAGTTCCGGCTCGCTTCCGAATACGGCCCGCACCAGCCACTGGCCGAGAAAGGATCCCGTGGCGGCGGCCAGCAACCCTCCTGCGAGTCCAAGGACGGCCCCTTCGCTCAGGAACAGGAGGAGCACCGATTCTCTCGAAGCGCCGATCGCCTGCATCAGCGCTACCTCCTCACGGCGTTCCAGGACCGCCGACGTCAGCACGCCGGCCACGCTGAGGCCGCAGGCCACAAGAGTCAGCATCGCCAGCAGGAACATGAGTCCTTCGATGCGCGTGAGGATGGCGCCCTGCGTCTCGGAAACCTTCCTGACCACGCGCGCCGCGGAGCCGGGAACGGACTTCTGAATCTCGGCCGCCACCGAACCCGGATAGGGGGTGCAGAACCAGCGCTCATACTCGGCGGGGGTCAGAGACTTGGGGTCCTGCCCGTATTTCTCGGCAAGCTTGTTTTCCGGCGTCGTCAGGGCGCTGATGTCGGCTTCGGAGTATTTGCCTTCCCGCCCGGCAAGCGCCTGGGCGGCCGCAAGGGGGAGGATGATCGCATCGTCTTCCCTCCCCCCGGTCGATGCGATTCCGGCAACCGTGACCGTGGTGGAGCCGGATGGGAGGGTCATCCGGATCGCGTCCCCGGGATGAACCCCCAGTTTCCGGGCCAGTCTGTCCCCCACGAGGGAGCGGATCTCTTCCCCCGCGGATCCCTCTGAAGGCCACGCCCCTTGGACCCGCCAGTGCTTATAGACACGCCTGGCCCCCGTTACGAAAGGTTCTGCCCCTTCCACCGGGATCTTGTGTTCGAACCAGACACCGAGAAGCGTGACTTCCCGGCCTCCGGCCTTCGCCCGGATCCATAAGCGGGGGACCACGCCCAGGATGTTGTTCTTCCAGAAAATGCGCTTGAGGGTGACCAGATCACCCTCCTCCAGATAGGCCGGAGGAGCGGTCGAAGGGACATCATGTCCTCCGACGCGGACCGGAACCGACGCGGCTACGGGTTCCAGCCGGATGTTCGAGCCGAACGCCTGGAGCTCCCGGTTCATCTTGTCCCCCACGTCGATGCTTACCGCCAGGAACGCCAGAATCAGGCTGATCCCGACCCAGACGGCGAACGCCGCCAGGAGTTTTCGGGACATCCTTCGAGCCAGGGAGTTGACCAGCATTCTGAAAAACATGGATCTTCCTCCTTCCTATCGCTTCACGTAGGCGCCCGGATCGGCCTTGAACGAGGCCTGGCACTTTCCCATGCCGCAAAAATAGTAGGTCTTCCCGTTGTACGTCTCGAAACCTGCCGCTTCGCTCAGCCTGATGCGCATGCCGCAAACCGGGTCGACTTCCTCCAACCCCGACTGCGCCGTGAAGATCGCCGCCTTCGCTTCGAGGGCGCGGACGGGCACCTTGACGTGCGTCGCCGTAACCTCGCTGTCGAGCGGAATCGGGTTGCACCCGCCTGAATTCCCTATCGTGAACGGATTGATTTCCGCCGAGCAGTTCAGGCACAACAGGTTTTCCCCTTCCTGGATATATCCGAAGGCGCCGCAAATCTCACAGGCATCCAGGGCGGTGCGGATCTTCCCGTCGGAGGTCTTCATCACAAGGAATCGCACCAGGCGCCCGTTCGCCAGGAACCCCATGCGGTGGAGCTTGCCGTCGGCAAGCGCTTCGATCGGGATGACCGCGAACCCCCCTTCCCGGGCAACGGGCTCCGGGGGCGGCACATTCCTGGGCGCAATCTCCCGGGCATACACGACGCCCACGGAAATCAGCACCGCAAGAGCGGTGGTCACAGCACCGATCCGGTAGAAACGCTCCCGTCGGATTTTTGCCGTCGCGGCCCTTTTCGCCACGGGCGATACATCCCCCTCCTGCGTTGCGGCCTCGGGCTTACGGGTCAGCCAGATGAAGAGCGGGATCGCCACGATGGCCAGGATGAAGAGGGAGTTGTTGCGGACCACGGGTCCCACCAACGCCATGCTGGTCCGGTTCGCGGGAAGGATGGCGATCTCCGCGAATTCGTGGTAGCCGTTGATCAGCAACTGGACGACGAAGATGCCCAGGACCCACTCCGTGACCGCAAAAAACCGCTTCAGGTCCACCTGGAGGCTGCCCCGGACGAACATCACGCAAAAAACCACGGCGCCCGCCAGTCCCAGGACCGAACCGACGAAGCCGAGGATCGCGTCGGTGGTCAGATGGACGGCCGCGAGAAACATCACCGCCTCCACGCCTTCCCGGAAAACCATGAGGAATACGAAAGCGCCCAACATCCCTCCCTCCCTCGACGTCTTACCGGGGGATCCTCCTTCCATGGCTTGCCGCACACGCCCTTCGACCTGGGAGCGGAGCAGTTTCCCCTTGCGGTGCATCCACACCATCATCGAGACGACGAAGCACGCGGAGACCCAGTACAGGGTTCCCTCGTAGATTTCATCGCCGACGGGCATGAAATGAAGAACGATCGCCGCCGCGACGCTGGCAAGAACGGCCAGCCCGATACCCCAGAACACCGGCCGCTCCAGATCCCGCCGACCGGCTCTCTTGAGCACCACCAGGACGATCCCGATGACGAGGGCGGCTTCGATCCCCTCCCTGAGCATGATCACGAATGACTCGAACATGTTCTCCTCCTTCTCCGTGTCTTCCGATTAAAACGTCGCCTGCAGTTGCGCATAGGCGTAGTCGATGTCCTTGCCGCTCCCGGCGGCGTCCTTGAAAAAGCCGCCGGTGAAGAACCGGTTCCCGCTGAGCAGCACGGAGATGCTTTCCTTGATTTTGTAGGTGATGATCAGGTTCGTCTCGATGCCGATCTCCTTGCTGAACCCGGCCGGGACCTTGTTGGCCCGGAAGTAGTGCCCGTCCAGGGACAGGTTCAACTTTTCCGTGAGGTCGACCCCGCCGCCGGCCGTGAACACCTGGAGGCCGCTGGCAGCCACGCTCCCCACCGTCAGGCCGCCCAGCTCGCCGATGACGTTCATGTCCCCGATAAGGGGAGTGTCGTTGTTGGGATTGTGAAACTCCGTGAACTTCCCTTGTTGAGGATCCCCGTCGCCGGAACCGTACGCGTAAGCAAGGAAGACCTTTCCCGGATACCGCCCCAGGGGGGGGTCGAGGGTCAAGTCCGCATGGCCGCCGTAAGCGCTGATTCGGTTGTAGCTTGTCCCTTCCCGGTTCTTCCGGCCGAACTGGTAGACCGGCTCCAGTTCGAACGTCACTCCTTTGACGAGTTGGCCCGAGAGCCGGGTTCCCACCGAGTAGGCCCTCTCGAGGTCCCCGCCCACATGCGTTTCCCCAGCCCCGCCGGTGTCGCGGAAACCATATAGATCGACCGAAAGCGTCTCCCGTGGTTTATAGACTGCGTAGACCCCGTAGAGCTTTCCTTCGATCCCGCCGGCCCATTTCTTCACGTATCGGCCACCGAACAGGTCGACCGTGAGATTGTCCGCCGGATTGAGCACCGCCTTCGCCGCGTCGAAGGCCAGCCCGTCGTAGAACATGTCGGCACCGAGCAGGAAGGTGCCGCCGTAGACGAACTCCTGCCGCCCGGCCTTGAGGGAAACTCCTTTCACGCCGGGCAAGACACCTTCCACGTACCCTTGGTACAGGCTGAAGATCGAAAAGTCCCTATCATCGTAAAAGGCGTACCACTGCCCTTCCACGCGGGCGGAAAGGTTCTCCGAGGGGCTCACGGTAATCGAGGGACGAAGGCGGAGCAGGATCCTCCTTTCGTCGTTCCCTGGCGAAAAAGCGAAGTTTCCGAGACTGAAGTTGGTTGTCGCTTCCGGCCGCACCAAGGAGTCCAGCCCCAGTTTCATCGGGCCGAACTTCAGCGGGTCCGGCGGATCGTTCGCCGCCGCTTCCTTGGGGGACTTCCCCGGGGGAGGCGCTTCCTGCGCCGCGTACGATACGCCGGCGAGGAAAGAGATCGCGAAGACGGTCCACAGAATCCTCTTCCACATCATCCATTGACCCCCTGGGGTTTTATGCAATCCAGACAGCGGCGCAGAGTGCAGAACCCGCAGGAGTGGCGAAGGTACACGGGGATATTCCTCAACTTCGCCACGCCCACCGCCTCCCGCCTGGCGCTATGGGACACTTTGTTCGTGAAGATCACCATCGCGTCGACGTTCCCCATCCTGGAGGTCAGCCGGGCTTCCTGTCCGTTGAACACCTTCAGGGATATGCCCACCCGTTCGGCCTCCATGACGTACCGCCGCTCCAGCCGATCCATCCCCCCCGATCAGCGCGATGCACATGGCCCCTCCCCCCTTCCATTGGCATTACTGAGCATTTGTTCCATATCGTAGGACTGAGCATACGTTTCATTCATGGAAGAAAAAAAATCACTCCACCGTGACGTGCTTGATGCACTCTTCCATGAGGTTCCGGATATGGTCGTCGTCCAGGGAATAAAAGGCGATCTTGCCTTCCTTGCGATATTTCACGAGGCGCTGGCCGCGGAGGAGCCGCAACTGGTGCGAGATCGCAGAGCCGGAAAGGCCCAGCAGGTGGGCCAGGTCGAACACGCAGAGCTCCTGCCCGGCAAGTGCGGAGATGATTCGCACGCGTGTGGGGTCGCTCAAGGTTCCGAAGGTCTCGGCAAGCGCCCGGACCATCCGGTCGCTCGGCATGGCTGTCCGGGCGGCGCGCGCGCTCACGCCGTCGATGAACTCCGGCTTTTTCGCTTCGACGCCGCCGTGTGTCCTGACCGGTAAATCCAATGAGGGAAGTCCCTTCAATGAAATGGTTGTTCACATGTACAACCCAATTGTCAAGAGTGTCAAGCAAAATTTTTCCGGCGTCGAAGAGCAGCGATCCACCGGAAAAACCGTGAAGCTCCCGGCGGGATGTTCGGTAAGATAGATGTATGCAGTCTTCGGCGGGAAAGAGAAGACTCTTTATGCTGCCCCTGTTCGGGGCGATTTTGGGCTACCTGGTTCTGCACCCCTATACGATGTTGGTCTACGGTCTTTACGGTCATCATGGGGCTGCACCCGAGGGGATGGACCCTCGTCGCCTGCTCGAAGATGTCCCCGCAGCGTTCAGGTTGGATATGGCGCCTATGGGCCTGCCCTTCGCTCTCCTGGGCGCCTTGGTAGGGTTGCTCCTTGGCTTCTGGCTGGAGGCCCGGGCGCGCAGGTTCGAGATGGAAAAACGGTTGCTGGCCGTGAATACGTTGCGGCAGCTCATGGTCACGCTCGCCCATCATCTTCTCAACGCTGTGCAGGGGATCGGCGGGTTCGCCGACCTGGCTCTCAGGAAAGAGCAGGACGAGGACAAGAGAAGACCGTTGGAAATAATAAAGCGGGAATCGATCAGGATCGAGGCCGTGGTCAAGGCACTGCAATCCCTTGAGTCCGTCACCACGGAACGCTACACGAAAAGCAGCGAATCCCTGATGATCGACATCCGAAAAGAGCTACAGGAGAGGATGGAAGCGTTGAACAAGGAAAAGATCGAGTCTCCCCGGTAAAGTGGAATCCATTCGTTCCGGGGGTCGGCCGCAACGGGGCGACAGGTTCGAGCGCCATCCCGCACCTCGGGCAGTCTCCCGGGTCGACCTGCCGAACCTCCGGATGCATCGGGCAAGTGCCCCCCCGTGTCTGAATCACCGGAGTCGTTCCCGCCTTGTCCCTTCACAGGCCGACCGTCGCGGCCAGGTGACAGGCCCGCGGTTGTGGCATTTCCGTTGCCGCTTCCTCTTGTTACTTCACCGGCTCGAACCGCATCACGGTAAACGCGCCATCCACCTTTTCCGCGACGAACCGGATCTCGTCGCCCTCCTTCAACCGGTCGAGCATGGCCGGATCCTTGACGCGGAAGACCATGGTCATCTGCGGCATCCCCAGGTTCTCGAGCGGCCCGTGGCGGATGGTGACCTTGCCGGCGTCCTTGTCGACTTTCTTCACCACTCCCGAGGACATGGCCTTCCCGCTCTCGGTGGATGACGGTCCGGCAGCATTGTCGACGGAAGGATCCCCGGCGGCGAAGATGCCGGACGCAAGCAGCAGGCAGCCCATCGAAGTCAAGGCGAGAAGGCGTGATCGCATGGCCCATTCCTCCGGCGGCGTCGTATCGACACCGCGTGCGCGTCAGCGGCCGACCCGAACTTTGCCGACCATACCCGCTTCGAAATGGCCCGGCACCAGGCAGGCGAAATCGAATGTGCCGGCCGTAGTGAATTGCCAGACCAGTTCGCCGGTCATACCGGGATCGACGCTGACCTGGTTTGGATCGGCGTGTTCCATCTCCGGGAATTTCCGCATCGACTCGGCGTGCTTCTTCAGTTCCTTGATCGTTCCAAGCACCATCTCGTGCTTCTCCTTCCCGGTGTTCCTGACGACGAACCGGATGGTCTCGCCCCGTTTCACCCGGATGCTGTCGGGCTTGAAGCGCATCGCGTCGTTCATTTCCACCTGGATACTGCGGGTGACCTTGCCGGGATCGCCCGGCTTGCCGAGGGCCGCCGCGTGGTCAGCGGCAGGCTTTTTCTCCTTCTTCCCGTGATCCTCGTCGCCGTGGGCCAGCGCCCCGGTGGCGGATACCAAGCCCAAGACGAGCGCGTATGCTATGATCCGTCGCTTCATTTGTCGTCCCTCTCCTTCGTCAAGTGTCCTGCCGTTGGAATGTTAAGATGCCGGAGGTTCCCCCTTCCACTCGTAGGCGAGGCTGCCTTCCGGGTGCTTGTACCATCCCGGATCCTTGTAGTCGCCGCGGGCAAGCCCTTCCCTGACCTTGACGACGGTGAACATTCCGCCCATTTCAAGGGGACCGAACGGGCCCTGCCCCGTCATCATCGGAAGCGTGTTGTCGGGCAGCGGCATCTCCATCGCGCCCATCTCGGCCATGCCCCGTTCCCCCATCGCCATGTAGTCGGGCAACAGCCGGTTGATCTTTTCCGCCACGCCGCGATGGTCGACGCCGATCATCGTCGGGACGTCGTGGCCCATCGCGTTCATCACGTGGTGGGACTTGTGGCAGTGAAACGCCCAGTCCCCCGGCGCATCCGCGACGAACTCGACCGCGCGCAGGGCGCCGATCGGCATATCGACGGTCGTCTCGGGCCATTGCGCGCTCTTCTGCACCCAGCCGCCGTCGGTGCACGTCACCGAGAAGTTGTGCCCGTGGATGTGGATCGGATGGTTGGTCATCGTGAGGTTGCCCATGCGGATCCGGACGCGGTCGTCCTTGCGCACGACGAGCGGATCGATGCCCGGGAACGCCCGGCTGTTCCAGCACCACAGGTTGAAATCGAGCATCGTGTTGACCCTCGGCGTGTAGCTTCCCGGATCGATGTCGAAGGCGTTGATCAGGAAAACGAAATCGCGATCGACCCGGTACCGGCCCGGATCCTTCGGGTGCACGACGATGAAGCCCATCATTCCCATCGCCATCTGCACCATCTCGTCGGCGTGGGGGTGGTACATGAAGGTGCCGGAATGCTTCATGACGAACTCGTATACGTAGGTCTTGCCCGCGGGGATCTGCGGCTGCGTGAGGCCGCCGACGCCGTCCATGCCGTTGGGCAGAAGAACGCCGTGCCAGTGGATCGTCGTGTGCTCGGGCAGCCTGTTGGTGACGAATATGCGTACCTTGTCGCCTTCGACGCATTCGATGGTCGGGCCCGGACTCTGACCGTTGTAGCCCCAGAGATTGGCCGTCATGCCGGGGGCGATCTCGCGCTTTACCGGCTCGGCGATGAGATGGAATTCCTTCCATCCGCCCTTCTCCCGCCAGGGCAAGGTCCATCCGTTCAACGTGACCACCGGCTGGTAGGGCCGGCCGTTCTGTGGAATCAGCGGAGCCTGTGTCGCGGCTTTGGTCTGAACCGGCGCCTCCGGCAGCAACGCGGCTTGCGCCTTGCTCACCAGCGCCGCGCCGACCACGGCGGCACCCGAACCGACGAGGAATTGTCGACGTGTCATCATCATGGAAGTCTCCTGCGCTTCTCAGTGCCCGGCCAGTGCCGGATTGGGCGTCACGCCGCCGGACACCACCGGCCTCGCGGCCCGCCGGCCCGCCGGTGAGCCGTTGAACGCCGCCTGCAGTTCGCTCTCCGATAACCAGAAATCGCGCAGCGCCTCGATGTAGGCGATGACGGCCCCGACCTGCTCGCGCGCGTCGGCCAGCAGCTCGAAGACGCCGATCAGCATCCCGTTGTAGCGGAGCATGTTCTCCTCCGCGATCTTCTTCCTCAGGGGAACGATCTCATCCCTGTAGCGCTTCGCCGCGTCGTACGCCGTGTGGTACGCCGAATAGGACTCGCGCACTTCCGAGCGGGCGTTCACCGCGGTCTCCGCCACGCGGTGCAGCGCCTGCATGTAGATCGCCTCGGCCTTGGCCACCCGTGCGCCTCCCCAGTCGAAGATCGGAAGCTGCAGGCTCACTTCGAATCCGCGCTTCCACGGTTCCGGGTCTTCCTTCGTGGCCGCGGGCCCGAGCTCGAGGACGTTGATGAAGCGGGTAGCCCGGGTAAGTCCGAGCGACCCAGCGAGGCTCCCGGTTTCCAGCGCCGCCGCCCGGACGTCCAGGCGCTCCGTCATGGCGTGCGCTTCGATATCCTTGAACTCGGGCTTGCCGGCGGGCAGATCCGGCAGGCGCCCCGGGAGAGTGTAGGCGAAGTCCTTCGAAAGACCCATCAGGCGCGTCAGCCGTTCCCGCCCGGCCACAGCGCCCTGCCGCGCCCACGCCAGTCGCGCGGTCGTCCCGGCGTGGAACACCTCCTCCCGCATCCGGTCCAGCCGGGTGAAGTTCCCCGCCCGCTCCATGCAGCTTGCCAGTTCCGCGGAGGCTTCCGCCGCAAGCTGTACCTGCTCCAGATAGCGCACGCGTTCCTCCCCGGCGACCGCCTCGATCCAGGCAGTGCGGGTCACCGCCGCGACATCGAGCATCCGCCCCGCCACGGCGAGTTTCACCCGGTCAAAGCGGCGGCCCTCGATCCGGGTCCGCAACGGCATGCTCAAGAGATCGACGATCGGGAAGGTCAGCGACCATTCGAGCTTTCGCTCGCCGCCTTGGCTTGTCCGAAGATAGGCGAGGTGTGGGTTCGTCATCCGGCCGGCCTGCACAAGGTCGGCCTCCGCGATCCCCAGCTCCGCATAGGTCGCCTGCAAAACGGGATTGTTCAGGAGCGCGGCCTGCACGGCGTTGTCGGGGGAAAGCGGCGAAGCCAGAATTTCCTTCACGGCGGACAGGACGCTGTCGCGCTCCCCTCCGTCGCGCGGCCACTTCACATCCTTGTGCAGTCTCTCCGCGGCAACCTGCTCGACCGTTCCGAATCCCCTGTCCCTGGAAAAGGTGGCGCAGCCGCCCAGAACCGGGACGCCGAGCGCAATAACGGGCACCTTGGCGATTCTTCCTCTCGGGGAGAAACACGTCCCCACAGGCCGTCCTCCGAATAACATTTTTCTGGAATTGGCAGCACTACTTGTGCCACACGACTCGAGACAAAGGGAGAACAAGATTTAATTCTTAATATTATCATCTACTTATAATTTCGCAGGGGGACGCATGCAACAAATTCCTCCAACGGAGACTGAAGGATATTCTTCAACCGACTGGAGAGTATTCCCCCTCACCTGCCCCACGATTCAACCTGTCCCGACCCGGAAATTTTTCACTTGACACCATCCGGCAAATTAAATAAACTACTTATCCTATAGGGTATATATTTATTCGGCCAGGCCCCCTGGACATTGATACCCTACAAAATCTACCCCCTTGCGGAGGTACCATGAAACGCCTGCTCGCCCTGGCCGTCCTCGTACTGTTCGCAGCACAACCTGCATACGCGGAACCGGTGAAGATCAACCTCCACTCCTGCTGCGTCACAGAGGATGCCACGACGAAGGAGATCCTCCCGGCGTTCAAGAAGTATTACAAGGCGAAGTTCGGCAAGGACGTGGACATCTCGGCCTCCTTCGCCGGATCGGGGACGCTGAAGAACCAGATCCTCGGCGGAGCACCGGTACAGGTCGCCGTCCTCTCCTCCGAACTGTACCTGGACCAGTTGAAGGAAAAGGGGCTGATCTCCTCCGACTGGCGGAAGAACCCGAACAGGGGCGCAGTGATCAAGTCCGTCATCGTCTTCGTCACGCGAAAAGGGAACCCGAAGGGACTCGCTACGTTCGAAGACCTCGCGAGGCCCGGCACGAAGGTCCTCCACGCCAGCCCCGACACGTCGGGGGGGGCGCAGTGGGCGATCTTCGCCATTTACGGGGCGGGCGCGAATTTCAAGAACCTCTCGTTCGGTCCGGAGGACGGGGGCGTGAAGCTCCTCGCCGCGGTGGAGAAGAACGTGATCGCCCAGCCCGAGTCGGCCCGCCAGACGTTCGTCCAGTTCGACGCCGGGTTCGGCGACGCCATCGTCACCTACGAGAACGAGGCGCTTCTCGAGAAGGCCAAGGGGCGGGACTACGCGATCTCCGTGCCCAGGAAGACGATCGAGACGGAGTGGAAAGTGGCGCGCATCGACAGGAACATCCGACCGGAGCAGGAGCACGCGGTGAGCGAGCTCATCAAGTTTCTCTACACCGCGGATGCCCAGCGCTCCTACGCGAAATTCGGCTTTCGTCCCGTGGACAGGAAGGTCGAGAAGGAGTTCCACGCGAAGTACGCGCAGGTGGCGGAACCGTTCACGGTGGACGATCTCGGGGGATGGAAGAGCGCCCGCAAGAATGTGATCGAGAACACGTGGAAGAAGATACAGACGAGGTAGACCATCCTGCGATGGGCCGGTCCCGGAACATGGACTCCCTGGTGCGCGGCGCCACCTTCGCTGCCGCGCTGGGGCTTTTCTTCCTACTGATCCTCCTGCCGCTCGTGTCACTGAACCGGTACGCGGTGAGCGAGGGGATCGGGGTGTTCCGGGACCGGCTGAAAAACCCGGATGCCATCGCCGCACTGCGGTTGACCGCCCTCGTCGCGCTGGCCACAACCGCCGTCAACGCGGTCATCGGGACGACGATGGCGTTCCTCCTCACGCGCTACCGTTTTCCGGGAAGGAAAATGCTCAACGCGCTCGTCGACATTCCGTTGGCGATCCCGACGGTGGTCACCGGGTTCGCCCTTCTCCTCATGTACGGCCCGCTCGGCCCGGTGGGAAGGTTCCTCGGGGAGCGGAACATCCAGTTGATGTTCTCCTTCCCCGGCCTGCTCCTGGGGCATGTCTTCGTCACCTTCCCGTTCATGGTCCGCGCGGTGGGCGCCGTGCTCGAATCGGTCCCCCGGTCCGGGGAGGAAGCGGCCCGCACGCTCGGGGCGAAGGAGTGGCAGGTGTTCGCCTTCGTGACGATCCCCGCCGTGAAGGAGGGGATCGTCGCCGGCGCGTTCCTGACCTTCTCGCGCTCCCTCGGCGAATTCGGCGCCTCCATCATGGTCTCGGGGAACCTCGTGGGACGGACGCAGACCGGGCCGCTCTACATCTTCTCGCGGTTCAACACCGGGGATGTGGAGGGAGCGGCGGCGATCGCCATCCTGCTCGCGTTCGCCTCGTTCCTGATCCTCCTGCTTCTGCAATTCGTGCAGTCTCCCGCCACGCGGAGAGCCGCGTGACCCCCCCCCACCTCTCTCTCGAATCGATCCGGAAGGCGTTCGGCGCGAAGGACGTACTGAACGATATTTCCCTGGACGTGGAGGCGGGGGAGCTTCTGGCCATCCTTGGGCCCAGCGGATGCGGAAAATCCACGCTCCTTCGGGTCGTCGCGGGACTCCTCCGGTCGGACCGAGGGACGGTCCGGATCGCCGGAAAAAACATGGACGGTGTCCCGCCGCGTGACCGCGGGATCGGGTTCGTCTTCCAGGACTACGCTCTTTTCCCGAAAATGACGGTCCGCGACAACGTCGCCTTCGGGCTCCGGGTCCGCGGGGTAGCGCCGGGGGAGCGGAACCGGAAGATGTCGGAGATGCTCGAACTCGTGGGTCTCGCGGAAGAAGCGGATCGGTCGGTGGAGACCCTTTCGGGGGGCCAACGCCAGCGCGTCGCTCTCGCCCGGGCGCTCGCCGTTTCCCCTTTTCTTCTCTTGCTCGATGAGCCGCTCTCGGCGCTGGACATCAAGGTCCGGGAACGGCTTCGCCGCGAGATCGCCGCCGTGCAGAAGAAAGTGGGGATCACAACGCTCATCGTCACGCACGACCAGGAAGAGGCGATGGAACTGGGGGACCGGATCGCGGTGATGAACGAAGGGCGGTTCGAGCAGGTCGCCTCCCCGCGGGATGTATACCAGGCACCCGCCACCGAATTCGTCGCGAAGTTCATCGGCGAGGTCAACGTCCTTCCGGGTCAGCTCTACCGGGGATCCGCCTACGCCGGGAACCTGGCGATTCGTATGGAGGGGAACGGGATCCCGTTCCATGGAGGGACGGTCAAGGTCCTTTTACGGCCCGAGGACGTGACGCTTCTCCCACCGGGGATCAGCGAGGTCGGGCAGACCCACGCGCGGGTAGACCTGGTTTCCTGGCTGGGGGCGCACCTCCGGGCGGAAATCACCACGGAAGAGGGGTACCCCCTCGCCGCCCTGCTTCAACGCAGTCACCCCATGGTGGATCGCCTGTCGGCGGGCGACACGGTCCGCGTGGCCGCCTTGCGGGGAACCGTTCTCCCCGATCCGCTCGGGGCCAAAGAGCCCGAATATTTCCTGTGAGGTTGCCATGAGCGCATTGCGACGATACCTGCCGGTCTTCCACGACGTTCTTGGCGCAAACGTCCTCGTTGTGGGGGCCGGCGCGGTGGGGACACGGAAGATCGAAACGCTTCTCGCGGGCGGGGCACGGGTCACCGTGGTGGCGAAGGAGTTTTCCCGTTCCGTGGAGGATCGCGCCGCCCGGGGGGATCTGACGGTCCACCGGGGCACGTTCCATTCCGAACAGATGGAAGGGGCGGAACTCGTCTTCGCGGCCACGCCCGACCGGGCGCTGAACCGCCGCGTATCGGCGGAGGCCCGGCGGCGCCGTACCCCCGTCAACGTGGCGGACTCTCCGGAAGAGTGCACCTTTCTGCTCCCCGCCGTGATCCGGGGGGACGAATTCACCGTGGCGATCTCCACGGGAGGAAGGCATCCGGGGGCGGCAAAAGCGGTGCGGGAGTTCATCGAGGAGCACCGGGCGGAGATCTCGGTCCGCCTGGAGCGGGGACGACGCCGGAAGCGGATCGCGGCGAGACCGGGAAAGGTTTACATCGTCGGCGCCGGGCCGGGAGACCCCGACCTGCTCACCGTCCGTGCGCTCGGATTGCTTCGAAGCGCCGACGCCATCATCCACGATTACCTTGTCCCCATGGAGATCCTCTCGCTGGCGCCCGCAAAGGCCGTCCGGATCAGCTATTCACGGCGCGGTCGAACCGCCGGGCACGGGGCAGCCCTTAAGCAGAGCGCGATCCACGAGGCGATGGTCCGCCTCGCGCGGGAAGGGAAATCCGTCGTCCGCCTGAAATCCGGCGACCCGCTCGTGTTCGGGCGGGGCGGCGAGGAGGCGGAGCATCTCTCACGGGAAGGGATTCCTTTCGAAATCGTCCCGGGGGTCACCGCCGCGATGGGGTGCGCGGCGGCGGCGGCGATCCCGCTGACGCACCGCAAGAGATCCTCTTCCGTCACCTTCGTCGCCGGCCACGAGACCGACGAAAAGGGGGGAAGCGCCGTCGACTGGAGCCTCCTGCCGAAGGGCGGCACCCTCGCCATCTATATGGGAGTCGGACGGGTGGCGGCCATCGCGGGGGAACTTGGGGGTGCGGGGTTTCCGCCGGAAACGCCGTTCGCCATCGTGGAGAACGGGAGCCGGGTGCAGCAGCGGATCCTTCGAGGCACCTTGTCCGACCTGCCCCGGATCGCGGTCGAGTCCGGAGTCCGCTCCCCGGCGATCCTCTTCGTGGGGCGCACCGCCGCGTTATTGCCATACGAAAACACCGAGGAGACATCCGATGAACCTGTCGCGCAGAGTGTTTGACGACATATCGCAACTGATCGGCAGCCGCGAGAACCCCACGCCGCTGGTTCGCCTCAACCGGCTGCCGCTACCGGGCGGCGGGGAGATCTTCGCCAAGCTCGAATGGATGAACCCCTTCGGATCGATCAAGGATCGCACGGCGCGCTACCTCCTGGAGGGGTTGCGGCGGGACGGGAGGCTTTCGGGGAAAAAGATCGTCGAGCCCACCTCGGGCAACACGGGGATCGCCCTCGTCGCGCTTTCCAACCTCCTCGGCATTCCGTGCACGATCACGATCCCCTCCGGCGCTCCTGAGGAGAAGATCACCCTGCTTCGGCTCCTCGGCGCGGAGGTGTGGCCCACGCCGGACGACTTGTGCCCGATCGATCACCCGAAGGACGGCGCCATCGCGCTCGCCCGCAGCTTCGTCACCGGAGAGGCGACGAAAGATCACTATGTGATGCCGAACCAGTACGAGAACCCCGACAACGTGCGGGCCCATTATGAGACGACCGGCGCCGAGATCTGGGACCAGACGGAGGGGAAGGTCACCCATTTCTTCGCCGGGTACGGGACGTGCGGGACGATCACCGGCGTGGCGAAGTTCCTGAAGGAGAGGAACCCCGATATCCGCATCGTGGCCATCGAACCGGAAAAGGGACACCACTTGTCGGGATTGAAGAACTTCCAGGAGAGCAAAAAACCCGTGATCCTCGACGAGTCGCTGATCGACAAGACGGTCCGCGTTCCCGACGCCCCCGCCTTCGAGACCGCCATCCGCCTGGCCCGTGAGGAGAGCCTCCTCGTCGGCCCTTCCACCGGCGCGATCGTCTGGGCGGCGTTCCAGGAGAAACTCCCCGCGGACGCCGTGGCGGTTTGCATCTAGCCCGACAGCGCCTTTAAATACGCGAGCCACTTTGCTTCGCACCTGGCCGATGCCGGCGTCCCGACCGTGGCGGTCACGGCGTGAGCGAAGCCGACTACAAGGAGCTGAAAAAGGGTGGAATGATGCGCCAGGCGGAGGCCGGGCTCTTCTCGGTCCGCCTCCACGTGGTGGGGGGACGCCTCGCCACGCCGCAGCTCCGGGCGATCCGGGAAGCGGCGGACCGGTTCGGGCAAGGGGAGATCCACCTGACCAGCCGTCAGGGGGTGGAGATCCCTCACATACCGCAGGGTGCCCTCGCGGCGCTGAAGGAGTTCCTCGCACCCTCCGGCGTCGGCGTGGGGGTCTGCGGCCCCACGGTCCGCACCGTGACCGCGTGCCAAGGGTGCCGTGTCTGCCCGAGTGGGGTGATCGATTCCCCGGAGCTGGCCGTGGCGGTCGACCGGGAGCTCTACGGCAAGCCGGTGCCGCACAAGTTCAAGGTCGGCATCTCCGGGTGCGTCAACAACTGCATGAAGGCCGAGGAGAACGACGCGGGGATCAAGGGGTGGATCGATCCGCGCTGGGAGGAATCCGCCTGCGACTTCTGCGGCATCTGCGAGGCCGTCTGCCCCGCCAAGGCGATCCTGCTGTCGGCGGGGGACGGCAAACTGGTCATCGATCCGGCACTCTGCATCGGATGCGGCGACTGCATCACCTCTTGCCCCACGGGGAACATGCGCGAGAAGAGCCGCGGTTACAGGATCTTCGCCGGCGGGAAGTTCGGCAGGAAACCCTCCCTTGGCAAGCAGATCCTCGAGGTCCTGCGAACGAAGGAGGAAGCGATGGCGGCGATCCTGGCCGTCCTCGACTTCTTCCGAGAGCACGGAAAACCGAGGGAACGGTTCGGCGATACTTTGCAGGGGACGGGATTTCCCGCGCTGGAAACGTTCGTGAAAGGGAGGATGGGGCTGCCATGACGACACCTACGCTCGACATCACGGGGGATGTCTGCCCGATGACGTTCGTGAAGGTCAAAATGGGGTTGCAGGGGATTCCCCCGCAAGAGACGCTCACCGTCCGCCTGAAGGGGGAGGCGCTGAAGAACGTGATCTCCTCTTTGAAAGCCGAGGGGCACCTCGTGGCGAACGTGTCGCGGGAAGAAGGAATCTTCCTCCTGGAGGTCACGAAAGGCGGCTGACCCGCTTCCACCAGCCCTCCACCGTCCCGGCGATCCAATCGGACCGCTTTTCATGAATCCAGCGCACGTTCAAGGTCCCGGATCAGGTCTTCCGGTTCCTCCAGACCCACCGAGAGACGGACCAACCCGTCGGTGATCCCCCGCGCAAGCCGCTCCTCCCGTGGCATGGAGCCGTGGGACATGGTCGCCGGGTACGAAAGGATGCTCTCCACCCCACCAAGGCTGACGGCAAGGAGGGGGAGGCGGACGCTCCGCATGAAGCGGTGCGCGGAAGGACCGTCGGGCAGCTCGAACGAGATCACGGCCCCTCCGCCGGACGACTGTCGCAGGTGGACCTCGCGTCCCGCATGGCCGTTCAGCGTCGGGTAGTACACCTTCCGGATCCGCGGAGCGCCGGTCAACCACCGGGCGATCTTCTCCGCATTTGCCTGCTGGGCCTCCATCCGCGCCCCGAGCGTCTTGATGCCGCGGGAGACGAGGAACGCGTCCTGCGGTCCGAGGATCGCTCCGAATGCGCGCTGGATGAATTTGAGCCGTTCGCCGAGGTCCGCGTCGCGTGTCACCACCAGCCCGGCGATCAGGTCGCTGTGTCCGCCCAGGAATTTCGTCGCGCTGTGGACGACGATGTCGAAGCCGTTCTCGATCGGCCGCTGCAGGTACGGGGTCATGAAGGTGTTGTCGACGATCGAAAGCAGCTTCCTCTCGCAGGCGATGGCGGAGACGGCGGCAAGGTCAGTGATCTTGAGAATCGGGTTGGAGGGGGTCTCGACGAAGATGCCCCGGGTTTCCGGGCGGATCGCCGCCGCGATGTTCCCCGGATCCGACGTGTCCACGAACGTGCTCTCGAGGCCCCACTGCCGGAAGATCGTGGTCACCGCGCGGTACGTCCCCCCGTACACGTCCTCCGCGACGATCAGGTGGTCCCCGGTGCGGAACAGGAGCAGGACGGACGAGATCGCCGCCATCCCGGAGGCGAACGCCACCCCCACGGCACCGCCTTCGAGCCGCGCGATGGCGTGCTCCAACGCCTCCCGGGTGGGATTCTCGCCCCGCGCATACTCGTACCGGCCCAAGGTCACCGGATCCGCCTGTGCGAAGGTGGAGACCTGGTACACGGGCACAGCCGCCGCGCCCGTGTGCGGGTCGGTCTCCGCCCCGTGGTGGAGGATTCTCGTCCGCAAACCCCATGCGTCTTCTGTCATGGCTTCCCTTTCCCCCGGGCATCAGATGATCGGCCCGGTTTCCTCGTGGAATACGATCGATATTTCCCCACCCATCTCGAAAGACAACGGCGTCCGTTCCCCGGCCATCCTGTTCGTCGGAGGTTCAGGGGGCTCTGTTCCCCGCGGTGACGGCGGGGAACGCCTCGGTAGAGGAAACCCCGAGGTCGAAGAAATCCTCCTCGCCGTAACGCTCCGGGGGTTCCTCCAGAAGATCCTTCAGCGGCACCGCGCACCGGTCCTTCCCGAGACGCGCAAACGTTTCCCGGGCGCTCTCTCCGTCCTCGCCCTCCTCGTCGAGAAGCGCCAGCAGACGCTCCACCGCTTCCGGAACCCGCCGAACCGCGACGCGGCCGATAGGCGTCCCGAAAAGCGCCGTCCCGTCTTCCCCGGCCCCACCGCCAAGGTGAAGCATGTAATGGGGAGCCAGGCGGCCGTTCACGTTCCTTGCGACTCCCCGCAGGCCGATCTCCCCGACCAGGTGATGGCCGCACCCGTTGGGGCACCCCGAGATCCGGATCGTCACCGGCCGGAGCCGGCACGTGGCCGTCTCCAGGGAAGCGATCTTTCCTTCCAGCAACGCGGCGAGCCCCCGGACGCGGGTGACCCCCACCGTGCAGGTATCCGTTCCCGCGCACCGGACGATCGACGCCGCCGACGGCGGCTGGAAACCCCCACCCCGCAGCGAGACCGCGACGTGATCCGCCTCCGATTCAGGGACGTCGACCAGCAAGATCCCCTGGGCGGGGGTGAAACGCACTCCCGCGCCCACCCGCTCTGTCAACTCCGCGATCAGACGCAAGCATCCCGAAGAGATATCCCCAAGGGGAATCCGGACGGGCAATGCCACGCATCCCGCCTGGCGCTGCCGCATCGCGCCGGGCCACGCCGGAAGCCCGCCCTGCGCCGGGATCGGCGTGCTTTTCGGGACAAGCGGCTCCGGCAGCACCGGTCCGCACCCCGGGTCGGAAGTCTCCACGGTATCCCGCTCGTCGAAGAGAAGTCGCCGGAACGCTTCGGACCCCAACCTTCCCGCGACGAATTTCAGCCGCGCGCGCCCGCGGTTCGTCCGATCCCCCATGCGGTCGAAGATCCGCAACAGCGCCTCCACGGTGGGCCACAAACGGGACACCGGCGTGAACGGCTCCAGCGGGAACCCCGCTTGCGGCAACGCTCCCAACCCTCCGGCGACGTGAATCCGGAACCCCGGGCGACCCTCCGGCGAGACGACGGCCCGAATCCCCATGTCCTGGTACGGAAGTCCGGTATGGTCGGCTCCCCGGCACCCGTCGAAGGCGATCTTGAACTTCCGGGGAAGCCGCCGACCGAGAGGATGGCGAAGGAGCCGCGCGCCGAGCGCTTGCGCGTGCGGCGTCACGTCGAAGACCTCGTCGGGGGAGATCCCCGCGAAGGGGCAAACAACGGTGTTGCGCACCGTGTCGCCGCACGCTTCCCGCGTGGTAAGCCCCGATTCCGCAAGAAAGGAGAGCGCGCCTTCGATACGGCGCATCTCCACCCCGTAGATGTGGACGTCCTGCCGGGTCGTGAGGTGGACCCCCCCGCCGGTCGCGAACCGGTCGGCCGTCTCCGCAAGGGCGCGCAGATGGCGGGGAGAAACGCGTCCAAGTGGAATGCGGACGCGTATAAGATAACGGTCCGGTCCTCCGCGGACAGGGTAGATCCCCATGACGACGCGACGGCGGCGGAACTCGTCCGGAGGGATCGCCCCGGAGAGGAGCGCCTCCACCGCCTCCGCAACCCCGGCGATTTCGGACGCGGAGATCGGGGCCGTCGGTTCCGGATCGTTCTTCATATGACCGGGAATCCATCCTCCGCCGCCGCCTGAACAACCGGACTTTCCCGGAACAAAACGACGCGGTTCCCATCCGGCCCCCGGCGATACGTCATGCCGAGGCCGTACCCGAACGCCAGCCGGGCGATCTTCTCCAACTGGTCCGCCGTGCAAAGCCGGATCGCGACCTTTTCGCCTTCTCCGAGGCGCGCGACGAATTCCCGGGACACTTCGAACTCCACAGGCCCTGCTTCCTGCGACAGATCGATGAAATTTCCGTCCGGCTCCGTCATCATCCGGGAATGAAGCCGCACCACGCGCGTCCCCCGGCCGAGCCGGTCCGAGCGGACCTCCCGGACTATCCCGCCGCCGGCCACGAATTCCCCCACCGACACGACAAAACGGCCCAGCCGCGGGTTCTCCTTGAATGTGTCCGCCGCGATCGAGTGCTGGAGCGTGAACGTGACGTTCGCGACTTCCAGGTTCTCCACCCGGTTCGCGTGGCGCTCGGTGACCTCCAGCGTGGAGGAATCGATCCGCTCGGTGATCGCCGAGAGGACCGCCTCGACTTCGGCGGTGGCGAGTTTCAGGACGTACCGTGCGGAAAGCAGCAACGGATCGTTTCCCAGCCAGAACAGGCTCGCCGAGATCTCGCGCGCCGCCGGGGAGGCCTCTCCCTCTTCCGACAGGACTTCCCCGCGCTCCACGAACAGCTCCTCGGTGAAGGTGACCCCGACGCACTCTCCCGCGCGGGCCTCCGGAAGAGCCGACTGTTTCCATTTCTCCACCGACCGGACCACGGCCTTCTTCCCCGAAGGGGAGAAGACCGCCCGGCTTCCGGGGCGCAGGCTGCCGGACTCCACGCGCCCCGCATAGACCCTCTTTCCGTCTCCCACGTAGATGTCCTGCACCGGGAACCGGAGCGGCAGCCCGGAGATCTCCCGGGCGGGGAAAAAGGAGTCGAGCGCGCCAAGAAGGGTGGGGCCGGGGTACCATGACGTCCGCTCCGAAGGGGTGGCGATGTTGTCCCCTTCGCGGGCGGAGATGGGGACCACATGCGCGGGGACGAGGCCCACGGAGAGGAGGAACCCGCGAATATCCTCTTCCACCTCCTCGAACCGGTCCCGGCGGAAACCGACCAGGTCCAGTTTGTTGACCGCCACCACCACCTGCCGCAGTCCGAGGAGGGAGAGCATGTAGGCGTGCCGGCGGGTCTGTTCCCGGACTCCCTCCGCCCCGTCGACCAGAAGGATGGCGGCGTCGGCCGCGGCGGCCCCCGTGATCATGTTCTTCAGGAATTCCTTGTGCCCGGGGGCGTCGATGATGATATAGGGCCGCAATGGTGTTTTGAAGAAGGTCTGGGCCGTGTCGATGGTGATGCCATGCTCCCGCTCCTCCTCCAGCGCGTCCATGAGGTAGGCGAACTCGAACGCCCTCCCCTGCGCCCGGCAGGTCGCCTCGATCTCCCGGTACCGTTCCTCGGGCAGGGAACCGGTGTCGTAGAACAGCCTTCCGATGAGGGTCGACTTTCCGTGGTCCACGTGGCCCACGATCACGATGTGTAACGTATCGTTGATGTTCATCCCACCCCCGATCACATGTAGCCGAGGGAGCGCAGCTTCTGCATCATGTACGCCGCCTCGTGGTCCTGGGCGCGGCCGGCGCGCTCCGGAGTTTTCGTCACCTTGAGCTCCTCGATGATCTCGTCCACCGTGGAGGCGCCGGACGCGATCGGGAAATTGCACGGAACGCACCCCAGCGACCGGAACCGTTTCCCGTCCCTCGACAGGTAGAGGGGGCAGACGGGAATCTCCTCCCTGCGGATGTATTCCCAGATGTCCAGCTCCGTCCACGACAGGAGCGGGTGGATCCTCACGTGGGTCTCGGGGCCGAAGGAGGTGTTGAACTGGTCCCAAAGCTCCGGCGGCTGGTCCTTGTAGTTCCACTCGAAGTTCTTGTCCCGGGGAGAGAAAATCCGTTCCTTGGCCCGGGACCCCTCCTCGTCCCTCCGGATCCCGAGGAAGACCCCCTTGAACCCGTATCGGTCGAGAACCTGCTGCAGCCCTTGCGTCTTGAGGGCGTTGCAGCACACGAAACGCCCCTTTCCGGGTTCCATCCCCGCGCAGATCGCTTCCTCGTTCCGGCTGACGATGAGATCCACCGCCCACTCCATCGCCATCCGGTCCCGGTACTCGATCATCGTCGGGTGCTTGAACCCGGTGTCGATGTGGACGAGGGGAAAGGGGACCTTGCCGAAAAACGCCTTGCGCGCCAGCCATAACAGGGTGGTCGAATCCTTGCCGATCGACCACAGCATGGCGAGGTCCTTGAACTTCCGGTGCGCCTCGCGGAAAATGTAGATGCTCTGGTTCTCCAGCGCGTCGAGATGATCCACGGTCACTCTTCTCCTTCACCCTTGTTGCGACGGCGGTTCGCGCCGGCGTTCCTTGCATGGATCCCGCACTCCTTCTGCTCCGGCCGCTCCCACCACCACCGGCCCGCCCTCGGGTCCTCTCCGGGCGCGACGGGGCGCGTGCACGGGGCGCAGCCGATCGAGGGGTATCCCATGTCGTGGAGCCTGTTGACGGGGAGCCCCCGTTTCCGGACGTACTCCCCCACCTCTTGTTCCGTCCAGTCGGCGAGGGGGTTCAGCTTGAGGATCTTTCCGTGCCCCTCGTCGATCTCCACGACGGGCAGGGTCCTCCGCGTGACGGCCTGCTCCCTGCGCTGCCCCGTCACCCACGCGCGTAACCCGGAAAGGGCGCGGGACAGAGGCTCCACTTTCCGGATCCGGCAGCACTCGTGGCGGTTATCCAGGCTCTCCCGGAAGGAGTACAGCCCCTTGCTTCTCTCCAGTTCCTCGACCGCCGTCCGTTCCGGGAAGCACCATTCGATCCGGACGCCCAACTTGCGGCACACCGCCTCGGCCGCCTCGTACGTCTCCTCGGGAAGCCGGCCGGTGTCCAGCGCGAAGATCCGCGCATCGGGAAGGATATCCGCCATCATCGCGGTGAGGACGATATCCTCCATGCTGAAACTCGAAGCGAGCGCAATGTGCGGGTGGAATTCGGACAACGCCCATCGAAGGACCGCCTCGGGACTCTCCTCTTCGAAGCGGGCTCTCCATTTTCCTGCCTGTTCCATCGTTACCGCCATGGGATTCCCTCTCTCTTGCTCGTGTCATATCTCGAAATCCGGCGGGCGGACCTTACCGTACGAGATCCGGGTCCACATCCGTTCGTGGGCGTAGTAGGTGAAAAACTTCACGAGCGTGTCCGCCAGCCCGATCGTTACGGCGAAATCCAATCGGCCGGTCAAGAACCATGTCACGGACCCCGTGATGATGGTGGCCACGGCGCGCCAACTGACCGTCTTCGCGATGCTTCTTTTCCGAGTCTCCAATATAATATACCATAAATCCTATCGAATTTATAGTATTATACGGTTCATGGAGCGTGCGTCAATCATTTTTTTCGCCCCCGCCACAATCCGGCGGATGGGCTCAATCGTTCTTAAGCAAATAAATCATTTATTATCCAACGGATAAAATGCATCACTTGTTCATGATTCCATCCGGTTGCAGGCCGGATATTCTTCCCCTTGACACCATCTGGAGAAGATATACGCTACTCTACCTATAGAGCAGATATCCATTTGCGTCCGTACACACCGTCGCATGGGGGGCCTCTTGAAAAAGAATCGCAAGGTCGAAACGATCGCGGCGCAGGCTGGTGTCGGGGCGGACAAGGCGTACGGCGCCGTCAGCGTGCCGATCTACACGGCCGCCATCTACCGGTACGAGCGCTTCGGGAAG